>Ga0210399_10001812_pt1 | contig 16650 bp, 18 predicted proteins | sample IncBWC14MmetaG_FD_150865 | JGI IMG/M metagenome (GOLD analysis project Ga0210399, IMG submission 150865) | Forest soil microbial communities from Barre Woods Harvard Forest LTER site, Petersham, Massachusetts, United States - Inc-BW-C-14-M | ecosystem: Environmental > Terrestrial > Soil >...
CCACCATGAAAACCAAATTCACCCGCATCATTGCAATCGCCACGTTCGGATTGATCGCCATCTGCGCATCTGCGAGTTCTGCCTCCGCCCAGAATGCCTTCCAAGGCAAGTTCACATTGCCCAATGACGTCCGCTGGGCCAATGCCACGTTGCCCGCTGGTGACTACACTTTCTCTCTGAGTTCCACGACGATGTCCGGTCGGGTATTTCTACAGGGACCGAACGGCGGTGCCTTCATCCTCACATCCGTGACCGACAACCGCAATGAAGGCGACTCCAGTAAGTTGACCATCGAACATCGCGGTGGCATCAGCTTTGTCCGATCGATGTACCTGGCCGATCTCGGTGTGGAACTGACGTATAGCGCACCTAAGACCCCGAAGCAGGATGTTGAACTAGCTCGGGGACCCGTCTCTACCGAACAGGTTCTGATCGCCAAGAAGTAACTGCTTCACAAAACCACATCGTTTTGAGGGCAAGCCCGCTAGGTCGAGTTTGCCCTCTTTTTTCCGTATACCCGTTCTTCACTTCTTGGGCTCTTTTAACGTTTCAGCAACGTGTTCTCGGTTTCGAGGTCCGATTCGGCACAAATCCATTTGTCCAGGCACAAGCCTTATAATGCGCTGGGAATCACCTTTAGGAGAAAGACATGACGAACGTTTCATCGTCCGGCACTGAGCATGGACAACGACAACTCAACGGCCCACAGACCACTGGACGTGAATATCGCAATTTGTCACAGCCTACGCACGCCATGGCACAAATGAACCTTGGCGGTGGTCTCAATCGCCTGCGCCAAAGCGAAACGGACCCTCCGGGATTGCTGTACTGGACAACGCCGGCGCTCCATCGTGATTTGGATCTGACCGGTACCATCGAATTACAGTTAGACGCCACCCCTGACGCCGCCTTCATCGTCGTGCTGCAAGATGTGGACGAAAACGAGAACGCCATCAACGTCACATCAGGATACCTTCGTGCCAGCTTGCGGAAAGTGGACCAGCGCGTGCAATTTTTCGGGGTCCCGCTCAACAGCAGCCGCCCGTTCGCATAAAAAGTTAGTCCCCCATGCAGTTGGAGCGCTCTCGCAATGAGACCGAAACTATTGACGCGACACGTGCAGTCGGTAGTTAAACCGTTTGCGCCTGTTGCTTTGCGAGGTTCGCGCGGATCCCCCGGGATCCGATCTTGTATCAATTCGGCTTTTCTGGACGTTTCTCCTGGGGTTTGGATTCCTTCGGTGGTGGCTGATGCTGCTCTACCTTTTGCTGTTGCGCCCCATGCTTTTGCTCAAGCTGTTGTGTCTGCTGAGTGTGCCGCTGTTCCATTTGTTGTTTTTGGGTGTCGTTGGCGTTTTTCTTGGTAGTCTGCGCGTGTTCCTTTTCCTGTTGCTGCTGGAGTTTCTGGTGTTCCTGATTCTGTTTGGAGGCTAGCTGTTCTTGCTGTTGTTGGTATTTCTTGTTGGTCGCAGCGCTGCCGGTATTGGGCGTCGTGTACGTATGCGGCTGTAACTCGCTAGCGTGGTTGTTTGGTTTCGGTTCAGGGGTTGCGGGCCGATTCTCGGGTCGCGCTTCCGAGTTGGCGGGCGGGCGGTTTTCGGATCGGGCTTCAGTTGCTGGGCGGGCGTTGCCGTTGCGGGCGGTATTGGGAGGAGGAGCCTTATATGTGCCTCCAGCTTGTCTTGCGGGTACTACGCCGCTCCGGAAATCGGTGGGCTTGGCAGTGGCCGCGATGGGCGGCTTACCTTGGTTGGTTGAGGCACGTAGTTCGGGATTCGAACGGGCTTGTTGGATGTGCTCATTTTGCGCAGCGACGCGGCCGACATGTCGCTCCTTACTATACGTTTCTTCCTGCGCCGTCGGACGCGCTTCGATGCCACCAGTGCCACCGTTGTAGCTGACACGAGTGGTGTTATTTTCAACGATTCTGGTGTTGTAGGTGTTGTGGATGATCGTTTCGTTCACACGATTCACAGATCTGTTGTAGAAGAAGTGCCCGTTGTCCCAGCGGCCACCCTCGTAACCGCGCCCGCTGTAGCCGTAGCCGTAGTTAATGCCACCATAGTAGCCGACATGCTCTCCCCAATATCCCTCGTGGAAGATGAACACGCCGCCGTCCCAACCCCAATACCCGGGCGTCCACAAGTAGCCAGGCTGGGGTGCCTCCACCCAAGTGCCAGGCACCCAGTAGTATCCGTCGTCATCGTCATAGGCCCAGTAGCCGGGAGTCCAGATATAGCCGTCCTCGGGACAGACAGGCTGCTCATAAACAGGAAGAGCAGGAGGGCCGAAGCTGACGGAAATAACGACTTGGCTGAAGGCGGCATGAGATAAAACCAGCAAAGCAAACGCGAACAGCAACGAGCGAAGTACGACGCGCATTGTTTCTTCCTTTTGCCCGCTCATTTCGGGGGCCGGGGCGCGGATCAGGTGTGTGAATTTTCTTTCGGGTTCCGACTTCTGCTCTAGATAGTAGAAGAGAGGATGCATGAGACCTATACGGCTATGCCTGTAGCCGAGAAAGAGGAACACCGTAGAAGGCGCCGAAAATTCAAGCTCACCGCGCGGAAATCCACATTCCGCATCTTGTTGCGTCTGGGCGACGGTTCCGAGGTGGAAGAAGTGCTGACGCGAGTTTGACGACGGGTCGTCGCCAGAGATCACGCCGGGAGGATCAGTCACGATCGTCACCGCGCCTACTTCGCTCGCTTCGCCCTGACCTGTTGTTTCTGCTCTTCGGGAATGTGCTTCCGAATAAATTGTTGGTCGCCCGTGATGAGCCATCGTTTCACTTTCTCTTCACCGAGTTCGATCTCTACCCAAGCCGCTGGCGTAGCATCCTTGCTGGGTGGGTCTAGTTTGTACACGAGTAGCTTGTGAGGACCACTCCACTTTTGCTTCGCCCGCACATCCACTAGATCACCGGCCTTGAATCCGTGAAGAAACTCGTACGTGACTGCGTGTAAAGTGTTCACCCGAATCCTCTATTATGAAGACCGTTTGCGCCTGTTGCTTTTGCGATGTTCTCGACTCATGGTGCTCCCGCTACGAACTCCCACTCAAATCGCTGAGCCATTTCTCAAGCGTCACGACCTGGCCCACCTCAATTTCATCAAAGGCGACGCCCATGCCCATATTCGGCTGGGGGTAAATAACGCGGCCAGTGGCCTCAACTGTCTGCTCATGGTGGATGAGCTTAATCTTTACGGTCGTTCCGATTGGCAATGGGTTCACCATGTCCATATAACAGCCATGCCGACTCAGCTCGCTCGTCCGAGCGGTCAATCGCGTTTGTGTTTGAAGCTACGTAATCTCGGCGGAGGCGTAAAACGCGAAGCGGGGTGACCGGCGATTTTCTGAATTCATGTGAAGTGCTCCTCGACAATCACGGCGTGGAGGGCAGGTAGCGCGATTCTACTCGCGATTCGTCAGGGTAGCGAAAGGCATTCTTGAATCAGACTTACAGAGCACTATTGCAGCTTCGCGTATTCGGCTTTTGCAGCGACGAGAATAGGAACATCCCGAATCACTCCCAAGCAGCCTTTCGACCCAGGGCTGCCTCTTTTTTTATGTCCTCTTCAACTGACCCACTACCAAATTTTCCGGTCGGTCCGGCTCAGTCTTTCGGTCTTCAAAGTCCATAGTGCCGCCGATGCTTGCGCTATCTTGCGGCGCTCTTTTTTGCTGCCTGAACTCTCGGCAAGTTCTCGCCGACGTTGGAAAATAGCATCCTCGGTCTCTGTCATCAATCGTTCCCACTGTGTGGGGTTCGTTTCGAGAAGAGTAGTCTTGTAAAGCTCGCGCCAGTCCGCCATGTCGATACCTCCAAACTATGAAATTGTCAGATTTCGCAGGGAGCCGTCTTCGTAGGAAAACCGGAGGAAAGCGGGAGCGATGCTAGTGAGACATGTCCACCGTACTCGATTTAAGCGTTTATAGCTACCATGAAATCAATTCTCGCGGAGCCTCAAAAGAGGCTCGTTAAATCTCCTGCGGCTAAGTACTGACCGGGCCGTCAGATGGCAGTCCCCAATCGGCCTCCGGTATGCATCAAATACCGGCGATGGCTCTACTACTCGTTGCCGTGCTAACCACCTTCTTCACCGTCCTTGTCCATTCGCTGCTTCCGGGAGTGATCGTCAGGGGTGTCCTCCATCATATTGCGCGGGGCCGGGGCGGTATCTGGCTCTGGGACGTGATCCTTGTGATTAAATTCACGCTGTTGGCGCTCGCTGCCCACTTCGTCGAGATCGCGCTCTGGGCGTTATCGTTCGTTCTGTGCGGCGAGTTTTCAAACTTCGCCTTCGCCCTCTACTTTTCGGGGGTCACCTACACGACCCTCGGAGATAGCACGACAGTATTATCGGCCCGGTGGAGACTGCTGGAACCCATTGAAGCAGCCAATGGAATGCTCATGTTCGGCGTCACAACCGCCATAATTTTTGCTGTAATCGTTCGATTGATAGAAGCAAAACTCGGCCTGCAACGCGACCCACCACCTAAAACCGGCTAAGCTTCCCGCACCGAGAGCCATCACGACTTCGGAAGTTGCTTCTAATCATGAGCAAAGAAAACCCTGTTCTTGTTGCGTTGCAAGCAGCGTGAGCGTGAGCGCCTCCAAATCGAACCAGCAGATTCGTTCGGGTGTCGTTGGGATCCAGCCCGTGCCGCTCGATGCAGTGCTCTCGGAATTGGCGACGGCATCGACTCAACTCCCTTCCGGATCGTCGGCGAACCGGAAGCTATCCGCTTCGACGGCGGGATTAGTCCTGAGAAGTCTTAGTGTTGTATCGGAAGCGCGAGTGAGCAAGCTGCACACACGAGCACGGTGTGTTTGCGCGCTTTCGATACAACGACTTGAAGGTGGCCGCTGGCGGTTGCGGCGGATGCGGGCTAGAGGGACCCGATCTAACGGCTATGGGAATTCAATCTTTTCGCTCATCTGTAAGCTATTGGTTTTGCGGTACTTAGGAAATGAGCACGGCTGACCCACATCTTGAAACCGCCGTGTTCACGGTTCGACGCTCCTGCGTCCTCGGATGGTGCCCGAAAATCCCCGCAAGGTGGTTAAGTCACTGGAATTTCTGCTACAGGGACCTGGCGACCCCTACGTTCGCTTCGAGAAAATACTAGCTCAGGGGGCCTCGCACAAGCTTGTCGGGCTTGGTAAAGTTGGCGCTATCTGTCTAATGCATCTATGGCGTCCAACGGAATTCGCGTGCGCCCGCTCTCGCTCGACGGCCATGCACGGTGGTGCCCCATTTTTGTGCCTTCCCTACTTCACAAACCCTCATAGTCGGTAGCAATGTGTGACTGCTGACACGAGTACCCCTAGTTAGGCGTGTGTAGAATCAACGCGATAGCAAACTTTCCACATAAGCATTCGGCCCAGTCAAATTGGTAGTCATTGCTCGGAGAAAATTCGGTAACTGGAGGTTCAAAATGGATGGCTTGGTGCCAGCGAGGCGGCAGTATCGCTTCATGAAACGTACGGCCCCGGTCTCTGCATCAGGCTGAAAAGGACTTGGCCTTTCTCCGAATCGACCGGATCAGTCAGGGCAAGGTGCTGGCAGTCGCTGTCGGTGGCATTTCCGAAGCCTCCGCTTGACGTGCAGGCACACCGCCGCGGAGCATCATTCCGGCGCTTCAAAATAGCCGTTTAAACAACAGACGTATAACGCTCAGCAGGGTGGGCGTTTGCAGTACTCGCAGTGGTACACAGGTGTCGGGCACTTCGGATCAACACATTCTCCAACGACGGAAACGCTTGCCACGCCGTCCGTAGTGGAAATCTGAATCCCGATGTGGTGGTAGACAATGTGCTTCCACTCCTCATCGGTCGGCTTGCGATACTCGCGCGCTTGCTGTGTCGCTGGGCCTGTCATAGTTCCTCCTTAGCTTTGCGTTCATGCGCTCGGAGCGCTCCGAGCGTTCGGCTCCGAGGAAATCGCCTGCAAGGCACGCGCGCGTCGCTCCTTCGCTTGGTGCAGGACGGCCAAATCGGGATCGGCATTTGCCCATAGGCGCAGAAATTCGTCGTAATACTTCAAAGCCTCTTTGAAATTGCCCGCTTGGTCGAGACTTTGAGCCACTCGCAAATGGCCGAGCACCCAATCCGAAGGCGCATCCTCCGCCATCAGAGCCCCCTTTTGATCGAGGTAGCGCTTATAAGATGTGACAGCATCGGGCCACCGGCCCTGCGCCGCGTAGGCGGCCGCTAATGAGTCGGAAGCGCCATAGAAAGCATACGCAACAAACGCGCGTTGCTGGCTCTCGATCGCCGCGTCGGTTCTTCCTTCCGCCAACTCCAGAGTCCCTTTTAGATTGTAATAAAGGCTGCTGGTCAGACTTTGGTCCTGCCCCTGGTTGAGCCTCGCTAAGCGAGCGAGCAGTTGCCGCGCTGCTGCAAGGTCTCCCGTCTGGACGGCGACGACACCAGCCCAGCGAAGTTCAGCGTCCTCGAACTCTGGCAGGGGAGCTGCTGCTGCCAGGCGGCGGGACTCCACACGCGCTTCCGCTAGACGACCGCGGAGGCGCAGCACCTCGACGAGTAGATAACGATTTACCGGAACCCAGGTGTCATAATGCAATTTTTCGTCCAGCAACAAACTGGTGCGCAAGGCATCCGCGGCTTCCCGCAGCCGCCCGTGGTACATCAACACACGGGCCGAATACAAAGCGGCTAGCGCTTTTTCGTAATCTCCACCTTCCTGTGCCAACGCATCGAACTGCCGCTGCGCTTCGTCAGGCTCGTCCTGTCCCAGATAGGCTAGGCCCGCGCCCCAATGCAAAATCGAACTGTTTACGCCGTGGTCTCTTGCGGATGAATAAGCAGCGAGCGCCTCGCCCGGCTTATTATCACGCGCCAGCCAACGAATTAAGACGCTGTGATCGCGGGTGCTGTGCTGATCAATTTGTAACACGCGTTTCTGAGCCTGAATCGCATCCTGCATATGCCCCAAGAACATCGATTCTTCCGCGAACCCACGCAGGCCATCGACGTCGTCCGGGTACAATTCCGTAAGCATGCGATATTGCTCCAGCGCTTTTTCCTCCTGTAATCGACTGGAGAAATCGGTTGCTCGAATCAGGTAGCGTTCGCGTTCGGAAACGCGGTCGATCCCTTTGACCGATTGCGTCAAGTGGAGTCGAGACTCCTTCTCATTGCCCAGGATGTTGTAAGCCTGAGCCATCGAAAGGTGCGCCATGGCAAAATTCGGGTCCAACTCCACCGCGGTTTTCGCCAGCGCCAAAAATCCGTCGATATCTCCGGCCGCGTAGCGCTTCATGCCTGCGGAGTAGCGCCGTAAGGCTTCGAGGGAGGGCGTGGTGACCTGCGCCTGCGGCGTGCTTTGCCGTTCGATTTGCGCGACCGATTCTCCCAACCGGCCGCGTATGCGTGCAGCGAGTTCATCGACGGCTTCATACAACTGGTTTGGGCTGCGCAAAGGCACGGAATCACGCAGAACCGAGGCGTTCTGCTGGGGATCGATGACCCGTACATCGATCCTGTAGCTTAGGCCTGCTTTTACTACATCTCCGGCCAGGAACGCGCGATAGTTTTCGCGCTGGCAGATCTGGCGACCCAGTTCCGCATCCAGATGGGATACGTCGGATCGTCCTGTGAGCTGCGCAGCCGCAAGCGCTTGTGCCCGCGGGACGACGTCAATGTAACGAGACTGTTGCAGCGCATGACCAAGCGATTCCGCCACGGTGTCATCGAATAACGGCTCGCCGCTATGATTGTCGAAATCGGTGATCAAAAGCCAATCACGGGCCGCAAACACCGGCGCACTAGCAACGCGCTTCACCACATGCATCGCCGCGGCCGCGCCTCCGACCACGGTTAGCAGCAGAACAGCCAGCGCCCGCTTCCATCCGGATTTCGACTCCGCCGATACCGCCGGAACCACCGTCGACAACACCGGTTGACTCATCGTTCGCCGCAAAACCCGCAGGTCGACCAGGAGGTCCGCGGCGGCGACGTAGCGCTGGTCCGGATTCTTCGCCAGCATTTTCGTCACGATACGCTCGAGTTCCGGCAGAACCCGCGGATTGAGAGTGCGCAGCGGCGCCGGCTCGTCGTTCACGATGCGATTATAGGTCGCAAGAAATCCTTTGGCGTAAAACGGATGACGTCCGGTGAGCACTTCGTAAAAAATGATGCCCAGCGAAAAAATGTCGGAGCGCGCGTCGGCTTCGATCTCCTGCAGGACTTCTGGAGCCATGTATGCCAGGGTGCCGCTGAAACCCTTGGTCTCCGCACACCCGTCGATTTGCGTGGTAGTCGTCGTGCAATTCGGAAGCCGCGCGGCCACGCCGAAATCCAGGACCTTGACCTGTCCGGCCAGCGTCAGCATGATGTTTTCCGGCTTAATGTCGCGGTGCAGCACGCCCACCTGGTGCGCCGCGGCCAGCGCTTCGGCGCATGCCATCCCGATTTCCAGGAATTTGCCGATGGCGATCGGCTCCTCCAATCGCCGCCGCAGCGTCTGCCCGTCTACATACTCCATCACCATGAACAGTTCACCGCTATTTTCGAACACGTCATAGACGGCTGCGATGCGCGGGTCGCTCAACTGGCTGGCGAAGCGGGCCTCGGTCCACAGCCGTTGCCGGTAATTCTCGTCCGCGCGGATAATCCGCTTCAGCGCGACGGGTCGCTTGAGCTTGGTATCGTAGGCGCGATACACCTCGCCCATGCCGCCGCGGCCCACCCGCGCAAACAGCAAGAATCGTCCAACGCTTGTGCCGCTGAGGTCTGAAACGGAACTGTCCGGAGAGTTGAGCTGGCTGCCTTGGCCAGCGACTGTCGGGCGTGGGCCGAACGGGGAATTCACCGTCACCGCCTTTGCTACCACGGCCGCGCGCCCCCAGGCACGTACCGCGACGGACCCGGAGTGGCAAGATTTCAAGATACTACGTGAAGCTAGGGCCGAAGTAAACAAACGAGAGACTACCTCACCACCATCCGAATGCGCCGAAAGAGCGAACTCAGCTACTTTGCCGAAGGGAGGCATGCCTTCGCTGTAGAGACTGGAATCTCGTAGTGATCCGTACGATGCGAGCATCCGAAACTTGCGAAAGGCTTTTGAAAGCCCGCGGTGGCATCCACCCAGGCCATGGCGGAGCAAGGAAGAAGGACGCATGGTCCGGCGATATGTGCTTCTGTGGCTCACCTGCCGCGATGCTAGCAGGCCGTCAGGCCGCAGTTGGGCTAAGCAGCTTGGCATCAGTCATACGTGGCTACAGAAGGTGGTTCGAGCGCTCAAGGCCAATCCGGAGGAGATGCGGAGGCTACAGTCCCAAGGAAATGCCACGCTTGCGCAACTCAATCGTGCCAAGGAGTACACCGTTCGGATGAGAGAACGCGGGGAGTTGCGTGTGCGTGTGACGTGAAAGGAGCGAGACGAGAAAATCAATTCCGTGTGCCATGGAAGGAAGACCCGGAAGCAATCGTGTATCTCAAACGAGTGGACAAACGAACGCACGAGGTCTACATGGAGGTAGGCAAACTGCGCTATGGAGCAAAACCGGAGCCACTACAGCTTTGGTTTGACGCAAAGTGCTTTCGCTTAATACCCCTCCCTCCAGTCATCGCCGTATTGGAGGATGGCTGCGAATCCAGAGAGGAGCTGGTCACCGAATGTAAACAACGCTTTGGGATTGAGGAACGGAAAGTTAGTGACATGATCGACGACGAAACAGACTTTATTGTTCGTGGACAAGATGGACACAAGAGAACTCTGGAACTTGACCCCGAGCGGGTGAAGGAAGCACCTTGGTATTCCCTTTTGGAATGCGAGTCAAAGAACCAACCCATGTACCTGCACAGTGGCCCGGACATCCCAGGAGGTGGCTGTTGTTCCATCGAGCCCCAGGAAGGGGCAGAGTAGAAGCTCTGCCAAGATTGCATAAGTATTACCCTTAGTAGGGTTCACGCCCAAACCCTCGGTGAATTGATAGCGGAGTTTCCGGGATTCGTGGGTATCGAACGGGGGTAGACCCTATAGTTCCCAGGGATTCTTAAAGAGTTTCGCCAGAAGGTACCCGCGATACCCGCACGGTGGGCAACCTTGTGCAATTAGGATCGTACTGGCCTTAGGCCGTGAGATACCCGCGAAACCCGCAAAACCCGCAAACCACGGTCGAAAACACCCCGGGTACTGTCTAGAAGGTTGCTTTTGTAAGGTGTGCCGATATGGCTGGCAAAGGAGCGATCCCTCGTTTCGTCAATCACTAACATCCGATTTCCAAGATTTCTAGCCTATTACGTCGGGTGCCTTGCCGTTGGGGTCGCGGGCAAGGTTCCACATAGCCTTAACCGCCTCAACCTTTTGGATTGAACGGTTTGATGGCCTTCAGGCACCGTTCTTTAACAACTTTTCTGGCCTGCCTTCAGCTTTGCGCTCACCCATTCGCGTCACCAGGGGTGTGTGCCATCAGAACTAGACCCTCTCCAGTCTTTTCACTGCATCATACAGTTTGTGAAGGCTACCCCTCGGAGCTACGAAGGCGTCGCATTCGGAGGCATTCTCAAGCCGCCACCTCCGGAGGATAGTCGCCAATGCCACTACATGCCCGTTTGCGCTTTGTTTAGCTGACTCAGTTGCGGGAGCCAAACCCAGCAGGAGGAAACATCCGACATTTACAAGCAAATACCACCTTCCAACGAAGTAGCTACTAACGAAGACCGCCACCAGAATTACCAATGACATTAACGCCGGGATTCGCTGCGAATTCCGATCGGTGGTAAGTTCAATCGCGAAATATTGAATCGGTAATAAAGCGCTTGGATTCTGTCGAATCTGCGGGTGTGGACTGACTAGAGCTTTGTCTTTGATGATTTCGCGTAGTAAAGGCTCGTTCGTAACAACTTTCTTGACGAAGGCCCTCCGCTGTTGCAACTGCCACCAAATAATTCCTGCCGCTAGCGTCAACAGGATCAGCGTGAATTCAGTGATCACCTTGAGGATCATGGGTTCCCTCCAGGCGCATTCCGTTGTAGAGGATCGTCTGTAGATTGATCGTATGCGAGATACTAGAAGTATGGCGTGCCCAAGGCAACCAGATTTTCACGTTCTACCTTCGGACGCGCTGTTCGTCACGAGCGGGAACGCCTTGGGTTGTCGCAGGAGAAATTTGCGGAGCACGCCAGCGTGCATCGTACCTATATAAGCTCTGTTGAGCTTGGCAAGGTTAGCGTAGGAATCGAGATTGCAAATGCGCTCGCGAGGGCTCTCCAAATGAGGCTCAGCGATTTGATCCGTCTGGCCGAATAGCTAGACCGCGAGAATTCCACCAGTTGCATCAGACCTACCTCTGAAGGTCTGCGCCCTTCGCTTGCGTTTGACTTCCGGCAGCGTAGGATAATTTTGAGGATGTTCCAACCGGGCCAAGTCGTGCGTGTCAACCTTGCTGGCCTCCAGGCCGAGGGCGTGATGTTTCAAGCTGCGGTCACCGACGCCGTTGGCCACATCGTCAAACAGACTTCAGAACAGCCTCCGAAGTACCTCGTAAAACTCTTATTCTCCTTCCGTGGCGTTAGCGAAGTCGAAGTTCCCGCCGAACGCATCCACGGCGACAAGTGAGGCGCGAAAGCTAAATGAGCGGGAGGCGGACGGACCCATAGCAGCGCGCGTAGCCCACAGCGCGGACGCAAATCGGTAACGCCGAGCCGAAAGCACGATAGAATTGTGCCAAGAACGGCGGGCCCAACCGTAGTTTCCTGCGTGCTAAGTTGCAGCCGCGGCTTTTTTGAAAGATGCGATCGCGTTTTCCGTCTTGTCGAATACCTCAAACAGTGTCACGAGCTTGGTTATCTGAAGCACCTCTTTTGGGTGATGACCGACGCGGGCAAGCCTAACGTCCCCGCCGATTTTCCGAGCCGACACATACAAGGCCATCAGAGTACCCAGGCCGCCGCTGTCCATGTAAGTGACATCCCCGAGATCGAGCACGATTTGGCTGGATTTGCTCAACAGGTCTTTCACCAGATTTCGCAGAGATGCCGACTCTTCGCCAAAAAGGATGGCCCCGCTGAGATAGACCACAAAAACCCCGTCCACGTTGCTGGTAGTCGTGTTAAGGGTCATGAGAACCTCCCCGCTACAATCGACTGTCTCAGAGGCGAAACGTATCCGAGTTGCCGTAACAAGCCCAGAGCGTCCCATCGCGCGTACGAATCAAGAATCTTCCCGTTTGTGACGTGGTGAATCGTGATTCCCTCCACGGATACCTTCCTACCCGTGGCAGGAATGTCCATGAACTCCCCTTTGTGTGTGCCGGAAATAGTCCAGCAGACAACAACCTTTCCCTTTTCGGCGATCATGTCTTCAATCGTGAAACATAGGTCAGGAAAGCTTGCCGTGAACTCGACCACTCGCCGTTTGTACAACTTTGGACCTACCTGCGAATCCGACGCGAGGGGATCATTGAGTGCGTGGCTTGGGGAGATCAGCTCGTCCACAACTTCAAGCCTACGTTTATTCCAAACTTCTTCGTAGAAGCGGCGGACGATCGCCTTGTTGTCCGTGGGCATGTGGGCTCTCCTCCTCCGGTGTCTTTGGAGATGAGGCCGTGCCTTACGAATTTCGTTGAGGAAAGGCTGGGGTAAGGCTGAAAAGAGCCTACTCCCGAAAGAATTGGGTTGCAATGCGGGTCCGCCTGTTCAGTCAGGAGCCCTACTGCAAACTTCGCATACTCCGCCTTGGCTTGTTTCCGGATCAAGATGTCAGGACCGGCGCTGCTGACGCTCGCTCGACTGATTGCTTTCCCGGAGCCAGCGCGATCAGCGCTACACCGATGATGACGAGGACAGCCACGCCCAGCAATTCTCCGCGTGCGATGAAATTACGGAATGCCTGCACCGCCATAAGTGCGGCATGGGCAAAGCTCGACCACGCCGTGAAGGCGATCAGGCTGCGATTCGCAGATGGGTTACGGGCTGCCAGCAGCAAGAAAACGCCGAGCGTGACATAAACGCTAAGCATCATCGCCAACGCAGGCTCTTGCCTGACAAACATCATCAAGGGATAAACCAAAGCCGAAAAGAGCAATCCCACCACCACCAAAACAATCTTCAGCGCACGTTCTCGCTTCATCGTCGCCTCCTCGCAGTCACAAACTTGTGAGCCATGCCGAGCAAGTCCCGCAGGACATCGGGTGTGACGCGGGACAGGCGAACCAGCACGGCGGAGTAGTTGAGATAGTGGTTGGTCACGTAGTAGACATCCGGGTCTGCTGCGAGCAGTTCAGCGCGGTCGTCGAAGTCAACGCGAACGACAAGTGAACCCGGCTCAGCCGAACGATGAGCAGGCACACATGCCAAGAGTTTTCCGTGAACCTTGAGCGCGGGTGACCCGTAAGCTGTGCTCTCTTCCACGCCGGGCAACGCCAAGCCGATCTTCCGCACAGTGTCGAAGTTGGTTGTGCTTCTTGGCATGGGCGAGTGCGATTATCCGCAAGAACATGGTGGCCGAACAGCTATTGCAGCTTCGCGTATTCCGCTTTGGCTTCCTTCAGGATGGGGATGTCGGGATCGGCGTCTTTCCAGAGGGTGAGGAAGTTCTCGTAGGCTCTCTTCGCTCCCGCAGTATCGCCTTTTTCCTTACGTGCGCGAGCAAGGCCGACATGAGCTAGCGCACCGACAGGGTCGTTCAAAACCATGCCGTGATGATCGAGGATTTCCTGGAAATCGGCCTCTGCGTTGTCCGGGTGAGGAGCACGCAGGTTCGCATAGCCTCGCACGTAAACGCAGTAGATTCCGCTAGAATGCGTTAGCTCGTAGGACGTAACAGGCCTCAATATCTCTAGGGCCGCGTTGGGATTGTTGCGATTGAGCGACAATTGCGCTCGGATTAAAAGCAACCACGGTACCGCCGGCGGATCGGCTTTGGTCTTTTTCTCCCACTCCGCAACGTACTTTTCTGGGCGACTAATCTCTCCAGCCAGGGCGAGTGTAAATGCCATTTTGTCAAACTCATACTCGCGTCCGTAGTCATCGAAAGCAGGTCCAGCAAGCTGGCGGCACTCACGAACTACATCGAACAGGCATTGGATTAGAGCACTATGCGCGACGGCTTCCCATGCAGCATCGGCCGAACCCGCTCGCTTGGCTGTGTCACGCGCTCGATGAAGCTGACTCAAAGCTTGTTGGAGCTTGCCGACATATGCCGTGCTGTTCGCGTCGTATCGGACAAACGACTGCTCCACACCAGGATTACCCGTTCCAGCAGCCCACGTAACCTCTCTTGCCATGGCTTCTGGGTCGTTCCGCAAAAAAGCAAGTTGATACCGGAACAGGTGAAGGTAGTAGGGCGCGAGGTCCTTGGCCCGTTCGCTGTCCAACTCTGCCTGTGCCTCTGTCAAACGGTTCAAGCAAAGGTTAACCGAAATGATCATAAAACTAAGCTCTGCAGCCCTGTCAGGCTCAAGTCGGAGGGCCTCCCGAAACTCGTGGAGAGATTTCTCGTACTGGCCCATTTCGTAGTAGGTCCACCCGAGACCACTATGCGCCTCGGCGTCTCTTGGAAACACACGAGACCAATCTTCGTAGACCTGGCGACCCCTTTCGAGGCTGGGGGGCATCATACCTAGATAGTAATAGTTATCGGCGTTGTATCCGGGCCGGAAGAAGTAGTATGCGCTGTCAACAAAGAACCGCTCTCGATTTCCCACTTGGTTGCGTAAATCATGGGCCTTCTTAGCGTTCTCGGTTGCCGGAACGGCCCAGTTCAGCCTATTGTAAGTCCGAGCCAGCTCAGCATATGCCAGCGCGAAGTTTGGGTCCCAACGAGTCGCCTCCTGGAAATAAGGCAGTGCGGCCTTATTGTTAGCCTCAGCAAATTGCCGACCGAGCGTCACGTAAAATGATAGTGCTTGATCAGCTTCGATCTCGGGATGCCGTCCCCGACCCTCAGCCATGTTCGCTCCCAATGCGTACGCGTGCAGTGCTTCGAGCGATGGCGCCGCGACATCAAGCGGCAGGTCGAATCGCTGAATTGAATCTGCTGATTCGCCGAGCTTCTCACGGAGACGCGTACTCATTTGGCTCACCGCTCTCAAGATTCCTTCTTTCTCGACGGCATCAAGGCGCTCTTCGGCGAGAGGTCTCGGAGTAATGCAGTCAAGAGCCCTGAGAGTCAATGTGTAACCGGCTTTCTGGCGCTCAACGGAGCCACTCACACATACCCTGCCGCCTATCTTGCGACAAGTTTCCTGTGCTAGCTCTGAGGTGAGCCGCGAATCTGTGGGCCGACCCATAAGCTGTAAAGACTCCGCGATGCGTTGTCCTGAAATTAGGTTGAGGAATGGCGATTGGTATAGCTGGATGATTATGCCCCGGCGAACCGTATCGTCGAAGATGGGCTCCCCAGTCTTATTAGTAAAATCGCCGACGATTATTGCATCGGTTGGGCCGAGAGCGTGTGCCTTGCGCGAGAAATACAACCAGCCGCCAACAGCCAGCGCTGTGACCACTGCGGCGGCACTGGCAACGGCGACCCATTTGTACGAGCGTGTCCGGGCTGCTGCTACTGATGCTGTTTGAGCCCCCGTTGTGGCTGGCTCGACCAGTGGAGCAGCAGGAGAGCTTGTCGTTTCAGGAGAACTCAGGACATCGGTGCGCCGAGATTCCATATCGCGCTTCAATCGCTGTAAATCGGTGCGCATCTCAACGGCGGACTGGTAGCGCAACTTTTTGTCTTTCTCCAGCGCTTTGTCGATGATGCGATCCAACTCTGGAGGAAGGTCAGGGTTCAAGCGGACCGCGGGTGGGGGGACGCGATTGAGGATCGCATCGGAGATGACGCCAGGACTTTCACCTCGAAAGGCTAATGCGCCGGTAGCCATTTCGTATATCACCGCCCCAAATGAAAATAAGTCTGTGCGGGAATCAAGTTCTTTCGCACGAATTTGCTCCGGGGACATGTAAGGAAAGGTTCCCAGTGGTGTTCCCGGGATGGTCAAGGTGCCATCGACGGTCGATGCCGATGTTTCGTCGGCATCTGAAAAGGGGTCGAGCATGGGAATCATTTTCGCCAACCCAAAATCTAGGACCTTGGCGTGGCCGCGCTTAGTGACGAACAGATTTGCAGGCTTGAGGTCTCGGTGGATGATCCCCGCCGAGTGCGCAGCATCCAGGGCGTCGGCGAATTCAATCGCTAGCGACAGAAGAAGTTCGGTTTCCATCGGACGGCCAGCAATGCGATGCTTCAGCGTTGCCCCGTCCAGAAACTCCATCACGATGAACGTCTGGTCACCGCTTCTTCCGATTTCGTGGATGGTGCAAATGTTCGGGTGATTCAGGGACGAGGCCGCCCGGGCCTCTCGGCGGAAGCGTTCCACCATCTTGGCGTCCCGAGCCAACTCCGCGGGTAGAAATTTCAGGGCCACGAAGCGGCCAAGCTCCGTGTCCTCAGCCTTGTACACCACGCCCATCCCGCCGCCACCGAGCTTCTCCAGGATGCGGTAGTGGGAGACGGTTTGCCCGATGAGTGAAGGAGAATCCGCCATTTGGCGCACATCTTAGGTTGCAGTCGGAGGCAAGTCAACGAACTGTAGCGACGCGCGTAGTAAGTGTAGTAGGTCCTTAGGGGTGGAGGGGGACCGACGAAGTGTTTTTGCAGCGAATGCCTCCCCCTCCTTACGG
>Ga0210399_10001813_pt1 | contig 16643 bp, 15 predicted proteins | sample IncBWC14MmetaG_FD_150865 | JGI IMG/M metagenome (GOLD analysis project Ga0210399, IMG submission 150865) | Forest soil microbial communities from Barre Woods Harvard Forest LTER site, Petersham, Massachusetts, United States - Inc-BW-C-14-M | ecosystem: Environmental > Terrestrial > Soil >...
CTTCGTTCGCAGCTAACCCTTGCAGGAGGTTCTCTTGGGCATGTGAGAGGTGCCGTCGCATCAACCGCTCACAGGCGTCCGGATCGCGCGCAACAAGCGCCTCCAGGATCGCTTCATGGTCAGCCTGTCCGAGCGGGATACGTCCCGGGCTGAGCGCGCCCGGGTAACGATAGAGACGCATGAGGGACCAGATATCTCCGTAGAGGAGGTCGATCAAGCGACGATTTCCGCTGGCGAGGGCGATCTGATAGTGAAAGTCGAAGTTATGCCACTCGCCGTACATTTCCGAGAATTTGTCGGACGTTGCGTCCTTCTGTCGCCGCAGCGTCCATCGCAGCTTTTCAATGGCCTCTTCTGTGATATTCTTGGCTGCCAACCGGCAGGCAGCAACTTCTAGAGCTTCGCGCACTTCGAGAAGTTCGGCTAGTTCTGCCTTTGTTAGTGTAGTGATAGAAGTGCCGCGATTGGGATGGCGAACCACCAACTTCCGCCCCTCAAGCCGGCGAACTGCCTCTCGCACCGGGCCACGCCCGACACCCAAACTGTTTGCAACCCTGGCCTCGCGGATTCGCGCGCCCGGCGGGAACTCCCCCCGGAAGATCGCGCTTTCGAGCTTGGCCACGAGTTCGTCCACAAGCGTTTGCGACGTATCTGGCTTAGACAGAGCACACCTCCCTACTTTGGGATGAGCCCCGGAAGGGCCCTGATTGAAGATTCAGTCTTGGCGAATGACTGTTCCACCGTTTTCACTACTTTGTTGTTGACAGCATATCTACTATCCCCTAGGATTTCGGCGTTGACAAGTGTTAACACTTTCTTTAATACAGTGTATACATTTTGTGGCAAATGCAGGGGGCACCTATGTCAGCCAATGGATCCCTTAAGAAGTCCATCCTATTCGGGTTGGCAGCGTTTGTCACGCTGGGACTGACTGTTGGCGACTTGACAGCCCGCGCCCAGTTGGCCGGAGCTACGCTTTCCGGGCAGGTGCTGGACCAGTCTGGCGCCGGGGTCGCGGGGGCAAGCATTGTTATCGAGAATAGCGCAACCAGGGATGTTCGGACCGTGACGACCGATAGTCAGGGTTTGTATAGTGCGCAAAGCCTGCAGCCCGGCATTTATTCCGTTACGGTCTCCGCACCAGGATTTGCAACGCACGTGGAGAAAGGTGTCGAGCTTACCGTCGGGGCAACGCGAGAAATCGACGTCAGGGTGAAACCCGGACAGGTATCAGAAAAGGTCGAGGTAAGCGCCGGCGCTGCGGACGTGGAAACGGACACCTCGGTGATCAGTGCAACGGTGGAGCGCAAACGCATTGTGGATCTGCCCTTAAACGGCAGAGATTGGACGCAACTTGCGACCTTGCAGCCGGGCGTCATCAGCGTCCGTTCCCAGCAGCCAACTACGGGAAATTCCAATCGAGGAGTGCGCGGCTACGGAAACCAACTGGCCAGCAACGGACATAGTCCATACGAAAACACCTATCGTCTGGATGGCATCAACGAGAATGACTACTCGAACGGAGCTCCCGGCAATGTGATTGGCGCGAATCTGGGTGTCGATGCTATTCAGGAGTTCAGCGTCGTCACCACGTCCTATACTGCGGCATATGGCCGTACGTCAGGCTCCGTTATCAACGCGGTCACGCGGTCAGGTACCAACTATGTTCATGGAAGCGCGTACGTCTTTGACCGGGACAAGATATTCGACGCGAGAAACTTTTTCGATGGGGCGACTATACCTCCCTTTCACCGCGTTCAATTTGGCGCCGCCGCGGGCGGGCCCATACAGAAAAATCGAACCTTTCTCTTCGCCAATTACGAAGGAATCCGCCAGTCGCAGAGCCAGGACTTCAGCAGCATTGTGCCGTCCGCTGCGGCTCGATCGGGACAGTTGCACGGAGCCGATGGGACTCCAGTGACCATCATGGTGGACCCTAAGATCATCCCTTTTCTCGCTCTGTATCCGCTGCCAAATGCCGGGCTCAACACAGGAACGTTTGGCGACACGGGAAACTTCAACACAACCGGCCTGCTGAACCTGACGGAAAACTTCGCCCTGACTCGATTCGATCAGATATTTTCGGAGAAAGACAGTCTGTCGATCACCTATCTGTTTGATAATGGCCCTGAAACGATTCCGGACAATTTCGGAAACACCCTCAGCCGCTTGAACGCCGGCCGCCAATTGGCAGGAATTACAGAAACGCACATCTTCACTCCCCACGTCGTGAACGTACTACGCATCGGTTACAACCGCAGCCTTGGCGAGATTCTCGTGCCGATCAGAGCACTCACAGCTGCCGCGGGCGATCCGGCTCTCGGTTACACCCCTGGAACTTTCGCCCCGGCCATCAGTGTGGACGGCATCGCATCCACTGGCGGGCTTGGCAATTTGCGGCAGGCCACCGTCCACTACAACTCTTATCAGTTCGACGACGATGTGGCGATCTCCCGAGGAACACATTCGGTTACGACCGGCTTCGCCTTTGAGCGCATCTACGCGAATGCGCAGGGCAAGAATCAAAACGGCACAGCGACGTTCAATCCTTCCGGCAACGTGACCGGGCTGCAAAACTTTCTTACCAACAATCTTTCAAACGCCTTTGTTCTCCCAAATGGAACAACTAATCCTGTCGAAGTTCAGGACAGTCTCTTCGGTGGATACATCCAAGACGACTGGAAAATCCGCAAAAATCTGCTTTTGAACCTGGGCCTGAGATACGAAATGCTTACCATTCCGACAGACAAGCGGAATCGCCTGGGTTTGGTCACCCAGCTGACTGCCGCGCCCGGAACCGGCCCGTGCCCGGACGTGATAAGTCCGACATCAGTCCCGGGCTGCGTCGTCCCGGTGAGTCAATTCTGGCAGACGAATCCGACCACCCATAACTTCGAACCACGGATCGGCTTCTCTTATAGTCCGTTTGGCAACGGGAAGACTGCCATTCGCGGCGGATTCGGCATCTACGACATGCTTCCCTTGCCTTACGTCTACGCCACCTACGCAACAATTTCCGCGCCGTATTCTCTGGATGAGATAGCGGTTGGCGTTCCACAGGGGAGCTTCCCCGACAATATCGCTGCTATTGCCGCGAACTTTGCATCGTTCCGTATCGGGCACTACATCGAACCACATCCCAAGCGGACATACTCCCTCAATTACAACGCCAACATCGAACACCAGTTCACGAGTACGCTCTCGGCGATGGTCGGCTATGTTGGCTCACATACCGTGCATACCCCCTTTCAGTCCAGCGATATGAATCAGCTGGCCCCCTCGAACACGCAAGTGATTGACGGTCGCCGTGTATACCCAGCTGCGGGCGGTATTCAGCAGAATGCTAACAGTTTCGTGATTTTCGGCCTGCTCTTCGACGGGAATGCGCGCTACAATTCGCTAATCACGCAACTGAAGATGCGGAACTACCACGGGCTTAACGCGCAGGGCACCTACACATTCAACCAATGCACGGATCTTGGTTCGAGCACACAGTCTCCCGCAACCTATCAAAATTCCCTCGACGTCCTGATCTATTACGACAAGATGCAACGAAGGGGGATGTGCGATTTTAACGTGACACAGAATTTCTCCCTGAATGCCATCTATGAATTGCCGAGTCCATGGCACGGTTGGACCAAGGCGTTGGCCGGAGGATGGCAAATGGGCGGAATCGTAATTGCGAGCACGGGAGTTCCCTTCACACTCGTCCAGGCCGGAGATGTTCTTGGGCAGAGTGGAACCAGTTTCGGAGCATTCCCCGACGTAGTTCCGAACTGCAATCCAATCAATGGGAATTTCAAAAGCAATCGCTTGAATTACATCAACTCGAACTGCTTTGTGTTTCCGACCGTCGCGACCAGTTCGCCGATCGCGCCCCTCTGTAACCAAGGTGGAACAACGCCCGCCAACGGTCAGGTGTTGTGCTTGAATGTCCAGGGCAACGAGCGGCGCAACCAGCTCATCGGCCCAGGCCTGGTCAACGTTGATCTGTCGCTCATGAAAAATATTCGCCTTTCACGAATCTCGGATTCGTTCAACCTGCAGCTGCGGGTGGAAGCCTTCAATGTCTTCAACCATACGAACTTCCAGGCCCCGGTCAATAATAATTCTTTCGGGGGGCAACTCGGCTTCAACCAGGTTTCCCCAGGAACTGCCGGACTGATAAACTCCACAGCGACATCATCGCGGCAGGTGCAATTTGGCGCCAAATTAATCTTTTGAAGAGGCGCTGCGGTCTATTTTTGCAATCTGGTCTAGCGCTTGCGCGAACGTTGTATTTGGCGCGACCGGCTCAAAACCAGTTCTACTTTCGTCTTGATGCTTATTGATTGTTTTGAGCATTACGAATCGCCCCTCGATGTTGATTTTTTCCGCGCTGGTTTTCCAAACCTGCGGCGAAAGACGAACTCGCGAAATTTCCGTCGTGCCACCTTGCTCCACATGGCCGATCACACCATACCCAAACACCACGCGTGTTCCCAGGGAGCCAGAAAGGCGTGCTATTCGCTTGTCGTGAAGATCGATGAAAACTATCCCATCCAAAGCGTGCAAAATCCGTTGCTCATAGGTCTTGGGCTTGAACTCGGGATTCGGGTGAAACGCTATTTTTTCGGCCTCACCCTCCTTGCCATGATCCTCAAAAACAAACGCCTCGGGAATAATGCGCAATAGTTCTTCCATCTTTTTCTCATCATCCTCCTGCTGTTTCTGGATCGCGTGCCTCCCAGATTCGCTCTTTAGCAGCCTTTGCTGGCGGTCATTTTCTTCTTTCATCTGCACTGGGGTAGGTGGATGGCCATCGACTGCAAGCAGGTGACGAACCGGCCCGTCCACGGTCTCGATTACTTGCTCGCGAAATACGTGGTTGTTACTGTGGCGCTCCGCGACATAGGCCCACAATGTCCTCTTTTCGCGCTGTTGCAATTCGTTGTAGCACGCATCTCCGATCAACTCCCTCGCCGTTTGGGAAGGCAACGCTTGTGTCAATGCCACGCCGGCTACAAACGTGAAGACAACGAAGCGGGAAGTGTGAACCAATAAATATGTCGTTCTCGATAGTTCCATGACGGCTCGACTCCAAAACATATGATCGGCGTTTGTGCTCCCATCGTTGGCCCGGGCCAGCACGCACCGTGGGTAGTGTCTCCCTGCTCGTTCGACCGACTACTAGAAGCCAAGGCGCAAGCGCAGTGTTCCAACGCAACCAACAAATGAATTTTCGCCAAAGAAACAACGCCCTGCCGCTAGGAACGGCTATCTAATTGTTTGGATTTGTTTGCTGGACGTCTTGCCGAATGCGTTTTTTCGCCGATATTTCTGTTTACGCGGCCTCTGCGCACGCACTTCCGCTCAGGGTTCGACCCATTCCGTGAAATACGAAGCCAAAGCTGTACGCCGGGAGATCAGCCCGTCGTAGTAGTCCGTCCACTCGGTAATCTTGCGGTTGTTTGTCCGCACGATGGAAGCCCCCTGTACCGAAACCCGAACCTTTCGTGAGAGTCCGCCATAGAAAGGCTCCGTCAATGTCGCTTGAAGTGTCCATTCGATGATCATGTGGTCGTCACTCACAAAAATCGTGTCAGCCAGTAGCGAAGAGTCTGGGTAAAGTTCCCGCGTCTTCTGGAAAAATTCAGTCAGGCGCTCTTTGTCCTTAAACTCCAATCCAATCCCGTGGTCTTTGAACCTGAACTCCTCCGCAAAGCAGGCGATCGCGTCGCCGATTTTCCCGTTCCCTAGGTGCGTCAGGGCACTCAACACCACCGATTCCAACGCTCCCTCTTCAATCACAATTTCACTCATCTCAATCCTCCTTTTCATCTTTTGCCTCAAATGAACCCCTCCGCGCAGCGACCACTCTGTAAGCTTTGCTACGCCTTGCCAGATCTCACCACTCAATCAGCAAACCGCATCGTGGATAGATCCGTCCCGCTTTGGCAAATGTCTCCTTCATCGCTCAGTCATCAGCACGAGGCACGATGTGGTTCCGGTGGCGTAAACCTTCCCATCCGGGTCAACGATGCGACCCTCGGCGGTTACAGTTCGGCTTCCAGCGTGGGTTACATGTGCCTCCGTGCGTAATCGGGATACTGCCATGGTTGCGGCGCGCACGAACCGAACATGCAAATCGAGCGTGGTGAAGCCGCGACCTGCGGGCAGCACACTTTGGACAGCGTACCCGAGCGCTGAGTCGAGGAGCGCGGAGAGCCATCCTCCGTGCACGGTTCCCAGTTGGTTGTATTGCCACTCGGCCGGCGAAGCCTCGAAGACCGCGCGGCCCTCGGCCGCCTCTGCAAGCGAGATGCCCAACGTGGCGATGATCGGTGGAGTCGGTAGCTTACCCTCCAAAGTAAGCTGCACCGTCTCGAGGCCGCTCGTTGTTCCAACTAGGAAGGCAGGATGTACAGGTTTATACTCATAAGAGCGGGTCAGGACAGCGAGAAGTTCAGTCATGATTACTCCTCAATTTGTTTGTCGCGGGAATCGATTCGATCGCGCTTGGCACATCGTCGCTGTCGCCTGCTTCGGGCAAGAGCACAGTGACGTCGAACTTTTCGGCCAGGCGCGCAACTACTGATCCGTAGGACCCGGACCCGCAGACGATGAGGTCGTAGTGCGATTCCAGCCAGGACGTGAGCTTTCGCTGATTCATGTGAACGCGCTCGTCGAAATCAACGGCCGATTGCCTTTTATTATTCGAATTCATCTCAGTGCTCCTTCCTCGTGTGAGGCCTGCCGTCGTTGGTCCACCCTGGTGGATCGTTATGCTCCGCTCTGTATAACACCGAGCTTCGACAAGTATTCCCGGGGCGAAAACACGTTATCCGCAATCTAGCGGGGAAATCTGGATGAAATCCGCATCACTCACGAGTGGCGCGCACCTGGCGGATCGTCACAATTGCCCGCGGAAGCGGTGGCCGTAAGGGTCCCCGTATCAAGAGAGCGCGTTTCCAAAACCCACGTCGCTCCGTGACGCAGAAATTCCTGGCGAGAGAGCTTAAACGGAGCCGACTGCTTTACCTTTGAGGAACCTGGTGTCCGCAGTGAGGCCGAAGGCTTCCAGGAGGTTGGCTTGCACTTGCGCTGAGAGGGCGTTGATCTGGTCGACACCGAAGGTTACGGGGCTAACCAGATACCTCAACCGCTTTTCTCCTGCAGGGGTTTCGATAATCCGCAGAACGGCGTCCGCGACATCCTGAGCATTGCCGGCGCTGGAGGAAAATGCCTCGTTGATCTTCGCAGGGATCTCTTTGACAGCGCCGTACGTATTGGTGCGGGCCTCGTCGGCAGCCATCACGGTATTTCCGAAAACAGGAGTCTCATAAGGGCCGGGCTGAACTATGACGGATTCAATTCCCTGCGAGGCAAGTTCGTAGTGGTACGACTCAGCCAACGCTTCGAGCGCGAATTTGCTGGCGCAATAGTGACCCCCGGAAGGAACAACGACGCGGCCGGCGCCGCTGCTGATGTGCATGAGTACACCGCTGCGTTGGCGCCGCATGTGCGGAAGCACGGCGCGATTTATACGAACCGCGCCAAAAAAATTCGTGTCCATGAGACGCCGCCCTTGCTCGGTGGTGACAGTTTCCGCCAGCCCCGAGACGTAGTACCCGGCATTGTTGATGGCGACGTCGATGCGACCCGCTTTGCCGATGGCGGCCTCCACAGCTCGCTCGACCGAGGCGTCGTCGGTCACATCCAGTTCCAGGACGTGAATGGGCAGTGACTCCTTTTCCGCAAGCGTGCGGATTTCGGAGGCATTCTTGGCATTGTGACTCCCGGGGTCGCGCATCGTCGCGAAAACGGTGTGCCCTTTGCGAGCCAGGGTATCGGCGAAAAGTCTGCCAAAGCCGGTGCTGGAACCTGTGATGAAAATCACTTGCTTGGAATTCATGATCATCTCTCCTTGTGGCGCTACCGTGAAACCAGTCTGATGCGAATGCAAAGCAGAAGGATTGCGATAATGGCCGAAACTAACAAAAACTGACGAAAACTAACGAATCGTCACCTGGGAGCCTCTGCGCCGGAGAACTGTTGCGCTCGTCGGCTCCTTCTTCCCTAATATCTTTCGAGGTGGAGATGCCCGGTCTCGACTTGCAGGACCGGGCATCCATTCCGTTATTCGCCGCTTGATCTTCGGATGTCACCGTTACCTGGACCCGACGAATCCGTCCGTGTTCCCGCCGGCGGCCAGGTAAAATCCGACGATTTGTCCACGGTCGTTGATCCCATTGATTGTGGTCGTGCCGATGCCTTGAGGATCATCGACCGACGTATACTCTCCGTCGTCAAAGATGAAACCGTGGGTGAGACCCGACGCATCTACATATTGCCCAACAACCTCATCGTGATTGTTCAAGCCGAATGCCTGTGTGAGCTTTGCTCCCGGAAAATCGAGAGTCTTGAATTCTCCCTTGGAGATCAGAAAGCCATGGTTCTTCCCGGCGCCATCGATGTAGAAGCCGGAGATCGACCCTTCGTCGTTGATGCCGGTGGCTTGTGCACCGCCCGTGGCTGCTGGGATGGTGATGACAGAGAACACGCCACCCTTGTTGTCAAAAATGTAGGGATGATCGATGCCTGCGGCATCGGCGTAATAGCCGGCAGCCTGTTCATGGTTATTCAGGCCGAGAAGCTGGTTGAGCGTTGTGCCGGGGAAATCCACGGTCGTGAAGGTGCCGTTGATATCCAGAAAGCCGTGGTTGATTCCAGCGGCATCGATATAGAACCCATCGGTATAGCCCCGGTTGCTGATTCCGATCACCTGCGTCTGCGCGGAATTGGGAAAATTCTCCGGGGTGAAATTGCTGCGAAACGAGAAAACGAAACCTACGTTGGTTGCGGCACCATGATAGCCGGCAATCATTTCCTCATCGTTGATGCCCAGCAGCTGAGTGAACGTATCGTTCGGGAAATTGACTGTTTGGAAACGAAAACGTTCACGTTCTTCCCCAGCTAATGTTGCTGTTGCACTGCAGACGCACATTGCCGCCACCAGCGCGAGCGTAAATACAGTCTTCTTCATGTTCTCCCCCATTTGCATTTGAATTTTGTTGCTGTGATACTTTTTGTAGCTGAAACAATTGTTGCCGAGTGGCACTGGACCTTAACTGCGGCCTTGGGTTGCGCGAAAGATCTCGAATTTTCCTAATTGTGTCTTCCCGTTAGGATGAAATGCATCGATTTGGACGTATTCCACCCTGACAGCGCCATGAATCTTTTTGGGCGATTATTGGTCATTCCCTTTGATCAACTCCGTGGAAACCGCCGTCAAATAACCAAACAACCCTCCGGAGCCATGGTTCGGCCCGGCCGTGAAGTACACCTCTGCGGCGGGCGCGGCTGCGGCATCATTATTAGCTGGGCTGACATTTCCGGGGCTGAGCGACCAGATGCCATTGATGGCCAGCGGCTTCCCGTTGGCATCTTGCAGAAGTCCGTCAAACTTCCCGGTAGCCAGGTCGTAGGCAGCGATGAAGCCACTGGACTGGGTGTCGCCGCCTCCTGCGAACTGTCCGATCAGTAGGTTGTGACTGAAGCCTCCGAAATCGAGCGGAGCCAGAGCCACGCCCCACGGAGCGTTCAGCCAATCACCGTGTTGTAAACGCAGCAGCAGGCGCCCTGCGGAACTATAAATGTCCACGAAGCCTAGGCCCGGGCCGTCTGTTTCAAAAAGCGAACCTTCCTGATGGACCGCATAGGTGACGACAATGTCGTTGCCGATGGCCTTCACGTTGAAGGGCACATAGGGACGCTGCAAGCTCTCGTCCATGAATGAATGTTCAGAAAATTGGCCGTCGAACGAATCCTCGTCCGAGCGCCCCTTGTCGGAGTGCTCCTTGGACGGACTCACAAGGCGAAATGCACTGTCATAAACATCCACCCGGCCCTTGGTGAAATTAGCTGCGTAGAGATACTGCTTGCCATCAATGAAAGCGCTAGTCAGGCCGGTGTAGCTCGATCCGTCGGTAGTTTTGACCACGGTCACAGCATGAGTCGATGGCGGTGCAGCTCCTTGAGCTACAGCAACAGTTGGGTTCCATCCGGCAATCGTCCCATCAATCGTGCAGAAGAGGAACACTGCGGGTTTTCCTGGGGCCAACAAAAAATCCGTCTGACTGCCGTTGAAGATGGTGCCGGTTGGCGTGCCCGTTGGCGTGCTCTTGTTATTCGGATCGGCGGGCGGAATGGTGACGATCAGAGACTGCTTAACTCCTGCACCGTCGTAAAGTGTACTGAAGCCCGTCCCGTTGTCAGAGATCCACCATGGGCTGCCGGAGCCGCGAGATAGCCCCCACGGATTGATCAACTGAGGATCGGTCACAGGAGCGACTCCTGACGTGTTGGAAACAAGATTGGTTTGGGTGTAGTGCTGCCCAAAGCAAACGGCTCCCATCATCAGAGTCAATGCTGCTATGGTGCCGAAGCGTAATAAGGTCTTCATCTGCAGGTCTCCTTTTATCGTGGCATCCCCTGTCGCGGGTGCTCGGTATAAGAACACCTTGCAAGACGAGTTATTCCCGAATGGCGCAGCGTAAGGACGCAAAACCCAAGAAGCCGTGATCGGCGAACGAACGTCCAAAACATTTCACTCGCAGGGGTCAGGGGTTGACTCCTTCGGCCGCACCATTTGTTAGTCAGGGAGAATTTCATTGCGAGGACAATAACGCGGTCCTAATTCCTTCGACTTCATCTTCATGCCGATACCCGGCCATTTTTCTTCCGTGGAGGAGCGCCAGAGATTCGTCGAGGGCAAGCCGTACCAGCCAACCGCGGAAATCGTCCTCGTGATCGAATGTCGCGGCCTGGTGAGCGGCAGAGAACAGACAATTTTCTACAGCAAGAACTGCTTTGTCAGCATTGCCAAGCACGCGGTGTGCGACAAAATACAGCAAGCGGCGATATCGCGCCCCTCGAACGTAAAAAGAAATGCGCTTGTCCGCTGAACTCTCCAAGACCGGATCAACTTCGCACAACTGCAGTTTCAATCTCATTGTTGGCCGCCTTTTTGCTTCTAGTTATCTAACTTTGCTGCTCTGGGCTATTTGGTTTTTGCTGCTCAGCTGGGGCTGGAGATAAGACACCCGATGCGACGCTGTATTCCCACCGGGGCTCTCACGATAGAAGTCGGCGATGTGCTGGCAGGCAAACACATCGAACGAAACAGCTCGAAGCACTAATCGTTTCGCTTTGTTTCCTTTAGCGCTCGACAAGATTCTGGTTCGCCATATTCTGATGGCAGACTAGACAGGAGTGCTGCGGGGAACCCATTACAGACGCCACCAACGCGTAGGCAAGACCGTGATTGGTCCAGGTGATCACCTCAAAGTTTGCTCCACTCCGATAGTGAAATGTCAGGCCGCCGGACCGTAATTCTTCTCCGCCCGCCACGGCCACTGATTTGCTGGAGGCGACTAGAAGACTGATTTTCTCCGTTGGCGTCTCGTAGGCGACGAGTGCGGCAGTATTGCCCTTATAGCTCACCAGGCCTGCACCAGTCAGCCAGTAGAGAGCCTTGCCTTCCGGCACGGACTGGGAGATCGGCAGCTGAAAGTGGAACGGGGTTTTGCCTGCAAACCAATCCGTCACTACCTCAGGCGAGCGGGAGCGGCATTGTAGTGGTAAGTCCCCGTCCAGGTAACTTTGGTGCATCTCGGTAGCAGCTTCCACGAAGTTATTGGCGCGTACCCTCTGGACGGCACCTGGAATGAACACCAAGCTAAGAGTGAGCACTAGCATCATCGCCACCAGGGGCTTCCAACCAAAAACAGCCGGAGTAACGTCTCGCCACCATCGCGTCAACTTTTCCATGCATGTTTCGCGACTCCGATCACTTAGAGGAAAGCCGGCGAATGCTTGCTGTGCGGCGGCCGCCGCTACACGGTCCCGAAGAGCTTGTGGCGCCAAATAGAGTGGCCGTGTTTCGCGCAAGAGCGACGTTAACGTCAGTTCTTCCTGCAAGCGCTCCCTGCAATTGGAGCAGCCTGCCAAGTGTGCGCGAAATTCTTCAAGCCTTTGGCCGGTCAATGCATTGTCAAGAAAAAGCAAAATGTCGGTGCTGCGCTCACCGCAATAGCTCATTCCAGGACTCCCTTCGCTCTTCGATCAGTAGGGCTCAAGGTACTCGAGAGCAGCGATCGGAGTTTGGATCGCGCTCTTCCGAGGCGAGACATCACTGTGCCAGCAGGGCAGTCCAACAATGTGGCGATCTCCTGGTAGGACAGTTCTTCATACTCTCGCAGCACGATGATCTCGCGAAACTCGCCGGGAAGTTGCCGGATCGCTTCTCGTACCTGATCGCGCTCCACTTTGCTCACATAAAGAGCAAGTGGATCCTTCGATGATTCCACGGCCATTCCTAGAGTGCTATCGTCCACATCGAGCTCGACGATTTTGGGCGCAGCACGCCGTTGTCGCACCTGATTGAGCCAGATATTTCGCAAGATCGTGAACAGCCAACTCTTCGCATTACTGCCAGGCTGCAGACTTTCAATCGCTTTAACGGCACGCACACACGTTTCCTGCACAAGATCCTCTGCCTCGGTGCGGTCGCGGCTGAGAACCATCGCGTACCCATACAGCCCATCGAACACTTCATCGAGAACCTGGGTAAGGAAGTGGCGCTTCTCGATGGAAAATGTCATAACCTCGTAGCACACACCGAGAAAGGCCGGAATAAGGCAAATCGAACTTCGACGATCGTATTGTCCATAAGAACGAAAATTCCCTTGGGCGGAGAAATAGCGCTCCTTCGCTCTAGTTCGTATCGTGGAATTCTGTTTTGCCGCCATATTGGCGGATGGCTCTTGGTCGCCGGGATCGGGACCGGACCTGTCGCCTGGGAGCGGTGTCTCAAAGCGGACCGCAAAAAACGTAACGGAACTTGCCATTGTTTGCGCACAGCCCCCATGTCGCGTTGTTATGGCTCGCTCTGTATAACACGGGACTTCAAAAATTATTCCCACTGTGAAAACACATTATCTGGAATTTCGTATGGCCTTGCTTCGGAGGTATGCACATTTTTCTCTACTGTTTGGGGAATAACGTGCCTGGCCGTGTGTATTGCCCTCGTGCGCTATCGGGAGTATCTGCCGTGCGCTGGAGTTCTGACGTGCTTCCTCACCTGGGCCCGGAAATCATTGCTGCAATGCAAGTCGCGTGTAGCTTTGCTCCGAACGATTCACGGAGTAGCCCTCGCCTGATTCTCGGCAAAAGCGACGAAAGAATCATTCCGGCGATGGTCTTGTCATCCACTCTGAGATACTCCAATTCGGGGACTGTGGGTGTCCTCAACCTTTGGGTGCATTGGCGCCCTTGATGCATCCACGCCTTGATGCATACATGCCCTGAAAACGCAGCTGATTTGGGCCCGATTGGAAAGCTTCTTGTTTTCATGGGTGTACCTTCTGTCAGAAATCGAATAATTCTGCCTACGTACCGGGTCGATGGCTGTGTCGACGCACTCGCGCTTATCCGCTTTCGACAGCATTTGTTCATGTGTTAGTTTCCTTTCGCGATTTCCAACAACACAATCAGCAAACCATGTCGCGCAGATTGAATTGTGCCGAAATGTGCGCCTCTGGGCCGAATCTTGCGAAATTCTCCGAGGTCAGATCTGCAACCTCGGGACGAGAAATGCATCCAATCGAGTGGCATGTAAACAGCCGAAGATGATGGTCGCAGAGTGTTGGGTTCTGACGAGGATACGCGCATACCTCTTATGCACGGCTGGGTTTTATTGAGGTGGGACAGAGGAAAGCGCTATGGAATCTAACCCCAACATTTCATCTTCTCGCCTCGCTCATCTGACCTGTCCTTCTTCCGTTGTCAATTCAAGCGATAGCTATTCCTGGGACGGCCTTCTCCTTGAGCATCACCGGATTCCCGAAGGTGAGCGAGTAGAAAGGGTAACCGATCGACACGTTCTGTGGCTTTGGACAACCTCTTATTCCGGCGAATATGCGGGCAATGGAGGGCGATTTGTTCGTTGTTCGAAAGGGCGCGGAGCAATCACCGTGACGCCGATCGGAGTTATCCCAACGTTGCACACTTATACGCGCTCGGAGGTTATCCTCTGCGCCTTGGATTCACATTTCGTACGAAGCATCTTGTCGGAGTTGGATCGACAACCCAGAGCTGAACCCATCATCCGTCCTAAGTTTCAGGACTTAGCCATTCGACGACTTATGACTCTTCTTTCGGAAGAAGTTCGAGTTGGGGGTCCTTCAGGCAAGTTATATTCGGATTCTCTCGCCCACGCGCTCGCAATCCGGTACCTTCTCTTGGGTGAACGTCCGACTCACAAAAAGGCAGATTCGGCCGTGTCTGCGCTTCCACCCTACGCTCTGAAGCGTGTTCTAGAAAAGATCGAGCATAGTTTCCAGTCCGAGGTCCGCCTCGCCTCGCTGGCAGAGGAAGCGGGTTACAGCCGCGGACACTTTCTCAAAATGTTTCGCACGTCTATGGGCATGACACCGCATCGATATCTACTCAAGCGTCGGATCGACCACGCTCTATCCCTCTTGAAACGGCGAGAACTAAGGATAATTGACGTTGCCGCGGAGTGTGGCTTCTCCAGCCAAGCGCATCTGACTCACGCCTTCCGTGAGCAAGTCGGAGTCACCCCAGCCGACTACCGTCGCAATCAGTAACACAATCCTGAAAAAACCTCTCTTCTCTGTAAGACCCGCCGCCATATAAGGTTTAGGGTTGGTCCGTGGTCCCGCTTGAGCATGCCGACGGACTGTTCACTTACGCGATGGCGCTTACTCGGAACTTTTTCGAGGCTGAGGACTTGGTACAGGAAACGTACGTTCGCGCCATAGAGGCGAAGGGACGGCCGCGCGAACACGGTAATGTAAAGGCGTGGTTGTACACCATCCTGCGAAACATTCGGCTCAACCAAATACGGCAACGGCGTATCAGGCCGAGGTTGGTCGAACTTGATGCGCATGAGAATGCCGCAGACCTCGTCATAGACTCTGCCAGAGACCCCCACGCGCTTTATGTGAGCAAAGTGGAACGCGATCAGGTACGAGTAGCAATCCACCATCTTTCCGAGGAGTTTCGCGAGATCATCGTGCTGCGAGAGTTTGCTGATCTTTCCTATCAGGACATCGCCAACTTGTTGGACTGTCCACTTGGGACCGTAATGTCCCGCCTCGCAAGAGCCCGCTCCGAACTAGGATCCTTGCTTTCCGCTACCCAGACATCTCTGCCAACGCGCGGCAATGCGAGAAGATCTCGTCCCCTCCACGAAAGATGAAAAATGAACCCCTGCAGCCCTCTTTGCCTTTGTGACTCAAGAGCTGGCTGCGGAAGTCCTCAACTCAAAAGAGGAGGTGAGTTGGATCGTTTTGTGTAGCGTCCGGTATAGCGGGCAGCGCATGGCGTAAATGCCGTGCGTGCGCTCGACTGTTTCCCTTGCCGCTTCAGGCGCCACCAGATGCATGGCCACGTGAATGCGGCGAATGACCAGCACACCCTCCTCAGTTTCCACCTCTCCGGTTACATCCGCTGTCAATTTTCCGTTGCTGGCATCAATTTGGCGCGCTTCCAGCGCGCCTCCAAATGTGCCCACCATTCAACCAGCGGTCGCCGAAATCACATAGTCAATAGTGGAAGAATGTGACTCCTTCAACTTTGCCGGGTCAACTTTGTAGTGCTCGGCGATCGCCCCGTGGACGCTGAAGATCACCGGCTGGGACTCGCCTGGCAGATGCGCGATGCGAAGGGGCCCCTGCCGGCGCTCGATGCGCGATTTTGAAACATAAACGACATCACCCATGATTTTCTCCTTCCAGAAGAATCGATTCGATCCAACTCCGAATGATTAATTGTGCCGGATAGCCTTCGGAGATCGTTTCAGGTCGAGGGGGACTACCTGCAATTGCCATTTAAGCGGCACCGACGCAGGCGGGTAGCAGATCGCTTGGTCACAGGCCTGATATCTTAGCTCCCCGGTAATGGAAATTGTTTTCGGCGCTGAGACGAGCGAGCGGACTACATCGCGAGTCTCGGAAGGAGTCACAGTCACATCCTGGCTGATGCGGAACTTGCCCTCGAAGACCGGTACGTGTTCCCGGATCGCTTCCAAATAGAGGACTTTTGATTCCGGGTAAGTTGCCAGAGAGAGTTCGATCCCCGAGCGCGCCTGCAGTTCCATCTGAATCGGCTTATAGCCCGTTACACCCGGAGAATAAACATGAACACCCGACGGCAGCTCTATTTCAGCAGCCAAGGTGACGCGACTGCCCGGCCCCACAGCATGATCCGATTGCGTAAGATTGAGCCGCAGATGAGGCGCTTCGACATTTTGCGTCACTTCCTCGGTCAGTTCAGGGAAGAGCTTGCCAATGACGTTGTTCGCCGTGAATCGGTTGGTGTACCTCGCTTCGAAATATTTTTCGCGAATCACGCCGCCCTCATCTATATAAAAAAATCCGGGGTACGCCATGCCCTTGGTCATTCCCTTCGCTTCTGTGTTAAGCACCTTGAAGCTGCGAATGATTTCGGACCTCGGGTCAGCCAATAGAGGAAAGTCTATGCTGTGTCGCTCGGCGAAGTCTTTCAGGATAGCCGGACTATCATAGCTGATTGCCGCCAGCTTAAGTCCCTGCGCCTCAAATCTCTTTTTTGCCCCT
>Ga0210399_10001814_pt1 | contig 16639 bp, 12 predicted proteins | sample IncBWC14MmetaG_FD_150865 | JGI IMG/M metagenome (GOLD analysis project Ga0210399, IMG submission 150865) | Forest soil microbial communities from Barre Woods Harvard Forest LTER site, Petersham, Massachusetts, United States - Inc-BW-C-14-M | ecosystem: Environmental > Terrestrial > Soil >...
CGGGGCTGTGCTTTCAGCGGCGACCGCCAGACCGTACTGGGCCCTCAGGGCGGCAATCCCGAGATCCACACTGGCGAAGAACCCAAGGCCTAATGCAATTCCGAAAGCGTAGCTCGTCCAGGGGAAACTCAGAAAACGTGCCAGCAATACGAGAAGCACCAACAGACCGCACTGCACAATGCTGACGGCGCGATCCAGGATGGTATACACCACCGTGAACCGGTTCAAGTCAGTTCCTGCGCTATACCCGACCACCGTCACCGCAATGATCATCAATACGACGGTTGCCCACCGGAACACTACACCTCCAAAGGCCTTCAGCGCAGGGTAACTCTGGAAAACATTGTCGAAGATCTCATGAACTACGACGAAGCGCAGTATCATGCTACCTGTTCTCCCGATTATCTCGGTGGTGCCCCATTGGATTTGCGGCACTGAATCGAACTGGTCCATTGTGAAGAGGACCAGGAACTGTACAACCTCATATACGGTGTACGCGAAGAACGCGGGAAATTGCTGGAGCAGCCTGCGACGGATCATCACGATAGCCAGCACCGCCTGTAAGGCGTGGGGTGCGATCCACAGATAAAAGAAGAGCCAGCGCGGCACCGCCATACTGTTGTGTTCCCAGCAGACTATACTGCCTTCTGACGCTGCCCCTCAACTATGGACTCACCCCCTCGTTAAGTTTCTGATTTTCAAGGCTTGCAAGTTTTTGTACCTGGTATACAGGTCGGATTTCCATCTGAGTGAATCGAAATTTGAGTTGATAAGCTGCCTAGCAGCATGATGGTGGATGCAAGCATCCAAAGAAGCTTTTTCACGATGCATCTCCTTTGCGAAGGATTCGCATCGTGATAACTTGCAATCTACAAGCTTAGGGGGCCCCGGAATCACATACCCGTAGGGTTTCCGGAAACTGTAACAACGTGATGACCTTGAAGTCGGTAAAAGAAGACCTGCAAGCAAGAACTCTGCACGCCGTTTCGGGTCTTCTAGGGAAGTTCGAGTACTTCACCAGTCTGCGTCAGGACGATGGGTCGTATTCGCACTGGGGATTATCGCGGGTGTATGGAGAAGAGGCCGCTCAGCGCGCTCTCGCAGAGGCTCACAAAAATAACCTATCCCAGATCCTCAGAACTCCGTTGAGCAACTTACTCGAAGACGCACGGGAGTCCAGCGGGCAGAATGGTATGGAACAGCAGCCCTTTCTGCAGCAATTAAAGGATCACGAAGTCGAGTCGCTTCCGAATGACCCGAGCGCAGGATCTCGGCGTCATCTCAGTTCAGTGCTTCACGCGCTCTCGGCTCTGGTGAAGGCTCGACAGTAGACCACTCTCCCAGTCTCATCGCTACCCCCACGACCTGGCCGATCACTTCCGCTTCCTGAGGATGTTTCAAGAGCCGCACCGGCACCGGCGAAAGGGGGTGCGACTGTAGTACCAACCCATCCTGCTGGAGCGTGCACCAGCAGCAGGTATAGCCTTCACGCGTCTCCACAAAATAAATCGGCCGCTCGTATTCCGATCGCCACGCCCCTTCCGCCACCCGCGTCTTCGACTCATCAACTTGTACGAACGTGCCCGGAGGCAGGATCGGATACATCGTAAAGTCCTCACTGCCGACGTATCCATAGGTATATCGCCGGTCAGCAAACTGCGCCAGGTAAGTGAGCGGCACCACTCCCCATTGCTCAATCATACGGCCCATGTTTAGCGTAAACCGTGGATCAAAACTTGGGTCAAGCCGCACCGGGATGCGCGTCAACGTGCTAGCCTCCAGCGCGTCGGATTTGTGCGATTTGGGAGGAAGGCTCAACTGGAGATCGTCGACTACACCGTTCAGATCAACGCCATAAAGTGCCAGAATCTCACGCGCATCCCAACGGTAAATCACGGATAGCGAATAGAGCCGGTAAATACTGGGAACCACACCCTTAGTTTCGATGTCGGACAGCCGGCTCGGTGGGATGGCAAATTCTTCGCTCTTATGTCTCAGCGCTATGTTTGTGCTCGCGGTTTCCACGTCGCGCATGGTAAGCCCAAGCCGCTCGCGAACCATTCGCAGATTCTGCCCTGCCGATAGCATGCTATTCCCCTCAATGCTGCAGGTCGCCATCCCATGCCGCGGCGAGGTCGGGCCGCGACCTTGTTTCTGTTCGGTATTTGTAACATGGAACGCTACGCTCTCTATTTGCCAAAAACAAGAAAAATTGGCTGCTTTTGCCATTGCGGCACCATGTCGAACCCGCTAAACAAGCGCCTTCGCGTGGACAAGAGCTTAGGCTTTGCGTCTGGCGAAGTTGTGTTCGAAAAAGAGGGTTCCGGGAAGGACCCCAGGTTAGCGGGTGAGCATCAGAACTTTATGCGGCGCGGCAATCAATAGGCGCTTCGAGCATTGTTACGAAAGCCGGACATAAAGAGAGAGAGATACAAAGACCATGTGCCGACATATCGGCATCACGCCAGAGGCCAAAGTTGTGAAGCTGGGATCCACTTATCAATGCCAGTACCGGAGTTAAGTCTCTCTCTCGAAAATTAAGCTCCACTGCGTTGGTGCCCCAGTTTCGCGTCCGTCCTTTGCTAATCCACATTAGTTAGCGCAATCCGTACCTGTTTGCGCGTACATTTTCAGCCCCGACCACGAGCGGACACGCTCCTATCGAACTCTGTGAAATCCCGTTATGCGTGGACCGTTTGGTATTCCTCGTAGGAGCCCTTGAAATCAGTGATCCGGTGATCAGTTTCAAAGTGCCAGATCCGCGTCGCGACCTCGTCGATCAGATCGTGATCGTGCGTGACCAGCAACACCGTCCCTTGGTAGCGCTGCAAAGCGATATTCAAAGCGTTGATCGACTCCAGATCCAGGTGGTTGGTCGGTTCATCGAGTACGAGCACATTGGGCTTCTGCAGCATGAGCTTGCAGAAGATCACGCGGGCAGCTTCGCCGCCGGAAAGCACCTCCGTCTTCTTGTTGCCGTCCTCGCGCGCGAACAGCATCTGGCCTAATAGGCCGCGAACCTCTTCGTGCGACGCCGAGAGATCCCATTGATGCAGCCACTCGAATACTGTCATTCCAGGCTGAATCAAACTTTTGTGATCCTGTGCGAAGTAGCCGACGCTGGCTTCATGTCCCCAGATTACCTTTCCGGAATCCAGAAATGCGCCATCGTAGCCGCTGGTTTTCCGTAACTCCGTCTCGGGAACGGTGGGAGAGTTCGCTAGAAGAGCGTTCACCAGAGTCGTTTTTCCTGCCCCGTTCCGCCCCATGAGCGCGATCTTTTCGCCGCGCAGTAGGCTTGCCTTAAACGTTTTGATGACTTCCTTCTCGCCGTACGTCTTCGACAAGCCCTGCACATCCAGAATGTGTTTGCCGGAAGGGCGCTTCTGCTCGAACTTGATATAGGGCCGCTGGATGTTCGAGCGCGCCAGTTCCGTTACCTGCAACCGCTCTACTTCTTTTCTCCGCGATTGCACCTGGCTCGAACGCGTGCCGGCGGCAAAGCGGGCAATGAATTCGTTCAGTTGCGCAATCTTCTTCTCGCGTTGTGCATTTTGCGATTCGATCTGCGATCGGATCTGGGTTTTCGCCACCACCATATCGTCATAGGTGCCCGTGTAAGTGATGATGGTCTCGTAGTCGATGTCGGCGATGTGGGTGCAGACGCTGTTGAGGAAGTGGCGGTCGTGCGAGATCACGAGCACCACGCCGTCGTACTGGTTAAGAAATCCCTGCAGCCAGTGGATGGAATCCAGGTCGAGGTTGTTCGTTGGTTCGTCGAGCAGCAGAGCCTGGGGATGCCCAAACAGGGCCTGCGCCAGCAGTACGCGGACTTTTTGTCCGCCTTGCAGTTCGCTCATCTTGCGTTCGTGAGCTTCATCGGGAATGTCCAGGCCTTGCAGCAGGATCGCGGCATCGCTCTCCGCCGTGTAGCCGTCTTCCTCGCCTACGATCCCTTCCAGTTCCCCCAGCTTCATGCCGTCTTCGTCTGACATTTCAGACTTCTCGTAAATGTGGTCCCGCTCTTCGAGCGCAGCCCACAGCCGCTTGTTGCCCATGATGACCGTGTCAATCACGCGATAGGCATCGAAGGCGAACTGGTCCTGGCTGAGCACACCCAACTTCCTCGGCCGCACGACGGTGCCTTTCTGAGGCTCCATCTCGCCGGTCAAAATCTTCATGAACGTGGATTTGCCGGCGCCGTTCGGCCCCGTCAGGCCATAGCGCTTCCCCGGCGTGAATGCCGTCGAGACCTCATCGAACAGAACTTTGGCGCCGTAGCGCATAGAAACGTTACTTACTGAAATCATGATTTCTCAGGAAACTGCGGGAAAATTGCCTAAAAGGCGGGAACGCAGCTGCTGTCACTAGGATATCACGACCGCCGCGTTGCCTACGCCTGCAGGCACGAGACCCTCTCCGATCAGCCATGGTAGCCTTCTGGCACTGACACGCAGCGGAGAATTCATGAACGACGCTCGTCCCCAGATCGATCTGCAAGCTGTGGCAAAACAAATCATGCTCGCGCACGGATTCCAGCCCGATTTTCCGCCCGCAGTCCAGCAGCAGCTTGCCAGCTTGCACTCCCAACCGCCACAGGTTGCTCCGGGCGGCGATCTGCGTGACCTCCGCGCGCTGCTCTGGTCTTCGATTGATAATGACACCTCGAAGGACCTCGACCAGATCGAAGTAGCGGAGCCGCTCACGAACGGCGACGTGAAAGTGCTGGTGGGTATCGCCGACGTGGACGGGGACGTTCCCAAAGGCTCAGCCATCGACCTGCATGCCGCTACGCAAGCGACCACGGTCTACACCGGCATCCGGAATTTCTCCATGTTGCCGGAGGCGTTGTCCACTGGCATCACGTCCCTGCTCGAGAACCAGGACAATGCTGCCATTGTGATCGAGTTCGTCGTCACCAGCGATGGCCACGTGAAATCGAGCGACGTCTATCGCGCCGTCGTGCGCAACAAGGCCCAACTCACCTACAACAGTATCGGACCCTGGTTGCAAGGCGAAGCCCCAGCTTCGCCGAAAGTCGCGGCGTCGAGCGACCTGCAAGCACAATTAAAGCTTCAGAACGACGTGGCAAAAGCTCTGAAGCAGCAGCGATACCAGCATGGGGCGCTCAATATCGAAACCATCGAAGTGCGTCCGGTGCTGGTCAACGACAAGGTTGTAGATGTCGTCAAACAAGAGAAGAACCCTGCGACCGATCTGATCGAAGACTTCATGATCGCCGCCAATGAAGTCGTCGCGCGTGCCCTGGCAAACGTGTCCTCCATTCGCCGCGTAGTCAAGACCCCCGAGCGATGGGATCGCATCGTGCAACTGGCGGCAGAGCAGGAAGGGAATTTGCCTGCCGAACCAGATTCCAAGGCCCTTAACAACTTTCTGATGCAACGCAAGGCTGCCGATCCCGAGCATTTCGCCGACCTTTCTTTAGCGGTCATCAAGCTGATGGGACCTGGGGAATACGTGCTGGAACGTCCAGGCGATCCCGAGATCGGCCACTTCGGGCTCGCCGTGCAGGATTACACGCATTCCACCGCGCCGAACCGCCGCTTTGCTGACATGGTGACGCAGCGCCTGATCAAGTCATTGCTCAGCAAGAAAGCCAATGGCTACTCCGACGAAGAACTGGCCGCCATCGCGAAAAATTGCACTCTGAAAGAGGATGCTGCTCGCAAGGTGGAACGCGAGATGACCAAACGCATCTCAGCCTTGGCCATGAGCGGGCGCATTGGCGACGTGTTCGATGCAATCGTGACCGGAGCCAACGCGAAGGGAACTTTTGCGCGCGTGTTGCGGCCCCATGTGGAAGGCATGTTGGTGCAAGGCCAGCAGGGCCTCGATGTGGGAGACAATTTAAAGGTCAAACTGGTGAGAACCGATGTTCAACGAGGCTATATCGATTTCGCGCGCGTCTAGGGTACCGATGGAGCGTCCCTTCACGACGCGGAGATCCGCGTCAGCGCTGCTTCTCTTCCAGATCGTGCCACCGTTCGTATAAAGAGTCCAAGGCTTTCCGCGCTTCCTCCAGTTCGTGATATGCCTGAAGTAGACGTCCAGCATCGCTCGCGATCGCAGGATCTTCTGCCGTCTCCCGCCTGGTCTTGACCATGTCCTCCGCCTCGGCAATGCGCTGTTCGATGCCCGCATATTCCCGAGCCTCGAGATACGAGAGTTTTTTCTTTGCAGGCGATGATGATGAGGCCGCAGCTTTCACTGGTTTCCGGGTTGTCGCCTCTTTCGTGATCTGGATGCGCTCCTGTTGCCAGGTCTCCCACTGTGGATAGTCCGCAAATCGTTCCGCACAGCCCAATCCGTCCAGCCCAAGCACAGTAGTCGACACGCGATCGAGCATGTAGCGATCGTGGGTTACGAGCACGAGCGCTCCGCGAAACTCAAGCAAGCTTTCCTCGAGAATCTCGAGGGTTGGAATGTCGAGATCGTTGGTAGGCTCATCGAGCAGGAGTACGTCAGCAGGCTGAAGCATCAACTGGGCAATCAGAACGCGCGCCCGCTCGCCGCCCGAAAGACGCTCGACCGGTTGATTGAGTTGCTCGCGGGTAAACAGGAATCGCGCTGCCCAGGCCGCCACGTGAATAACGCGATCCTGGTAGATTACCGAATCGCTGTCCGGCGCCAAAGCGCGTCGCAGGGTCAGGCTCAGATCCAGTGGGCGATTCTGATCGAAGTACACCATCTTCAATGCATCGGCTCGCCGAATCTCGCCTCTCTCCGGCGAGACTTCTCCGCGCAGCAGTCGTAGCAAGGTCGTTTTGCCGCTGCCATTGGGGCCGACCAGCCCCAGGCGCGTGCCTGCCGTCAAAATAAAATTCAGTCCCTGAAACAGTGTTTGCCCGCCTATGTTGTAGGTAACATCCTTCAATTCAATCAGGCGCTTGGTCTGACGTTCGCTGGCGGAGAAGTCGATCTTGGCCGTTGCAGTACGCGTGCGCGCGTTCAGATCCGCGAGTTCGCCCATGAGTTCGTGGGCCTTGTCAATGCGCGCTTTTGATTTCGAGGTACGGGCTTTCGGTCCGCGTCGGAGCCACTCGATTTCCGTGTGCACGCGGTTCTCCAGCGCTTCCTGTCGCTTTTCCTGGGCGTGCAGAAATTCTTCTTTCTTCACCAGAAACTCACTGTAATTTCCGTGCACGCGCAAAATGCCGTCCGGATACACGGGGCTCAGTTCGGCCATTTCTGTGGCCACATTTTCCAGGAAGTACCGGTCATGGCTGACGACCACGCACGCAAAGCTGCCACCCTCGATTTCCTCTTCGAGCCACTCGATGCCGGCGAGGTCCAGATGATTGGTCGGCTCATCGAGCAGCAGAACATCGGGAATCTGGACCAGTGCCTCCACAATGGCCAGCCGCTTACGCCAGCCTCCTGAAAGCGCGGCTGCCTCGGCCTCAAAGCCCTGAAATCCCGCGCGGCCCAGCACCTCCGCCATCCGGTTGGCGCGTTCGTCCTGAGGTACGGCAGCCTGTTCCAGCGCCTGCTCGACCACCTGCCGTACGCTTCTTCCTTCCACGAATTCCGAACTTTGGACAACAAAAGCCATGCGCACACGTTTGCGTACGGCCAGTTCCCCGTCATCCGGATCGATCTGTCCCGCTAGAATTCCCAGCAGCGTCGACTTTCCCGAGCCATTCGGACCGATCAAGCCGATCCGGTCTCCTTCCGACACCGTGAATGACACATTCTGGAAAAGTGGACTGGCTCCGTAGGATTTCGCAAGTCCACGAGCATTCAGAATCGGCGGCAAGTTGAGTGACACTCCTCATTTGAGAATAGCAGCAGGAGCATTCGCGGGTGTTAGTCTGTAAGGGTTCCGGAGGGCCCTATGAAATCTGCTCTTGCGATCTGCCTCTTGTCAGCGCTGCTCGGCGCATCGTTCTTCGCGCTTCAGGACTTCAGTCTCGCAGCAGTTCATCGTTCGAACGGCGAGCAGAAGGCCCTGAGCCCTCTTGCAGAGCAGCTGATCTCGCTTGAGAACCAGTTGGCCGACGCCCAGAAAAAACGTGATCGCGACTTCTACGCGCGCACGCTTACGGCCGATTTCATTTCGATCGGCACGGATGGCAAAACCCATGCCCGTGAAGAAATCCTGGGGGACTTGCCTTCGACCGAATTGGCCGAATACCGCCCCTACGACGTCCAGGTAGTTCCGCTGAATGAAGGCGCTGCCGTAGTAACGTACGATGTCATCATCCGGAGGGTGCACTACGACGATGAGACTCCCCGCTACCAGCACATCAGTTCGATCTGGGTGAAGCAGGGGAACGATTGGAAACTGAGGTTTCAGCAGGCGACGGCGGCGCGCTGAGGAGTAGTGCCGCCGTCCCGCCGGCTCTCAGTGACAGCAACCTGGCAGGCGCGCCGTTTATAATCTCCAATTCGGCCTGTGGCCGTATCCCCGACAAGAAGAGACACACATTTGCTCGACTTTCTAGGCGACCTGAGACGTACTCACATGTGCGGCGCGCTGCGCGCCTCCGATGCCGGCGAGAAAGCGGTCCTGATGGGATGGGTAAACCGCCGCCGCGACCTCGGCAATCTCATTTTTGTGGATGTACGCGACCGCTCCGGCATCACGCAGGTCGTTTTCAGCGAAGAGTCCAAACCTGCCGTTCACGAAAAGGCAGAGTTGCTGCGCAATGAATTCGTGATTGCCGTCATTGGCGCGGTCAAGTTGCGCGACGCGAACACCATCAACAAGAACATTCCCACCGGCGAAGTCGAGTTGGTCGCCGACGAACTGCGTATCTTGAACGACGCTAAGCACCCTCCGTTCCTGCCGGGCGACACGGCACTCGCCAACGAAGAGATGCGATTGAAGTACCGTTACATTGATCTGCGCCGCGAGAACATGCAGTTCAATATCGAGCTGCGCCATAAGGTTGCCCTGGCCATCCGCGATTACCTGTCCTCGCAGGGCTTTTTCGAAATCGAGACGCCCTTCATGACTCGTTCCACACCTGAAGGCGCCCGCGACTATCTTGTGCCCAGCCGCGTTCAGCCCGGCATGTTCTATGCCTTGCCGCAATCCCCGCAGCTGTTCAAGCAGATCCTGATGATCTCGGGGTTCGACAAGTACTTCCAGATCGTGCGCTGTTTTCGCGACGAAGACCTGCGTGCCGATCGCCAGCCCGAATTCACGCAAATCGATCTGGAGATGTCTTATCCGCAGCCCGAGCGAGTTTGGGAAACAGTAGAGGGTTTTCTCACGGCGGCTTTCCGTGCCGCCGGACATGAAATCAAGACACCCTTTGCGCGCATGGATTACGATGAGGCCATCCGTCGTTACGGCATCGACAAGCCCGACCTTCGGCTGCCGGAATTTACGGAAGTTCGCGACTGCTTCGCGCCGCCCGATCTGCAGACGCTTGCAGTAAACCCCGACCTGCCCGTGGTTGCGATTCGGATTCCGAAGGTAGGCGAGCTCTCACGCAAGGAACGCGATGAGATCAAGCCCATGTTCAACTCCAAGGGCGGAGCGAAGGTGTTCGAAGACTTCAAACGCATCGAAAAAAACTTTCCTGAAGCCGCGAAGAAGATTCAGGAAAAATGCCGTGCAGCCGCCGATGACCTGATCGTGCTGGTCAGCGGCCCGGCGCAATCAGGCGGCGAAGACCATCCGGCGAGCAAGCGCAAAGTCACGCCGCATGAGCTCGCCATCTACGCCTCAGCCGGACTGCTGCGCGTCGCCCTGGCTCAGAAGTATGCGGCGAAACATGGCCTGTTTCAGCGCGGCGATTTCCGTTTCCTCTGGGTCACGAATTTTCCGATGTTTGAATACGATGAGGCGGACAAACGCTGGGTCGCTGCACACCATCCGTTCACCTCGCCGCACGAAGAAGACATGGACAAGCTGGAGTCTGATCCCGCGATGGTGCGCGCCCTTGCCTATGACATCGTGCTGAACGGCACCGAACTGGGTTCTGGATCGATCCGAATTCACCGTCAGGACATTCAGCGGAAGATTTTTCAAGCGCTGGGCATGAGTGAAGAAGAAGCCAAGTCGCGTTTCGGCTTCTTCCTGGAAGCGCTCGAGTACGGTACCCCTCCACACGGCGGCATCGCGCTGGGCCTCGATCGCATCGTGATGATCCTTGCGGGCGCCGATAGTTTACGCGAGATTATCCCGTTCCCGAAAACCGCCGCGGCCAAGGATCTGATGGTCGATGCGCCCACGCCGGTTACCGACGCGCAATTGCGAGAATTGGGAATCGGCGTCATCCGGAAATAGCGCACCTGCAGTAGTGGAATCGAAAACAAATCTAATATATACGACCGTCGATATGAAGTTCGAGTTGGTAAAGGCAACGCGATGACCCCCCGTTTCAGACGAATTCTGGAGGCAGCCTTCTGGTTCGTCGTTGGATTTGTCGTTCACGGAGTGCTGATTCACTTCCACCATCATCCGTGATCGAGCGTCACGAACGGTTGTGCGGAAGACGAGGCCGCTTCCGCTCGCCTTCCAGGGCGATGGCAAGCTCGCGAATCCCGCGATGGATCTCTCTGGGTTCCAGTGCGGCGAATCCTATCTGCACCCGCCAATCAGCTGCGGGTCTACACGCTGCTGGTGCCGTCAATGGAGCGACGGGCGTCCCCCGCCCGTCGACGCGCGCGTTCGTTTTCAGAAATTGCCCGGGGACAATTCCGAGAGGACCACCGGTTCCAGCCCCGGACGGGCGAGAGCGCCTGTCCCTCCAGTAAGCCGGTCCGGCGAGATCGGCCGCATCTGCCAGACGTCCAGGGACTCAAGCGTTGTCGCATCGGAAACATCCACGAGCAGCGATGTGCTTGGGGCCGTGTATACCCGGGCGGTAATCACGACTTTCTCATTTGCGAACACCTCCAGCACCGAGCCGTCGAGAAACACGCGCAACGTGACACCTTCATTGGTTTCAAATGGGGCCGCCGTTCCGTTCACGCGTAGCTCTGGATCTTTGTTGTGCGGATCGTAGGCGATTTCGGCAAAGGTCTCTCCCTTTTCCGCGCGCAGGCGCAGCAGGAATCCGCGTTTCGCGGCAAAGCGCGCCTGAATTTCGCCCGCTTGATCGCGGATGCGAATGCTCGCCAACGCCTTGTCTCGATTCCGATCCCCGCCGCTCACCTGCGAATGATGAGCCCGCAAGACCTCAACCGCAGGCGCAGGCGAAATCCGCAAGCCTCCATCCCTATCAAGCGAGAGTGTGCGCGGCAGTGCCATAGCTCCAGCCCAGCCCGCAGCGCGATACTCCGCTTCCGAACGCGTTTCTGGAATCCAGCCCCAAAGAATCCTGTTCTCGCGTTCATCCAGCATGGTCTTCGCTGCATAGTAGGACCCAAAATCCACCACGCCTTCTTTTTCTGCGGTGAACCGGCGATCATGGTACCGACCCGTCTTCCAGAAAACCTTCCCCATGGTGGAAATCATGAGCACGTGACGATTTCCCAGAGGAAAGAAATCCGGACACTCCCACATATCGCCCGTGTCCACAGGATTGGCGGCGGTCTTTCCGCTGGCATGGCCTTCAATCAGCAAATGCCGATACGTCCATTGACGCAGATCGTGAGACTCATACAGCAGGACCGCCCCGCCTTTACCCCGGATTCCCGAGCCCAACGTGAGCAGCCACTCCCGGCCTTCCCGCCACACCCCCGGATCTCGAAAACCGGTGACCGTCAAATGTTGCGGCGGCCGCGCAATCACGGGTTCCGGCAGCTTCCTCCAGGAACGAAGGTCGGGATCGGTCGATGTTGCCAGGCATTGCACCTCGCGCAATTGATGTTGGCCGTCGAGAGTGATTTCCGATGGCGACGCTGCCGGCAGAACGCCCGTGTAAATCAGGTTAGGCGTATTGCCATCGAGCACCGCACTGCCGCTGAACACGCCGTCACGATCGTATCCGCCGGGCGTGGGCGCAAGCGCAATCGGTTCATGCTGCCAGTGGATCATGTCCGTGCTGATCGCATGCCCCCAATGCATCGTTCCCCAGAACGCGCCGTTGGGGTTGTACTGAAAAAACATGTGGTAACGATCCTTATAGAAGATCGGGCCATTGGGATCGTTCATCCAGTTGGCCGCAGGCAGCAGATGGTATTGCGGCCGTCGTGGGTCCATGGCCAGCTTGGTGCGCCCGTGTTCCCGCATGGCGTGCGCCCAGGAACCGCGCGAAAGCGCGCCCGCACCCGCCGCTAGGCTAGCCTGTCTCAGGAAGGCGCGACGCGAGATCTTGCCCATAGTCGTCAGACAGCTTACCTGAGCTCGCTTTACCTTCCCAGTTGTCATCTGAGAGACTGACCCACGGGCCATCCGACATCATGGGCAAGATTCACGTTCTTTCCGAAGCCGTTGCCAACAAAATCGCCGCCGGCGAGGTGGTAGAGCGGCCTGCATCCGTGGTGAAAGAACTTCTGGAAAATGCGCTCGATGCCGAGGCCACGCGCATCCGCATTCAGGTCGAGGCGGGTGGCAAGAAGCTTATCCAGATCACCGACAATGGCTGTGGGATGGTGCGCGATGACGCGCTGCTCGCCTTCGAACGCCACGCCACTTCAAAATTGAAGAACGCCGAAGACCTTCTTAGCGTTTCGACATTGGGATTCCGCGGCGAAGCCTTGCCTTCCATCGCTTCCGTTTCCCGCCTGCGCCTGGAAACCTGTGCTCCTGGAGAGGCGTCCGGAACGGTAGTTGAAATCAATGGCGGAAAAATTTTCAAGGTGGAGGAAGCTGGGCTCCCTTTGGGCACTTCGATCACAGTTCGTGACCTCTTCTTCAATACCCCGGCGCGTAAGAAATTTCTGAAGGCAGAATCGACAGAACTCTCGCACATCGCGTCCCTGGTGACGCACTACGCACTCGCGCATCCCGATAAGCATTTTGAACTGCACTCGGCGATCAACGCACTGCTGGTGGCGGCGCCCGTAGCCGGGCATGGCGAGCGCCTTTACCAGGTTTTCGGAAAAGAAATTCTTGAACAACTTCTCCCTATCGCGGCACTTCAGCATCTGGAGCGCATCGGTTTGCCGCAACCGCCGCCCTGGCGCCGCATGGAGGAGGACGAGCCGGTCAGCGAGCCTGGCGAAGTTCGTATACATGGCTTTGTTTCGAAGCCGGAAATCCAGAAGCTCAACCGCAACTCGATCTACATTTTCGTGAACGGGCGGCTGATTCGCGATCGCCGGGTGCAGCACGCCATCACCGAAGCTTATCGCAACATTATGCCGCCCACCGTCTACCCGGTGGTGCTGCTGTTTTTGGAAATGCCGAGTGAAGAGGTTGACGTCAACGTACATCCGTCGAAAACCGAGGTCCGTTTCCGGCAGCAAAGCGTGGTCCACGATTTCGTGCGCGACTCGATTCGCGCAGCCTTGATGAAGGCTCGTCCGGTGCCGCAATTCGTTTCCGAAATTCACGCGCATCCAACCGCGAGCCCTTCCTTATCGCCCGGCTCACATGCGCCGGGAGAGGTCTCGAATGCATGGCGAGCGTTCTATGAACCCGGGAATGCGGGTGCCTTCCAGCTCGAAGCGCCTGCGCCGCCCGCCGTCACTGAGCGATTTTCATTCCAGGGTGGAATCGCTGTGGAGGCGAATGCAGCCGTGTCACTGACCCGCGCCGCCGAGGTCGTTCCCGACGACACTTGTGCTCCCGCGTTCCCCGATGAGCCCGAGGCTCCCAGCCAACTCGCTCCCTCCCTGAGTTCGCTCAAACCGCTAGGCCAGATTCGCGAGTCCTTCATCCTCGCTGTCAACCATGAGGGCCTCTGGATCATCGACCAGCACGTTGCCCACGAACGCGTGTTGTTCGAAAAAATCCTGAAACAACGTGCAGCTAAGGGCGTCGAGAGCCAGCGCCTGCTCATGCCGCTGATTCTGGAGCTCACCCCCGCTCAGCAGGCCGTCTTCGCCGAAATTTCTGACGAGTTAGCGAAGAATGGTTTCGAGGTCGAACCCTTCGGCACGCGCAGCGTAGCTGTCAAAATCGCTCCCGCCGGAGTGGACGCCTTCCAGGTCGAGCACATGCTCCATGAGTTACTGGAGCAATTATCGCGAGAAGATCAAAAAGTGAATCTCGAGACCGTGCGCACCCGCATCGCCGCATCCATCGCTTGTCACGCCGCAATCAAAGTCAACATGCCGCTTGAGCAGAACAAGATGGAATGGCTCCTCGCCGAACTCGCCAAGACCGATTTCCCCTTCTCCTGCCCCCACGGCCGCCCAGTGGTTTTGCGCTATTCCATGAAGGACATTCAGAAGGCATTCAAGCGAATTTAGCTTCTAGCTCCGAGCTTTGAGCCTCGAGCGATCAGGGGTTTGCTCGTAGCTCGAAGCCTGTAGCCTGGTCTTCACCACGACCGTTCGTCTGCGATTAAGACGTTGCCTCTGCTGACGACTGAAGACTTACGACTGAAGACTGACGACCGCCTTCTTGTGTTCTAATCACCGTATGACCGAGTCCGAACTACAGCAGGCGCGAATCGCGAAATGGCATCTGGATGGGCACCCCGTGCGCACGCTCGAGGATGGCCGCTCGTTCCTGGAATCCGTGGGATTTTGCCTGCTCTACCCGCTAAAGCAGCCGCTTTTAGTCCCGACTTTCGTGGGTGCCTGGGTCGGCGCAGAAGATCATCTGCCCACTTGGCAGCACTCCTTTTCCGATCCGCGGGCGCAGGATGCGCGGGAATTAATGGTGCGCCTGTTGCGCGATCGCGCCGCCTTCGAAGCCAACCTCTTCGATGAAAACAATGCTTTCCTGGTGACAGCGTCCGCTTTCCCGTATTTTTATGCGCTGGTGGGGGAACGGAATCCGAGACAAGCTCCCAAGGCCGGATCACGTGCCGAGTATTCGCAGCTCGCATGCGACGCGTTCGAAGTCATACGGCGCGACGGACCCATCTCCAAGCAGAGGCTGCGCGAGCGGCTGGGTGGCAGCCTCTCCGAACCGGCTATGGATCGCGGGCTCGCCGAGCTTTGGTCCCGCCTGCGGATTACTCGCGTCGATTACAAAGCGAGCGAAGGCGCCTTCTGGGACGTCCTCTATCGCTGGGCTCCCGACGCGGTGCGCGAAGGAATCGAACTGTCGGTCGGACAGGCTCTCACCGCGTTACTCTCGAAGTATCTGGAGTGCGTGATTGCAGCCGATCAACAAGAACTGGAAAATTTCTTTGGAAATTTCGTGCCGCGCTCGCGTGTGAAAGAAGCGGTGAACGCGCTGCTCGCCGCCCGCGAGCTGAGTTTTGTCCACGTGGGAAACCGCTCGCTAATCCAGGTCTCTCCTCCCAGACAGGCTTTTTCCCCAAATGCGAAATTGCCGAGATCTTCCCCGCGGCCTTTGACCGAACCACGTCGCTCCTGAGCGGTGGTTTTGCCCGAGACTTGTCTTTCCGAGAACTTCAAAACCGTCATCCGAAGCACTTTAAGATTTGTCATTCCGAAAAATTTGTCATTCCGAGCGCAGGAGGAATCTCGTTCTGCATGCCCAGTGAACAACGGCACCAATGCCAGGATTTCAAACGATCTGGCGATTCTGGTACTCTGAGACGCCTTCAAGGATACTTTACTGCCCTTCTCATGGACGCTACGCCTGCTCGAAAACTCATCATTGCCGTCGATGGTCCCGCCGGAGCCGGAAAAAGTACGATCGCCTCCCGGCTGGCGCGCAAGCTCGGATATGTGAATCTGGAAAGCGGCGCCATGTACCGGGCGCTTGCTCTGAAAGCCATTGAGTGGGACGTCTCCTTTGACGACGCTGCCGCCCTGCGCAAGCTCGCCGAGAACTCGCGTATTGTCTTGGAGCCGACCATTGGCGGCAATCGCGTGCTTCTGGATGGCAAGGATGTTTCCTCCCGGATTCGCGAGCGCGACGTCACCGAGGCAGCCTCGCGCGTGTCCGTGCATCCACTCGTGCGCGAGTGGATGGTCGCTCGTCAGCAGGAGATGGGAAAGGACGGGGGCGTGGTGATGGAGGGACGCGACATTGGCACCAAGGTGTTCCCGCACGCCGACCTCAAAATCTTTCTGGATGCGGACCCGGTCGTGCGCGAGCAGCGCCGTCTGGATCAGCAGAAGATCAAGGGACCGTCCGCTGAATCGATGGCAGCGGAACTACGGGAGCGCGACCATCGCGATCGCACCCGCGCCACCTCGCCGCTCGTCCCAGCCGGCGATGCCGTCCTTATCGACTCCACACACCTCTCTGAAGACGAAGTCCTCAAGCAGATCGATGCGCTGGTGAGAGAAAAGATAGCGACTGCCTAGGGAGGGTCTGATGAGCTCTGTTTTGAAAGGGACGGCCTTCAGGCCGTCCACCAGTTGGAGAGAAATTCGGGGGCTTCAGCCCCTGGGGCAAATCGCCGGTGGGGCTTCACAACGAAGCTTTCGAAAATTGCTCGCGTAGGGACAGGCGCCCTCGCCTGTCCGGCCGTGGCGGTGTTTGCCACGGCTACTCCGTCAGTTTTCCGTGGGTTCCGTCGAAGAAGAATTTCGCGGCAGCTTTGGAACTTTGGGTGGCATGGGCGAAGCCGGAGGTTGCGGAGCCTCTGGCATGGAGTGGGCGTTTTCCGACGTGCCTTTATGGACCGTGACATTCCCGTGCTGGCTGTTCAACACCAGGTGGGCCGCGCCATTTCCAACCGTG
>Ga0210399_10001815_pt1 | contig 16633 bp, 14 predicted proteins | sample IncBWC14MmetaG_FD_150865 | JGI IMG/M metagenome (GOLD analysis project Ga0210399, IMG submission 150865) | Forest soil microbial communities from Barre Woods Harvard Forest LTER site, Petersham, Massachusetts, United States - Inc-BW-C-14-M | ecosystem: Environmental > Terrestrial > Soil >...
GGGGGGGGGGGGGGGGGGGGCGTGGGGTTGGGCGGTCATATCGAGGACCTGTTGGCCGTGATGGAGGAGGCTCGGGCGGGATCGTTGCCCGGTGGGGGTGGTGGTGCCCGCCGGCCGGTCGTGGCGATCGGGCACAGCCTGGGGGGTGACGTCGTGATCGGCGCGGCGTTGGCGTCGCCGGAGCTGTTCGACGCGATCGGGGCGTTCGAGCCGCCGATGCCGTGGTTGGGGTTCCGACGCGACGCGGCTGGTGCGGGGACGGGGGCAGGGGCGGGGGCCGGGCGTGCGGCGCAGCCGTGGCCGGCGATGGCCGAAGACCCGGGTGTTGAGGTCGAGCGTTTCTTCTCCCGCATGGTGGGCGCGTCGTCGTGGGCGCATTTAACCGAGGCCGGCCGCGAGTCGCGACGGGCCGACGGGCCGGCTCTGGTGGCGGACCTGCGGAGCTTTCGGAGCGAAGTCCCGCCATTCGACGTGACGGCGCTCGAAGTGCCCGCTGTGTTCGGGATGGGTGGTCCGACGTCGAGGCCGCATCACCGCCGCACGGTGGAGTGGTTGGGCGCCAATGTGCCCAATGGGGTCGTCTACGAGGTAGAGGGCGCGCAACACGGCGCGCACCTGTCGCACCCCGACCACTTCGCCTCGATGACGCGGTTGGTGATCGAGCGGGCGACGACCGGGTGAGCTGACCAGACCCCGGTTGGATCTGCGTCTGGGCGTCCGGGCTGATCAGGCCAGGGGCTGGGCGCCGGCGTGGGCGCTCCTGGGGTGTTTGAGCCGGCGGGAGAGCATTTCGTCGTACTCGACGCCCTTTCCTTCGCTCTTCATGCCGGTGACCAGCGGCGAGTTGGAGAGGAAGACCGCGCCGATGAATACGAGAAGCAGCGACACCGCCTCGAGGGGTCCGTAGGCCCCGCCGGTGCGCAGGGTGTCGCCGTAGAGCGCGATGCCGAGGCAGATGCTGACGAGCGGGTCGACGAGGACCAGCGTCGACTGGGACGCGGCGAGCGGACCGGCGTGGAAGGCGTTCTGGGTGAGGAACAGCCCGAGCAGACCGAAGACGACGACCCCGTAGGTCTGCCAGTGCTCGAACATCCGGATCCAGTCCGTCGCCGCGTAGTCGCTGACCGTCTTTATGAGTGCGGCAGTGAAGGCATAGGCGATGGCAGCCGCGCTCCCGAACATGGCCGCCTGCCACCAGCGTGGCCCCCAGCGCGTGGCGACCACACTCACGCAGATGAGGAAGATCGACGCGCTGCCGACAACGATCCAGCCCAGGTTGGTGGGGACCTCGTCGCCACCACCCGGAGCGGCGAAAAACAGGAAGCCCGAGAGCCCGAAGGCGATCGCTCCCGCCCCGATCCACTCACGGAGGGAGATGGAGAAACGGAAATAGGTGCCGAGAATGGCAACCAGGAACAGCAGCTCCATAGTGAGTATCGGTTGGACTACCGACAGCCGGCCTATGTGTAGGGCGAACGACTGCAACAGGAATGACGCGATCATGAACGCGAAGCCGAGGAGCCAGATGCCGCGGCGTATGGCGTGCGTCAATAGGCTCAGCCGCATGGTCGTCTCTTCGGGGGCGTCTTCGACGCCCATGCGCTGAAACACGCTGGTCAGCGCGTTGGAGAGCGCAGCGGCTACCGCTAGGACATAGACCATCGCCTCGTCGCCAAATGTTAATTGGGCATCGTCACAAGGCACGCAGTCGGCACACAGCTAGCACCCAGGTTCTGTTCGCTGCGCCGGACGGGGGCCGAAGCGCACGAATCATGTGCCAGTCGTTGCGAAGCAGGGAATCAGGTCTCCAGTTGGCGCGATCCTGCAGAAATTCCTCGGCGATGACCTACAAACAATGTGGCAGTTCGGTTACGTTTACGACATCTTCCCGACACCGGGCGTGGGTGGATGGGGGGACCGGCCGTCACCGGGGCGGCCGGGTCATCAAGGGGAGTGGTCCATGGGACTGAAGGTGTTATTGAAGCGGTCGGCCTTTGCCGCCCTGGCGGTAGGGGCTCTGAGCGTCTCTGTCGTGGCGGTGTCACCCGCAACGAGCGGGGCAGCAGTAAGGGCGTCTTCTTCAGGCGGGACCGCCACCATGGCGCTCGACGAGAACCTCGTCGGCTTCAACATCAACACGACCGCCGCGGCGCAGTTCGTGCTGCAAGAGGTCATGAACATGGTCTGGCCACAGGTATTCATCGTCAACAACAAGCTCCAGCCGGTCCTGAATACCCAGCTGATGCAGAGCGCGGTGCAGTCCAGCACCAGTCCACAGACGATCGTCTACAAACTCAACCCCAAGGCCGTATGGTCGGACGGAACGCCGATCACCGCGGACGACTTCATCTACAACTGGCAAGCCCAGAGCGGGAACTCGGCTTACACGGACGTCGGAGGTAAGCCCTACGACACTGCTTCGACGTCCGGGTACAACCAGATCCAGTCCGTCGTCGGGTCGAACCCGGCGGGAGGTGCCGCGTGTGCTCCTGGGTCCGCCGCCGACCGCAACGTCGGGATGTGCCCGAACGGCCAAACGATCACGGTGACTCTCAAGCCCTCCTTCACGGACTGGCGCTCCCTGTTCATCAACGTCGTGCCGGCCCACATCTCCCGCACGGTCGGCTGGAACACTGGCTTCAGCGGCGCACAGCAGACCATCTCGGGCAGCTGGTTCGAGATCCAGAGCTACACGCAGAACCAGTCTCTCGTGCTGGTGCGGAACCCGAAGTACTGGGGAACGCCCGCGAAGCTGGACAAGCTGGTCTTCCAGTTCTTCTCGGACGACAGCCAGCTGGTGCCGGCGCTGCAGAACAAGGAGATCGACATCTTCAACCCGTTGACGGTAAGCCTGTCGATCAAACAGACGGCGGCGCAGGTACCCAACACCAAGACGGCGACGCAGCCGGGACTCGAGTTCGAGCACTTCGACTTCAACCAATCGGACCCGTACCTGGCCAAGGCGCAGGTGCGCGAGGCGATCGCGCACGGCGTCAACCGCCAGACGATCATTACTCGCACCGTCGGAGAGATCAGCAGCGCTGTCAAGCCGCTCGGCAACCGCATGCTGATGCCGACACAGCCGAACTACCAGGGCACGAACTTTGCCTACAGCCCGAGTCAGTCCAACAACCTCTTCAAGGAGCTCGGCTTCAAGAAGAGCTCCGACGGCTACTGGCAGCCCAACTACGGGCCGCAGAAGGGACAGGACCTGACCTTCACGATCCAGTCGACTTCTGGTAACTCGATCCGCTCGCAGACCGAGCAGCTGTTCCAGGCCCAGATGAAGGCGATCGGCGTCAAGATCAACATTCAGAACTACGACGCCAACACCCTGTTCGGCACCAACCTGCCGGGTGGGCAGTTCCAGATCGCAGAGTTCGCCTGGGTGAGCACACCGTTTGTGTCCGGTAACCAGTCGATCTACTGCTCGTACACCAACACCACGAACTGTGCGCAGAATTACAACCACTTCTCGAGCTCACAGGTCGACCAGCTCCTGAAGACGGGCTCAGAGGCGTCGAGCACCTCGATCGAAAACAGTGACTACAACAAGGCCGACTCCATCGTTTGGCAAGACATGGTCACCTTGCCCCTGTACCAGAAGCCGCAGTACTGGGCCTGGTCCAACAACCTCAAGAACGTGTTGCCGAACACGTCCAACTTGGGCGTGACCTGGAACGCGGAGAACTGGACCATCGGCGGGTAACGGCGGGTTGAACGCGAGGGAAGGGGTTGGCCTCGGTGGCCGGCCCCTTCCCTCAACTTCCCTTGCGTACCTAGACTTCGCGCATGTTCGCCTACGTCATTAGGCGTCTACTGATCAGCATCGTCGTCCTCTTCTTCGCGACGATCCTCGTCTTCCTTCTGGTTGCAAGTTCGGGCAACCCGCTCGCGCTTCTCGAAGCCAATCCCCACGTCCCGCACTCGACGATCGTCGCCCGGGAGAACCTGCTGCACCTCAACGACCCGCTGTGGCAGCGCTACTGGATCTGGCTCACCAATGCCCTCCACGGCAATCTCGGCACGACCATCAACGGGCAGGACGTGGCTTCCCAGGCGATGTCGCACCTCTTCGTGACGCTGCGCATGGTCATAATCGCGACGGTGGTCGCGGTCGTCATAGCCATCACGCTGGGGGTCATCGCCGCGGTGCGGCAGGGCAAGCCCGCTGATCACGTGATTACGGTCACCAACTTCGTCCTTCTCGCGACACCGGTCTTCGTGCTCGGGCTAGCCCTCAAGGAGTTTGTCGCTATCCCGATCAACCAGCATGTGGGCTCTACGATCTTCTATACGAACGGCGAACAGAGCCCCACGTTGTCAGGATCTTTCTTGAGTCGCCTACCCGACTACGCCGCCCATACCGCCTTGCCCGTCCTGACGCTCATTCTCGTGTCCTACACGTCATGGGCGATCTATCAACGCTCGTCCATGATCGAGACGCTCGACGCGGACTATGTGCGGCTGGCGCGCTCCAAGGGTCTGCGTCCTCGCCGCGTGCTCGTTCGTCACGTGCTGCGCAACGCCCTGATCCCGGTAACTACCGTCGTCGCCCTCGACTTCGCTGCCGTCCTCGGCGGCGCCATCCTGACCGAGATCGTTTTCGGTTGGCAGGGGCTCGGACAGTGGTACGTCGGCGGGGTCACGACGCTCGACGTCAACGTGATGTTGGCGTACCTGTTGATCACCGCCACCTTCGTCATCCTGTTCAACCTGGTCGCGGACATCCTCTACGGCGTACTCGATCCGAGGATCCGCTATGCCTAGTCCGCCAGACAAGGAGAACTTCATTCTCCAGACGCCGGAGAAGGTCGCCACCGTCGAAGCGGGGACACACACGCTCCAGAGCGTCGGAGCCGGCGTCGAGCTCTCCGTCGGCGACGCCTACGGACTGACCGGCGAGGCCAAGAGCCAATTCCGCATCGTCGTCGGCCGCTTCTTCCACCAGCGGCTCGCCGTAATCGGCCTGTGCACGTTCGTCGGCCTTGGTTTGGCGTCTGTGCTGGTCGGGCACTTCTGGCAGTACAGCTACACCGACATCACCAACGACCTGAACTTCCCGCCCACGTGGGGCCACCCCTTCGGGACCAACTCCATCGGCGGCGACATGTTCGCCCAGGTCATGGCGGGTGTACAGAAGGACATCGAGATCGCTCTCACGGTTGCGGCCATGGCCACCCTGATCGGCGTCACGATCGGTGCGATCGCCGGGTTCTACCGCGGCTTGGTCGACTCGCTCCTCATGCGGTTCGTAGACCTGGTGCTCGTGCTCCCGGTGCTGGCGGTGCTGATCTTGCTCTCGAGCAAACTGGCCAAGCAGTCGAGCAATTGGCTGGGTCTTGCCGTCATCATCGGACTGCTCTCCTGGACCTACGTTGCCCGGCTCGTGCGCGCCGACTTCCTGTCCCTCCGAGAACGCGACTTCGTCGAGGCGTCCCGGGCGCTCGGCGCGACGAACCGCCGGATCATCGTCAAGCACATGCTGCCCAACGCGGTCGGGCCGATCATCGTCAACGCGACGCTGACGGTCGCGCTGAGCATCATCTTCGAGTCGACCCTGTCGTTCCTCGGGCTCGGCGTGCAGCCGCCCCAGGTCTCGCTCGGGCTCCTGGTGAATCAGGGTCAGGACTCCGCCACGACCGAGTGGTGGCTGTTCGTCTTTCCGGTCGTGTTCCTCATCATCCTCATCCTCTCGATCTTCCTCATCGGGGACGGCCTGCGTGAGGCGTTCGACCCCAAGAAGAGCCAGGTCAGGGCCTGAGTGGCTGACCACGCTCTGCAGGTGGACCGCCTCGAGGTCGACTTCCGGACCAAGGAGGGCGTCGTCCACGCCGTGCGCGGCGTCGACCTCACGTTGGCGCCCGGGGAAGTGCTCGGGATCGTCGGCGAGTCCGGCTCGGGCAAGTCCGTCACGGCGCTCGCGTGCATGGGCCTGCTCCCCAAGAGCGCGCAGGTCCGAGGCTCTATCCGCTTAAAGGGCGAGGAGCTGCTCGGGCAAAAGGAGAAGCAGCTGACTTCCGTGCGCGGCACGGGGATCGCCATGATCTTCCAGGACCCGATGACATCCTTGAATCCCGTCTACACCATTGGCTGGCAGATCACCGAGGCAATCCTCGCCCACCAGGACATGACGAAGGAAGAGGCGCATCAACGCGCCATCGACCTGTTGGAGAAGGTCGGCATTCCTAACCCCGCCGAGCGTGTCGACAATTACCCACACGAATTCTCGGGCGGGATGCGGCAGCGGGCCGTCATCGCGATCGCGATGGCGAACGACCCCGACGTGATCCTGGCAGACGAGCCAACCACCGCGCTCGACGTGACAGTGCAGGCGCAGGTGCTCGACTCGTTGCGGACCGCGCAGGCCGAGACGGGGGCGTCGCTCCTGCTCATCACCCACGACCTGGGCGTCATCGCGGGCCTGGCCGACCGGGTGATGGTTATGTACGCGGGGCGCCCGGTCGAGACGGGCACGGCGGAGGACGTCTTCTACCGCCCGTCGATGCCCTACACCTTGGGCCTGTTGGGATCCTTGCCGCGCCTGGACAGCGACGGCACGGAGCGGCTGCGTCAGATCCCCGGCGCCCCTCCCTCGATGCTGGGCGACCGCGTCGGCTGCCCATTCGCCCCGCGCTGCCCGCTCGCGCAAGAGATCTGCACCACGACTGAACCGGACCTGACCGTGGTCCAGTCCGTCAGCTCCGAAGCTGGTCAGCACCAAGCGGCATGCCACTTCGCCGAGGCAGTCGGGCGCGGCGACCACGGCAAGGTGTTCTCCGACGGCGTCATCGACAACGTGATCGCATGACGGTGCCCTCGGTCGATGCTCCGACGCCACCCCCGGCTGCGCAGCCGGCGCTGTTGGAGGTAACTGACCTGGTCAAGCACTTCCCCGTGCGCGGCGGTGGCCTGTTCCGCCGCAACGTCGGCGAGGTCAAAGCAGTGTCGGGTGTGTCGTTTTCCATCGCATCCGGCGAAACTCTGGGCCTGGTCGGCGAGTCCGGGTGCGGTAAGACGACGACCGGCCGCGCTGTCCTGCAGCTGATCAAGCCGACGTCCGGCTCGGTCCGTTTCGACGGGACGGAGCTGACGGTGCTCGAACCCGGCGACATGCGCAAGATGCGGCGTGAGATCCAGCTCGTCTTCCAGGACCCCTTCGCGTCGTTGGACCCTCGGCTCCCCGTCGGCGAGGCGATCGCCGAACCGCTTCAGATCCACGGCATCCGCAACCGCTCGGCGCAACAACGCCGGGTGGCGGAGATGCTCAAGCTCGTCGGCCTCGAGCCGTACCACGCCAACCGTTACCCCAACGAGTTCTCCGGCGGCCAGCGCCAGCGGGTGGGGATCGCACGGGCCCTCGTGCTCCAGCCCAAGCTCCTCGTCCTCGACGAGCCTGTCTCGGCGCTCGACGTCTCGATCCAGGCCGGCGTCGTCAACCTCCTCGAAGACCTCCAGAACGAGCTCCGCGTCGCCTACCTCTTCATTGCGCACGACCTGTCCGTGATCCGCCACATCTCACACCGGGTGGCCGTCATGTACCTCGGCAAGATCGTCGAGCTCGGCGACAAAAAGGACGTCTACGAGCGACCGGCGCATCCGTACACCCAGGCCCTGCTCTCTGCGGTGCCTATCCCCGATCCACGGGCGGAACGTGCCCGCAAGCACATCGTGCTCGAAGGCGACGTGCCGAGCCCGCAATCACCTCCCTCCGGCTGCCGCTTCCGTACCCGATGCTGGAAGGCACAGGACATCTGCGCCACCGAAGAGCCGGCCCTGGTCGACCGGGGGCAGGGCCACCCCGTCGCCTGCCACTTCGCTGAAGTCGCCACCGTCGTCTGACCGCCGCCCGAACCAGGGCTGGCCGCACCATGGGAGGTCCCGGACGAAGGCCCAACTGCGCCGGTGGATGGCCGACGGGCCGTACCCACGGAGGGCGGTCTGGTGGACCAGCGACGGATAGCCCTTGTTGCGCTCGAAGGCGTACGCGGGGAAATGGTCGGCTTCGTCTCGCATGATGCGGTCCCGGACGACCTTGGCCAGCACGGAGGCGGCGGCGACGGACACGCACCGGGCGTCGCCGTCGACGATCGGCCGCACCACACCCTCGTAAGGCTCGGCTTCCAGCTGGCCCTGTCGCAAGAGGTTCACCGGCCCATCGATCAGGAGGGCGTCGGGTGACTGACCGAGGCCGGCGAGTGCCCTCTGGGCCGCGACCCTTAGCGCCTCGGTCATGCCCCACTCGTCGCACTCTCTGGAGGTCGCATGGCCCACTGACCACGCCTCGCACCACTTCCCGACCGCTCGGAAGATCTCTTCACGCCGGGCTTCGCTCAACATCTTCGAATCGCGCAGCCAGGCCGGGACGGAGCGGAGTTGGACCCGAGGTCGGAGGACGGCGACGCCGACAGTCAGTGGCCCGGCCCAGGCGCCACGGCCAACCTCGTCGAGTCCCGCCACCCACTCGTGGCCCTCTCGCCGCAGCCGGCGCTCCTCTTTCAGGTCGGGATCGCAGACGGTCACGTCAGCGACCGGCTCCGGGTAGGACCATGTTGGCGTCCCTCAATACGATGGGGGTCGTGACCGAAGGCGGGGGGGAGGCTCTGGATCCGAACGTACGATCTCCGCTTGCGCCCGGGACCAAGGTCGACGTGCGCAACCGTTATCAAGGGACGTGGGTACGGGGATTCGAGGTCGCTGAGTACGCGCCTGACGGCTACCGCATCCGCCGGCTGTCCGACGGGAGCATCCTCGGCGAACTCTTCTCCCGGGACGACGTGCGCCGGGAACGCAAGCGTCAGGGCTTCTGGTGGCACTGAAACCGAGGACGCTGACGACACTGACGGCACGAACGAAGCTTCAGGCCTTCTCCGACTTCAAGACCGTCTCGATGTACTCGTCGATCGGGATGGCCGACAGCGTGAGGGTCTTGAGGGTGCCCCGGGAGCCGAGCACCAACGCGACGCGTGCCATGGTGGGCTCGTCCGGCGCGTCGAGGACCGTGCAGAAGTCATAGGGCCCGAGCAGGGCCCACTGTGCGACGACCTTGACGCCCATCGCCTCCACCTCGGCATTGACAGCCTTGAGGCGGTCCGGGTTCTCGGTGAGGGTCGACGCACCGTCCGGTCCCACGGTCGACAGCATGAGAAACGTCGCCATGGCGTCACGCTACCCCAGGGCGACGCACCGATTGCGGCCTGGATCAGCGTGACCGGAGGTCGCCCCTGACCACCTTTCCCAGCGCGTTCCGCGGCAACGCCTCGACGATATGGACCTGGCGTGGCCGCTTGAACGAGGCCAACTCCCTTGTCGCCAGGTCGTCGAGAGATTCGAGATCGGGGTCGCCGACCACGAACGCCTCCACGGTCTCGCCCCACTCCGCGGAGGGCACCCCGACGACCGCCACCTCTCGTACACCCGGGTGGCGGGCGAAGACGGCCTCGACCTCGGCGGGATAGACGTTGTGGCCACCCGTGATGATCAGCTCGGTGCGCCGTCCGCGGATCGTGACATACCCGTCCTCGGAGACGGACACCAGGTCGCCGGTGGCGAACCAGCCGTTCGAGTCCGTCGTCGCTTCGTCCGGACGACCCCGGCCCCAGTAGCCCCGGCACAAGGATGCGGCCCGCACGAACAACTCCCCCACCCCCTCCCCGTCCGGATCGTCGATGGCAGCCTCGACGCCGGGGAGGGGAAGACCGACGGACCCGGGCCGGCGCTCACCGGCGAGAGGATTCGAAAGCGTCAGCAACGTCTCGGTCATCCCGTAACGCTCAAGAACCGCGACGCCATTGGCCGCAAAGCGATGCCAGAGCTCCGCCGCGAGCGGGGCGGAGCCCGAGACGCACAGGCGCAACTGGGACAGCGCTCGGGCCTGGCCCGTCGCCTCGAGTCGGTGGTACATGGTCGGAACGCCGAAGAACATGGTGTGGTCGGATGCGGATTCGAGGACCTTGTTGTCGTCGAACCGGTCGAAGACGGTGACGGTGGCGCCTGCAGTGAGGGTGCCGAACAAACCGGCGACCAACCCGTGGACGTGGAACAGGGGCAGCGTCAGGAGGAGCCGGTCCTCGGGTTGCCACCCCCACGCCGTCTGCAACGCGTCGACGCCGGCCCGGAGCGACGCGTGCGTGTGCACCGCTCCTTTCGGACGGCCGGTGGTCCCCGACGTGTAGACGATGAGCGCATCATCCGACACGCGGGTCTGCGGTAGGAAATGCGACGCGGCAGCGGAGCCCGCGTCGGCCAGGTCGACCAGGTCGGCCACCGGCAGGGTGGGGACCAACGACCCGAACGCAGCGGGATCGTCGGCGATGGCGACGGTTGGCCCGGCGTCGCTCACGACGTGCTCGATCTCCGCCGTCGTCGACGCCGGGTTGACCGGCACCAGGACGGCGCCGGCACGGAGCACGGCGAGCAACGACTCGACGGAGTCGAGCCCAGCCCGTGCACACCACAGGACGCGAGTCCCGGGAACCACGCCTCGCTCCGACAGGACCGCGGCGATCTCGGCGGTGCGCTGCAAGAGGCGCGCCCCGTCGACGGTGCGCTCAGGCTCCCATCCGTCGACCAGCGCGACCTGGCCGGGATCCTCACTCCACTGCTCCAGCCAGCAGTCGACGATCGTCCCACCGGGTTGCCCCCGTCGCGCGCCTTCGGGCCATTGACCGGGTGGGACGAGCGCCCTCACCGCGGACGACCGCACGTCATAGTCTGAGTCTCATGACCGCTCGCCGGATTGCCATCGTTCCGCACACTCATTGGGACCGGGAATGGTACAAGCCCTACCAGGACTTTCGCCTCAACCTGGTGGAGTTGATCGACACGCTGATCCCACTGCTCGAGAGCGACGCGAGTTACCCCTACTTCATGCTCGACGGACAGATGGCGGTTGTCGACGACTACCTCGAGGTCCGGCCCGAGAACGAGGCCCGCTTGCGGGCGCTCGCCGCCGCGGGGCGAGTGAGCATGGGGCCCTGGTACATCCTGATGGACGAGTTCCTCTCCTCGGGCGAGACCATCGTGCGGAACCTGCAGATGGGCATCGAGCGAGGCGCCGCGTTCGGCGGCGTCATGGACGTCGGCTACCTGCCGGACATGTTCGGCCACATCGCGCAGATGCCGCAGATCCTCCGCTTGGGTGGGTTCACCGACACGGTGGTCTGGCGCGGCGTGCCCTCGCAAGTGACGACGAGTGGGTTCGTCTGGGAGGCGCCCGACGGTTCTGCTGTCCGCGCTGAGTACCTGCCGGTCGGGTACGGCAACGGCGCCGCGCTCCCCGACGATGCCAAGGCGCTCGTGCGGCGGACACACGACCATCTCGAAGAGGTCGGTGAGGAGTTCGTCCACGGCGACCTCCTCTACATGAACGGCTCGGACCACCTCATGCCGCAGCCGTTCTTGGGTCGCGTCGTGGCCGAGGCGAACGACCTCCAGGACGAATTGCAGTTCGAGGTCACCTCCCTCCCGCGCTATCTCTCACGCAAGTCGACCGACGGCCTCACGACGGTGCGCGGCGAGCTTCGCTCGGGCTACCGGGCCAACATGCTCATGGGCGTCACCTCGAACCGGGTGGACGTGAAGCGCCAGGGTGCACTGGCCGAACGCGAGCTCGAACGTCGGGCCGAGCCGCTTGCTGTTCTGTTCCAGCCGGCAGAGGCCTACCCGTCGGCGCTCCTGGACCTCGCCTGGCTCGAGATGGTGCGTAACTCGGCGCACGACTCCATCTGCGCGTGCTCCGTCGACGACGTCGTCGATGCGGTGCTGCACCGCTACGCCGAAGCCCGGACGATCGGCGCCGGCCTGGCCGACCGTGCCGTGAAGTCGTTCGCCCGCTCGTTGGCCGAGCCCGGCCCCTCGGTCCTCAATCCTTCGGCACGGACGCGCTCAGGCGTCGTCGAGCTCGTCGTGCCGGCGGACGGACCGGCGCCCGACACCGTCCAGGTCTTGTCGGAGCGCGCCGGCCTTCCCGGCTCGATGCTGCTCGACGCCAACACCGTCCGCACCATGCTGGGGATGCTGCAGGGCCCCCGGATCAGCGACGACGCCTGGATCCACGACGTCCGGATCGCCGACACCGAGGAGGGGCTCGACATCACGATCGCCGTCGGCACGGAGGAGAAGCCGAACGTGCCGATCGCAGATGCGAAGCAAGAGGTCTTCACCAAGCTCGGGGCCCGCCCCGACATGAGCGTGCGCGTCGCGATGGACCAGCCGGCGACCCGGCGCATCGTGGCCCGGACCGCCGAAGTGCCTGGGTACGGGTGGGCGGCCTTCGCCCCGGCACCGCTCGGCCACCGCGTTGAGGTGACCGAGACCGACGGCGGGCCCACGGTGCTCGGCAACGGCCTCGTTCGGGTCGAGATCGACCACGCCACGGGCACCTTCGCCCTGGACGGCCTCGCCGGCTACGGGCGGCTTGTCGACGGCGGCGACCTCGGCGATTCCTACAACTATTCGCCTCCGGGTCAGGACTCCTTTGTCGAGGCGCCACGGTCGGTGGAGGTGCTGGTCAGCGAGCGGGGCCCGGTCCGGGCCCGGGCCCGGATCACCGCCAGCTACGCCTGGCCCGACCACGTGGACGGCTCGTCGCAGGCGCGGGTGGGCGAGCGCCTCGTCGAAGTCCAGACGGACGTGGAGGTGCGGGCGGACGAAACCACCGTCCGGGTCACGACCAGCTTCGTCAACCCGAGCGGTGACCACCGCCTACGGGTGCACCTCCCGCTGCCCGAACCTGCCAGCGAATCGCACGCGGAAAGTGCGTTCACGGTCGTGACGCGGGGCCTCACCGCCGAGGGGCGAGTGGACGAATACGGCCTGCCCACGGCGCCTGCGCAGCGGTTCGTATCGGCCGGGCGACTGACTGTGGTGCACGAGGGCGTCTGCGAATACGAGCTGATCGACATCGAGGGCGGAACGGCCCGGACGATTGCGCTGACCGTGTTGCGCTCGACGGGGATGTTGTCGCGACTCGGCATGGCCTACAGACCGTTCCCGGCTGGGCCGATGACAGCGGTCGAGGGGCTCCAAATGCGCGGCAAGCGCGTGTCGTTGCGCTACGCCCTGGCGCTCGACTCCGAAGACCCATACTCGTTAGCCGACGACGTGCTCCTGCCGCTCGAGACAGCCGCCAGCCTTGGCGGCGGCACCCGTCCCCCCTCGGGCACGGAACTGACCGTCGACGGCGCGGAGGTCAGCGCCCTCCACCGGGTGGCCGGCACGCTCGAGCTCCGCGTCTACAACCCTCGCCCCGACGCCACGACCGTGTCCATCCCCGGACGGTCCGGCTGGCTGGTCGACCTGCGCGGTTACCCGAAGGAACCGTTTGAAGGCTCGTTCGAGCTACGCCCCTTCGGCATCGCTACCGCCCGGCTGCGCGCCGACTGACTCCTCTGATCGGTTCGCGGTCAACAGCCGCTCGCCGACCCCGCGCAGCTCCTCGAGGTCGCGCAGCACCTCGCTGAGACGCTCCCAGCGGACGTTGCGGCGACGGTCCGCCGCGACCCCAGCTCCGTCGCTGTCCTCCCCGGACCGGCCGCACCACCACAGCTGCACCCGCCCCAGGTCCTTCAGCAACCGCGGCCGCAACGGCTTGCCCGTGAACTCGTCCGGCGACTCCTCAGTGAGCGCCGTATGGAATTCGTCCGACATCAGCACCGTGCCCGGATTCCCGATGTTGACGATGCGATGGGCCAGGTTGACCGTGGGCCCGAAGTAGTCCCCATCTCGCTTGAGCACCGGCCCGAACGCCAGCCCCACCCGGACATCGGACAACAGGTCGTCGTCGGCGTAGGCATCAGCGAGGCCGAGCCCGATCCTCGCGGCATCCGCGACCCGGTCGACGACGAACATGACCTCGTCTCCGATCATCTTCACCACCCGGCCCCGGGAGTTCGTCACGATGTCGTGCGAGAGCTCCTCGAACCGCCGCACGACGGCAGCCAACTCCTCGTCGGTGAGATGCTGGCTGAGGAGCGTGAACCCGACCATGTCGGCGAACCCGACGGCCATCTCGGGGCTCTGTCCCGGAGCGAGCCCGTGGCCGCGCAGCAACATGTTGCGCTGAATGCCCGCCGCCACCTGCCGTCGCCACACGAATTCGAGGAGTCGCGCCACGCCAGAAATGGTGACGTCCGCAACACTTGCAAACGCCTCGGCGGACATGATGGGGTCGACCTCGTTGCTGATCAGGTTGCCCGTCCCGAGCTCCGCCTCGGCGATCCGAGCCATCGACGAGCCCATCACCCGGGCGAGCTGTACCGATGTGTCGACGTCCGCCGCGCCAAGGGCCTGCAGGCCCTGATAAATGCGGACGGCCTCGAGGTCCAGGTCGGTGAACATCGTGTCGGCGTCGTCCACCGCCGGGAAGCCCAGCGCCCGCCAGAAGCGCTCGAGCTTGTCGATGGGGACTCCGGTGAGCTCGGAGACCTCCATCCTCGTGTAACGGCGCCGCGACGGCACGAGCATGCGATCCGCCACGAAGAGGTCGATGACGCCGTCCGCGACGGCTTGGTCAATCTCTTCCTCGGTTGCCCCTTGCATGAGCAGGAGCTCCTTGATGTGCAAGAGCGCAGCCGCACGCCTCGCCTCGTCCACCTGCTCCGGCGATTCCTCGAAGCTCTGGAACAGACCCGTCACGTCGGCAGGCCTCGCAACAGCGACTCGTCCCATTCCGGCCGCGAGGGCCGTCCCATGAGCGACATCAGCGCCTCCGAGGGCGAGCAACGCCCGTCGACGATGGCATCGACCTGCTCTGCGATCGGCATCTCGACGCCGGCGGCGCGGGCGAGCCCGACGAGCGGTCCGGCGCTCTTCACTCCCTCGGCCACCATGTGCATGCCACTGACGATCTCGTCGAGGGAATGACCCTCTCCCAGCGCGAACCCGACGGTGCGATTGCGGCTCTTGGGGCTGGCACATGTCGCCACGAGGTCACCCACCCCGGCCAGGCCGCCGAATGTGAGGACTTTTCCTCCCAAGGTCACCCCGAGGCGGCCGAGCTCAGCGAGGCCGCGGGTGATGAGCACAGCGCGGGTGTTGTCGCCGAGACCGAGGCCATCGCTGATGCCGGCGGCGATCGCCATGACGTTCTTGGTGGCTCCAGCGATCTCACAACCGACGACGTCGGTGCCTGTGTAGGCGCGGAACGTCTTCGTGTGGACGAGGTTCTGGACCCGGCAGGCCAGATCCTCGTCCGGCAGCGCCACCACGCAGGCGGCGGGGTGGCCGGCCGCGACCTCCCGAGCCAGGTTTGGGCCGGTCAGCACGCCGGCGGCCACGTCAGGCAGCACCTCTGCCACCACCTGCGACATGCGGAGGTTGGAGCCGATCTCGATGCCCTTGGAGAGACTGACGACGGCCTCGACGTTGCCAGCCAAGGGGGCGACATCACCGAGCACGGTGCGAAAGCCGTGCGAAGGCACGGCCATGAAGACGATGCTCACCCCGTCGAGCGCCTCCTCGAGCGAGGAGGTCACAATCAGGTCGTCGGGAAGTCGCTCGCCGGCGAGATACGTGCCGTTCTCACGCGTCTCGCGCATCGACGTCGCGAGGTCCGGCGAGCGAACCCACAGAGAGGTGGGGTGCGAGGCGCCGATGAGGGCGGCGACGGCCGTGCCCCATGAACCCGCACCGACTACCGCCACCTTGTCGCTATTCATGCCAAAAGACTACGGCGGCCCCGTGTTGTGCCCTACGGGCGCCCGTACACTGTCTCGGTGTCGAGGGCGACCACGCCAACTGTCAAGAACGTGCGCATCGGGTCCGAGGTCGTCCTTATACCTGTCAAGGCCTTCCACCAGGCCAAGCGACGCCTGGATCAGGTCCTCTCCGAATCCGAACGGGTACAGCTCGTTCGCTCCATGGCGACACACGTCGTGGCGGCCTGCGCTCCCTTGCCCGTGGCCGTGGTCTGCGACGACGAAGAGGTGGCCACCTGGGCGGCGGCCCAGGGTGCCACCGTCCTGTGGGAGCCGGGGCAGGGGCTCAACGGGGCGGTGCGGGCAGGGGTCGGGCGCCTCGCCTCGACCGGAGCACGATGGGTGACCATCGCGCACGGCGACCTGCCCCGCGCCCGTGGCCTGGGAACTCTCTCGCCCTTTGACGGCGTCACCCTGGTGCCGGACCGCCGGGACGACGGGACCAACGTGCTTCGCCTGCCGGCGCATTGCGACTTCCGCTTTGCCTACGGACCGGGATCCTTCCGCGCCCATCGGGCGGAGTCCACGCGTCTCGGCCTTGCGATCAGGGTGGTCCGCGACCCCGACTTGGCTTACGACGTCGACTGGCCCGCCGACGTCGAGGAGCTCGAGCGCACCTGACCTGTCCGCGGACGCGGAGCCGGGGGCCCCAAGGCCCCCGGTCTCACACGTTCCAAGCGGAACTTGGCTACTAGCGCCGACGCGCCACCTTGCGAGCGCGAGGACGAGCCACCCGCTTGGCGGGCGCGCTCTTCTTCGCTGCCCGCCGCTTCGCCGGGCGCCGCTTCGCAGCCTTCTTGGCCGGAGCGCGCTTGGCCGTCGAACGCCGCTTCTTCGCAGCCTTCTTGGCCGGAGCCCGCTTCGCCGTTGAACGCCGCTTCTTCGCAGCCTTCTTGGCCGGAGCCCGCTTCGCCGTTGAACGCCGCTTCTTCGCA
>Ga0210399_10001817_pt1 | contig 16620 bp, 8 predicted proteins | sample IncBWC14MmetaG_FD_150865 | JGI IMG/M metagenome (GOLD analysis project Ga0210399, IMG submission 150865) | Forest soil microbial communities from Barre Woods Harvard Forest LTER site, Petersham, Massachusetts, United States - Inc-BW-C-14-M | ecosystem: Environmental > Terrestrial > Soil >...
GCCTATCAGGATCGCATTAACCGTTTGTCGAACGGGCAATACAACCGCAGCCTGACGCTCTGTCCGACGGGGGCAACTCTGTTTCCCGACGGATCACTGAAGAATTCAGTGGATGGGGTCGATATCGCGACCGGCATTTGCGGGCAGCCGATCGGGGCAGTCTCAAACTTGATTCAGGATCTGCAGTCGCAGTTCTCCGCCGCGCAGTCGGCCGTGACTGGTGTTCCGAACGTCTACTCGCTGGCCAACAGCATAGCGAATTTCGGCGGCATGCTGGCGCCCGGGTACAAGACGCCGCGCGTGGTGCACATGGACTTCGGCATTCAGCATCAGATCGGCGAGCACGGCATGTTCTCCGTCGACTATGTGCGCGAGATCGGCACGCAGTTTCCGCTGGGGATCGACACCAATCACGTGGGAGACGCGGGCTTCCTGACCGACGGCCACAATATCAACCCGCTACTCAATACCTACACTGCGGAACTGGACGCAATCAACGCAACACTGGCAGCTAATCCGGCGGCGTCGGGATGCGCTCCAGCATTGTTCGCGGGAAGCAGTTCGCAGGCCGCAGTGAATTGCTATCTGACCGCCGTCCCGGGAGCGAGCATCACCGATTTCGCGCACAATGGGCTGGATTCCTCAAACGCGTTCTGCGGACCGTTCCCGTGCTCGGTCTTAGGCAAGAAGCAGGCGTCCTTCGGCGGGATCAATCCAGCGGTCGGATCGAACATCATGTACTTTCCGGGCGGGCGCTCGCAGTATCAAGGTTTGCACCTGGCGTATAAGACCAGAATAGCGAACCCGGCGCGACATGTGGGGCGGGTGGACGTCGGAATCGCGTATGCGTGGTCTCGCTATCGCACCAACATCGCGGAGCCGAATGGCAGCGGCGGAGATTATTCGCTGATGAACGTGGCCGAAGATTACAACCGGCCGCACCTCGGACACTTCGGCGCCTCGGGCCTCGACCGCACGCACCAGCTTACCTTCACTCCAACGGCGGATCTGCCGCACGGGCTGCGGCTTTCGATGATCGCGCATCTGGCGTCGCCCCTCCCGTTGAGCGCTTATATTCCGCAGCAGGACGGCGGCGGAGTGGCGGGAGAAATCTTCCGCAGTGATATCACCGGTGACGGTACGGTGGGCGACCTTCTGGGGTTTATCGGAGGCACGGGAAAGTACTCGACCAGCAAGGTGAACCAGTTGATCACGTTTTACAACAGCACGTTCGCGGGCAGGTTGACGCCGGCGGGCCAGGTGCTGACGAATGCCGGTCTGTTCACCGGGCAGCAACTGGTTGCGCTGGGTGCTGTTTCTCCGCTGATCTGCTCGAATGTCCACCTGGGAGGCCAGGATTGTCAGGGGCTCCCCGGGCATTACGCGGAAGCGACCTGGCTGAAGGCGATCGATCTGCGCTTGAGCTGGCCGTTGCGAGTTGGGGAGCGGGTAAAGCTCGAGCCGAATGTCTCTGTGTTTAACGTTTTCAACCTAGCCAACTTCGGCGGAGCCGGAAGCCAGTTAAGCGGTGTGCTGAACGGCGCGCCCGGCACTTCGCTGAATAACGCAAGTTCGGCGGGATTCTGCGGCAGCTCAACCACTTTCTGCACCTCGCGCCAGGACCGCGTTCTGGCCGGTTCCGGCTCCTACGCGAACGGCGCTCCGCGGCAAATGGAGTTTGGAGTAAGGATCACGTTCTAGTGCGCCAAACTCTAGACAGCCTGCGGAAAAACGTGATCCTCGCGCGGATTTGACGCCATGGATTCCATGGGGCCCGACAGAAAACACCGCGCAAGTTCAAGATCGCGATCCGTTCCTGTATTTGAGAACACTTCGAACACGCGATGGGCATGGTGTGCGAAGGTACGACCCAAGCCATGCACTATCGGTGATCGAGCGAGGGCCGGACATTCTGCTAAAATCACGCTATCTGAGGCGATCACTTATGTTGACTGGGCGCAAACTGGCGTTGACGCTGGCTTTTACGGCTCTCGTTGCAGTGGCCTTCGGGGCTAGCTGCCGGGGGTTCTTTCCGAAGCCTATTCTCCAGTCGATCGCCATCAATCCGACCGCGCCGCAGGTCAACGTGGGACAAACTCAGAGTCTGCAGCTTTTCGGAACCTACGACGATGGTAGCCGTAGCCAGGTTACGAGCGGTGTAAGCTGGTCAGCAGTCCCGACCAGCGTGGCCACCATTAGTGGCACTGGCAGCGCTACTCTTACAGGGCTGACGTCGGGTAGCGCAACGATAACAGCGAGCGCTCAGGCCCTTAGCGCGACCGCGACCGCCACCGTGATTGGAAACGTTACCGCCATCACCGTCAATCCGACCTCCGGCAGCATCTCCGTAGGGGGGACCGGCGCACCCTTTACTTTTGCGGCGACTCCTGGCCCGCCGGTTTTCATCACGGCTGACAACGGCGGCACCTTGGGGATAACACCGAACGATGGCAATATCACATGTACTGTTTCCACGGATGGCAATAATAATCCCGACGAGCTATGCACGGCGGCTGCGATTGGGGCCGCCTCGTACACAATTGTAATGACCTATCCGAGTCCGACAGGTGGCACTATCACGTCAACACCAGCAGCCACGCTAACAGTACATTAGCCGGCGGCCCCGGCTCTAGCGGTCTTCGAGACCTGGGATTCTGCCGCGCAAAGCTCGGGGCGGTTCAGAGCGCGGTCGCGTACTGGAATAAGGTTCAGCCACTGAACAGAACAAATCCTGACAGAACATTGTTAGGGGCTCACCAGATCGTCAATCCCCTTCTCCCTCCGCAACCCTCAAAAGCCTTGCCAGACAGGCATTCCCGCTGGAATCCCCGCCGAACTGCGTGATAGACTCGCGGCGCTGTCCCAGGAGATCCCAATGCGAAATCTTCCCCGCTTTGTCTTGGTCTTGCGGTCGGCCGTTTGGTCCGTCGCAGCCGTCGCTCTCACCGCAGTATCCGCATTCGGCCAGGTCCCTCCTTCCACGTGGGCGCGACTACATACTCAGCGAACGCCGTGGGCGCGCGCCGCCTGCGTGATGGTCTACGATCCGGTCAGCCAGAAGATTGTCATGTTCGGCGGGTTCGGTCGTTCGCAGTACTTCGATGACACCTGGACCTTCGACGGCACGAACTGGAAACGGATCAGGACTACGGTGCAACCCGCGGCGCGGGCGGCTGCCAGCGCGGCCTACGACGCGACGTTGAAACAAGTGGTTTTGTTCGGCGGATACAACGGCCAGTACCTCAATGACACCTGGATGTGGAATGGCGCAACCTCTAGCTGGACGCAGGCCTCGCCAACTCATCAGCCGGTTCCGGAAACTTTAGCGATGCTGTTTCCCGACCCGATCAGTGGCCGCGTCGACCAATTCGGAGGCTACGATGGCATGTTCTATCAGTTGACGACTTGGCGCTGGAGGGATGGCGACTGGCACAAGCTTTCTCCCCTGCAGTTCCCCTCGGCGCGCGCGGCGGCTGTTTTCGGCACCGATCCGGTGCTCAAGCAAACCGTGATGTTCGGAGGTCTTGCGGATGTGAATCCCGTAAACACCTGGACCTACGACGGCCACACCTGGACCCAGCAGTTTCCGAGTACGCAGCCGAGTGAGCGGCTTTTTACGGGGACCGTGTACGATCCGCGCTTTGGCGGCGTGGTGACGTTCGGCGGCTTTGCCGGAATCGACGTAAACGATACCTGGCTTTGGAACGGCACCGACTGGAGCCAACTCGCTCCGCAGCAGTCGCCACCACCGCGCGAGTCGATGGGCATGGCGTTCGATGAACTGCATCAGCAGACGGTCGTTTTCGGAGGCCTGGAAGGCTTCAACCTTTTGAACGGCACTTGGGTGCTGCAAACGCAATGATCGGGTAACGGAGGAAGCGGGCTCGCGTTATATTGGATAGCGAGCCCGTGAAACGCTTCCTCCAGCAGGTTTTGTTGCGCACTTCGATTTTCATTCCAGTTTTCTTTCTCCTTCTTTTTGCATCGGCGTGCAATCGCGGCCGTGGGCGCGTACTGGAGGTCGCCTACGTTTCCGGCGTTCAGGCCACCCTGCGCGACCATGTGGCTGCCGTGTATGAAAAAGCCGGAGTGGTGAAGAATGGCGAGCGCGTGGAAGTGCTCGACCATGACCGCCGCTTCGTCAAAGTGCGCACCGCAGACGGCGCGACGGGATGGATGGAACAGCGCTACCTCGTCAGTCAGGAAGTCTTCGATCAGATTCAGAAGCTGACCGCGGACAACCAGAATGATCCCGTGCAGGCTCGGGGAGTGACGCGCAATGACACGAATCTGCATGTCGAACCGGGGCGCGATACCGAACATCTCTATCAGATTTCTTCCGGCGAGAAGCTGTCGCTCTTGAAGCGAGGCACGGCCGAGAAGCCGGGAGCGGTTGCGGCGCTTTCGCGCTCGACTTCTCACTCCCCCAAGCCGGGCGGCAAGAAAAACGAGCAAGATAAGAAGCCGATTCCGGTAATTGAAGACTGGTGGCTGGTGCGCGACTCGCACAACCGTGTCGGCTGGGTGCTGGCCCGCATGATTGATCTCGACGTACCGCTCGACGTCGCCCAATATGCGGAAGGCCAGCGGATTGTCGCGTTCTTCGCGTTGAATCAGGTTCAGGATGGAGACAAGAAGGTCGCGCAGTACTTGACCGTCCTCACCGAGCCTAAGGATGGCCTGCCGTTTGACTTCAATCAGATTCGCGTCTTTACCTGGAACGTGAGGCGCCATCGTTATGAGACGGCTTATCGCGAGCGCATGGAAGGCGTCCTGCCGGTGACCGTTTCACAAGAGAACTTCGAGAAAGAAGGTGTGCTGCCCGCGTTCGTCATTCGCGTCAAAGACGACAACGGCAACGTCGCGGAGCGCAAATACAAACTCAACACGCCGATTGTGCGCCGAGTGCTCGCGCCGGGAGAACAGCCGCAGCGGACTGTAACTCGGAAAGCGAAACGGAGGCGGTAGTGGCAACTACCTTACCCGAGAGGGCGCAGACATTTAGCGAGAGTTGCTTCCCCCTGTGTTTCCCTGCGTCCTCTGAGCTCCCTGTGGTCAAGACCTAGGAGTAGAAATCGGCAAGGCTCTCGACGACCCAACGAATCTCGGCCTCGGTCAGTTCTGGGAACATCGGCAAGGCCAGCACTTCGCGGGCGGCCTGTTCGGAGACCGGCAGGTCTCCTGCCTTCAGTCCGAGGTAGGAAAAGACGGGCTGCAAATGCAGCGGCAGCGGATAGTAAACTTCCGACCCGATTTTTCGTTCGGCGAGAAATTTGCGCAGTTCGTCCCGGCGCTGGGCGCGAATCACATACTGATGAAACACATGTTTGGCTTTCGGACTGCGCGAAAGCAAGCGCACCGGTGCGGTAAGTTGGTTCGAACTCTGATTTGAAGTCCGCCCGGAAGTCAGCCCGGACTCGGCAAACACCTGGTCGTAGGTCGCGGCGTGCTGCCGACGGCGCTGGTTCCAGTCCGCGATATGTGCCAGCTTCACGCGCAGCACCGCTGCTTGAATAGCATCCATGCGACCGTTCCAGCCAAATTCGTCATGGTAGTAGCGGCGAGGACTGCCATGGTTGCGGAGCTGCCGCATGTGCTCGGCCATCTCCGGACGTGAAGTGGTGACGATTCCCGCGTCTCCGTAGGCGCTCAGGTTCTTGGTGGGATAAAAACTGAAGGCGGCAGTTACACCGAGCGAGCCTGCTCCGCGCCCGTTCCACTCGGCGCCAATCGCCTGGGCGGCGTCCTCGATAATTGCGACTCCGAATTCCTGAGAGTATCCCCCTGCGTTTTCTTTGGCGTTTTCTTGAACGATGCGGTCGAATGCGTCCATGTCGGCGCACTGGCCGTAAAGATGCACGGGAAGAATCGCGCGAAGATTATCGGGTCGATTCGTTCGGATTTGCCGTACAACGAGCGCGGCATCCAGATTCAGCGTGCCCGGATCGACGTCCACGAAAACGGGCGTTGCGCCGGCCCGCACAATTGCGCTGGCCGAGGCAAAGAAGCTGAAGGCGGTGGTAATGACCGAGTCTCCGGGCTTGACGCCCGCAGCGACGAGCGCCAGCCAGAGGGCTTCCGTTCCAGACGCGCAACCGACGGCCGAGGCCGCTCCCGTCAGCGCGGCAATCTCCCGCTCGAGCGCTTCAACCTCCGGGCCGAGAATGAAGCTTTGCGAGTCGCAGACGCGTGCAATTGCGGACAGCACGTCTTCGCGGATGCCATCGTACTGGCGGCGCAAGTCAAGCAGCGGAACCTCGAGCGGGACGGAAAGCGGAACAGACTGAGGCGTGGGGTTTGGTGTCGTCTTTGGTGGCGTCGTTTCTGCCGTCTTGCGGGAGGATGAGAGACCGGACTTCACTGGAAGAAGATTCTAGCAGGGCGATCAGTCGTGCGCGGTCGGTGCGCAACATTCGGGGCCTGGCGGCGACCTAGCGGCGTTTCCTAATCTTCGGCAGGGCCGGGGCTTTGCTATTACCCACGCCATGTCGACGAACGTCCCGCCCCTCCAAACATTTCTCTCTCTCGCCCACGCAGTTATCCAGGTGCTCCCGCCAGCATGCCAGGTCAGCCCGCAGCCGGTCGAGATCGAGATCGGGAAACGAGCTGTCGGCGCCGCTGATATTGCGCATGGCACGCTCCAGAACCGAGCGCGCGCCCACATGGTTGCCTTTGGACTGGTGATGAAAGGCGACCGCCAGCTGAACCACGCCCTGAACATGCAACCGGAGATGCCGACCCGAGGAGAGGTCGCGCGGCAGCGCACGCCAGACGTCTTCGAGAACTTCATGCGCGTCGAAAAAGTGGGCGCGGTTGAACAGACCGAGACCTCTGTTGAACTCCGTCTTGTTGGGCAGCGTGGTCATAGCCGGCCAGTCAGCTCCTTCCGCCAATCTACATGTTTCCATAGATTAATAGACGGCACTCCTCCAAAAAAATGTAGAGCTCTGGCATTTGAACATGTATGTCATTGAAGAATATGGTCGTTATTCGATAATCCTTTGGAATGCAGATTGCATTTAAGTACAGGTTATCCTGTAGGACTTTTCCTGGGGCTGTGTGCTGAAGTCCGGCCCTTCCCCGAGCAATCAACGTAACACGATTACTGCATTTGGATTTCCAGATCTGATAGGAGAAATCGAATGGAATCTGCATTCCGCAACACTTGGACTAACCTTCTGCTGGCATTCGTGGTTCTAGCCCTTTGCGTTGGAGCTATTGCGCAAGGCGGAAACGGCGAACTGGCCGGTGTGGTGACAGACTCCACTGGCGCCGTTGTTTCTGGCGTTGAGGTCAAGCTGTCCAACACCGCGACAGGCGACGTGCGCACTACTGTGACCACACCCGCCGGAATTTACAGCTTCCCGGCGCTGCCGATTGTTGGAACCTATACGTTGGAAATCGCGGCCAAGGGTTTCAAGTCGACCAAAGTTCAAAACATCATTGTGAGCGTGGGCACGATTACGTCTCGTGACGTGAAGCTCGAAATTGGAGTGGCGACCGAGCAGGTAACGGTGGAAGCCGGCGCGCAGCTCGTCCAGGCGGAAGATGCGGCAGTCTCGCAGTTGATTGACCGGCGCATCTGGGAGCAGATGCCACTCGAGGCGCGCAACTCGAATGACTTCGTGAACCTGGTGGCGGGAGCTGTGCCAGAGCAGTTCGACCGGACGTTCCGCGGACCGGCGGTAAATGGAACTCGAACCGGTAGCGGGAACTTCATGGTGGAAGGAGTCGATAACAACGAGCAAGGCCAGGGTGGTGTGGCGATCTGCGGACCGGCCTGCGGGCAAGGGGGATCGAATACCTCGATTTCGCCGGACGCGATCGAAGAGTACCGCGTAATTACCCACGATTTCAACGCAGAATATGGCAAGGCTGGCGGTTTCGTGACCGACACCGTACTAAAGAGCGGCACCAACAGGTGGCATGGCTCAGCGTATGAATACAATCGGATTCAAGCTTTGACGGCGGAAGACTGGTTTACGAATGCTGCCGCTCCTATCAATGGCGTAGCCCTAAAGGACCACTTGGTTCGCAACCAGTTTGGAGGTTCTTTTGGTGGTCCGATCTTCAAGGACAAGACCTTCTTCTTCTCGTCAGTTGAATTCCACCGCTTGCGCGTATCCACGCCATCGGTGGGAAGTTCGTACACGAAGCAGTTCTATGATTTCGTGAACTCCGGCGCATTCGAGACGTTCATTGAGAGTGATCCCGCCGGCATCTGCAACAACGTGGCGTATCAAGCATCATTTGGGGGGACCGCCGCTCCCTGTCCGGGGGCGTTCAACCATTCCAACACCGTAGGACCCATTTTCCAATCACAACTGCAGAAGTTCCCACTGGCGATGCCGCTGGTGGACTGCAGTGCCTCATGCACATCGCCGAGTTTTGTTGGTCAGGGTCCCTACACGGGGCAAGCGATCTTCGGTTTCGCGCTGCCCATTACGTACCCGGTTCCAGAATATGCCCAAGCCACGGAATCGTTGGTCAACCCCGTCAACCAGTATCGGTTCAGCGTGAAAGTTGACCACAAGTTTTCTCAGAAGGACCAGTTTAATGGTGTCTACCTTCTCGAAAATGTGCTCTCCACGGACAACTTCAATGCGGGCGCGGCAACCTTCGGTACGCCGACCAACAATCCCAACCGGGCCCAGACGCTTGGTTTGACCTACATCCACACATTCACACCGACGGTGTTAAACCAGTTGAAGGCCGGATATGTCCGTCACACGGCAAACTTCACTTCGCCGGGCACAGATGGCATCCCCACCTTGATAACCATAGACGCCTTATCGAGCGGCTTCGGCGCCAGCAACGCGATTCCGCAGTTCTTTACCGAAAACGAGTTCCAATACAAGGACGACCTTTCGGTGACCCACGGAAAACACGCGCTGAAATTTGGGGCGGAGTATCGCCGCACGCGCAACGGGTCGAGCTTTGACGCCGACAAGAACGGATCTTTTTATAGCTGGGGAGGGGAAGATCTGATTACCGACTCGACCTTCAGTGATCAAGCCGACCAGAAAATCTTTGGGGGCGCTTACTTTGGCAGTTGGTACTACGCGGCAGCGGCCGTCAATCCGAACAACGGGCAACTGCCCCAATTCTATCGAGGCTATCGTGCCAATGAACTCGCGGGGTATGGGCAAGATGACTGGCGTATTTTCCCGCGATTGACGTTGAACCTGGGGTTGAGATGGGAGTATTTCGGCCCGCCACATAACTACCAGAAGAATATCGATTCCAATTTGTACTTCGGCTCACCGATTACGCCGATTCCCGGTACGCACAGCAACCCTTTCTTTCCCACGAACAACTCGTTCTATGCACAGGAAGCGTCGGCCGTATTCCAGGTAAAGAACACTAGCATCTGGAACAAGAAGCTGACGAACTTCGGGCCGCGCGTCGGCTTTGCCTGGGATATTTTCGGCAACCAGAAGTTCGTGCTCCGCAGCGGGTTTGGAATGTTCTACGACCGCATTTACAACAACGTGTTCGAAAACATCCGCTTCAATCCACCGTTTTACTCCAACGCCGTTTTCGGCTCAATCCAAAATGGCACTGCGGGGGGTGCGCTGGAGACGCCGGGCGTGTTCGCGGTTCCGTTCACTGCCGCCAACACAGCGGCATTCGTGAGTCCGGTTATTTTCCCGAACGGCCTACCCTTGGCACGTCCGCGCCACATGAATCAGGATCTGTCGATACCCTATTACGAGCAGTATAGCTTTGGCCTGCAGTATCAATTAGCCAAGGACATGGCTTTGGAAACAAACTATATCGGGACCCTCGGACGCCACCTGATTGGTATTTACAACATCAACACCTTTGACGGTCGTTTAGCGGGTCTCGGTTCTAGTGCGCGGCCCAACAGAACGATCAGTTCCGACAACTTCCGCAACACGGCGTTTACGTCCAACTACAATGCGCTGAATATCACTCTGCGCAAGCGTTTCTCGGGAGGATTGCAGTTCAACGCCAACTACACCTTTGCCAAGTCGCTGGACGAACTAAGCGATGCATTTCGCGCAAAGGGATCTTCGGGGGCTACCGATCCCATGAACCTGCGGAACGACTACGGACCGTCGGACTTTGATGTGCGCCACCGGTTCGTAGTTAGTCCGACCTACGACCTGCCCTTTATGAAGGGCAATCGCTGGTTGGGTGGATGGTCGGTAAACTCGATTATCTCGTATCAGACCGGGGCGCCGATCGCTCTGCTCGACTCGGCTGGAGATCCGAACTTCGCGGGTATCGCTAACCAGCGCCCGGCTTTTATCGGCACGAGTGTATCGGGTGCTATCAACACTAACGTGAGCCCGGCCCATGGCTACCTCAGAGCAGCCGATTTCGCGCCAGTACAACAATCATTGGGGATCGGTTGTTCGGCGACGATCAACCTTGGTGCCTGGTGCGATAGCACGCTGAGACGCGGTACTTTTCATGGACCGCACTTCGCAATGTGGGATTTTGGTGTGGGTAAGGGGTTCAAAGTCACGGAAAGTGCCAAGATCACCTTCGAAGCAAATTTCTTCGATCTATTCAACCATCCAAACTTTGAGAACCCGCAGGGGAACGTCAGAGACGGGGCATTCGGAAACTCGCAAACCACTTTCGGTGGTGTCGGTGGTCACCGCGTAACCCAGCTGGCGCTTCGGTTTGATTTCTAAGCGGAGCAATAGCTCAACATTAAGGCCAGACCGCGAGGCTGGCCTTTTTTCTTGTCCGGTGGCTGTCATTGGTAATCCTCGTCAGCCGAGAGCGCACATCGGCGTGTGCTAGACTTTTTTCCAACCCTATGTGGCTTGTCCGGCGGTTATTGCTTGTAGTGTTCCTGGCGCTGAGTGCAAGCGGTGCCGCCCCCCCAAAAGGCGCCAGGCCTTCGTCAGCAAGCACAACCCTCCCTAACATCATCCTGATTACGCTCGATACGACGCGTGCCGATCGCATGGGGTTTCTCGGATCCGAGCGTGGCCTGACGCCTAACCTTGATGCGCTGGCCAAGCAGAGCGTGGTATTTACGCGAGCGTATGCGCAGGTCCCTCTGACCACGCCTTCGCACGCCGCTTTGCTGACGGGAACCTATCCTCAGTTCAGTCATCTCGAGGACCTGGGCGCGCCGCTCGGCAAGGATCTTCCGTACTTGCCTGACCTCTTGCATAAGCACGGCTATCACACAGCGGCATTTCTTGGAGCCTACATTCTCGATCCTGCGGCGGCGGCTCCGGGCTTCGAGCGCGGCTTCGACGTGTATGACGCCAATTTTCACCAGCGTAAGCCGGGCGAAGACCGCTACAAGAGCGTGGAGCGGCGCGCGGAGGATGTTGCCAATCGTGCGCTGGGCTGGCTGAGCCGCCACCAGCAGAGGCCGTTTTTCATCTGGCTGCATTTCTACGATGCCCACGACCCGTATGACCCGCCGGAGCCGTTCAAGACTCACTACGCCTCCGCCCCTTACGACGGCGAGATCGCGTATACCGATTCGATTGTCGGCAGCTTTGTGGAGGTACTGCGGAAGCACGGGTTGTATCAGAACTCCGTCATCGCCATTGCCGCAGACCACGGGGAAGCTTTCGGCGAGCATGGGGAAGAGCGGCATGGGATGTTTCTCTATGACGAGACCATTCATGTTCCCCTGCTGTTGAAACTTCCGGCGGAGCCGCTTGAGGGAAAGCGAGTAGAGGAGCGGGTGGCGCTTGCGGAGGTGGCACCTACATTGTTGGAGGCGGCCGGAATTCCTGCTCCGGCGACGATGCAGGCGAGGTCGCTTTTCCCGTTGATCGAGATGGCAAAGATCGATGCTGCAAAAATAGATGTGGCGAAATCTGCGATCGCCGGCAAAGGAAAAGGGCCTGAACGTCCCGTTTATTCCGAGACGAATTACGCTCACCGTGCCTTTGGGTGGAGCGAATTGCGTTCCTGGCGAACCGGAAAATATTTCTACGTTCAGGCACCGAAGCGGGAACTCTACGATCAGTCTTCCGATCCCGATGCCGTCAAGAATCTTGCGCCCGCCGCGAAAGCCGTTGCCGATACCCTGGAGTCGCAGCTGGCCGATTTTCAGCAGAGGACCAGCAGCATCCGGACCGACCAGACGAAGGTGGATCCTACGCAGGCGGAAAAGCTTCGGGCGCTTGGCTATCTGACGTCCGATAGCGCTGGCGCGAATACTAGCGAGAATGGGGAGATCGATCCGAAAGACAAGATTGAGGTCGCGAACAAGTTCCACCGGTCGCTCGTCGATCTCGAAGAAGATCGTTACGAGGAGGCGATTGCGGAACTCCGCGAAGTAGTGCGACTGGAGCCTGATATCGCCAGTGGCCACCTGGAACTGGGCCGAGCTTTGGTACATGTTCAGCGGTACGAGGAGGCATTGCCCGTGTTGCGCACTGCGGCGGAAAAGAATCCGAATTCCGGAATGGCGCACTACGAGTTGGGGCTGGCGCTGATAAAGACCGGGCAGTGGGAGGCAGCACTTCCTGAGATGCAGGCGGCGGTCGTGTGTACTCCCACTTCCGCGCAATTGCATTTCTATGCTGGGGCTGTTCACCTGCGCTTGAAGCACATCCCGGAGGCCACGGCGGAGTTTGAGAGCAGCTTAAAGATTGATCCGGATCACTTTCTGGCCAATCTGAAGTATGGCGAGATGCTTTTCCGGGAGGGCGATGCGGCGGGCGCGCTGCCGAAGCTGAGCCGGGCGGCGAAGGTGGATCCGAAGTCGGCGGAGGCTCATGCGTTTCTGGCCGACGCCTACCAACAACTCGGACAAGCGAAGAATGCGAGCCGGGAGCGAGCCAAAGCTGCCCAGTTGAAGGCTCAGCCGCCCGAGTAGTTGGAGCGCCGGGCATCCTCGCCCGGCCGCTATTCTGCTGGACGGCGAGACGCCCGTCGCTCCAACTAAGGTCCGGTGCGCCTCATTTTTGTTCGCCCTTGCTTCGTTCCCGCCTCGCGTCTTCGGTCCGTCCAATGTGTTCGTAGGCTTCGGCTAGCGAGATGTGTGCGGGGGCGAAGGCAGGCAGGCGTCCAGTGGCGATTTCCAGGTGGACGATGGCGGTTTTGAAGTCGCCGGTTTTTACGAGGGTTGCGCCGATTTCGTAGTGCGCCCAGGCGGAGTCGGGCTGCAGTTCAATCGCTTTGTGCAGATGCTTCGCCGCCTCGGCATATTCCCCTTTTCGTGCCAGCGCCACCCCGAGCGTGTACTGCGCGAGATAGAGGTTGGGATCGGCTACGACGATGGGCCCCAATGCGGCGATGGCGCGGGCGATAGCAATATCTGGCTTCGACCGGCCGCGAGCCTGCGCCGCTTCGATCACCTTGTTGGCGGTCGCTATTTTGTCTGTTGGATCGGTTCCTGTGACCGAGGCGGCGGAGGCTGACGACTTTTGCAGTCCGATGTATCCGAGCGATGCCAGTTTCTGCATCTCGGAAGAGCTCAACTCTGCAGAAGACTTGCCAGTCTCACCGCTGAAATGCCGATCAAAACCATCGAGCTGCGCGGCCATCGTGTCGAGCGTGGCCTTCGAACTCTGGGCCAGGTTGTGGGCAGCGCCCGGGTCTGCGGTTAAGTCGTAGAGCTCGGGCTTGGGGGCGCGAATATACAGATACTTGCCCGCACGCCACGATTCTAGTGGGCTCCAGCCGAAACCGCGTTGGGGCAGATCGCTTCGGGAATACACGGGCTGGTCGCCACCACTGCCTCCACTGGATTTTGCAATGCGTAACAGCGACTGTCCCTGCATTTGCGAGGGAACCGGAATCGCAGCGATTTCCAGCAGGGTAGGAGGGATGTCCACGAGCCTAACTTTGGCGGCTACTCGCTTCGCGGCAGGATGGGCTTCCGGGAGTCTTACCACGAGCGGGACGTGGATGGTGTCGTCATACAGGAAGATGCCGTGGGTCTCTTCGCCGTGCGCGCCGAGGCTCTCGCCTTGGCTGGCTGCCACGACAACGGCGGTGGTGGCGTCGAGCTTCTGCTGGTGCACAGTTGCCAGAAGCTGGCCGATGGCCGTATCGGCTGCCGCGATGCCGGCGTCGTAGGACGCAGCGGCCGAGGGCGGATCGATCTGAATCCAGAGGAAAAATGGAGCCTGCGTATTGCGAGTCAGCCAAGCTGCTGCACTGGTGACTACCTGATCCGGGCGACGCCGAATGCGTGCAGAACGCGGGCCGCCGCTAGCCGCCGAGCTTCGCTTGGCTTGGACGGGCGAGGCGCTCGTCCCCACACCTGGTGGCCGAATACCCGCGTCGTAAGTTTGGAAGCCACGGTCGAATCCCTGCGCCAGCCCGTTCCATGGGTCGAGATCGATGGAGTCAACAAAGGCGGCGGTCCGGTAGCCTTGGTTCTTCAGCAGTTCCGGGAGGTAGGGCAGCGATGATGACAGCGTGCCGCCAATGTCGCTCATGCCGGTGCTCTGAGGGTAGGCTCCGGAAAGAATGGTTGCATGCGAAACAACGCTTCCCGGCGCTTGGGCGTACGCATGCTCGAACACGATGCTCTCCGCGGCGAGACGGTCAAGGTTTGGCGTAAGTGTACCCTTGGGGCCGAGGAAACCCATGCGGTCGGCGCGGGTGGAGGAGAGGGTGATCAGGACCAGGTTGGGTTTGGATGCAGGTGCGGCGAAAGAGAAACTGACACTAACAAGGATCAGACTCACGCCGGCAATGAACTTTCGGATCATGACAGTAAGTGTAGAGGGTGCGCCGCCGTTGATCAAAACCTCAAGACCACCTGTCTTGACGTCCATGCAACTCCGCGTACAATCCTATGTACCAGCTCCTCGGGATTTCCAGTCTCATGGTGATATTGTGATCACCACCCATCGTTAGCTAGGAAGCTAGCCAGGAAGCCAGCCAGGAAGCCGGACCATATTTTGCAGTGACCGCGCCCTTCAGAAAACGTCTTCGTCTGGTATGCCTGCTACCTGTGTGCGCTGCGGGCCTGAGTCTGCTCCTCTCCTGCCAGCACGCGCGGGGCGGAGCAGTTGGCTCCAGAAAGCTGATCATTCTCGGTGTTGACGGGCTTGACCCGGACCTGCTCACGAAGTTCATGGCGGAGGGCAAGATGCCGAACTTCGCGCGGCTGGCCGAGCAGGGATCGTTCCGCCGTTTGACGACCAGCATCCCGCCACAAAGCCCGGTGGCATGGTCGAACCTGATTACGGGCATGAATGCCGGCGGGCACGGAATCTTTGATTTCATCCACCGCGATCCGAAAACCTTTCAGCTTTATTTCTCCACCTCGCGAGTGGAAGGCCCCAAGCATAGTTTTCATGTTGGGAGTTGGGTGATCCCGCTGGGCAGCGGATCGGCGGAACAGCTGCGGCACGGCAAAGCCTTCTGGGAGATTTTGGACGAACAGAGTGTGCCCAATTATGTTTACCGCATCCCGGCAAATTTCCCTCCGATTGCCGCAAAGGGGAAGACTCTTTCCGGCATGGGCACGCCCGACCTGCGCGGCACGTACGGCACTTTCACTTTCTACACCGATGATCCAACGACGGCGGCGGGAGCCGTCGAGGGTGGGGAAGTGATGCAGGTCGAAGTAAGGAATAATCGTGTCGCGACCAATCTCATTGGACCGGACAACACGTTTCGCAGGAACTCGCCTCCCGCGACCGAGCCTTTCACGGTTGATGTGGATCCGCTGGAACCGGTGGCGCGCATCGGGGTGCAGGACCAGCAGTTCGTGCTGAAAGAAGGCGAATGGAGCGGATGGGTTCCGGTCGAGTTTCAGCTCATGCCGGTGATTGGTAAGGTGAAAGGGATCTGCCGCTTTTATCTCAAGCAGGCGCATCCACGTTTTCAACTTTACGTATCGCCCATCAATATTGATCCGGAGAATCCCGCTTTGCCCATCTCGACGCCAACGAATTACTCGCGCGACTTGGCGAAACAAATCGGCGAATTCCACACGCAAGGCATTGCCGAAGACACGAAGGCGCTCACCGCCGGCGTGCTCGACGATAAAGAGTATCTGGAACAGGCGCGCACCGTGCTCGCCGAACATCGGCGCGCGTTCGATGTCGAGTTTCCGAAATTTCACCAGGGGCTATTCTTCTTTTATTTCTCCAGCCTAGATCTGAACGCACACATGATGTGGCGGCTGACTGATCCGCAAAGTCCCGCGTATGACGCCGCGCTCGCCGCCCAGTACGGATCATCGCTCGAGGAGTTTTACGAGCAGATTGATGAGGTGCTTGGCGAAGTGATGCCGAAGGTGGACGACCATACAACACTGCTCGTGCTTTCGGACCACGGATTTGCTCCTTACCGGCATTCCTTCAACCTGAATACGTGGCTGTTGAACAATGGCTACATCACTCGTAAAGCTACGGCCGGCGGGGATTCGAGCGAGCCGTTCGCCGATGTGGATTGGAGCCGTACGCGCGCGTACGGTTTGGGGTTGAACGGACTTTATCTGAATCTGCGTGGACGCGAGCGTGAGGGCATTGTCGAGTCTGGCGCTCAGGCCGACACGCTGCTCCGGGAAATCCGGCAGAAGCTTCTGGAGGTTCACGATCCGAAGGATGGCTCGCAGGTGATTACGCGAATCGATCTGGCGAACGAAGCCTACCAGGGGCCATATGCGCGCTCGGGTCCGGATGCGCTCGTCGGCTACAACCG
>Ga0210399_10001818_pt1 | contig 16617 bp, 19 predicted proteins | sample IncBWC14MmetaG_FD_150865 | JGI IMG/M metagenome (GOLD analysis project Ga0210399, IMG submission 150865) | Forest soil microbial communities from Barre Woods Harvard Forest LTER site, Petersham, Massachusetts, United States - Inc-BW-C-14-M | ecosystem: Environmental > Terrestrial > Soil >...
ATTCTGCGGCGCGCAGGCGTAGACGATTCGATGAGCATCTGCGTGAAGCAGGTGAGCGAAGACCCTGCGCTTGCGCTAGACCTGGCGTCGGCTTGTGTGCAGGCACGATGCATCCGGACTCAGTTTTGTTTGCGTAAGTCAAAGAGGTCGAGGGCCGTACCACGGTGAATTGGCAGGAAAGTAAAGGGAACTGGCGGAAAGGGAGGGATTCGAACCTGGTGATCACCGCAAGCCGCGAAGATTGCGCATAATTTGTGACAACTTATTTGGTATCCGTGATTTACAGAGACCCGATTTTAAGCTCGTTTAAGCTGGCTTAGACGGCAGTCTACCTCCAGAATGTCCAGATTTAGTAAAAATAGTAAAAAGCGCAAACGTGCAGATGTTCCCACATCTGCAGTTTGCGTAGCGGGCGCAGTGCCGCTGCACTACTCACTGCAGGACGAGCAGCGGGAATAACCATGCTGTTGGAGATGGCGCTGCAGCAGTTCAAGAATTGGGTTGATGAGGCCGAGCGCCAGAGCAGCTACGACGCCGCAGTACACTGCCGTCCTTGGCTCGACATTCGCTTCAAAATGAAGACTTAATCGCCACAGCGCTAGGTATTTCCGACCGCTTGATGGAAGTGCGTATTTTGCTCTTTATTGGTAACGGGGTTTCGGGCGAATTGCTGGAGGCCATCGCGGCCGCACGTAATATCCCCATCGACCGTCTTCAACTATTTGAGGGCCGACCGATTCGCAATCTCTACGTTGAGGGCTTTTGCGGCGGCGGTCATTCCTATCGGGGCAGCGGGTTCGCCGCGGGGGAGGTCCATGTCCCTCTCGCGCATCAGTCGATACTCTCAAGTGTATTGCTGGCCGCCGCCGTAGCACGAGGGGCATTAGGATTAAATCCTCCGGGAGCAAGCGCTACCCGCATAGACCTTATGAGACCGCACGTGTCTGAGACTGCCCCTTGCCAAGACGGCCGTGGAATCTGCATCTGCCAGGATTCCGATTACCGGGATATTTACGAGGAAAAGTATCACTTCTCACTTTCTGCAGGTTCGGCGTCAACGTGACCCGGCGGACGCCTATCAGCACGCAAGCAGTCGGTTTTGCGCCTAGCACGCCATGTCAGGTACAACTCGACGCACAGGTTAGCGCGATGACCTTTGATGCTGACGCTTTAGGCTCCGGAGCATGCCCTCAATCTTCTTTTCTTCTGACTGCAGTATTCCGTCAAACTTTTTTTCTTGCTCAGGGTTGAGCACGCGTTTTACTTGATCAACGGCGCTCAGACTATCTGTCGCACCTTGGAATCCATGTCCCTGGAGGAAAGGGCAGCAGGAAATAGCGCCGCCGTACGACGTGGGAATATGGTTACCAAAGCTTCGCCGATCCGCTTTTCCTCTTCGTAACAGATTGATAAAACCTTCAATCTCTGCTGTTCGCTGAGCTCCAGAGCTTTGCCGAGATGCTCAGCACGCGCTTCCGGGCCCTCCCTGGTCTTCTCCTTTTGCTGCAGCCGAGCGATAAATTCGAGCATCGTCTGGCCATGTTGTCGGTATTTCGTATATCCGTCTGACGTGTAATGACTGACCAATGTGTGCATCTGCTGCACCACAATTGGAAAGTCTCGATTAAATCTGTACAGGCGATACTGCAAAGCACCCTCCGTGAAGGGATCGTTTATCTTACCCTTCCTCTTGCCTGATACGATTCGAATTGAGATGAACTTGTGCAGATACTCGGCATCAGGAGAGACGGTGCGCTGGACGCGCCGCATCGTAGTCAATAGCCGACTGAGCGTTGGGTACCCTTCTCCGAAATTGCGAAGGAGGAGATACAAGTAGACAAAAAATTCGTTTTCTGCCAATGCTTTGATCATCGGTTCGCTTTCGTGAGCGGGCGGATAATTCTCGAGCACCGCCGCCAACGTTCGGAGAGCATCTGGAACTGCCTCGATCGATCGTCTTGCGCTCCGTTCATCCCTTTTTCTGGGGAATCTTTCTGCAAGGGTATCGAGCGGCCCCAGAAGGATTGGGTCATTCAGTACGTCGAGTACCTCGGCGGTCCAGACCAAATTCTGTTTCAGCCTACGCAGAACATTGTCTGTAATGCCGACTTCATCCAAGCCGTAACTGATGGTGCGCTAGATTCCACTCGTGCACACCAGCATAAGCTCCACAATATCCAGCGCTGGGCAACCCCGATTCATCAAATTGTAAAGATCATTCCGCAGTTCGACCTCTTCGCTACTAAGAACAATGCGGCTGAACTCTCCCTTGTATCGCCGGACCTCGGTGGCAAGTGAAACTCCCACCTCTCTCACAATTTCACATTTCGCTGCATACTGTTCGAAGGCAGTCGCTATCCAAAGTTCGATCTTCTGTTTTTGTGATTTCGCCACGCTCACGTAAGAAGTCTACAGAACCTTCCCGGATCGTCTTCAAGACCAAATCCTCGGACCCAACTGTATTTGGTCTCGGCAAAGCCGAAGGCCAATATATACATTACAAGCATGAGAGGTGAAGGCCGCAAGTCTAATTTACGCGAAATGTGCGCCAGGCCCCGCCTCCCAGAAGCGCATACCAGCACTGGCAGCATCATCGCGGAGCTCGGATGTCGGACTCGGTTCTTGACGGTGCGGCAACTCGCCGAGATCCTGCAAATGCACGAGCAAACTATCTACCGATGGATTCGTAGAGCCCAGATTCCATTCCTACGCGTTCGCGGAGGAATCCGCTTAGACCCACGACGAATCGCCCAATGGCTACACACTCGGGAACTCGTTGCATGATCCCTCCAAGTGACCGACTAGGAGGAAGAAAAATTCGAAGGACGCACGGGCAGTCGATTCAGGGATTCTAGCGGACTGTCTCGGAAACGGAGAATTAGCAGGCACCATAATGACGCACCGAAGAGTAGCGTGTTCAACGCGCCAACCCTTATCATCGCCCGCCCCCGAACCAACCTCAATAGCACAGCCGCTCCCGTCGTCAAAACCAACGGTGGCGCAATTTTCAATTGTTCCACAGAGCGTCACCCTTATTGTTGCAGAGCCCCACCTGAAGCAAATTGGTTCCGCATTGGCCATTCCCATTACATTGCAATTCGTGCTTCGTCCGGTGGCTCTGGGTCACAAATCTGACGAAGTCGCCACTATCGATCCCGCGGCCGCTGCGGCCGGCCCTTACCAAGCTCGGCTCACGCGCAGGCAGTGCGAAGTATATGGGCAGCTAAGGTTGGCAAAGACTAACAAAGAGATTGCAAATACGCTGAAGATCACTGAGCGTACCGCCGCCTTTCATGTGAACAGCATCTTGCAGAGGCTCGGGCTGTCTAATCGCAGGGAGATCCTGTTAATACACCATCAGTCTTGACAGCAGACACCAGCAGCTTGATTACGTACTATCAGCTTCACTGGGTAGGCGAGAAATTCAGAAGCTGATTAGATTGGTTAACTTGTAGGCTTAGCGCGAGAATTCGCAACTGACGGGCAAAGGTTCAAATCCTCTCTCCCCGACCATATCTAGTTGATTCGGTTGACTCAATTCTCGCGGTTTACGCAAGTTTCTGATTCCAAACGTTGAGTTTTGTGTCCTAGTTGCGTCCTCGCGCGTTGCGCGAAGGCGACAGCCATTGGGACAAGTTTGCGCGGCGGCATGGTGCTGGTTAGACCCCAGCCTAGTGAGCAAGACTATCGCCACGAGTTCCCCTCCGTGGGCTTGTACTGACTCGTGAACTTCCCGTTGCAGGGGACATCGCAACTCCGATGATCAACGAGCGATTCGGGAGAACGAGAAACACCGCCGCGCTATTCAAACCAAGGAGGAGAAATATGAAGCTATTAGAAACATGGCAAATCCGCGAGGCGCTGAAATATGCCGGCGGTCCTTACGACGATCAGTATATGGAGTGGCTGACTCGCGCTCTCAACTACTTCAACCTCAGCAACCACAACCTCCGCTGCCATTGGACATATGGCACGAATGGCTCGGGCGAGTACGAATCCGAGCTTGAAACCGAGTGCCTGCGGCCCGGCGAAAGAGAAGTCGCTGAATCCGCCGATCCAATCATTCGGGCTTCCCGCGAGTCTGGCTCGCAGATTCCTCCTGGACCTCTCCTCTACTGCAAGGAGCACGCGGATCAGCTGGAAGGCGAGGATTCAGTCGAGGGCATGGAAGAGCTGTGAACTTCAAGGCATGAACCCGCGAATCAACCAGTGCTCCACAACATTCGTTCGGAGTGAAAGATGTCGCAAGAAAAAATCAATGCTGAGCATTCCGGCTCGAAGGCAATGCCGAATCATCCGCGTGATGTTGCAGAGCTGGCCGCGCTCGTGGTGGGCAATTTAACTTCTGACGAGCCTGGAGAAGCAGGCAGAAGTTTAATGATCTTCGTATGGCAAGACTGTGCCATCACCGTCAAGTTCCCCGGCGGTGAAAAAGAGTATTTTGCCCCCGACCACGGGCACACTATCGATTGCACTGTTCACGAAGTCGCGGTCGGTGCAATCACGGAATATTGCCAAGGCGCCGGCATCGCTGTAGCCGAAATTCGAGTTCACATGGTTCCGCCAGAGGCGAGCACGAGTGAGCAGATCTTTGCCTGGTTTCAGTCTATTCCGGGCATTTCCATCACGGTCTTGCCACCAGAGGGGATCGGGTTCGGCGGGCCCGTTACACCCGCCGGTGAAGCGGGCTGACGTGGGGAATGCCACCGATTAAGAGCTACATCCGAGATGGCCAAGGAAATCACCGAAGACGAGAGTGCGCAAAGATGTGATGGTCTTCGCCAATATTTTGTTCGAACGCGGTATGACCGACGACCCGCTGAGCGTTGTGGATGAGTGGGTCAGCGAGTGGCGGTCGGGCGCAATGGTCGCATTCCGTGCTGCCGACGGCCACTTGTACGGGAAAGCGGGAGATCGTGAGTTAGAACCCTGAAGACCGCACAGCAATGCACACAAAGCGCCGGCATGAGCTGAATCAACAAAATGCAGAGAGGCAATGATGGCGTCCAACAATTACGCTGAAGAGATCACCGACAGGATGAAGGCCGAGCAGGTTCTGGAGACGTTCGAACGCCTAGCGACGATGGGGCGAACATTTAAGGTATTGGAATTCAATCCGGACGCGGACCGGTTTGCGATCTCCGGTGGACGGGAGTCAAATCTCCCGCCGTATCCGGAGGTCGAAGACTGTGGAGATACCCGTGACGGTCAGACCGCCAAAGCAATGTGGAGGAGTCGAGATGGCGTCCAAGCGGTGTCTTTCGGCAACGGGCTTGCCGGCCTGATCTGCAAATGCGACGGGCGGTACTGGATGCTGATCACTGCCGACACGGGAACGGCATATTCAACTCACAACTGCCACGGCCCGGCGTCCCCCACGAGTCAGCGATGCCAATTCGGATTTGTCTTGGGTGGCTCCGATTGTGATAGGCCCGGCACGCAGACGCTGCGCGCGAGTTGGTTCTACTACCCTGACCCGAACTGGAATGTACCGCTATGCGAGGAACACAAATCTGCTGTTCTTGCCATGCCATGTGAACGCTGGCTACACGACAGCCGGCTTGACCGAAAGGAGCGAGAGGTTGATCGTAGCCGCACATGTGGCGCCACCGCTGTCGGGTTAATTTCTTGGGATTGCGAAGGCGGGCACGATGACGAGTGCGATCAGATCGGCTGTCCTGGCTACTCGCTGATGCCGGCGTGCGCTAGATGCCTGGAGAATCCAAACGTTAACGATCTCAAGCGGCGCGAGCGAGAATGAGGAGAGAATATGGCAAACGTTTGTGAGACCACAATCACAGTAGTCGGGCTAAACGACGCCGCGGAGATTTTCGTAAAAGCATTGTCGAAGGCAATGTTCGGGGTCGACCTAGATAATCTGAACCCGAAACAGTGGGGCGAGGATGAGAACGTGGACGGAAAAAGCTGGTACAGCAAACTGGTTGATGAATATCGGCAGCAGCACTGGTCCGCCAGATACTGCATCTTGTACCCACGTGAGCCGTATAACAAGCTCGGAGTAACCGCACCACGATTCTACGTCGAGACCAAATGGGGACCGCCGGTAAAGGAGATCAGAGAAGCTTCGAAGTCATTCCCCGAACTGATATTTCATCTCGGTTGGTGGGTTGACCAAGACGGACCCTCTGGCGAACTTGTGATTCAAAATGGCGATGACATTGACGAACTAATTCGCCCTGCAAGCTGGTATCTGTTTGACAGTGCGGTCTTGTATCCGCGAATCACTCTCTTGAGTACCCACCTACCTTATACCCTGGCACAACGTGCAAGCCTAAGAGTTCAGGACGCGATTGATTGTGTTGAGGGGCTCCGGCAAATTCTAAATGACAGCCGCTTCACTCAGTCACCATATGAGATCGAACGTGACCCGGCAGCGGTGGGACAAGCAAGGAAAACACTCGATGAACTATTGCTACACATGAAGAACTCAGCACAACGGCTGACCTTTGAAGGTGTGTTCCTTGGATCTAGGCCATTTCGTCACCAGGACCAACGTTCTTCACCGTCCCAGATGGTAGAAGAAAACCGTCTGGACATTGACGAATTGTGATGAGCCTTGAGATGACGATCAAAGGAGGACCAGGGAGCCAATGAAAAAAACGAGAGAGTTCTCGGACAGGGTGCAGTCCGCCCTGAATTTGTCCACGAAAAAAGAAGCGCAGTCTGTGATTCAGGCTGTAATCGGTTCCTTGGAGCAAACATTGATTGAGCGCCTCAATTCTGATGGCTTCTCGCTCAAGCTTGGCAGCTTTGGGAAGTTCAGGATTCATCACAGAGCCAGCATCTATCGGAAGATTCCTTTCACAGGCAAGAAGCAATTGATAAACCCGAAGCGCAAAGTCAAGTTCATTGCTTTGGGAAAATTGCGAGCGTTGGAAGAAGTCACGCCGAACGAATCTCAAACGGCGGCCGTTGGTCTGCTGGGTAAGAATTGAGCTCCCTCTGAACGGCGGTCTCTCGTGAGGAGTGAGAAAGCGATTGCCTGGTCCCCCACCAGGAGCAGGACAAAATCTAAGCGCTTCATCTGGCGTCGCTTAGGTCTTTCTCGCCTCAATTGTACCGAGTTGTACCGAAGGACGCGGGGACCAGCACGTTAGGTCTACTGATTAAGAGTTGTTGCACCTCAGCAGGTTCATCAGCGACGATCACCAAGTGAAATCAACTACTTGCCCAAAACCTAGCCCGCACGGAAGCACTCAGTTGAAGTATCAGAAAAGCCCGTATTGGCGCATACCGGCTCGAAGCGTACGGCACATTCTGCGGCACACCTTCTCTGGAGTTGTTACTTCCGAATTGCTCAGGTGATCGAGGTTGGGATTCGACGGTAGACGTCTGACTGGCATGACGAACTTCCTTTTCGATGCCCAGATCCCCATTACGGGCGAAAGTCAGTTCGTGAAACGAATTTTTAGCAGGAGGTGGACTTCTGTCCTTTCCGCGGACCGGATGCGCCCTTCGCGCTCCCGAAATATACCATAAGACAGAAAGCTGGGCTGGACCAGTGGTATCTGCCGTAATTGAGGATCGCCAACTTCAGTATTGTCGACGATCCGCAAGTTGAGATTTGTCGCTACTTGGAGGAAGCTACATTCGACAATGACCTCATCTCTATCGGATCGTTCTCAATATCCATGCCTCTGCGACAGTGTGTATCTGAATCAAGCATCGTTGGGATTGATTGGCCAGCCAGCAGTCGCTGCGATGCACAGCTTCCTTGAGAATGTGGCGAGGCATGGCAACCTCTATATGTCGGACAGCGATGAGATCAACTACTGTCATGCCCTAAGGGGAGTTGCCGGCAGATTGTTTCATAACGATCCATCACGCATCGCGATTCTTGCGGGTGCAAGCGAACTGCTGGGACAATTTCCTTTGCTATTTCGTCTCAAACCCAATGCCACAATTCTTGCAGTTTCCTCCGACTTTCCCGCAATTACTCGCCCGTGGGTTCGCCAGTCCTATTTGGAAAAAATCCGTGTTCGTTTTGTCGATGATCTTCCTGATCGTGATCTGACAGACACGATCACTAGCGCCATAGACGAAACCACCGGTGTCATAGCTGTTGGCAGTGTGCAGTACGCTACGGGTACCCTCGTGGACGTTCGTCGCCTGGCCAGAAGTGCTCGGAAGGTGGGCGCATTCCTGATCGTTGACGCGACCCAAGCGGCCGGTGCAATGCGGGTGGATACCTCGACGCTCGAAGCTGATGTGGTGGTTACCAGTGGTTACAAGTGGCTGGGCGGACACGGGGGCGTCGCTTTGGCAGCCGTGTCTGAGTCCTTACTGAAACAGCTTCCGATTTTGCCAGGCTGGATGGGCGCCTCGGATCCTTTTGACTTCGACGCTAAATCAGTTTGCTTCGCGTCCGATGCTCGGCGCTTCACGCAGTCCACCCTGTCCTATGTCTCGATAGCGGGTCTGACTGTTTCTATCGAACAGCTGGTGTCCCTGGGGGAGAACCGAATTGAAGCACATGCACGTCAATTGGCCGCGCTGCTGGTTGAGGGCGCTCGCGAATATGGCTGGGAACCGTTTCATGACGTTCATGGTGTGGCCGCATCTCCTCACATCATCTCGCTCGCACACAGCCGAAAGAGCGCACGAGAGACCGTGGAGAAACTCCGCGACCAGAGGATTATATGTTCGGCGCGTGGCGAACGGATCCGAGTATCCCTTGCTCCTTACAACGATGCAAGTGACGTGATGAAGCTTTTTCAGGCGCTCGCGGGGTTTCATTCCCCATGAACTCCAGCGATAGAGTCATGGAGAGAATGCCACCCATCAGGGCAGCCCACTTGTGGGGCAGAAGAAGGAGCACGAAAAAGCCCTCTAAGGCAAAGCAAGAGCAGCTATTTGGCGCCGCCGACCGATGATCATTTCTGCATCGAGGTGCTCGGAGACGGCGACAAGCGTCCCACGGAGGTGCGCCCCTACACCGACCTTAGCGATAGCTTGAAATACCGCGGCTACCATCATTTCTGTCTCAACGTTGCCAGCGTGGATGAAACGATCGCCAAGCTTCGCGCACGCGGCGTCTTCGCGACAGTGGTGCTTGCAGAAGAACGTTCGCAGCTTCGCGGGCGGAGCTTTTTGCAATTCCTCCAGGGTCGGCCAGCGCTCCAGCAGCGCACACGCTGCTTCCCTGTCCAATCGATCGAACCAATCCAGCATCTGCGGGAAGTAGATCTTCAAGTGGCTCGTCAATCGATTGGTCTGCTCTGTCTTCTCATCCACCAGCTTGCGCCGTTCCTCCACCAGATTTTGCACGCGGCGGGTCGCTTCCGTATCCGGCGACAAACGGCGTAGTTTGTCGCGATGCTTCAGCAGTAGATCCAGGAGCAGGTCGGCATCTCGCGGATCATCCTTGGCACCAGATGGATACAGCGCGTCTCGCATATTGCCGGCCATCGTCGAGGGTACTGGGAACAGATGCAGCCGCTCATATTTGCTGAGCATAAACACCAGGGATCCCCGCGATTGTTCGAGCGCCACCGCGATCGGCCCCTTAGCAAATCGTTGGCAGAGCTGGGCAACCCAAAACTCCACCGCTTCCGGGGCATGCTCCAACTCTCCGCTTTCCCGTTTCTGCGAACCGGCTCCTTGTAAGGACCAGACGTGCTTCTGGTCTGCCCAATCGACGCCTACGAATGCAGCGAACTGCGGTTCTTGCTCAACTGATCTGTCTAATGACATGACGATTTACTTTTTCCCTCCCTTACCCATTTAATCTGCACAGGCACTTTGCTCCCCGCGAAGCCCTTATAGTAGAGTCTTGGAATCCCGACCACATCCCAGGGGCACCACGCCGCGGTGCGGGCGCTGGCATTCAAATGGATACGTATCGCATTCCGTTGCTGGAAAGATAGCGTTGCCTATGATGAGAGCAGGTACCAGGCAACACTAGTTCGGCGTGCTTCTCCGCTGAGTGCCTCGATGGTCGCCTCTACTCTAGCGAAAACGCTGTGAAATCTTTGTGGACATTCGGAGGAAAATTCGCGCGGGTCCACCAACAAACTGTTGACAGAGCTACTCAGATGTCTGCCTGTCACGCAGGAGGCGCTCTCGGACGCGGTTGACGTCCTCGTGCATCAAGACTACTTGACGCAGAGCCAGCCGTAGCGCGCGGTCTTGATTCTGCCTTCGTTAGGCAGTTGACCCCGCCGATGACGCCGTCGTCGTGGTATGGGCATTCGCATTGTCTGTACTCGCTAATCTCAGTCTCCTTCAAACGGCTCAAGGAAACTATCCGGCTCGGGACACTCGATCGGCCAGTGGTCATCACTGCCGAAGTTCCAGCAACTTCTAGATGGATTCGTAATACTGTCGTAGTGCTCGGCGCACCAGTGGGCCGGCTCGTGGTAGCCGGGATCGACATCGCAAGTGTCGCACTGGCATGGCTGGGAATAGACTGACGGTTTGGCGCACTCTTCCAGTGCGCCGTTTCTCTTAATTAAAATGTTGCAAGTTCCCCTCATAGGTTAGTTCCGTATTCCCTCTCAATTGTCCCGTATTCTGCCCTGATTACGCTGGGTCAGCGTCGATATAGAAACAATTCCTCGAACAGGTTCGATTCCTGAAACCGCCCGTGACGGTTCTTGGAGAACGTGGAGCGATGGGGAATCTCCTGGTCGAAGCCCAGACCGGTAACAGTTCGGGATCAATCGAAGGTCGGCCCGTCTCGCTGTAACTCTGCTTCAACCTCTCGCGCACGAAGGCAAAGCTGATGTGCCTCTCGATCAGTCGGAGCAGATGATTTTCGGGAACTTGATCTTCCAGGCGGAAATAGTAGAACAACGCTTCCGAGCGGTCGTGTTGTCCCATCATGATTAGCAGGCCTCCGACGATCAAAATCAGACAGAGCATGGCCAGATGTCTTCTTCTAGCATGCTTCTGCTGAATCTCATCCTGATAATCGACGTGACTTTTTCAACACCCACGGGATTTATCGCCAACTGCGAAGGATGCTAGATATCAGCCGCTCACCCTGCGCCCTGTGTACGTAAAGTCCACACGCATGGCGCGATCCCGAAAGCAGACCCACAATCAGCGATCCGGCAGCTGATAATCATTCCGCTTTGCTGGCTCTTCCGAGAGGTACTGCACGAACTCCCAATCGTTACCTTCGGGATCGTAAAAATAAACACGCTTTCGGAATGGATGTGCGTTTGGAACCGTGGAATCGCGGTAGCCGGCTGCCGTCATCCTTTTTTGCAGCGCTTCGATATCATCGACTTCATATGCAAGATGATTCACGCCGGGTACTCCCTGATAAGGTGTCCAGCGTTTTTCCGGTTCGACTCTCGATTGGCCGAGCGCGATGTAAGTTTCGTCAGTACCCACATGTACCCAGCGTCTGCCGTCGTTAGTCCCTTCGCCTCGAACGTGGAATTCGGGAAAGGCGGTTTCCAAGAACCGGATCATCGCGTCCAAGTCGCGGACGCAAACGTTCGCATGTTCCAGTCGCGTTGCCATCGCATACCTCCGCTCCGGCCATGTCCGATGGTGGGTTCCGGAATGCCCGCTGCGGGCTGGCCATATGCTTCTCCTGATGCGTGCCGTGAAGTATCGACCCAAAAAAATCAGATGGACTGTGGGACCTTTGGGGGCGTAGTTGGTGAAATCGGGATTTGTCGACTGTTACGCTGCCAGCGCAAGACTTCGAGACTTCCAATTTTGGTAGACGGCGTCGGGCAATATTCAGCTCCCCATACATGCAGGGTCACTTCAGGCGCAAGTTATTGATTCTAAGAGTCGATCAGGCTTCTCTCCTTTTGGTCGACAACTTGCACAATTACTTAATCACGATGTTGTGTAGCGCCTCGAGTTGAGCCCGTTCTCTGGGGAGACTTGAGAGCTGCGGCTCAAAATGCCGCACGGCAATACGCTAGCGTTAGCCGGTCCTCGGCCTCCGTGATCCAGAAAGCACGCAACAGCTTTTTTCTGTGAGCCTTATCGATCCGTTTTTGATGCAGGCAATTTCAATCTGGAAGGAGCGAGCATGAACCGACGCTTGTTATTCCAAGCATTCTTGTGGTCCGTCGCATTTACGGCGCTCAGCGCCATCATGGTGCAGGCCCAAGGTGGAGGGACTGCAACCATTTCGGGGCGGATCGTCGATCCTCAAAACGCCGTGGTGCCGGGCGCAACCGTCACGGCGCGAAACTTAGCCACTGGGACAGAAGCAACTACGCAAACCACTTCGGACGGTATCTACCGCTTCTCGCTGCCGCCGGGCGACTACGACGTGAAGGTTCGGGCGAGGAGCTTCGCGGCTGCGCAAGCTGCCAAGATCCACATTGATGTGGGGGCGATGCGGGACGTGAACTTCAACCTCGTGATTGGCGACGTGACTACCACCGTCGAGGTCACATCGCAGACACCTCTGATCGAGACCACTAAGACCGATCTCTCCACCGTAGTCAACGAGGCCGACATGGAGCGCTTGCCCGTGACGAATGCTCCGAGCGCGCTGGGTGTCACAGGTGTCAATGGCCAGATGAATGATTATGTCGGTCTGGCTGCCACCGCACCGGGCGTACGCTTCGATACGAGCGGGAACTCGGGCGACGTGATCGGACCTGGCTCTTTCAATAATCGAGGGAACCTCTACCTGGTGAACGGTGGAAACATTTCCGACCAGGTGGTTTCCACGCGCGACACTCCGGGAGCAACGGTCGAGGAGGTCAAGGAATTCGAAGTCCTGACCAACAACTACAACGCTGAGTATGGACAGGCTGGCGGCGTGATTCTGAACGTGGTTACCAAGTCAGGCAGCAATAGCATACACGGCGACTATCACTTCTATGCCCGCGGCCGCAACTTCTCGTCGTCCAACTTCTTTTACAACCAGGGCCTTTTCAGCCTCACTCCCGCGGATGCGCAGGCTCAGGGCTGCAAACATGTTGGAACTGATGCGATCGTGAGCACAGATGGCTGTGGGCGTGCGCCCTTCTTCAAACACGAACAGGGAATCACGTTGGGCGGGCCACTCATCAAGGACCGTACTTTCTGGTTTGTCGCCTGGGAAAAGGTAGCCCAGGGAATTCCATTGCAGCTGAACCCGCCCACCGGATCGGTGGCGACGGGCCAGCCCGATAACGAACTGGCTCTCTCGGCGAGACTGGATCATCGCCTGACGACGAACAATCAGTTTTTCATTCGGTGGAACCAGCAACGTATCACGGCCGACAACCAGCTGGTACAGGTTCCTCAAACCGCGTCGCCGGATGCCTTGGTTGCGTCAGTTGTGCACGACCATACCATCAATGGATCGCTCACTTCGACCATCAACCCGTACCTCGTCAACGAAGCGCGCGTGGTCTGGCACCGCTTCTTCAGCCAGACACCTACCAAGTCCACGCTTCCGGGTCTGGAGGGACCGAATTTTTACCAACATGCTGCGTTCTGCTGCCCGCAGGGAGCGGATCAGAACCGGACCCAAGCGAACGAGACGCTGACATGGGTGCACGGATCGCACACCATTAAGGGTGGTGTTGCGTTCAACTATTTCCCTTACTTTTCGCTCTTCAAGCAGGTGAATTATGGCCTGTGGGACTTCAACAATCCGTACCCACCCACTGATTCCGCCGGCGCCAACCCCCCGATCCTGTTCACTTACGCACAGGGCCCGGGGGCAGTGAACGCCAAGGACAACATTTGGAGTTGGTTCGCGCAGGATAGCTGGAAGATTCGCCCGAACCTTACGTTGAACTACGGATTGCGATATGACTATGAAGCGGGCGCCTTCAAGGGGGGCTACATTCCCACTTCGGGAGGTGGTTGCCTGATGGCAAACGGGCTGATACCAGCCTGCTCGAGCGACAAGAACAACTTCCAGCCCCGGCTGGGCTTGGCCTGGAGTCCTCAGTTCACCAGCGGTCCCATGCATTGGCTTTTTGGGGATCCCAACCAGAGCCTGGTCAGTGCTGGCTTCGGCGAGGTCACGCAGATGGCGTACCTTAATATCTCTCTGGACTCGCTGAACTTTGACGGTGTGACGCTGCTGACCGCGACCGCGGATCCGACGTCAGGCTGCTGGCCTGGTCTGGTTAGTGCCTATCCCGGTTATCCGTCTGCTGCCGCCTTGGCGGCCTGCAACACGGGAACTACAACCAACTTCGGAAGAATCCGGCCGATTGCCAGTAACCTTCGAAACCCAGAAACGCGCGATGTCAATTTAACCATTCGCCGCGAGCTGAGCCGGACCACAGTGATGAGCATTGGATACGTAGGGGCATTTGGGTTCGGGCAGTTCGGGGAAAGGGATAAAAACTTCCCTTGCATCAACGAGGACCCGGCACATTCGGGCTTTTTCTACCTTGGATGTGCAACCTCAAACGGCAGGCCGAATCCTTCCTTCGGTGCGATCCGTACCCAGGAGAACAGTCGTACTTCTGCCTACAACGGGCTGATTCTGGACCTGAATAAGCGGTTCTCCAATCACTTCCAGTTCCACGGTGGTTACACCTTTTCCAAGCTGATTGCCTCCACGGAGGACTTCTATGGACCTTCCGAACCGGGCGATCCTCGTAACCTAAGAGCGGAACGAGGGCTGGCCTATGCCGACGCGAGGCATGCCTTCAACTTCGCCTTCATCTACGATACGGCGAAGCAGTTCAACACATCGGTGATAAAGCATGTTTTCAACGACTGGCAACTTGGCCTGAACGGGAACCTGCACTCCGGTCAGCCCTATGGCCTGTCGACCGGCGAGGCACCATTCAGCGGCTCGAAGTTTTTCGGCCTGGGAGCTGAGACCCAGGAACGGCCGAATGTGCTGCAGGGTGGCGTGCTGAGCGCCACCAACATTCCTTCCTATGCGGGCGGCAACCTGGAGATCAGCCCGGCAGGTTTTGCAGCGTGCGAGGCGGTGTACGGCAACGCTCCGGGCGCTTGCCCGGCCGCGACGACGTTCAATGCCCCGGCAGGTGCCAGTTCGAGTGGTCCACAAGATACGCTCTGCGGCCTGCTTCCAACGAGCGCCACTCCATGCACCAACACCAACGTGGATTTCCAGTTCCTCAATGGCAACGCGCCCCGCAACTCGAGCAAGGGCGACGCCTACTACCGCTTCGACCTCTCCGTGACTCGCACCATTCCCATCCGGGAAAGGGTTCGGATTGAACTGCGGGCCGATTTCTTCAACGTGTTCAATCACACAAACTTCCTTGGCTTCAACGGACTCGATACCACGAACCTGTTTTCGGTTCCAGCCGTCGGAAGCGCGGACTTCAACGCGAACTGCACCTCCTGCCTGAATCCGTTTAACGGCCAGTTCATCGGCGCGAGCGGACAGTCCCTAACAGTCCAAAGCCTGCGGAGCGGGAGAGTAAGTCCCAAGACGAATCTGCGTTCTGTATTCAACGGGATGGGCGATCCAACGGTCGCCGATATTGCCCGTCAAATGCAGTTGTCGGTCCACGTGCGGTGGTAACGTAATTCGACGACAACCTACGTGCATCTCCCAGGTAGGCCCTCCAAGGGCCTACCTATATTTGCAATGTCATCCAACAGCCGTGGATGAGAGGTATCGAGCGGACAGCCTCGAGCTCGAATCAGTTGATGTAACCAGGTCATTTCACAAGCTTGCGCCGTTTGTTCGCCAAAATGCGGGTCAATAAGTGCAATGGGGATGTTACGCCAATTGAGAATCATGACATCCAGATGAATACTTCTTTGGCGATCCTCCACGTTGCGCCTTGCTTTTCCATGACGACGTATGAACCCGTTCCACATTTCCCGCCACACCAATTGCCGACATAAAATAACGCCTGCTTTCCGTCGGAGCTGAAGCCTACTCGCGATAGCCACATGTGCCCTTGTGCTCCTGGATATTGCTTGTAGAACTCCCCCACATCACCGGGGCCTTTCACAATTGCCCCGATCTTTTCCGGTGACACAAGTTGGCACTTCAGAGGTAGGTGGAATCGGGGTGAGAGTTCTGCCTGTTTTTCATTCGCTCGGTGATAATTGCTGACTGTGACCGCCCGGAGTGATGGCGCTTCCTTTCGCAAATACTTTTCTACACTCCCACCCGGAGGCGGGTCATCGGGATCAAGGAAATCATCCAGGTCCTCTTTGTCAGATTGTGTATGGTTCTCGATTACGATTTGTGAAACTGATTTCCCAAATTCGATCTTCCCCAGCCGAACCAACAAACGACTGGCTTATGAACGCTGAAAAGACCTCATATTCGGCTTCGCTGACGCTCGCGTCTGACTTCTCATTCGGTGGACTTTGTGCAATGGCCGCGAGTGAGAAGAGAAAGTAGCCAGCGATTACGGCTCGAAGCCTCCAGCAGGTTGTCATGTTCAGATTATCTGCGTAGGAGTGCAAAAGGGGTAGATTACGATTGTAAACAGATGGGATGAGAAGGCCGGTCTCCGGACGGGATGCGGTGTACGCTCCCAAGTTATCGACGTGCTCAAGGCACAGATAAAAAGGAGACCGGCAATGAAGAAGGTTAGCATTGTAGCGGCAAAGCCAGGCAAGAAAATCTCGCAGCAGAAGTTAACCGTTGGATTGGATCTGGGAGATCGCAACAGCTGGTACTGCGTGCTGGACGAATCCGGCCAGATACAACTGGAGCAGCGCGTG
>Ga0210399_10001823_pt1 | contig 16596 bp, 15 predicted proteins | sample IncBWC14MmetaG_FD_150865 | JGI IMG/M metagenome (GOLD analysis project Ga0210399, IMG submission 150865) | Forest soil microbial communities from Barre Woods Harvard Forest LTER site, Petersham, Massachusetts, United States - Inc-BW-C-14-M | ecosystem: Environmental > Terrestrial > Soil >...
CCGCCAGTTCGTCGACAAAAAGGGACAGCATGAGTGCCACGATCGGCACTGCGGGAATCAGATATCGCCAGACGTCGAGGGTGTGGGCAGCGGCCGCGGGTACGATCGAAGCCGTCCACATCACGATCACAATTCCTGCACGCGTGGAGAACCCGGGACGTCGACGCCGCACACCAGTCACCACCCAAAATATGACGGCGACAACGAAGGCGGCGGACAAGGCTCGGTACAGATAGACGGAGGCGGCTGGGAGATCGGACAGCAGGCCGATCCGAACTGGTCCGCCCTGCAGCTCGATTATCCGGGCCGCGCGGCCGTGCCGCGTCATGATGTCGGATACGTGCGGCACGTCGTCGGTCGACACCGGTATGGCAGCGTCGAGTCCGTAGGGCGGCCATGCGAGAAAGGTCCCATAGGCCATCTGACGAACAAACTTGCCGATGTAGGCCAGCGGCCGGTCGCGCAGGGCGGCCAGGAACATGCGCCAATAGGCTGCGGCAGCCGCGACGGCATTCCCGGTATCGCCGGTGAACTCTCGATCCAGTGCGGTGTCGAAGAGACACGCGTCGCCGAAGAACCCGAGCACTGGCCAGCGGCCCGGCTCCGCAGCGAGGTCGGCGGCAAGCCGCGCCATCGTGGCCTCAGACCGGTCGCCGGCCGCCGACACGATCTCGCGCCGCGCTGCATCGCTTGCAAGTACGATGTTCAGGTGATTGCAGAACAGCGTCTTGGGGACGAACACGATTGAGGCTTGGTCGGAATCGGAAGCACCAAACCGGGAACCGGTCATGAGGAGCGCCAGTGCTGCCGCGACGGGCACGGCAATTACGGCAAGGCGCGCGGGCGTGTCTGGCCGGACGAGGCAGACGCCCACCAGCACGGCGACGATTGGGACCAGGATTCCCTGCGATCTAAAACACGCCGCGAGCGCCGCGCACAGGATGGAAGCAGCGACCGCGGAGCACCGCGCCGCTTTGCCGACGCAGTTGGCAACAAGTAATCCAGCCGTTGCCAGGTTGAGGAAGACCGCAAAGAAAAGGTCTGCGGTGATGACGTGCCCGAACAGCCACAGGCCTGGATACGTCGCCACCAGGATGATCGGCACGAGGCCCCGGGCGTTGCGCGTCGTCGCCTGGGCGGTTGCTGCAAGCGCAATCATCAGGATGGCCCATGCCGCCTGCTGCAGGCGCACCGCCGTCCCGAGGCCCCCTCCGAACGCGAACGTCACGGCCAGCAGCACGGGGTAGCCCGGATCGCGCCCACCCGCCACGGTCGGCCTTCCGGCCTCGAGCGTGCGAAGCGCAGATTCCAAAAAGGGCGGCGTGTCGCCCCAGATGATCGGGACCGCAGGCCTGAACGGCACGACAATCGCCACCAGCAGTGCGGCCCACGCCAGCACAGCCCATGGCCACGAAAACCCGACTCCGCCCAGGAAGGCGGCTCCGCCTGTTATGCGTCCTGGACCTTCGCTGTCGGATCGCATAATCGCCGTCCACACAGGATGAAGTCCGAATGCCGCCCAGCTTCATGGTATACCAAAAGCGCTCTCCAAGATCATCGGGCATCTCACGATTGACGCGGCGATCGTCCACCGCTCGACACCGACTGCATCCGTCACCGGAGGTGCGCGCAACGAGTCCGTTGTCCCCTCGAAACCTCCGTCAAAGCGGACGTTGCCAATCTGCAGGGATGGGCCCAGGGCCGACCAGGCGGCATTGAACGAGGTCAATTTGCGGGCGCAAGTGGAACAAACGCTTTGCACCGCACAGGGTCTACGCGGCGCACATCCGCGTCATGCGCGGGCGCTTGCCTGCCGCTGCGAGCGCGTGCTGTTTCCTGAAGTGCTGCCTGCTCATAAAGGCCTTGGAAAAAATATGCCGCCCATAAACAGCAGCACGAAGAGGATCCTAAGATGCCTGGGTAGCTCCAGCAGATCTGGGTCCGCCCTCCAGGGGTCTTGGTCGAAGTATGAATACCACCTAAGTCGGTAAAATATGATCGCCGAGAGCGCGAGCAATGCAAAGGACGGGATGTGATACATCGCTTTGTTGAAATGATCGAGCGGGGCATAATACAGCGCCACCAATACTACCGGTGATGCGAAGATGAGAAAGATGGCAAACACACGAAGATAGAGGGGCAGGCGCACCAACACAAAATCGCGCACCGCTCTGAACAAACGCTCGCTCATGGCTCGGATCTTACATCATCGTCCCGCGTTGCCGTCTCCAACCTTCTAAAATTCTTAGCAAGTCCGTCCAATCACCAGCGCGGCGCCGCAGAGCAGAGCCTACTCATTCATCTGTTTGGCCTCAGAGGCGGACATCGATCATGGCCGCCAAGGGGTCACGAGCCGGAAGTCTCACTTGGAGCAAATCTGGTCCGCACTCCCTCAGACAACCGACATCGATTCCAGCCGCGACAGTGAGCAAAATTGGACAGCGGCGGCGAGACGGATGTGATCGGTTGCAGCTGAACGTCGCGCCTTGTCTGAAAAACTCGCTGCGAGCATAACGAGTCCGCTCGTCCTCAAGCAGCGGACACAATCGCTGGTCCATGGGAAGGTACAAGGCGACACGGCGATACGAAAAAGGCCGCCAACTGAGGCGGCCTCCGCGATGCCATCTACGTGCGGATATTTGAGTCAGTGTCTTGGCCTATATGGCGGATATGGCAGCGGTTCCGTGATGCATGTACCGACTGACGACACTCGGCAAGGTATATCATAGTGCAGTCTGCCGCCGCCGGGGGCGTTAGCCCGAACCTTGGGCATTGCTGGATCAACCACGGCATTCGCCTTGGGGGCCGTGGTTGCGGGAAGCTGATTTTGTCCGATAGCCAGAGACGACAAGGCAACCAGCGCGGTCGCCGTGAGCAACGCGGTCCTCATGACTTGTGTCCTCCGTAGTGCACCCAGACCCGGATTGGGACACTGGTTACCACAAACTAGGACACGAGGCTCGGAATACGGACAGCACCCCCACCCCGATAAGGCGAGTAGGCAACTGCGAACGTCTCGCGAACAGATACTCTGCGACATGGGGGTGTACCGGGCACTGACAGCCATACAGCGATGCGGTTGCTCCGGTGGTTGCGCATCAAGCACAAGGTCAGGCGACGCAAGGGCGGGACTTATCCACTCTCGCACCTCTACGGGCACTTCGGACTCGTACGCTTAACTGCGCTTGGTCGCAACGTGCCGTGGGTGAAGGCGTGACGTTTTGTCCGAGAGCTGGATGCGGGAGATCTGCATGTCCAGTTCGATGAGCGGGATGTGGAAACGGAGCCAAGGGTGAACCACTAAGGCACCGCCAGACGAAAGGGGCGGCAAACAGATATGTTCAGCCTACCGCCACCGCGCCACATCTCGACTCTACCACGAGCCGGAAGTCTCACTTGGAGCAAATCTGGTCCGCACTCCCTCAGACAACCGACATCGATTCCAGCCACGACAGTGAGCAAAATTGAACAGCAGCGGCGAGACGGATGTAATCGCCTGGAGCTGAATGTCGTGTTTTCCCGCGCCAAGGAGGCATCCTTGTCCAAGCTTTCGGTCATTTCGGTTGTCGATGACGATGCGTCGGTCCGCGCCGCGATGAACAATCTCCTGCGCTCACGCGGCTGCGTCGTGCATACCTTCGGGTCGGCCGAGGAGTTTCTGGGATCGCCTCAGTTGAACGACACGTCGTGCGTGATCGCGGATGTTCAGATGTCGGCGATGAACGGCATTGAGCTGCTCGTGAACATGCGCATGCGGGGCTATGCGGCGCCCTACATCGTCGTCACGGCATTCCCCGATGAAAGCGTTCGCACCCGCGCTCTGCAAGCCGGCGCGAACTGCTTCCTTACAAAACCGTGTTCAGCGCCGAACCTCATCGCATGCGTTGATGCCGCGCTGGCAGGCGAAGGGACAATGGCTTAAGCGCTGCTCGGCTCAGGGCCCAGGAGCAGACCCATGCTACTCAGCACACAGCATCAGCGCTGCGATCGCGCGCTGCCTCAGTGCGCCAGCGTTCGCACCACCCGGAATCCGATATCATCATAATGGGAATCGGGATTCAGCGATGGACGCGTTCGGCAAGGTCGTCGACTACGGGCTCAGGGGTGACAGGCTTGCGGTCAAGTTCCTGTTCAAGCCGGGTTCGACCCAGTTCGCGAGCGAACGCAGCATCCGCGCCCCCTATGGTAGCTGGCTCGAAACCATCGCCGAGAGGACATCGGCCAAGCAGGGCTGTCTCGAAGTGCTCGGGCATACCAGCGCCACGGGCCTGCCGGCGGTCAATGATAGGCGGTCCGGCCTGCGTGCCGATTACATCAAGGACCGGCTCGAAAGCGAGCAGGGATCCCTGCGTGGGCGGCTGGTCGCGACTGGCGAGGGATCCCGCGAAATGATCGTCGGAACGGGGCGGGACGATGCCAGCGACTCCCTCGACCGCCGCGTCGAGCTCAAGGTCATGCAGTGCAGCGGCAGCGGCAGCTCGACGTGAGCTGGTTTTGCTGCGTGAAAAGTATCTGAGAGTCGTCATTCCGGGGCATTCGCGTTCCGCGAATGCCCCGGAATGACGGCTGCAGAGATCAGTGCTGAGCAGGGCAGCCCCGCCTCGACGATCTCGGTGCGACAAGCGGCCGAGATGGCCGTATAAGACGTCCGGCCATAACCATGCGAGGAATGCCGGAGTCTCCATTCATGCCCAATACCGATGATCCGCTCGTCACCACCGACTGGCTTGCCGCGCATCTGAACGATGCCAACGTCAAGCTCATCGATGCCACCTTCAAGCTGCCGGGCGTCCTGCCGCTGCCGAAGGACGACTACCTCGCCGCGCACATTCCGGGCGCCGTGTTCTTCGACGTCGATGCGGTGTCGGATCATGAGAATCCGCTGCCGCACATGTTTCCGAGCGCCGAGCAGTTCGGCCGCGACGTCGGCGCGCTCGGCGTCGGCAATGACAATACTGTGGTGATCTACGACGCTGGCGGCTGGGTCGCGGGTCCGCGTGCCTGGTGGATGTTCCTGTCCTACGGTCACGACAAGGTTCGCATCCTCGACGGCGGCTTGAAGAAATGGCGTGTCGAAGGGCGCGCGATCGAGAGCGGTGCGGTGACACCGAAGCCGGCGACGTTCAAGGCCGCCTATGATGCGAGGCGCGTCCGCTCCATCGATGAGATGATCGCCAATGTCGCAAGCAAGGCCGAGCAGGTGATCGATGCGCGGGCGCCCGATCGCTTCGAAGGCCGCGTAGCGGAGCCGCGGCCGGGCTTGCGGTCCGGTCACATCCCGGCTAGCCGCAACGTTCCCTACAACCAGCTGTTCGATGCCTTGACCGGCGCCATGAAGCCGCTGGACGAACTGCGCAAGGCATTTGTCGGGGCCGGCGTCGATCCGGACAGGCCGATCGTGACCTCGTGCGGCTCGGGCGTTTCGGCCGCGGTGCTGACGCTTGCGCTCTATCGGCTCGGCGTGCGTGGCACCGCGCTCTATGACGGCTCGTGGTCGGAATGGGGGCAGGCGAACGGGCCACCGGTCGCGACCGGACCGGCCTGAGACACCGCTCAAAGGTTGCTGAGCTTTAGCTCGTCGTGTTGCAGCACCCGAGCTGCGCCGCCTCTGCCCGCTTGCGGGGCGAGGTGATCGACATTTCGCAGCGCCACCGATTCAACCAAGGACTGATCTAGAAGCTCGGGGGGCGCTGGACAGGCGTGAAGGTTTGGGCCGGCTGTTGCTGCTGCGGCTGGATCGGGAAGGCGTATTGCTGCTGGGCTGCGATAGCCGCCGGCTGCTGGCGGGCAACCCGCGCGCGCAGCGCCAGTCGGCGGCGTTGCTGCTGCTCCCGCGTGCGCTGTGGCCGCGGCTGTTTCTGCATCGCGTGGCCGCCGGGGCCCATGCTCGCGCGCGTCCCGATCGCGGGTGCGGAAGATTGCGGTTCGAGTGTGACGGTTGGATCGCCCGTGGTGGCAACCTTGGCCGCGGGGTCACCGGTCTGCGGCGCCGCCGCGTCGCCGGGCTGCGCTGTGTTTGCTGCGGGAGCAGAAATGCTTGCCGGGGGTGCCGGCGCGTCTGCCGCTGCGGCAGGCGCGTTCGCCGACGCGGTCACCGCGGGTGACGGCTCGGCTGCCACTCGCGCGGCTTCGTCTGAGGCCTTCGGTTCGGTCGGGTTGGGCTCGGTCGCTGTTGCTTTCGGTTTGGCGTCCTCGGCCGTCGCGATCGTGGCTTCGGCAGGCTGCGCGGGCGCGATGTCGGAGGTGCTCGCCGCCGCCGACGGTGGCGGAGCGATCGGCGCCGGCGACTCGTCCTGCGGCATTTGCGGCCTGGTGTCGGCCTTGACCTCGGACGGGACGTCGGATCTGGCGGTCTCGGTCGGCGCTGCCGCCTTGGGGGCGTCGGCCTGGATGCCCGCGGGAAGCTGTAAGGGCGCGCCCGGCTGAGGCTCGCTCGGCGACGCCTCGGGCGCGCGCAGCGCGGCCGTCGTCTCGCCCGCTTGCGCGGATGGCTCTACGGCAGCAGGAGGCTCGATTCGCGCCAAGACGGCCGGTGCCGTGACTTGAGGCGCCGCCACAACAGGCGCAGGCGCGACAGCCGCAGCCGGCTCGGCCGGCTTGAGCTCCACCGCCGGCCTCGGCTCGAGCCGCACGAAGGCAAGGACGGGGCTCGTCGTCTCGAGATGCTGTGTGAAGGTTGCCTCGGGCGCTCCGCGCCAGGACGGCTTGCTGGCAAACTCCTCATGCGCAGCGCGCAGCAGCGCGGCCGCGCCAAGGCCAAACACCAGTATCGAGACGCACAATATGATCGCGGCGAACAGAAAACGAAAGCCGGGGAGCATTGACGGAAAAATTCCGCCTCGGCAGTTGAACTGCAAAGGCCTGGAGCCATGGGGAACGCGGTGACCACAAGGCCGGGGATCGCGCGCGAGTTTGCAATCTGCGCCGTTTGCGAATCAGGCTCATGCCAACATAGCGCAAGGTTCATTTGACATTTGCAAAATTCGGAGCGCTGATGCGCCGAGCGCGCGTCGATTGCGATTTTCCTTATAGTCTGCGGCTTCCGTGCAACGGTGAAGCGAGGCGATCACAGGGCGCCGAAAACGGTGAAGCGAAGCGATCACAAACCGCCGAAATCGGCACGAAATGGCCCGATTTGTCTTGAATGTGCCGCTATCTTCCGCCATTTGCGCGTTAACGATCCGATGTCGGCTTCGGAATAGACAAGGGCGATGATGAACACACGCATTCTGACGATTTGCGCTGCAATCGCGCTGATCTCCACGGCGGGCGTGAGCACGCTGGCGCAGGCGCAACAGGGCTATCCCGTCCCTCCCGGTTCCGTCTATTTGCCCGGGCCGCAGCCCTATCCGGCCGATGCGCGTCGTGCACCACCGCCGCAGGATTTTGATGCGCTCGAGGATGACGACGCCAACATGGCCGCGTTGCCGCCGCCCGGGGCAATGCCGTCGCCGGATGATCCGCGCTATGGCCGGCCGATGGGTGTGCCCCCGGTCTACTCCGACCGCGCCCCTCAGGGCCCGGTGATGTCGCCGGACGATCCGCGTTATGGCCGCCCCATGGGAGCGCCTCCCGCCTACTCCGACCGCGGCGCAGGCCCGGTGATGTCGCCGGATGATCCCCGTTATGGCCGTCCGGCCGTGATCTACGCCGATCGTCCGCCGGCCGGCAGCAATGACCCCAATGTGGGTTATGGCGTGCCGCGACCGCCGGGATCGGTGGGCGGCGCACCCGACGCCACCACCGCCATGCAGCCGCCTCCTGCAATGGACTCACAGGGCCGGCCGATGACGGTCGCCACGTTGCCGCCCGAGGAGCAGCCCGACGGGGCGCCAGTGCAACTGCCGCCGAACCTGCGCCGGCAGGAGGTCGCGTTCACGACCAAGGAGCCGGCGGGAACCATCATCGTCGATACGCCGAACACCTACCTCTATTACGTGCTCGGTGGTGGACGCGCGATCCGCTACGGCGTTCGCGTCGGCCGCGACGGTTTCACCTGGACCGGCGTGCAGAAGATCACGAAAAAGACCGAGTGGCCGGACTGGTTTCCGCCGTCCGAGATGATCGAGCGCCAGCCCTATCTGCCGCGCTTCATGGCCGGCGGCCCCGGCAACCCACTCGGCGCGCGCGCGATGTATCTCGGCTCGACCGTCTACCGCATCCACGGCACCAACCAGCCCTCGACCATCGGCAAGTTCGTCTCCTCGGGCTGCATCGGCATGCTGAACGACGACGTCTCCGACCTGTTCGATCACGTCAAGGTCGGCACCCGCGTGGTGGTGTGGCCGGGCCACGCGCCGGCCTCGACCGCCACCGCTTCCGCCGCGCCCGTGCCGGGTCCCGCGACTGCTGCGCCTGCGCAAGCCACGACCGGCAATGGGGCGGGGGCGTATTATGGCGCGCAGCCGGCCACGGTGCAGCCGCTGCCGCCGCCGGTGACGATACGCTGAGCCACGCCATTTCGAACCTCTGACTGATGATCACCCTCCCATTCGGAGCGTGATTTGCTTCAGGCGATCCGGCGCGGCGGCTCGCCCTTGAACCAGGCGTCGATGCATTCGACCATCTGGCCATAATGGCTGCGAAAGCTCTCCTCGGTGACGTAGCCGAGATGCGGCGTCAGCACGAGATTGTCGAGCTTGCGGAACGGATGGTCGACCGGCAACGGCTCGACCGAGAACACGTCGATGCCGGCGCCGGCGATCTTCTTCTGCTGCAGCACCTCCAGCAGCGCGGCTTCGTCGACCAGCGGTCCTCGCGACGTGTTGACGAGATAGGCGGTCTCCTTCATGCGCGCGAGATCACTGGCTCCCACCAGGCCGCGCGAGCGCGGGCTCAGCACCACGTGGATCGTGATGATGTCGGCGGTCGCAAACAGCTCTTCCTTGCTGGCATAGCCGACGCCGACCTCCTTGCAGCGCTCAGCCGTCAGGTTCGGGCTCCAGGCGATGACGTTCATGCCGAATGCTTGCGCCAGCCCCGCGACCTTGCTGCCGAGCTTGCCGAGGCCGATCACGCCAAGCGTCTTGCCTTCGATCTCGACGCCGCCGAGCTTCTGCCAGGGCTCGCCGGCATGCATGCGGGCGTTTTCGCGGCCGACCTTGCGGGTCAATTCGAGCATCAGGGCCATCGTCAAGGCCGCTGTGGGGTCGCGGCCATATTGCGTGCCGCAGACCACGACGTCGTCGTCCTTGGCCGCCTCCATGTCGATCGAGGCATTGCGCATGCCGGAGGTGATCAGCAGTTTCAGCTTGGGAAGCGACACAAAGAGGCTGCGCGGAAATGCCGTGCGTTCGCGCATGGCGCAGACGATCTCGAAATCCTCAAGCGCGCTGGCCGCGTTCTGTTCGGACGCAAACGGCTGCGTGAACGTGGTCACGTCGACGCGGTCGCCGATCCTGGCCCAGTCCGCGAGCGACAGGGCCACGTCATAATAATCGTCGAGGATTGCACAGCGCAGCCGCGTCATCGGGTCCGTCCATGGCAAGATCAACGACGGGAATGTCGTTTTGGGGGAGCGCCATGGTCGCGCGCAATCGGATGGTAGGCAAGCACCCTCTCGTCCGGGAGGGTGAGAAAGGCGCCGTTAGTCCAGGTCAGCCGGCAACTGGAACGACACCGGGTCGCCATACTTGGCGCGCCAAGCAGGTCCCGGGCCACGCATATAATGCAGCTCAGGCCTGTAGGGCGTGAATGCCTTGCGGAAGAACCGCTGCCAGGATGCCCGCAGATCGGCGAGCACGCTCGACTGCGTCTCACGGCCGATCGCCGGGGCGGAGAGGGAGATCGAGGTCAAGGTCGTCATGACGCGGGCTCGCTGTTTTGGTTCTGCGCGGCTTTTGCCGCTTCAAGAGCGCCTGTTCTCGGCACCGTCCGCGACTCTTCTCCTCATTAATTAAAAGTCGGTTTCAATTGTCCCGATCGACTACGGGGATGGTTTCGATCCAGTATTCATCCGTGGTGAACGGAGAGAAAACATTGCTCTTTGACGGTCCCGCCGCTACATCAGCGCCAGCAAAATCCCGGCAAATCACGGATTTAAGAGAAACGCGATGGCGCGCCAGTTCGTCTATTTCATGCAGGGTCTGTCCAAGACCTATCCCGGCAACCGCAAAGTGCTCGATAACGTCCATTTGTCGTTCTATCCCGATGCCAAGATCGGGGTGCTCGGCGTCAACGGGTCAGGCAAATCGACGCTGCTGCGGATCATGGCCGGCATCGACAACGACCATACGGGCGAGGCCTGGGCCGCCGAGGGTGCGCGGGTCGGCTACCTCGAGCAGGAACCGCAGCTCGACGCGGCCAAGACCGTTCGCGAGAACGTCATGCTGGGCGTTGCCAAGCAGCAGGCGATCCTCGACCGCTACAACGAGCTTGCCGTCAACTATTCGGACGAGACCGCGGACGAGATGACCAAACTGCAGGACGAGATCGAGGCCCAGGGCCTGTGGGATCTCGACAGCAAGGTCGACCAGGCGATGGATGCCCTGCGCTGCCCGCCTGACGACGCAGACGTCACGAAGCTCTCCGGCGGTGAGCGCCGCCGCGTGGCGCTATGCCGGCTGCTGCTCGATCAGCCCGAGCTGCTGCTGCTCGACGAGCCGACCAACCATCTCGACGCCGAATCCGTGTCATGGCTCGAGGGTCATTTGCGAAATTATCCGGGCGCGATCCTGATCGTCACCCACGACCGTTACTTCCTCGACAACGTCACGGGCTGGATCCTGGAACTCGATCGCGGCCGCGGCATCCCCTATGAGGGGAACTATTCGTCCTGGCTCGGGCAGAAGCAGAAGCGGCTTGCCCAGGAAGGCCGCGAGGAGGCCGCCCGCGAGCGCACGCTGGCGCGCGAGCAGGAATGGATCGCAGCCTCGCCGCGGGCCCGCCAGGCCAAGTCCAAGGCGCGCTACCAGCGCTATGAGGACCTGCTGAAACAGGCCAGCGAGAAGCAGTCGCAGACCGCGCAGATCGTGATTCCGGTGGCCGAGCGGCTCGGCGCCAACGTCGTCGACTTCGAAGGCCTGAGCAAAGGTTTTGGCGACCGCGTGCTGATCGACGATCTCACTTTCAAGCTGCCGCCCGGCGGCATCGTCGGCGTGATCGGTCCGAACGGCGCCGGCAAGACCACGCTGTTCCGCATGATCACCGGCCAGGAGCAGCCCGACAAGGGCACGATCACGACCGGCGAAAGCGTGCATCTCGGCTATGTCGACCAGTCGCGCGACTCGCTCGATGGGGCTAAGTCGGTGTGGGAGGAGATTTCCGGCGGCAATGAAGTGATCCTGCTCGGCAAGCGCGAGGTCAATTCGCGCGGCTACTGCTCGTCGTTCAACTTCAAGGGCGCCGACCAGCAGAAGAAGGTCGGCTCGCTCTCGGGCGGCGAGCGCAACCGCGTGCACCTGGCAAAAATGCTGAAATCCGGCGCCAATGTGCTGCTGCTCGACGAACCGACCAACGATCTCGACGTCGACACTTTGCGCGCGCTGGAAGAGGCGCTGGAGGATTTCGCCGGCTGTGCGGTCATCATCAGCCACGACCGCTGGTTCCTCGACCGCATCGCGACCCACATCCTCGCCTTCGAGGACGACAGCCATGTCGAATGGTTCGAAGGCAATTTCCAGGACTACGAGAAGGACAAGATGCGCAGGCTCGGCCAGGACAGCATCATCCCGCATCGGGTCAAGTACAAGAAACTCACGCGCTAGTGGAGCGTATCTGAGAAGAGAAGCGAAGTTTTCGGCCATGGCGGACTGGAGCGCGGAGCAATATCTGAAGTTCGAGGACGAGCGCACGCGGCCGTCGCGTGACCTGCTCGCGCAGATTCCGCTTGCCGATCCGCGCAAGGTGGTCGACATCGGATGCGGTCCCGGCAATTCGACGGAACTTCTGGTCAAGCGCTGGCCGAACGCCACCGTGATCGGCATCGACACGTCGGCGGGGATGTTGCGGCAGGCGCGCGCGCGTCTGCCGGAGCAGACCTTCATCGAGGCCAATGTCGCGCATTGGGTGCCGCCCGACACCTGCGACGTGCTGTTTGCCAACGCCGTGTTCCAGTGGGTGCCCGGCCATCTGAAGCAGCTGCAGCGGCTTTTGGCGCAGCTTCCCACCGGCGGCGTGCTCGCGGTGCAAATTCCCGACAGTCTCGATGAGCCTGCCCATGTGCTGATTCGCGAGGTCGCGCACGACGGACCATGGCGCGAGCAGCTCTCCGAGAAGGCACGCGTCCGAGACGCGCTACCACCGGCGGCAGGCTATTATGATGCGCTCAGTCCGATCTGCACGCATTTCCAGATCTGGCACACGGTCTACTACCACGTGCTGGAGAGTTCCGTCGGCGTGGTCGAATGGGTCAGGGGAACCGGACTGCGGCCGTTCCTCGATCTTCTGGAACCGTCGGAGGTCAAACAATTTCTCAACCAGTACACCGCGCGCGTCGCGGCGGCCTACCCGCCGCAGGCCGACGGCAAGGTGATTTTTCGGTTTCCGCGGATTTTCATCGTCGCGGTGAAGTAGGAGGCGAGGGCCGTCGTGAACCGTGCGCTCGCTTTGGTTGCTCTGATCGCGACGTTGCTGCTCTCCGCGCCGGTTCACGCAGCTGATGCCGGCTTCACAAAATTCATCGCCTCGCTGTGGCCCGACGCGCAGGCCGCCGGCGTCTCGCGCGCGACCTTCGACCGCGAGACCGCGGGCCTCGAGCCGGACTATAAACTGCCCGACCTGATCCTGCCCGGGCGGCCCGCCACCGGTGCGCCGGCGCAGGCCGAGTTCGTGCAGGTGCCGGCCGACTACATCAAGGAAGCCTCGATCGCGCGCCTGGCGGAGCAGGGCGAGCGGCTGATGCAGCAATATCGTCCCGCCCTGGACGAGATCGAAAAGCGATTTGGCGTGCCTGCAGCCGTCGTGCTCGCGATCTGGGGCCGCGAGACCGATTTCGGCCGCTACACGCTGCCCTATGACGGCCTGCGCGTGTTGGCGACCCAGGCCTATGTCGGCCGCCGCAAGGATCAGTACCGCAACGAATTCATCCTCGCGCTGAAGATGCTGGGCGAAGGTGTTGTCGCCCGCAAGGACCTGCGCGCGTCCTGGGGCGGCGCCGTTGGTCTCACGCAGTTTCTGCCGTCGGAGTATTACGCGCACGGCGTCGACCTCGACGGCGATGGCAAGGTCGATCTCTGGCATTCGGTTCCGGATGCGCTCGGCTCCGCCGCGAAACAACTCGTCGACAAGGGCTGGCAGAGCGGGCTGCGCTGGGCCTATGAGGTGAAGGCGCCCGCCAACGTGGACTGCACGATGGGCGTGCCCGAGATCACAAAATCGATCGGCGAATGGTTGCGGGCAGGCTTTGTCCCGGTGCGGGGTCAAAAACTCGGCGCGGCGGAGCAGGCTGAAGAGGCCTCGCTGCTGCAGCCCGAGGGCATTCATGGTCCGGCCTTCCTGGCCACGAAGAACTATTTCGTGATCAAGGAGTACAATTTCTCCGACCTCTACGTGCTGTTCGTCGGGCATCTCGCCGACCGCATGGTAAGCCCGTTGCCGTTCGCGACACCCTGGTCGGCCGCGACGCAACTCCGCACCGCCGATGTCGAGGCGATGCAGAAGCAGCTCACGCGGCTTGGGCTCTACAAGGACAAGCTCGACGGCAAGGCCGGGATGCAGACCCGCGCGGCCCTCGGCGCATTTCAGAAAAAGGCGGGACTGCCGCTGGACTGCTGGCCGAGCGTGGCGGTGCTGCAGGCGCTCGGCGCGCCGCGCTGATCACGCATTCGACACTCCAAAGAAAAACCCGGCCGCGATCCGGCCGGGTTTTCCGCGTTTCAAAGATGCGCCGATCGATTTGCCTGAAGCGTTTTCGAGCGAAGCCGGTACCGGTTCGCGTTGAAGAAAACGCGTCAAAACAAGGCGTCAATAGCAGACGCGAACCGGGCGAACCACCCAACCATAGCCGTCCCAATAACGCTGGCGCTGCCAGTAGCAGCCATAGGGTGCGGGCGGCGGCGGTTCGGCCACATACACCGGCCCGCCATAGGCGGGGCGCTGGGAGGCGATGGCGCCGCCTACGATCGCACCGCCGAGCAGCCCGGCCGCGACGCCGGCTGCAACGTTGCCGTCTCCGGCCTTGGCGGGCGGCGTGACCGACACCAACGAAGCGGCGATGGTCGTAACCGCGACCAGAGCGGCAATAGTCTTGTTCATGTCCTGCTGTCTCCTGGAGGTGGCGTCCCTGGGCGACGCCGGTTGGGGGGATGACCGAGCACGCGGCACTCGAAATTGGTCGTTTCTTTACCAAACCGTAGAAACGGTCAACCCGAAGTAAACGCGGCAGCAATGTGCCCAGAAAAAACGGTGCTTTTCGGGCTCGTCCCGGAAACCAACGGGTGTTCCGGGACGTCGCTGTCGCTTTTTAACGAAGGTGAACGAGCCTTGCGCGGTTTAGCCGCAGACCCTCACGCGGCGGATCCGCCAGTTGTAACCGTCCCAGAAGCGCTGACGCTGCCAGTAGCAGCCGCCACCATAGCCGGGATCGGCCACATAGGCCGGACCACCGCCATAATACGGTCCCGGTCCGTAATAGTAGCCGGGTCCGTAGCCGTAGCCGTAGGGGCTGGAGGCGATCGCGCCACCGACGATCGCGCCGCCGATCAGGCCCGCGGCCAGACCGGGACCCCACCCGCCCCGCCATGCATTGGCGGGCGACGCCGTCGCAAGCGCCAAAGCGGCGACGGCAGCGAATGCCATCAATGTTTTCTTCATCACCTATCTCCCGATACCTTCGGATGAAAACCCTGACATTGCAGCCAGCGTTCCATAGATCGCTTGAACGATCAATGAACGCCCCGGCCACATTCAGTTACAAATGGTCAATCCCGACCTCGCGCGGCGAATTTGAAGTCTTTCGTCGCTCATCGGCCGGGGGGCCGGTGCTGCGCCATGTTGTCGCTACCAGGGGGGATCGCGGCGGCGGAGGGGCGGTGATGGCCGAGAGGCGGCGGCGAATCGACTGTTGCGGCGCTTGATTTGCCTCAATGAGGCGATTTTGGATGAATTCTACAGTTTTGCCGTAATTTGGAATCCCTTCAAAAAGCTGTTTTTCCTTTTGCATCGCGCCGCGCGCTTCAATATCGATCGCCCCGTACGCGTGGAGCGGAGTTGACGCTCGCACCGGCCCGCCGGGAATAATGGATGCGAACGCCCGATCCTAACGGGCATCAGCAAGTTGAGAAGGACTGCCGTTTTTCATGATCGTTTGTTCCTGTAACGTCTTGAGCGACCAGGACGTCCGCCATGCCGTCAACACTGCGGACGAGCTTCCACGGAACGCCAAGCAGGTCTATGGCTGTCTCGGTTGCAGCGCCGAATGCGGTCGCTGTGCGCGGACCATCACCACGATCATCGAGCAGGCGCTCGGCCCCTGCGTCGATGGGTGCCTGGCCGGCTGCCGGCATGCCGAGGCCGCCTCGGATAACGACGCGTTCGCATTCGCGGCAGCCTGAAAAACTGCACATCTGACCGATTTTGGCCCTGATGGCGGCTTCTGGGCCGCCCGCACTCCGGCTATTCTGTCTCCCCGTCCATTCAGGTCCGTCGCGGCCTCTAAACCAGCTTCCGGAGCGCATCATGCAGGGCGACCCCAGGGTCATCGAATATCTCAACAAGGGGCTGCGTCACGAACTCACGGCCGTCAACCAGTACTGGCTGCATTATCGCATGCTCGACAATTGGGGCCTGCTCGAAATGGCCAAGGTCTGGCGCAAGGAATCGATCGAGGAGATGCAGCACGCGGACAAGTTCACCGACCGCATCCTGTTCCTCGACGGGTTCCCCAACATGCAGGTGCTGGATCCCTTGAGGATCGGCCAGGACGTCAAGGAGATCATCGAGTGCGATCTGGCCGCCGAGATCAGCGCCCGTAACCTCTACCAGGAGGCTGCGACCTACTGCCACGGCGTGAAGGACTATGTCTCGCGCGACCTGTTCGAAGCGCTGATGAAGGACGAGGAGCACCACATCGACTTCCTCGAAACCCAGCTCGACCTGATCAAGCGCATCGGGCTGGAGCTCTATACCCAGAAGCACGTCGGCCACCTCGAAGCCGAGGACTGAGCGGCGTTCCCGTCATTGCGAGCGAAGCGAAGCAATCCAGAATCTTTCCACGGCAAAGGTCTGGATTGCTTCCGCCTCGCTCTTCGAGCTTCGACGGACAAGTCGGCGCCTTGCACAACGCAATGACGGGCGCAGGGCTAAGGCGCGTTCCTATTCAACCTGTCAAAGAGCGATAAGGACAGCCAGCCGCAGTCTCGCGGCGGATTCCGCCCGCCACCTTCTGCGATGCTGAAAGCGGCCGCAGGATCAGCGGCGATCAAGTCGTGGAGGATCGGGAATATGAGAAAGGGGCGAGCGGGGCTCCGGGTGATTGTGCTGCACGGCGCGCACGGAGGACCTGATACAAACTGGTTTCCTTGGCTTCATGCCGCACTGAATGCGGAAGGCGTCGAAGTGTTGCGTCCTCGGTTTCCCACTCCGGAGGGGCAATCGCTGGAAGCGTGGTTCAATACCTACGATCTTGCTGTTGAGCCGTTGCCTTTAGCCCTCCTTTAG
>Ga0210399_10001825_pt1 | contig 16580 bp, 12 predicted proteins | sample IncBWC14MmetaG_FD_150865 | JGI IMG/M metagenome (GOLD analysis project Ga0210399, IMG submission 150865) | Forest soil microbial communities from Barre Woods Harvard Forest LTER site, Petersham, Massachusetts, United States - Inc-BW-C-14-M | ecosystem: Environmental > Terrestrial > Soil >...
AAGCTAGCGCGCAGCCGGGAGTCACAGCCATGACAAGCGCGGCGGATCCGGATACTCACACCCCGTTTAAGCTGCAGAGATTTGGTGGACCTGGTCGGGATCGAACCGACGACCTCTTCCATGCCATTAGTGAAGTCTATAGCAAAATCAACAACTTAGGAGCACGGACGGCTATCCTAAGTGATCGAAAAGCACGCAACATTCCGGCAAACTGGTACCACGAGTGGTACCACGTTCTTTTGTTCTTTTTGAGTCCCTCAACGGCTCGGTGATCCGCCCGACTCGACCAAACCAGCAGCCGCTCTTGTCGTCGGTCCCGGCGCATGGCCTGATGCTGGCGAGCCATTTGGGTACAGCAAAACTCATGCGTCAGCCCTACATTCGGACCACAATGAATATCTACGGAGATGCGGCGACTGAGGACATGCGGCGGGCTACAGCAAGGCCGAGCGATTGGTACTACGAAGTGTGCAAAACCAGTGAAGCGAATTGTAAGAACGGATTTGTGCCCACGTTAAAATTATCGAAAGACACATGGCGGAGAGAGTGGGATTCGATAATCGTGAACTTTGCTATCTCTCGTCATTTGAGGAACATCAACCGTAAACTATTCTAATGACAACCGTTATTGCACATTGCATCCTTTCATTTTTGTTGCATGTATTGCTCCTGAATCCCCATTTTTCGTATTTTTAGGTATCACTGGTATCACAGACTAGAGGCCAGCAAGCATGTTTTTTAGACACTCAGGAACACGACCAGCGAACTCGTGAAATACGAGGATACAAAACACGGGAATTCATGAAGGCGCTCGTAGGCGGGCCCCCGTTACCGCCGTGAAAGAACAACCACGTTAAGGAAATACAACGACTTGCAAGAGGCGGGCGGCCACCTAAGTCCTTGCTAGTCCGTGGAGGCAGGAACCTTTTCGCGAACGGCTCGCAAAGTTTGTAGAGACCCAAGGAATCGCACTCAGCTACTCAGAGAAGATTGCACCGGCCAAGGGTTTGTCGCATGGCGGAAAAATCACGCTACTCTGCGGGATGCAGCCGGCCGAGGAGTTCTCCACACTAACGCACGAGATCGCTCACTTATGTGGCGCAGGGATTTATGTGGCGCTCGCCACGGGAAGCGCGTCAAAACAGCTTGTTCGACCTAGGCGAGCGCCACATAACTTTCGGGGGACGGTGGACTGGTGGACTGAAGGATCAGGGCAGCGGGAAGCCATATTCGGTGTTTGCCGAAGCATGGCAAGCTTGCCACAAGCGAAAGAAGTCAGGAAAATAGGATTGTTGTCCTGGCACAAATCGAATGAACGAAACCAACGAAACTCGAACTGTGGAGGAGATAGCTGCCGCACGGGCGGAACTCGAGGGGAAGAGTACTGGGGAATTGTTTGCCGTAACTCTTGAAGGGGAAGAGGACGACGACGCACCGTGGGAAGCCGTCACTGTCTTGCGACTGCGAGGGACTTCGGAGGTATTTGACGTAGCGAGAGAGTACTCACAGTCGGAGAATCCAAAAGCCCGGGCGCGCGGGCTGAGCGTTTTGGCGCAACTTGGGGCGGGCAAGCCAGAGGTGGAGCGTCCGTTCATCGCCGAGAGTGTTTCTATTGCGATCGGCCATCTTCGGGACCCAGATCCAGAGGTAGTCTCTTCAGCTGCGTGGGCCCTGTCACATCTGGGCACCGAACCAGCAGTTGCGGCCCTCATCGGCCTGAGAAGCCATCCTGACCCAGATGTCAGGCAGGCCGTTGCATGTTGCATTGAGCTAAGGAAACATCCGGAAGCAGTACCGATTCTCATCTCGCTCATGGGGGATGAGAACGAGGTAGTTCGAGATTGGGCGACGTTTGCGCTGGGCGAATTTAATCTTCTTGAAAACGGGGTATGGCGTTATCTAGATTCGCCGGAAATCCGCGCCGCTCTGCACGGACGCTTGGAGGATACATATGAAGAGGCTCGACGTGAAGCGATCTGGGGGTTAGCCAAGCGTCGCGATCCCCTTGGATTGAAGCTGTTGCTTGAGCACTTGGAGTCCGAAAGTTGCTGGAGCGGCGATGAGTCCGCTGCAGAAGAGATTCTAGGTGTTGAAGCGAATACTCCTGTCGATGAACTTTGTCGTGGATTGCACCGTCTACTTACGGTGGCCAGCGAGTAGCGACATGGCAAGGGCGATTTCGGAGCAGTCGACAAATCTCTAAGCATAATCATGCCTTTAATGAGGGCGGGATTCCATACTAGGTGGATTTTCTTTCAAAAGGAGAACCACCATGTCCGAATCAACGCACCTCGAACAAAATGAGCGGCTACCTGACAAAGATCACCTGCAAGAGTTCCTGACCTCTCTCAAACAAGAGAGAGGTTTCGCCGACGCCACGATTGTCAACCGCAGACGTTCGCTAAAACCCTTTCTAGCCTGGCTGGTCGCGCAGTGCGTACCACTGTCCGCAGTGTCGCCGGTGGTGATTACCAAGTACTTCACCGGTGCCGTAGCCGGCAGGTGGAAGCGGACAACCGTCTCGTTCCATGTACAGTCTCTGCGCTCGTTTTTTCGCTATGCCAGCAGTCGAGGTTGGTGCGCTGCGGGCATCGCCGAGTGCATCGACGCACCCCGGCTTTACACGTATGAAACTCTGCCGCAAGGGCCGTCGTGGGAAGAGGTAAGAGAGCTTCTTGCTAGCGTCAACGGGACCTCGCCAGTTCAGATTAGGATTCGCTGCGCGATTCTCCTTTGCTCGGTCTACGGCCTCCGCATTGGCGAAGTGTGCCGGCTGCGTCTCGACGATATCGACTGGGCGGAAGAGAAAATCTGCGTGCGCCGCTCAAAACAGAGGAAAGTCCAAATTTATCCCCTGACGATCGAAGTCGGGAATGCACTGCTGCGCTATCTGAAGGAGGTCAGGCCCCGGTGTGCACAGCGGGAAGTCTTGCTGACACTCAGGCGGCCATACCGGCCAGTTTCGGTTGGTGCTCTTTCCACGATGACTCAAAAGGTACAAAAGCGACTCGGCCTGAAGCTCAAGCGATACGGCCCTCACGCTCTGCGGCATGCTTGTGCCACGCACCTGCTCGCCCAGGGTCTGACACTGAAGGAAGTGGGTGACCACCTGGGACACGTCTCCGTGGCGGCTACTCGAATCTATGCCAAGGTCGATCTGACCGCACTGCGCGAAGTCGCTGCCCTGGACGTGAGGCCGCTCGTTGCCTGTATCGAACGATGTGAGCAAATCGCCGTTCCCTTCCATCGCATAGGAGAGATCCAAGCTCTGCGGGACGTGGGGAACCTGGGGCTGGGAGGTGTCGCGTGAAAATCACCGACGCCATCCAGGAGTTCATTCTTTATAAGCAGTCGCTCGGGATGAGTTACAAAAACCGGGCACTCAAGCTAAACGCCTTCGCCCGCTGTGCGGGGCCCATTGAAATCGATAGCGTCGATCCAGAGACAGTCCGCCGTTTCCTTGATGGTGACCGGCCTATAACTACGGAATGGTTCAACAAGTTCTCAGCCCTCAAAATGTTCTTTCGCTTCGCGCTGTCACGCGGTTACGCAACACGCAATCCGCTTCCAATCTCACAGCCAAAGAGTCCGCGGCAGTTCCGGCCCTACATTTACTCCATGGAAGAAGTGCAGAACATGATCCGGGTTGTAGACACTCGGCATCGTGGGAACTGGCACCTCGAACCGTGCACTATCAGAACGTTGATCCTTCTTCTATACGGGACAGGCCTCCGCATCGGTGAGGCCATTCGCTTGCAGCACCGGGATGTGGACTTTAGTGACATGATCCTGACGGTGCGCGAAACGAAGTTCTACAAAACACGGCTGGTCCCGGTGAGTTCGGATCTCGCTGGCATCCTTCGAGGTTATTTCGAGAGGAAGTGGAAAGATGCCGCCTCTTCAACCGCCACTCCGTTTCTGGCGACGTACGATGGACGCCCGGTCACACACCTGACCGCAGAGCTAGCGTTCAAACGCATCCGATATGAAGCCGGCGTGAAGCGCGCGGACGGTTTCTACTATCAGCCACGCCTTCATGACTTCCGCCATACGTTCGCGGTTCGGAGGCTTGTGACCTGGTATCGCGAAGGTAAGAATGTTCAGCGTCTTCTTCCGCACTTGGCGACCTATCTGGGCCACGTGAGCATCCGAGAAACGTCGCGCTATCTGACGATGACCAAGGAACTCCTGGACGAAGCGAGCCATCGTTTCGAACTCTACGCGTCTCCAGGAGGCAAGCAATGAAGAACGACTCCCTCCTTAGCCCGTGGATCAGGCGTTTTCTGCTGGAGCATCTGGTTGCTGAGCGAAATCTATCGCGGAATACGCAGCGCAGTTATCGGGACACGTTGTACCTGCTCCTTCCCCGGCTCGCGCTTCAGTCGCGGACATCCATCGATGGCTTGGATGTCGAAGACGTATCGGCCGACGCCGTGCGGAACTTCCTCGCGTGCATCGAAGAAGAACGTGGCTGCAGCGTAGCAACTCGCAATCAGAGGCTGTCAGCCATACACGCCCTCGCACACTTTATTGGCCAACGCAGCCCTGAGCACTTGATGTGGTGCGGACAAGTCCAAAGCGTTCCGTTTAAACGAACGGGAAAGAATCCTCTTACCTATCTCGAAAAGGCGGAAATCGACGCGTTGATAGCGGCCCCGAACCGAGTCACCCAGCAGGGCCAGAAAGACTACGCGCTCCTGCTCTTCTTATACAACTCCGGCGCGAGGGCGAGCGAGGCGGCTGCGGTGAAGATCTCTGATCTCGAAGGGGATGAAAGACACGGCGGTGTAGTCAAGCTGTGCGGGAAGGGTGCAAAAACAAGGTTCTGCCCGCTCTGGCCACGAACAATGGCCACGATGGGTCGCTTGATCGCAGGCCGGCAACAAGACAGTCTGGTCTTCCTTAACCGTTATGGGTCGCCGATGACGCGCTTCGGAATCCACACGCTAGTCGAGCGTCATTCGAGGAGGGCCGCTGAGAAGGTTCCATCTCTGACCAAAAAAAGGTTAGCCCACACATCATCCGCCACACAACCGCAACGCATCTCTTGCGCGCGGGCGTCGATATCAACACCATTCGTGCGTGGTTGGGCCATGTTTCCGTCGACACGACCAACATCTATGCCGAAGTCGATCTTGAGATGAAGGCGAAGGCGCTGGCGGCCTGTGATACGGCTGGGAAAGCGCACGAGGGAAGAATGTGGCGCACAAATCCGCGCGTCATGGAGTTCCTGCGCAGTCTCTGACCCGAAAGTTATGTGGCGCTTGCCTACGCCGAACGGCCCGCGTCTACGCGATCCTTTGAGCGAGCGCCACATAAATCTCTCCGCCACATAAGTGAGCTTATGTTGTCGACAACATAAGCCCACGAGATGTTGCATCGGGGCGACCGGCGCACCCTTACGACGAAGCAGGTCCGCGAAACCGAGGCAGAAGCCGTAGCCTTCGTGGTCTGCCAAGCACTCGGGCTCAGAACCGGAACCGCATCAGCTGACTACATCCTACTCTGGCATGGGGATGCCGATCTCCTCCGCGAGAGCCTGGAATCCGTTCAACAAACCGCTGCCGTTATCCTCGGGGGGATTTCCCCCGAGCTAGCGGCGGCTACCGCTTAGCACCGCCGACTAAGGCCGATTATTCCGCCGTAAATTTGGACCTCACCGAATTCCAGAAACGCAAAAGCTATCACTAAGCGCGTAACCATACCCTTCGTGATCCAAGTAAAAGTCTTGGAGATCAAGGATAACTCGGGATCAGACGGGAGAGGACGTAGCAGGAACGGTTGTTGGCCGTCGGGAATGGGCTATTCCGACCGAGGGCGACGATTCACTCTTGGTTTCAACATTACCTACAACTCAGCCTGTTTCATATTTTCGACCCGGCGTGAGCTGGTGAGTGCAGCACTGCCAGGGTCTCCTCCAGGCGCTCCACTTCCTTTACCAGGTCTGACTTCATCTTGACGGTTCGCTCGCAGATCTTCTCGCCGTGCCCACGAACGGTTTCGCTCCACGTCCTAATCTGGTCGAGATGTTGGATCTGTTTTTCGACGGCGCGCATCACCTGCTCCAGTGTCATGACCAATTGCTGCGCCTGCGGGGACTGATCGCACGCCCTCACGCAAAGAGCACGAGCGACACTGTACGCGGCTCTTACGTATAGATCAGTGGAGGTGTCCTCATCATCCCAAACGATCACGATGTCCTGCCCGTACCTCATCAGTGGCAGCATTTCGGGAGGGCACGCCTTTTTGGAGAACACGAATATGCCAATCGTCGCATCCCTGTTCTTTCGCGCGGTATCGATCTCTGCGAGGGCAGACGTAAGGTCGTAACGTTTATCTTCCTTCGCTTCCCACGTAATGCGTGCGTCTGGAGCCGGGCTCTCGGGTCCGAGCTGAATCACGTAGTCGCCGGTTTTGCAATTTCTACCGGAGCCGACGACTGTTCCGGTCGCGCGATAGACGTCGCCAACCCGTTGCGCTTCAAACGCTAGTAACTCGCCCAGGTGCGCCTCGAACGTCGCACCGTGCCGTGTCGACCGCGCCGCCTCCTCGCGGCGTGTTTGCAGACTTGCGAGGGTCACGCGTACCTCGGTGTGGAACTCGTGATTTCGGCGTTCGATCTCCTGAATTGTTCCGACCAGTTCCTTTCGGAGCCGTGCGAGAGCGGAATTTTCGTTATCCAGAGTGAGGTTCCTGCCGATTTCAGTGTTCGCATCCTGCAGCAAGTGCGAGAGTCTGTTGATGGCGGAATGTTCGTTGTCGACAGAGAATTGGTCTGAGATCGTCGTCTGCGCGACCTCGACCCGTGCGACCAGGCGCGCGAGCGCGGAATCGGGACGGTCCAAAGAGAACTCACCAACTACTGCCTGAATCTGACTCCCGAGTCCCGTCCTCAGTTCTCCTTGAGAAGCCTGAATCTCCGCGACCAGGCGAGACAACGCCGAACCCTTTTCATCGAGGGTGAATTCCCGAAGAACGATTTCGCGCTGCTCCTCCAGGGCTGCCCGAACGGTGTCGGCGACTTGAGCCCTTAGCCCGCTGGATTCCGTCGGTGAAAGAAGCTTGAAGATCGGACTGTTGTCACCCAGCCGCGCTGACAGTGTTCTCGCAAGCGTGGAGTCGTCTGAGCCTAGATGGCATTTCAGAAACAGATCCAATTCGCCGTTCTTGGCAAGCAGCGATTCTAATCGCTGCGGCAACGCGCCCGTTCGAGGGTCGAAGTATTCGGATAACGCCGCTGAGATCTGATCCGTCAACTCATTTGATCGCCCAACGAAAACCGCTCGCAAATCCGCCAGCAGTTCCTGGCCCGCCTCGCGGACTGTGGCGGCATCGAGCTGGCCTCCTGCAAGCCGGAGCGCAAGGACACCGAGGCGCAATGCGCCCAGTGCATAGCAGTCCCGCTCGGCGCCAACCGAGCGTCGGAGCAAATCGGCGATGACTTCCGGATCTGCCACTCGAAGGGTCAGATCCAGATGCGATCCAATATGCGATCCAACAATCGCGTGCTCTGGGCCTGAGTCGATTAGCTGGGGTTCTGTTCGAATCATGTGTAACCTCTACCGCGTCCCTTCGTCTTTCAGCGGGTCTGATTTGATTGACGCCACGTCGTCGCTCGCCGCCTGGGATGTTTGCCCCGCTGCTGGAGAGTCGTCCGCCACCTGAGGCTGGACTGCAGGAGTTCCGATCCCAACAGACCGTGCGGTCGCATCGGATGCGCTGGCCGCAGCCGGCGGTGCCGCAGCAGTTGTGGTTGGTCCCGCCGCAGCGACCTTCAAGCGAGCGCGTTCGCCTTTGGGAAGATCCGGGGTGCCAGGCGAGGAAATGACGGACATGATCTTTGCGATGACACCGGAAGCGTATGGGTCTGCGAGGGTGCAGCGACGGGTGAAGGGCGCGATGGTGCCATACGAGAGCAAACCGCCAGGCGCAGCCTCATAGAGCTGGTTATCCCACCCGTGACACAGCACAACATAGTCGGCAACGCTATCGCGCCTCCCAGGCTCCAGCGGGACATTTGGAAGCAAGATGACGGTATCACCGGCAGTACCGTGCCCGGCAATGATTGATCCACCGATGTCGTCGATCTTGATCCCGGCAGTCTTGAGCGCCGTGATTCCGTTCGCGTCAAGACGTATCGCTCGAAGCCAGGTTAGGCGTCGTCCGGTTTTCTTCGGAAAGCTGACAAGATCGCAAGGTGGGGTGACGACAAATCCAAGGTCGCCATTTGCGCCGAGCTCGATGAGATCTCCTCGTCTGACTCGATCGTCGACTGGGAAGTAGTAGTACCAAACTGACATGAGACGCCGCACATCCTCGGTTGATTCGGCTAACTGAGAGCCGCCGAACACGGCGTTTAGCGCTTCAAAACCCGCGTCACCGATCTCGTCCCGAACTTTTGCGAGCACCAAATGAAGCAGATTCTCGGCGGTGCTTTGCGTCATCGCCGCCAAAACCGCCTTAGGCACGCCGCCAATGTCGATCAGCGTCCGCTCGACAGCCGCGAACGTCTCGCTGCGCACTTTGTCTGCGAGATCGCCCGCGATCGTACCGCGCCAGGCTTGCAGGATGTCCTCTCGAAGCTGCGCCGGTGTCACCTCCGCCTTCCCTTTTGTAGGCAATAGGCGCCCGCGAAAAAGGTCCCGCAGATGGGCGACTTTCGGCTCGACCGCATCGTGCCCGAGGTGTGTATAAATTTGTACGTAGACGAACGATCCACGGAGCAGTCGATCGAGTGCGGCGCGATTGGTTTCATCAGTCGAGCCGGGATACTCCCAATCAAAGATCACAGCGTGAGGCGGCGTGGCGCCTTGGTCCAGGGCGCGTAGCATCTGTTCAGGCGAAAGAAAAAATGTCGCCGTGAAATCGGCTCCGCACAGTGCACGACACAATTCGAGGACAGGGCGTTCCTCCCACTGTTCGGCGGGGACATGTTCGACCAGGTAGCGGACAACGTCGGCTTCGAAACGTATTGGAATAGGACCGCTACCGTGCAGTACGTGCACGGGAATTCTGTCGTCCACAACCCAGACGCGCTTCACAATTGTTCTCCACTTGGCGACTTCGAAAAATCCAAAAGGAATTGAGCTCCTCGCAATTTGGAACCTTCGACCGGACGCGCTAGCCTGATAGTCGCGTCGGATTGGCTTAGATAGTGCCTGCAAATGTACAACCCGAGACCGCTTGGGGGACTCTTCTCGCTGTAGAACGGCTCAAAGAGGTGCTGCTTCATTTTTTCCGAGACACCAGGACCGGAATCGGCCACCAGCACCGTGCGATCCTTAGCGGAGATCGTAACCTGGATCGCGCCACCGTTACCTTGCGCGCCGATCCAGTAGATTGCGTTGTCAAACAGGTTGGCAAACACTTGGGCTATGGCTCCGAAGCGACCTTGCAGTTTGAAGTCTTCGCGATCGACATGGAGCACGATCTGCACTTCTTGCAAAGTATTCACGAACGCGTTGCGCGCCGCCTCGACAGCGCTGCGAATCGACATGGCCAGCGCCGCTTCGGTCCGCGTGACACGGAGGGGCGCCAGCCTTTTGACTTCGGACAACAGCGCCTCGGCTCGGTGTTGGATGGATTCGACAATATCCGAGGCCGCGGAACCGGCTTCAACCACATCCTTCAGTTGTCGGACCTCGGCCACAATTCCCGTTGCGACCTTTGCAAGCTCGTGGACTCCGACACCGATCGCGAGTCCAAAACCCGCGGCTTCGAGGAGTCCTTCGCGCTCGTCCTCTTGCAATTTTAGTTGCTCTCCTAAATGACGCAGTGCGTCGGCTGCGCCCGTCATCCGTTCCGCCGGATTCTTACCCCCGATGACCTTCGCCAGCTTTAGCGGGTCCTTTTGAAAGTCGTAGCGTTCAACGAGAGCGTCGTTAAGCTCAGACTCAATCTTGGCGTAGACGCGGAGGGTTTTAAGCGACGTGTGAGGGAAGCGTTTCTTTTGCCAAGCTCCACGAATGGCCTGAATCTGGAACTGGAGCTGGTCGACAACCGAACGGGTCAGAAGCGCTAGATCTTTGTAGGCGCGGGTCTCAATCATCCCCTCGCGACTCGAGCGATCGCGAAGGGCGAGCGTTCGCTCCTGTTGAACTTCGACCTCACCGGCGAGATTGTAGTAGCTGATGTTTGACGATTTCTTGATGTGGGCCAAACCGAGTCCTAGCCAATCTTCTTTTGCGGTCTGTTGCGCTGGCAAAGTGGCCAGCCCATCGCGGTAAACCGTGATGCCGCCAAAATGATCTAGGTATTCGGCGACTTCCCTGACGTCGGAGCCGAGCCAGTCACGGGAGCGAAGCCACGCACGAATGTGAACAATGAACGGGCCGCACTCTGGCTGACGCATCGCGGTACCGCCGGACTTCCATTGATCTTTATTGTTGGCTCGCAGATCGAGTGCCTGTTCGAATTTGGACGGCTTAAGGCTCTCGGCAAGAAAAGCAGGCGGAGTGAACTGGAATTCAACATCGGCCTTGCCTGCTTCATCTACGATCGCGACCAGCTCGAACGGAGCCCGCACACGCTCCAGCGGTGACGCAAGGGCACTCTCTGAAACGTGCGGGCTCCTGAATTGAGGTTCGAAATGGGTCGGCGCTTTTCGCGGCGACCGCAGTGCGTTGACGGAGCGGCCGATGTCCAGGATCTGTTCTTCCGTCCATTGGTAACCAGGCCGGCCGCCGTAGCAGCACACGACCGTTCCAGAACCCTGCGGGCCGTATGAGGTCGTAGGAGGCTGATGGCGTAATGTCAATTCGACAGAGTCAAGGTTCACGGGTGTGTCACCCAGTGAATCAAACTTGCTCCAGGGGATTCTGAGCTCCCATTCAAACGGGTCTACCGCTGTCTTCGTTCGCAACCATAAGAAGCTTCCGAGGCGGTGCGTTGCGAGCCGCCCGATTCCTTTCTCACCTAGCGGGAGGCGTCCGCCATGGGCTTCCTTCAGTTCATCGACTAGGGCTTCGAACGATGCGAGCGAACCGCGCTTTGCGGCGGCTTCCCGCTCCGCTCGGAGCCGCTCTTTCACGCGTGCGCGGCTCGGGGTTGCAGGCCGAAGCCAACCTCCTACCAACACGTCGTGTGTCATGCCCGATCCATCATCACGGATCTCGATGATCGGGCCAGGCAGGTCCCCGTACTCGGCAGCCGATCGAGCTTGGGGCTTGAGTCCCGGAACTCCCTGAACGGTGACCGTGCAGATCGTTGCACCAGCATCGTAGGCATTTTTTACCAGCTCCAAGACGCCTACTTTCTCAGAACCAATCAGTTGCTCTCCGAGCACTGAAATGAGTCGGGCGTCCGCGACGAACCGCACTTGCTCCTCGGACACATTCTTTGAATTGACAGGCTGGGTGGAGTCAGCCATCCTTTAGCCTCCGATGGGCGCTTCGCCCGGTCTCACTGCCTGTTGCTGGTCTCGTAATGCTCGTTCTTGAAGGATCGGAACAATTTCCGGCCGAACGCGGATAAGAAACTCGCGATCGAAGCGGCTACCCCCAGAAAAAATAAAGTATTCACCAAGATCCGTTTTCGCGCCGGCATATATGGCATCGAACATCGAGTCGATTTCCGCGATTCTTCCATCTTCCAGAGCAAGAAGACAAGCCGCGAAGGCGACGGTCCGCCCTGGCGTGAATCCGATAGTCCTTCCCACAAGGTCAAACGCTTTAGCAAAGTAAGTCAAAGACTCCACATGGTCACATCGTCGAGGGTCTGTGAGGCCGAAAATGGTTGCGGTACTCTCGAAAAACTTCCCGTCGAGAAATCGGCCGATGGTTTTAGGGTCGTCAAGGATCGATTTCCATGCCTCGACAGCCCGACAAGTCTCTGCCGACGGTTCGTACACAGTGTCGGCACCATGCGCGAAGTCGCGTCTGCCAAGAAGTCCCAGATCCACGTAATGTTCCAACCGAGGTCGTACGTGATGTCGATGAATCTTCATTCCCGGCCGCATGGTGGCTCCCCGATCGATGAATGCGAGGAGACCGGAGCCAGACCGCCGCTTTTTGCGGGGAATCTCCGTTTGCGCTTTTACCGCATTCGCGCCTTTGGCAACCCGCTGATGGTACGACCGAAGCTCCTTCATTTCCATCGCTGAGTCTATTCGGGCTCCTCTAGCGAAACTCCGCATCAGTTGCTCAACAGCGCCGATCAGCAACTCGGGGCCGTTCTGATGTTGCGCAACGAACTCACGGACCAAGAATGGAGTGAGGACATCATTCTCAAGAAGTATCCACAGGTACAGGGAGCGAATAGCGATGTCACGGCCAATCTGGAGAGGATTCGGGACGGCCCGACCTTCAGGCAGGGCGGGGTGGTGCTCCAATAATAGCTGCTTCAGGATGTGCCCATTTTCGGTCAGAGCGTACGTTTCGGCGATGAGGCCGAGATGTTTCGCGTGCTCCAAGAAGACCTCCGATCGCTGAGGAGCCAACGGTCCCAGATGCGAAGGAAGGTTTCGCTGGAGCAGCCAAAGATGGCTGACGTAGCGAAACTTCCCCTTGTTGGGTTCACGTCGCAGAGCTGCAATGGGATCTCGTGCAGTCTTGCTTCCGCCGCGTGCACGCTGGCGCTGTCGGTCTTGCCTATCCAATGTAAGTTGGCCCTCTTCGTCGATGTACGCCAGAAAATCTTTGTACTCGGGCGTCTCCTCATACACTCTGCGAAACACATAATTGTCGAACCGTCGCCGCAGTGCCGTTCTGGTGTCGAGCTGGCGCCCGGCCATGAGGACGACACAGTTAACGTATCCAAGTCGAACTTGCCGCTCGTCGAGTTCTCTTAGTAGCCGCATTTCGCTAATCCACTTCGCCCCCGTGTACGGTCACGCGAGGTCGAACATTCAGGACGACCAGACGACTCGCGGTTGGTTGGCCGTTTTCGGTTGTCATCGTGGAACTGGTCACGACGGCCTGGCCGATCTCCAATGAGCGCACGAGATCGGGATACTGCAGCGACCGATCTCCCACGCGAACTTCGCGGGGGTATGCTGACAGCAGATTCTTGTACGTGTTCTCGATGTCATCCTGAGTGAGCAGACGATGTACGAAGCAGGTGTCAACTTGGCTTCTCACTTTAGGGCTTATGGCGCCTGTTGTGGGTCGCTGCGTGGCTAGGATCAACGATAGACCGTAGTTGCGACCGAGCAAGCAAAAGTCTTCGAGAGCCTGACGCGCTTCGCCGCCTTCATCGCCCAGCAGCTCCTGAGCTTCATCGATCGCCAGGACCGTCTTGGGGATACGCCTATTCAATGTGTCGACCAGGCTCTGTCGAGCATCGCCGTTCGTGCGCTCAACATCCAGTCGTTGCCGAATTTGTGATGCCACCTCACGTTCCCTGAGGATCCGACGAATCAGTACTCTGGTTAGCACCCGCCGCAAGTCATGCCCAACACGAAGCGGGAGCATGAGGACAGAGACCGTTCCCTTGACCAAGAGGTCGGTGAGCGGAGTGCCCTGGCCAGAGAACAGCGGCATTCGTGCAAAGCCCTCCAGTGTGCGGATCAATGCACGTAGTGTCTGTGGCGAGTGGTCGCTTCCCGCGTCCTCACGCAGGTAAGTCAAAAAATCGATCAGATCCCGGATGCTGTAATCGGGGTTGGCAGGATGCCGTAACGTCTTATCGGCCCAACCCAATTGCGTTACCCGGTCATAAGCCTCGGCAAGCGCGATACCTTGAGGATCTCGAACCAGGTTAGTCCTTAGAAGATCCGCCCAGTCCTGGGCATCCAAGTCAGTCACCTGTACCGTGAAGCTACGAACGCCAACGGCATCCGTGGGTTGTCCAAAACCCTCGGGCAGCCAAATTTGAGCGGAGATCGGAACTGGCTCGCAGCCGAAATCGCGCAGAGCTTCCCACTGTCGGCGGACCTTGGGTGGGCCGTCAGGCGACACAGCAATACTGGTCGGCCAGAAATTGCCCATGGGGTCGATGAGCAAGATCGCCCGCCTGGTTTCCAAGGCCGAAATTGATGTTTGGGCTTCAGTCGTCGCAAGCGCCTCGATCATCGTGCCGAGCGTATGACTCTTCCCGCTCCCTCGTTTTCCGATCACCATGCAAACGAATTCCTTCGAAGCGTTGAACCATACCTTCTGGGCTCCGGGCTCAGCCGCCGAACCGAGCAGGAGGCGAGTTCCAACCCCCTCGGTACCAACGACGGCATCACCAGGTTCAAGCCTCGGATCGATTCGGAATTGTCTGGGCATGATCTCTCCTTAGGCTTAAGCCGTGATGCCCTGAGTCTTGAGGAAACGCTCGTCGATCAGCCGGCAACCGGTTGAGTAAGCCTCGTAGGTAATTCGATTCATCGTTTCCGTAATCTCGCTTGGTTTGGCCGTCTTGTGATCGAGCTCGTCCGAGCAGAAGAGGCAAAGTGTCTCAAAGGCGCGCTTGGTGAGCGGATATGTCGCTGCGTCATAATCTGGAACGCTGGACGCCCAGCCTTGTTCGCTGGCAAGCGAGTCGCGCTTCGCTGGGTCGATCCATTCGTAAAGTAGCCCTTCGAGGAATTCCGCGGTCTGATCCCGCTTGAAGGCACCAATTTCAATGTAGTTGTTGATCGTGAATCGTCTCACAATTTCCGGTGCCACCATTATGGATGGCAGTTCGTCAAACCGATTCTCGGCGCCAATCGCCATCACGATTCCGACGTTGCGTACGTCGAGGACGGCACGGAGTGTCTCAACCCATCTACCCTCCACACTCCGCTGGCGAATCTTCGATAGTGCTTCTACTTGATCGATCAGATACACAAGTTGCTGGTCGGTCTCGGCAGTGATCACCGCCCCAAGGATCCGGAGTACGCCGGCATACTCGACCGAGCTGTCTATGCATTCGCGTGTGACCCCGGCCACGCTGCACTCCTTCGAATCAAGCTCACCGCCGGTGAGAAATTTCCAGGCAGACATCTGCATGTTGTCATCGGTTCGGCTGGTGCTGGCGCTCAGTGCAAATCGTTGTACAGCCGCCACGATGTCTGGTGAAGTCGTCAGCTGTTGCAGAGGCGCGAGGCCGGGGGTGCCGGCATCGAGTTTATGGAGGTATTTCGCGACCAACGGCTGCATGCGCTCGCGGCCAAGATTGTTTACAAGGTCAAAGTGAAGTCGATCGAACGTCGATTTCTCCTCGATATCACGACAAACGACGTGGACCGGATAGAGCATAAGCTTCTTCTGATGCATCCAGTATTCGGTGAACTTTAGCCGATGCGTCTTGCCTATGCCATACTGACCCCACCAGACGAGTCGTACAGGCTCCTTCAGCGCGAGAGCCCGCCGCAACCTCGCGTCGATGTCGGTTTTCCACTCGCCTTTACCGAACAGAAATTGGTGATCTCGATCCGGGTCAACATGGAAGTTCTCGCGATCTTCCTTAAGGCAGAACCATTCTGGGTAACTGAGATCGGGTGGAGCAGTCGGCGTGGTCTTCGTCGCTGTGGTCATAAGTTTTTGTTCCTTAGGTCTTCTCGTCACCGTAGAGCACCTTTCATGCCAATGTTCTGGAACAACGTCAAACTACGGAACCTCTTGGACTTGCGCGATCAAACACATTTCTACTGCGTTGGAGGGAGCCGTTGCTGCGGGATCGTGGTCCCGTATCTGAGGGATTAGTATTCGCGCGGTACGTGTCGCTGGCGCGCACCACTGCATCAACAGCAGCCCGCAACTGCCAAACGATCGCTCTCGTTGCATTCGTAGCGGGTTTGATCAATATGCCAATCTCCTCATTTGTGTGAAGTGCGGCGCCGGTAAGATTGTGCGAGCCAACGAGTGCGATTTCTGCGCCATGACGCCAAGCTACGAAGACTTTCGCGTGCAGCTTAGGGTTAAGTCGAAGATTGCAGCGGCGGTGTCCCGATTGCATCGCACGTAGCACCGCCTCCGCGGCTTGCGCGGTTCGCACGACGACAATGTTTTCTCCAAGCGCGCTCGCTCGCTTCCATGAACTTGTGAGTGCGGGGTCGGCAAATGCCCCGTCATCAACGTACGGAGATAGAACCACCAATCGCTCTGCACGCATCCGAGAAGCCTCCTCGAAGAATGAAAGGAGAAGTTCACCACCTCCAATCCTCACTTCATCGGCTTTGGGTAAGTGCCCGGTCATGAACCACGCACTTTCTCGCCCCACGCGCTAATCTGCTTGGCGGCTTTGTCTCCGTCCCCAAACAGTGTCGTCAGCGCCTGCCGGTCAAGGTTCATCTCGTTCTTTAGCTCGTAAAGACTGAGCTGAACATCATGCTCAATGCCTCTCGAAAACTCGCCAACGGAAGCACCAAGCGGTATTCGACCGTCAAGCGCGGAGAGCAAACGTTGGCGAACACACGCCTTGATTGAGCTGGTGTCGCCTTTCGAGTCGAAACTTTCTTCCGGATATTCCTTCTGAATTTCTTCGAGCGAGCGCTGGCCTTCCTCGTACACCCACCGCCAGAGCAACCTCTCAAGTTCTCGAACATTTCCAGGCCATGGTTGCCGAGTCGCCCAATCAAGATCAGCCGGCTGCAGTCTCATGCGGTCAGACGTCGCCTCGTTGTCCCGAAGGATTCCGGTGACGATTGATTGCGCCAGCACGGGGATGCGATC
>Ga0210399_10001826_pt1 | contig 16576 bp, 12 predicted proteins | sample IncBWC14MmetaG_FD_150865 | JGI IMG/M metagenome (GOLD analysis project Ga0210399, IMG submission 150865) | Forest soil microbial communities from Barre Woods Harvard Forest LTER site, Petersham, Massachusetts, United States - Inc-BW-C-14-M | ecosystem: Environmental > Terrestrial > Soil >...
GCAGGCTGCCTTTCGCCAACGCCATGCCGGCGGTGCCTGACGCCTCTGGCGCGCCGGTGGGCGAGCTCGCGACGCTCGTGATCGAGGACCTCGCGCTGTGTCCACGCATGACGGTGCGAGTGTTCACGGGGGTCACCGTCGGCCCATCGCCGCGTTGGATGGCCCGGCGCCTGGCCATGGCCGGCATGCGACCAATCAACAACGTCGTCGACGCGTCGAACTACGTGATGCTCGAGCTGGGCCAGCCGACCCACCCCTACGACATCGCGCTGCTCCCGGGCCGCGGGCTGAGGGTCCGCCGCGCCGAGCCGGGGGAGAAGCTGGTCACTCTCGACGGCGAAGAGCGAACCGTCGGAGTGCCGGGTCGGAGCCTGGGTGACACGGGGGCGGACTGCCTCATCTGCGACGCCGAGGGCACCCCGGTCGGCGTGGGTGGCGTCATGGGTGGCACGACCTCCGAGATCTCCCCCTCCACGACCGAAGTGCTGCTCGAGGCGGCCTACTTCACACCCATGGCGATCGCACGCACCTCGCGCCGGCTCGGCCTGCGCACGGAGGCGTCCGCGCGCTTCGAACGCGGCTGCGACCCCTGGGGCATCGAGCCGTCGGTGGCACGCTTCTGCGAGCTGCTGTCGGAGAGCAGTCCCGGCCTGCGGGTCGCCGACGGCATGCTCGACGTCCGCGGCAACGTGCCCGAACCCTTCGTCGTCTCCGTGCCGCTCGCCCGCGTGCATCGCCAGATCGGCGTCGAGCTGAGCGCGGAGGACGTCGCCCGCCTCATCGAGCCCATCGGGTTCAGGGTCATGGAAGAGGTGGGCGCGGGCCTCGCCGGAGGCCCAGGCGCTTCTGGCTTCGGCCCGGAAAGCCTCGTCGTCGAGGTGCCCACCAACCGGCCCGACGTCCGCCCCGAGCCGTTCGGTGTGGACGACGTCATCGAGGAGATCGCACGGACCTTCGGCTATTCGAATGTGCCGCGCCACGTTCCGACCTGGCCACAGCCGGGCGGGCTCACTGCGCTCCAGCGCTCACGGCGCCGGGCCAAGGACGTGCTCTGCGGGTTGGGCGCATCGGAGGGATGGACCGACACCTTCGTGTCGGCCGCGGCGCACGACGACGTCGGTCTCACCGGCCCGGCTGTGCGCGTGGCCAATCCGCTCGATGCCGAGAAGCCGTACCTCCGGCGCACCCTCATGCCCGGCCTGCTCGGCGCGCTGGCCTACAACGCCGGCCGGCGCCAGCCCGACGTCCGCCTCTACGAGGTCGGCGTCGTGTTCTCGCATCCAGGCGAGGGCGCGCCTCGGGTCGTGGAGCGGGCAGGTGCGGGCGGTCGCGAAACCGCGGAGCTGCCCGGCGAGCGCGAGATGCTCGGCGCCGTCTTTGCCCAAGACGAGGACGACGCCCGGCTGGCCGTGGCGTCCTGGCAAGTGCTGGCCGACGCCTTCCGTGTCGACCGGGTCCGCCTGGTCCCTGCGGGCAACGGGCTGCCGCCATTGGCGGGCCTGCACCCGACCCGTTCGGCGCACCTCGTGGTCCCGCCGAAGGACGGCGACGGCGGCAACGACGGCTCCAGCGTGATCATCGGCTCGGTCGGTGAGATCGACCCCGACGTCGCGACCACCTTCGGCCTCGTTCGAACGTCCGGCAACACTTCCGAGGCCCGGCGCATCGGGTGGCTCGAGGTGGATCTCGGCCTCCTCTTCGACGAGATCCGTGTGCCACGCCGCCAGGTGATTGCGAGCGCCGTGAGCCGCTTCCCCTCGTCGGACATCGACCTCGCCTTCGTCGTCGAGGACCGCTATCCGACCGACGCGGTGGCTGACACCTTGCGAGCGTCCGCCGGTGATCTGCTCGAGTCGGTGCGGCTCTTCGACGTCTACCGGGGTACGGGGATCGCAGAGGGTGCGCGCAGCCTGGCCTACCGGCTTCGGTTCTGTTCGCCGGTACGCACACTCACCGACGAAGAGGTCGGCGAGCTCCGCACGCACTGCATCCACGCGGTCGAGCAGGAGTTCGGCGCCGTCCTGCGCTGACCCCCCGGCGGACCCGAGGGGGAGACCGACTTCCGCCCGTGACCGTGGCAAGGTGACCGGGTGGAGGTGAGGCTCATCGATCCGTACGACGAGGAGGCGTTGGCCGGGTGCGCCAACGTGCTCGAGGCGTCGGACAAGGAGATGTGGCCTGATCTGAGCGGCTATTCGGTGGTCGACCTACGCGCCTTCGCCGGCTTCAGGGGCGCGAGCCGGCGCTGGGAGCTCTTGGCCGCGGGCGAACCCGGGGGACCTGTGCTCGGCGTCGCCCTGATGGAGTTCCCGAAGCTCGAGAACCCGCATTCCACCGAGATCACCGTCGCCGTGCACCCACAGCACCGGCGCCGCGGCGTCGGCACCGCCATCGTCGACAAGATGGTCGAGCGCGCCGCGGCCGACGGCCGCCGCACGCTGAACACCATCGTGGACGTACCCCTCGGGCTCGCCGCCGAGCACGCCTCCGGCCCGTTCGCCAGACGGAACGGATTCGAGCAGACGCTCACCGGCAACATGCGAATGCTCCGGCTCCCGTTCGACCCGGTCCGGCGGGATGACCTGGCCGCCATCGTGGCGAACGCACCCGGTGCATACGAGTACCGGACCATGGCGTTCGTGGCTCCCTGGCCCGAGGAGTTCCTCGATGACCACTGCGCGCTGCTCCGGGTCATGTCCACCGACGAGCCCGCCGGCGACGGCGAGCGTCAGGCCGAGCACTGGGACGCCGCGCGACTGCACGAGAACGACGAACTTGACGCCGCCCGCGAGGCGACGGTGTTGGCCGCCGTCGCGCAGCACGTACCCTCCGGGAAGTTGGTCGCGACCACGGAGCTGTCGGTCTCGAAGGACTCGCCCGGCCAGGCGTGGCAGCAGATCACGGTCGTCCACCCCGACCACCGCGGCCATCGGCTCGGTCTCGCCGTGAAGCTGGCGAACCTCGATCTGCTGGCCGAGTGGGCGCCGGACGTGCGCCTCCTGCAGACGGGCAACGCGGCGGTCAACAAGCCGATGATCACGGTGAACGAGATGATGGGCTTCGAAGTGTTCAGCGAGGGCGCCTTCTGGCAGAAACACCTCCCCCCTTCCAGCGTGTGACATGTCGGTCCAGCGAGCCGACATCGAAGTCGAGGCCATCGACCCCCACGACACCCCCGCCTTTGACGCATGGTTCGCCGTGTGGAACGCCATCGACGTGGAGCGCTGGCCCGGGCAGCCCGGCTGGCAGTACGAGGAGCTTCTCGCCATGGCACTCGACCGCGACGGCGCATTCGAGCGCCGCCCGCTCGTTGCCCATCGCGCCGAGGTCGTCGCAGGCGCCGCCGGCCTCGAGATCACCCGGCACGAGAACTTTCACCTCGCCCGTGTCGATCTGCGGGTTCTTCCCGAGTACCGCCGCTGCGGCGTCGGCACGGCGCTAATCGAGGCGTCCGAGCGGATCGCCGCCGCGGCCGGCCGCACCGAGTTGGCGATGGAGGACGAGACGCCCCTGCGCCCCGACTACGTGGACTGTGCGGCGCCGTTTGCACGCCACCTCGGCTTCAAGGTTGCGCAGCGCATGGTGCGCCGCTGCATGGACCTGCCGCTCGAGAACGTGCGCGCCGAGGCACTGCAGCGCGACCCGAGGGCGACGCCGGCGGGCTACACGCTGTTGACGTTCGGCAATCGCTGGCCGGACGAATCACTCGATGACCGCTGCGAGCTCGGCCGGCGCATGTCCACCGACATACCGATGGGAGAGCAGGAGTTGGACGAACAGGTGTGGGATGCCGCCCGCGTTCGGGCGCTCGAGGCGTCGCTGGCTGCACAGAACCGGGCCAAGGTGACCACGGCCGCGCGCCACGATGCCAGTGGTCGTCTCGTCGGCTTCACCGAGGTCGCGATCCCTCTCGGCGCGCCCGAATCCGCCTGGCAGCACGACACGCTCGTCATGCGCGAGCACCGTGGGCACGGACTCGGCTTCGCCATGAAACTGGCCAATTTCTTGGCCGTGCAGGAGCAGCACGCAGGGGTCCGGCGGATCAACACCTGGAACGCCGAGGACAACGCGCCCATGATCGCCGTCAACGAGGATCTCGGCTTCGGGGTCCAGGCCCACTCGACTGATTGGCACCGGCCGATCGCCCCTGCCGACCCTTCCGCATGAATATGCAGAAATATGTATACTGATGCGATGAAAGTCGGGATCGCCGGGGCGTCGGGCTACACCGGAGCGGAGCTGTTGCGCCTGCTCAGCACCCATCCGCAGTTCGAAGTGGGGGTGGCCACCGCCCATTCCCACGCCGGGCTGCCCGTCGGCGGGCACACGCCGTCCCTCCGGGCCGCCTATCCGGGCCTGGTCTACGAGGACACCGACCCCGGCGTCTTCGACGGGCTCGACCTTGTCTTCTGCGCCCTGCCGCACGGAGAGTCCCAGAGGTTCGTGCCCGAACTGCGTTCGAAGGTTGGCTGCATCGTCGACCTGGCCGCCGACTTCCGACTGAAGGACGCCGCCCTCTACCCCCAGTGGTACGGCGCGGAGCACGCCGCACCCGAGCTGCTGGCCGAGGCGGTGTTCGGCCTGCCCGAGCTCTTTCGCGACGACCTCAGCGGGGCGACGCTCGTCGCCTCCGCCGGCTGCTATCCGACCTCGGCGGGGCTCGCGTTGGCACCGCTACTGCGGCGAGGCCTCGTCGAGCCGGCCGGCATCATCGTCGACGCGGCCTCCGGTGTGTCGGGTGCCGGTCGCGGCGCCAAGGAGAACCTTCACTTCGGGACCGTCGACGAGGACTTCACCGCCTACGGCCTGCTGACCCACCGCCACACGCCGGAGATGGAACAGATCCTCGGTGCGCAAGTCCTCTTCACTCCGCACCTGGCGCCGATGGTGCGCGGCATCCTCACCACCTGTTACGCGCGCCCCACCGAAGAGCTCACCACGGCCAGCGTGATGGAGGCACTGCACGACGCGTATGACGCCGAACCGTTCGTGGTCGTGACGGAGGAGCCGCCGTCGACGAAGGCCACGTCGGGCTCGAACGTCGCCCTCGTGACCGCCCGCGTTGACCCGCGCACCGGATGGGTCGTTGTGCTCTGCGCGCTCGACAACCTCGTCAAGGGCGCCTCGGGGCAGGCCATCCAGTGTGCGAACGCCGCCCTCGGCCTCGCCGAGACGAGCGGGCTGCCGGTCGCGGGGGTCTACCCGTGAGCGTCACCGCGCCCAAGGGCTTCGTCGCCGCGGGTGGATCCGGGGGCATCAAGGCGAACGACGCGTTCGATGTCGCCGTCGTCGCCACCGCCGACGGCCAGGCCGTCCCGTGCGCCGGGGTCTTCACCTCGAACCTGGCCGCGGCCGCGCCGGTCCAGGTCAGCCGCATCCACCTAGACGCCACTAAAGGCAGCGCCGCAGGCGTGGTGCTCACGTCGGGCAACGCGAACGCAGCGACCGGCGCTCCCGGCCGTGCAGCCGCCGAGCGTGTGTGTGCCGCGGTCGCCGGCGGCATCGGCGCCACATCCGAGCAGATCCTCATCTGCCAGACCGGACTGATCGGAATCCCGTTCCCGATCGACACCGTCGAGCCACGCCTCGCCGCCATCGTCGACGCCCGCGGCGACGGTATCGAGGCCGGCGCGGCGGCGGCGCGGGCGATCATGACCACCGACACCGTGCAGAAGGAGGTCGTGGTGGCGGGCCCCGGGTTCACGGTCGGAGGGATGGCGAAGGGCGCCGCCATGCTGGCGCCCGACATGGCGACAATGTTGGCCCTTTGCACGACCGACGCCGCCGTTGACGCGCCCACGCTGCACAAGGCGTTGCAGGACGCGGTGGCCGCCTCGTTCAACTCCATCACGGTGGACGGCTGCACCTCGACGAACGACACCGTGATCGTGCTGGCCAGCGGCCAGGGCGAAGCCCCGACCCCCGACGCGCTGACCGCGGCGTTGGCGGAGGCCTGCACTTCGCTGGCCGAGCAAATGGTGGCCGACGCCGAGGGCGCGACGAAGATCGCGCACGTCACGGTGCGCGGCGCGGCCGACGATCGGGCGGCCCACGTCGCGGCGCGCAAGGTGGCGGACTCGATGCTGGTGCAGTGCTCGCTCTTCGGGGAGGACCCCTACTGGGGCCGCATCGTCTCCGAGCTCGGATCGGCGGGCACGCCCTTCGCCATGGACCGCGTGAAGGTGGCTTATGGGGGCACCGAGGTGTGTGCCGCCGGGATGGCGGTGCCGCACGACGAGGCGGCTGTGGCCGCCCACATGGCCGGCCACCACGTCCGGATCGACTGCGACCTCGGGCTCGGGTCCGGACAGGCCGTCGTGCTAGGAACCGACCTTGGCTACGGCTACATCGACGAGAACAGGACGACGTCGTGAGCGCCGAAGCGGCCCACCCGGTCGGGCCGATCCCGCCCAAGGTGACCCGGGCGCAGCGGGCGGCGGCGGCCAAGACGGCCTCGGTGCTCGTCGAGGCGCTGCCGTACATCCGCCGCTTCTGGGGCAAGATCGTCGTGGTCAAGTACGGCGGCAACGCGCTGCACGCCTCGGCGGACGGGACCGGCGACGCGGACCCGCTCGCCTCGTTCGCCCAAGACGTCGTGCTCATGCGCGCGGTCGGCTTGCTGCCGGTGGTCGTGCACGGCGGCGGCCCGCAGATCGGCGCGCTGATGAAGCGGCTCGGCAAGGAGGCCGAGTTCCGTAACGGGCTGCGGGTCACCGACGCCGAGACGCTCGACATCGCACGGATGGTGCTCGTCGGCAAGGTCAACCGGGACATCGTCTCGGCGATCAACGTGCACGGACCGCTGGCGGTGGGGATGTCGGGCGAGGACGCCAACCTCATCACGGCGGCGCAAAGCGATGTGACCCTCGGCTTCGTCGGCAGCGTGTCGCTGGTCGACCCGACGATGCTCCAGCGCCTCGTGGCCCAGGGTCTAATCCCGGTCGTCGCCACGATCGGCGCCGACGCCGCGGGCCAGGCGTACAACATCAACGCGGACACCGTGGCCGGCGCGCTGGCCGAGGCGCTCGAGGCGGAGAAGTTGGTCTTCCTGACCGACATCGAGGGGCTGCGGGTGGTGGCCGACGACCCGACGACAGTCATCCACAAGGCCTCGCTCGAGGTCATCGACGAGATCATCCGGAGCGGCAATGCCGAAGGCGGCATGTTGCCCAAGGTCGAGGCGTGCGCCCGGGCGGTGCGCGCAGGGGTGAGTCGGGCCCATATCCTCGACGGCCGCGTGCCCCACGCGCTGCTGCTCGAGCTGTTCACCGACGCCGGAGTGGGGACGATGGTGCTGCCGTGAGCACGACGAGCTCATCGACGGGGCGCGAGGCGCTCATGCGCACCTACGCGGAGCCGCCGGCCACTTTCGTGCGCGGCGAGGGCACCGTGCTGTACGACGCGGATGGCAAGGCGTATCTCGACTTCATCACCGGCCTGGCGGTGGTCTCGCTCGGTCACGCCCACCCGGCGGTGGCCGACGCAGTGGCCGAGCAGGCGCGCACGCTCTCGCACGTGTCGAACCTCTACGGCAACACTTTGGCGCCCGAGGTGGCGCGCACGATCGACCGGCTGATCAACGGGGGAACGGGGCAGGCCGGGGGGCAGGTCTTCTTCGCCAACTCGGGCGCCGAGGCCAACGAGTGCGCGCTCAAGCTGGCCCGGCGCTGGGCGGTCGGCGGCCGCCACGTCGTCATCAGCACCGACAACTCCTTCCACGGCCGCACGCTGGCCACGCTGACCGCCACCGGCCAGCCCGAGAAGCAGGCACCATTCCTGCCGTTGCCCGAGGGCTTCGTCCACGTGCCCTACGACGATGTCGCCGCGCTCGACAAGGCGCTCGATCCCGAGACGGTGGCCGGAGTGATCCTCGAGCCGATTCAGGGCGAGGGCGGGGTCGTGGTGCCGAGCTCGGATTACCTCGGCGCGGTGCGCGGGCTGTGCACGGAGCGCAACGCGCTGCTGATCCTCGACGAGATCCAGACCGGGCTCGGCCGCACGGGCCACTGGTTCGCGTTCCAGGCGCAGGGCCTCGAGCCCGACGTCGTCACCATGGCCAAGGCACTCGGCAACGGCATGCCGGTGGGTGCCTGCTGGGCCCGCGCCGAGGTGGCCGCCGCGTTCGGGCCCGGCGACCACGGCTCGACCTTCGGCGGCCAGCCGCTCGCACTCGCCGCGGCCAAGGCGACGCTCGCCGTCATGGAGGCCGAGGACGTCTGTGGACGCGCCCGCCGGGCCGGGGCACGCCTGGCCGAGGGTCTGGCCCGGCTGCCCGGCGTCGTCTCGGTGCGTGGTGCGGGCCTGCTCCTGGCCGCGCAACTGGCCGTGCCGGTCGCCAAGGAGGCGTCGGCGTCGGCGCTCGAGCGGGGCCTGCTCGTGAACGCGGTGCGCCCGGACGCCGTGCGGGTGGCGCCACCTCTCTTGGTCAGCGACGACGAGGTCGACGAGGCGCTGGCCATCCTCGGCGTCGTGCTCGGCGAGCTCGCGGGCGCCGCGGCCGCGGCGGGGGAGTAGACCGGTCCCGTGGTGGCGAACCTCCTCGACATAGACGACCTGACGCCGGATGCGTGGGACCGCGTCCTCGCGGGCGCGCTCGAGACGCCCTTCCCACAGGCGCTGCGCGGCCACGGCGTGGCGTTGCTCTTCGAGAAGCCCTCGGCGCGCACGCGCAACTCGACCGAGATGGCGGTCTTCGACTTGGGTGGCCACCCGGTCTACATCCAGGGAACCGAGGTCGGCCTCGACACGCGGGAGACCGCGGAGGACGTGGCGCGCACCCTCGGCTGTTACCACCGGGTCCTGTGCGCCCGGGTGTTCGACCACGGGCTGTTCGGCCGCATGACCGCGGCGCTGGCCCGGAGCGGGTTCGACATGCCGGTGGTGAACCTCCTCTCCGACGAGGCGCACCCGTGCCAGGCCGTGGCCGACGTGCTCACCATGCGCGAGGCGCTCGGGCCGCTCGAGGGCCGCACGCTCGCGTACGTCGGCGACGCCAACAACATGGCGCGCTCGCTGGCGAAGGCGGCTCTGCTCGAGGGCATGGAGGTGCGTATCGCGTCGCCGGCCGGCTACACGTTCTCGGTCGCGGAGCTCTCGTCGCTGCAGGCGTTCGCCGATGCCGGCGGCCGGGGCGGCGCGGTGCAGCTGACCGACGACCCGGCCCAGGCGGCCAAGGGTGCCGGCGCGCTCTACACCGACGTGTGGACGAGCATGGGCCAGGAGGAGGAGCGGGCGAAGCGCCTCGCCGCTTTCGCCGGCTACACGATCGACGACGCGCTGGTCGACCTCGCCTCGCCGGATGCCGTGGTGCTGCACTGCCTGCCGGCCCACCGCGGCGAGGAGATCACGGAGGCGGTGCTCGAGGGTCCGCGCTCGGTCGTCTGGACCCAGGCCGCACACCGGCGCACCGCCATGCGGGGCATCCTGTCGTGGGTGGTCGGAGCGTGAGCGGCCCGGCGCCCGGCGGGGAGACGAAGACCGCCGGAAGCGGCCCGGTGGCATCGGTGCGGCTCACGAAGAACCAACGCCAGCACCGCATCACGAAGCTGCTCGAGGCGGAGCCCGTCACGAGCCAGGCGCAGTTGGTCGCCTTGCTTTCGGAGCAGGGGGTGGAGGCGACGCAGACGACGGTGTCGCGCGACCTCGACGACCTCGGCGCCGTGAAGGTGCGGCTCCCCGGCGGCGAGACTGCGTACGCGTTGCCGGAGTTGCCGGTGCACCAGATCGCGCCGGAGGACCATCTGCGGCGGGTGTTGGGGGAGTGGGTCGTCGAAGTGGCGCACTCGGGGAACCTGGTCGTGCTGCGGACGCCGCCCGGGTCGGCGCATGTCGTGGGCTCCGCGCTCGACCGCAGCGGCGTGGAAGAGATCGTTGGCACGGTAGCGGGGGACGACACGGTGCTCGTCGTCGTCGCCGAGGAGGTCGGCGGGGAGGCGATGGCGGAGCGGCTGCGCGACATCTCGGGCATTGCCGCCGCGCCCAGGATCACATTGAACGGGAAGGAAGAGGACTGAACATGGCTGATCGGGTTGTGCTCGCCTACAGCGGCGGGCTCGATACGTCGGTGGCGGCGCGTTGGCTCATCGAGCACGAGGGCGTCGAGGTCGTCGCCGTGGCGGTGGACGTCGGCCAGGCCGCGGACCGCGGTGGTGAAGACTGGGACGCCGTGCGTGAGCGCGCGGTGGCCGCGGGTGCGGTGGAGGCTGTCGTGATCGACGCCCGCCACGAGATGGCCGAGAACTTCTGTATGCCCGCGCTCGCGGCCAACGCCCGCTACGAGGGCAAGTACCCCCTGGTGTCCGCGTTGTCGCGTCCTGTGATCGTGCGGCACCTGGTCGCCGAGGCGCGCCGGCACGGCGCGACGGCGGTCGCGCACGGGTGCACGGGCAAGGGCAACGACCAGGTGCGCTTCGAGGTGGGCGTGCGCGCGCTGGCGCCCGACCTCGGGATCTACGCTCCGGCGCGGGTGTGGGGGCTAACACGCGAGGACTGCATCGAGCTCGCCGCCAAGTGGGAGATCCCCATCACGGTGACCAAGGAGAAGCTGTACTCCATCGACGACAACCTGTGGGGCAAGGCGATCGAGTGCGGCGAGATCGAGGATCCGTGGGCGCCGCCGCCCGACGACGTGTACACCTTGACGCGGGTCACCGACACATCACCGGTCGAGGTCGTCGTCGGCTTCGAGTCCGGCGTGCCGGTGTCGCTGGACGGCGCGGTGCTGTCGCCCTACGAGCTCATCGCTCAGTTGGGCCGCGTCGCCGGCAGCCGCGGCTTCGGGCGCCTCGACATGGTCGAGAACCGCCGCGTCGGCATCAAGAGCCGCGAGATCTACGAGTGCCCAGCTGCCTTGTCTCTGATCGTCGCGCACGCGGACCTGGAGGACCTCACGTTGGAGCGGGACCTGCACCACGAGAAGGCTCGCCTAGAGCCGCGCTGGGCCGAGCTCGTCTACGACGGGCTGTGGTACTCGCCACTACGCGGCGCGTTGCAGGCTTTTGTTGCCGAGAGCCAGCGCCACGTCACGGGCGAGGTGCGGCTGCGCTTCGCCGCGCCCGGCACGTGCACTGTCGTGGGCCGGCGCAGCCCGGTCGCGTTGTACGACCACGACCTGGCCACCTACGACGCGTCGGACACGTTCCGGCATCAAGACGCCGAGGGCTTCGTGCGGCTGTGGGGACTGGGGGTGGCGACGTGGTCGTCCCGCCAGGGCCCGGGCGCGGACGGCGGGACCGGTGCCGCCGACCCGATAGGGTCCGGCTCGCCGTCGTCTGAGTAGGGAAGGGGGCGGGGGATGACGCTCTGGGAAGGACGCATTGCGGCGGGGATGGCGGACGCGGTGGCGGAGTTCACGGTCAGCCTGGGTTTCGACCAGGAGCTGGCGCGGGACGACCTCACCGGCTCGCGCGCACACGTCAAGGGGCTCGGCAAGGCCGGGATCATCACCGACAGCGAGGTGAGCGCGCTCATCGATGCGCTCGACATCGTCGAGGAGGAGCTCGCCGACGGCCAGTTCACGTTCGCGCCGGGCGACGAGGACATCCACACTGCTATCGAGCGGCGCGTGACCGAGGTGGCGGGCGAGGTCGGCGCGAAATTGCACACGGGGCGTAGCCGCAACGACCAGGTCGCCACGGACCTCCGCCTGTGGTGCCGGCGCACGCTGATCGCGGTGGCGGAGCAGATCATGGCCTTCCAAGAAGTGCTGGCGCAGCGGGCCCGCGAGGCCGGCGACGTCTACCTTCCGGGCTACACGCACATGCAGCGGGCGCAGCCGGTGCTGCTGGCCCACCACCTGCTCGCGCACGGCTGGGCGCTGGCCCGCGACGTCGACCGCCTGGTGACGACCGTCGACCGGCTGAACACGTCGCCGTTGGGGGCGGGTGCGCTGGCCGGATCGTCGTTGCCGTTGGACCCCGACTACGTCGCCGCGGAGCTCGGGTTCCACGGGCGCTTCGAGAATTCGCTCGACGCCGTCTCCGACCGCGACTTCGTCGCCGAGTCGCTGTTCGACCTGGCGCTGCTCGGTGTGCACCTGTCGCGCATGGGTGAGGAGATCGTGCTGTGGTCGACCGAGGAGTTCGGCTTCTGCACCCTCGACGACGCGTACGCCACGGGCAGCTCGATGCTGCCGCAAAAGAAGAACCCCGACGTGGCCGAGCTCGCGAGGGGTAAGACGGGCCGGCTCCTGGGTCACCTGACCGCAGTGCTCGTGACGCTGAAGGGTCTACCCCTCGCCTACAACCGGGACCTCCAGGAGGACAAGGAGCCGCTGTTCGACTCGGTGCGACAGGTGAGCCTGGCGCTGGCCGCGCTGCGGGGTGTGTACGAGACGGCGACCTGGAACGAGGACCGCATGCGGGCGGCGGCCGACGGGCCGGCGGCCTCCGCCATCGACCTGGCCGAGATGCTGGTCGAGCAGGGCATGGCCTTCCGCCAGGCCCACGCATTGGTCGGGGGCATCGTGCGGGAGTCCCTGGAGCGCCACGTGCCGTTGGTGGAGCTGGTCGCGGCGCATCCCGATCTGGGTGAGTCGGCGGTGGAGCTACTCGAGCCCGGCGTGGCGGTGACCCGGCGACGGACGCCGGGCGGGGCGGGCCCCGGCCCGGTGGCCGAACAGTCCGAGCGTTTCGCCCGGCGCCTCGAGGTGGACCGGACGCGGCTGGCGCAGTGGAGGCCGGCGGATTCGGGCCCGGGTTCGTCTTCGTCGTCTTCGTCGTCGTAGACCGATCGTTCCGGCGGACCGGCCGCCTTCGATCGTTGCGAGCCGGCGCGGCGAGCCGGAAGTTTCGTGCGTTGCCGAGGCGTGAAGTGGCTCACAAATGGCAGTTTCGTGTCGCACCCTTGTTTCAGGGAGACCGTCAGGTGAACGGAACATAAAGAAGTCCCGCAGCTGTTGTATCGGCAGCCCGGCTGGGTAAGGGTGGAGTCGAAGGCCGTTCGACGACCCGCCCCGACGACGAATCGAGCTGCCAGCACCTCGCCGGGTGCGAGCGTTTGAGGCGGGCCTGTGTAACCAGCGCCCATATCAACCACTCAAACGGACACCGCGAACACATGGAGCCAACACCATGCAGCGAATGACCGGCATTGACCCGATGTTCATCTACTCCGACACCCCGGAGACGCCGATGGAGATTGCCTACGCCTGTGTCTTCGACCCCTCCTCCGCTCCGAACGGGTACGCGTTCGAACGCGTGCTGGCGGTGCTGGAGGAGCGGATCCCCACGCTCCCGTCGTTCCGGCGTCGCCTCATGCCGGTGCCGCTGGGCCTCGACCATCCGCGTTGGGTGGACGATCCCGATTTCGACATCGCGAACCACCTCCGCCGGGTCGCCCTGCCGACCCCCGGTGGGCCGGAGGAGTTCAGCGCCATGGTGGCGGGCGTCATGGGACGGCCCCTCACTCCTGCTCAGCCGCCGTGGGAGATGCACGTGATTGAAGGCCTGGCCGGCGGCCGGGTCGGCCTGATCGCCAAGGTGCACCATTCCGTGATCGACGGCGTCGCCGGTGCCCAGCTGCTCGCCCAGCTGCTCGACCTCAGTGCTGAGGGCCGAGCGGTGACCGAGACGTGCCCGCCGTGGTTGCCGGCGCGACTGCCGTCGCACACCCAGCTGGTCACCGACGCACTACCCAGCATGGTGCAGAGCCCGTTGCGCCTGGTGCGGGCGGCCCGCGAGGTCGGCCGGACCTCATTGCGGCTGGCCCGGCGCGCGCTGGACAAGGCCTCGGGGCCGATCTCCATCCCGCTCGGGGCGCCTGCCACCTTCGAGCTGCCGGTGTGCGCGCAGCGGGCGGTTTCATTCGCTGCGCTCGATCTGGCCCAGGTGCGCGTGCTCAAGGACCGTTACGGCTCGACGATCAACGACGTCGTGTTGGCGGTGTGCTCGGGCGCGTTGCGCACACACCTGATGAACAACGGCCAGGACACGGAGCAGCCGCTGGTGGCGATCGTGCCGGTCTCCGTTCGGGCCGACGAGGACGAAGATTACGGCAACCACCTCTCGGCCATGTTCGTGCCGCTGTCGAACGACCTCCAGACCCCGCTCGAGCGGCTGCGCACCGTGAGCGAGGCCAGCACCTCGTGCAAGGGCCAAGAACGTGCGGTGGGCTTCGGGCCGATGGCGACGTTGCTGTCGGAGGCGATGCCTCCGGCGATCGCGAAGCCGCTGATCCAGCTCGGTGTGCGCTCGGGCGTCTTGCGCAAGCTGCGGGCCGGCAACCTCATGGTGTCAAACGTCCCGGGCCCGTCGTTCCCGCTGTACTTCGCCGGCATGGAGCTCTGCGAGGTCTATCCGCTCGGGCCGGTGGTGGACGGCGTCGCTCTGAACGTCACAGTGCAGAGCTACCGCGAATCGCTGTTCGTCGGCATCAACGCGTGCGCCACCGCAGTGCCCGAGCTGCCGTCCCTGTCGGCGGCCATGGTCGACGAGCTCGCCCTGCTGAACCGGATGGCGACGCGCGCCCGGCGGCAGAGCACGGCCGCCTCGGCCCGTCATCACCGCTTGAGCGGGGCCCAGGCCCAGGCTCACGGGTCAGCGCCCGTGGCACCCTCGGACCGGGGGCTCGATCGGAGCGGCGCACCGGGCTGAGCCCGAGCCGGCGCCCGGATGGCGGCGCGCCGCGGGATTGGGCCAGGGTGGCCCGGTGCAGCGGGCAGACCTGGAGGGCAACCCCGTCACGGTCGCGCCGTGGCTGCTGAACAAGCTCCTCGTGTCGGGCGAGCGGGTGGGACGGATCGTCGAGGTCGAGGCGTACCACGGGGCGAACGACGCCGCCTCGCACGCGTACCGCGGTATGACGCCGCGGACCTCGGTGATGTTCGGGCCGCCCGGCTTCCTCTACGTGTACTTCACCTATGGCATGCACTGGTGCGCCAACGTCGTGTGCGGGCCCGACGGGGAGGCGGCGGCCGTGTTGATCCGGGCCCTGGCGCCGGTGGCCGGGCTCGAGGAGATGCACGCGGCCCGGCCCAAAGCCCGGAGCGACCGGGACCTGTGCAGCGGGCCGGCGAAGCTCTGTCAGGCGCTCGGGATCGGCCGCGCGGACAACGGCACGGACCTGCTGGCCACCCGGGGGGTCGGGATCCGGCTGCGGGACGACGGGACCCCGCCGCCGAGACGTCCGGCGCGAGGGAGGCGGATCGGCATCAAGGAGGCGACCGAGCGTCGGTGGCGCTTCTGGGTCCCGGAAGACCCCAACGTCTCGCGGGCCTGAGGGATACGGGCACGAACTGGACGGAATGTCATGGCCATGTCACGGCTCTGCAACAGCAGCAGTGCAAGCTGTCCGCACGGCACGGCACGGCCCGTGCCTAGCGGTAGGTCGAGGTGGTCCACAGGCAGCGCACGCTCTCTAGGCGGCTCTGATTGGCGCAGAGCGGGAGCGGAAAGCCTGTTGTGCCCCGGACACCGGGTGGCGTGCGGAGGGCCGGAGTGGCTCACCGCACGCCACCAAGGGTGTTGACTGCCGAGGAAAGCCCAGGTCAGTTACGGCGGCGGGTATCCGCGGCACGGACCAAGACCGCCGGTACGATCGGTTCCGTGCGGTCGGGCCCGGGGTGGCGCCCCGGGACGAGACTTTGCGTGCCTGAACGCGTTGACCCTCTCGCACGAACCTGATAAGGTGACACGCCCGCCGGATAGGCCCCCCTGGTCTTCCGGCGCCCGAAGGAGACTTTCCGGCAGTAGTACGTCCGGAACAGTCCTTTGGGACACCCGGCACCAACTCCGGCTACATCGGTGTGTGCCCGGTCGCTCCTTGAAAACGAAATAGTGAGAGCCAAAAGCCAGTGCGGGCAATCCTCTCTGTTCCGGTTCGCCGGAAAAGGGAAGGGTTGACTGTCAAAATAAAGAAGTACGCAGGCTTTGGAATCTTGTAAAAGGTTTCCGGCCTGTGGTTGCCATGGTTCGAGTCAGAACATGGCGACTCTCTGATTCTTGGTTGGTCGAATTGCCTCTTTTGAGGTGGCTTGGCCGGCCGTGAGTCTCGATGGAGAGTTTGATCCTGGCTCAGGATGAACGCTGGCGGCGTGCCTAACACATGCAAGTCGAACGCGCTCCATTCGGTAGCAATACTGATGAAGAGCGAGTGGCGAACGGGTGAGTAACACATGAGCAACCTGCCCCGAAGACTGGGACAACACCGGGAAACCGGTGCTAATACCGGATATCCCTATCGGATCGCATGATCTGATAGGGAAAGTTTTTCGCTTCGGGAGGGGCTCGTGGCCTATCAGCTAGTTGGTGGGGTAACGGCCCACCAAGGCATCGACGGGTAGCTGGTCTGAGAGGACGATCAGCCACACTGGGACTGAGACACGGCCCAGACTCCTACGGGAGGCAGCAGTGGGGAATCTTGCGCAATGGGCGAAAGCCTGACGCAGCAACGCCGCGTGGAGGACGAAGGCTTTCTGAGTTGTAAACTCCTTTCAGCAGGGACGATAGTGACGGTACCTGCAGAAGAAGCACCGGCCAACTACGTGCCAGCAGCCGCGGTGATACGTAGGGTGCAAGCGTTATCCGGATTTATTGGGCGTAAAGAGCTCGTAGGCGGTTTGATTAGTCGGGTGTGAAAC
>Ga0210399_10001830_pt1 | contig 16557 bp, 10 predicted proteins | sample IncBWC14MmetaG_FD_150865 | JGI IMG/M metagenome (GOLD analysis project Ga0210399, IMG submission 150865) | Forest soil microbial communities from Barre Woods Harvard Forest LTER site, Petersham, Massachusetts, United States - Inc-BW-C-14-M | ecosystem: Environmental > Terrestrial > Soil >...
ATTTCTAATTATCCCCGCGGGAACGAGCAATGCGCGGTTCGTCGGGCATCGTCCAGGCACAGAAGTGCGATGGCAAGCGAATCGTCACCTCTGGTTTCAAGCCGACTACGGAATTTTTTATGCGGGGAAATTCGTTAAGGAGAGTCAGACAGCCCGCGACCTTAATTACTGGGCATTGTGGGCCGGCTACAAGTTCTAGGGGAGGAGCCTAGAACGGTACGGCTTTTTTGAGAGGGAGTGGGTTAATTGTTTATGGCGACCGGTCCATCGAATGACAAAGTCATACCCTACGCCCTGCTCGGAATGACGGTGGTCACCGGCCTGGTGGACGCCGTCAGTTTTCTGTCGCTCGGGCACGTCTTCACTGCGAACATGACGGGTAATATCGTGTTTCTCGCGTTTGCAACGACGCATGTGTCCGGACTGTCCATCAAGCGCTCGTTAACGGCACTCTTGGCTTTTCTTGTGGGGGCGATACTTGGCGGACGGGTGATGGCCCAGGCGAGTACGGATTCGCAGATTCGATTTGCGGCACAAGCGTTCTTTCTGGAGGTCGCCTTTCTATCTGCTGCATCGATTTGCGGCATCGGATACCGTGGCGATTTGTTGGAACATTCTTTTCAACCTTTTGCTCTGATCGCTTTGACGGCGCTCGCGATGGGCACACGGAATGCTGCTGTCCGAACGCTCGCAATCCCGGATCTGACGACAACGGTCCTGACATTAACGATTACGGGCATCGGTGCGGATTCGTCGCTCGCGAACGGCAATAACCCGAGATTGGCGAGAAGGTTTGCGTCTGTAGCCGCGATGTTCTTGGGCGCGGCGTTGGGTGCAGTGGTTATACGTTACTCGATCTCAGCGGCACTTTGGCTTGCGACCGCCGTCTCCGCCGCGTGCAGTGTCGTGCTGTCTCGCTCCGTGCCTAGGCTTGATAAGCCCTCACAATGAGACTCCACTCTCTGTGTTCATGCCCAGGAAAACTGAATCACGTTCCAGTTGCGGGCACCTGTAAGATGTCGGCTGCGGTCGGCAAAGTAAAATGAAATGTTGCACCTCGTCCATCATTGGCGGTCGCCCACAAACGGCCTCCGTGCGACTCCACAATGGAACGGCTGATTGCCAACCCCATACCGCTGCCCTCCGGCTTGGTAGTAAAGAACGCAGAAAAGATCTGATCCATCTTCTCCGTTGGCAGGCCCACGCCCGTGTCACTGACCGAGAACTCGAGTTGACCGTCCTGCAGTTGCGATTTGACCGTAAGCTCTCCGCCTGAGTCCTTCATTGCCTCAATCCCGTTGACCATTAGGTTCATTAACACCTGCTGCAGCTGCACACGATCCGCCATGATTGTGGGCAGTTCGGCCGCAAGGTCTGCGCGCATGGCAACCGAGCAGACATCGGCCTCACACTTCAGCAGCGTGAGCATCTCCTCGATAATCCCGTTTACGTCAACCAACTCACGTTGTGGAGGAGATTTCTTGTAGAACGAACGTATACGGTCGATGGTCTCAGCCGCACGATTCCCATACTTGTCAATTCTGGCTGCTGCCGCACGGGCCCGATCAAGATTGGGTGGTTCTTGCGCCAGCCATTCAATGCAGCTGTTAGCGCTGGTGATGGCGGCAGCGATGGGCTGCTTGATTTCGTGTGCCAGCGACGCGGCCATTTCCCCCAACGTGCTTACACGATTAATGTGCGCCAGTTCGGTCTCCATTTGTCGTAGCCTGTCGCGCGCCTCTTCGGCGCGCTTGCGCTCGGTGACATCGATCATTGTGCCGAGCACTTGAACAAGCTCTCCAGTGCTACTCAAAACTGGATGGCCGATGCCATGAATGTGTTTGACTGTTCCATCCGGCTTCACGACTCGGAACTCTATGTCGCAATTTACTTTCGTGAGGAACGTCTCTTCACTCGCCAGCTTCACCTTTTTGCGGTCTTCTGGATGTATTCGCTGCAGCCATTGGTCGAACGTCGGTATGGCCTGTTGTGGATCAAAGCCGAAAAGTCGGAACATTTCGTCGGACCAGTACATGGCCTCGCGACTTGTACCATCAAGGGCACAACTGCCCGTGTGGGTCAGGCGCTGCGCTTCCGTTAAATAGTTGTCGCTGGACCGAAGCGCTTGCTCTGCGCGTTTGCGATCTTCAATGTCCGTGAGTGTTCCGAACCATTTCACGACCTTCCCGCGCTTGTCCCGTTGCGGCACCACCCTCACCACGAACCAGCGATATTGGCCGTCCGCCGCGCGCCGGTACCGCGCCTCGTAGTACATCGGCCTTCCGCTGGCCAGCGCCGCCTCCCATTCGCCGAGAACTCGCTTCAGGTCCTCCGGGTGAATGGCCGCGTGCCATCCTGAACCCAACGACTGCTCCAACGTAATTCCCGTGTATTCCACCCAGCCTTTATTCACGAACGTGCGATAACCGTCCGGCAGAGAGACAAATGCCATCGCCGGAATGGATTCAATCGTCTCCCGGAACTTCTCTTCCTGCGCCCGCAGTTGCCCAACCCGCGCTCGATAAGCCCCGTAAACCAGCGCCAAAAAAGCCAACACGCACAACGAGCGGAACCACCAGGTCTGGTAGTACGCGGGGGCGACGGAGAAATCCAGGTATGTACCGGCCTCGTTCCACACCCCGCTGTTGTTGCATGCCATCACGCGGAAGCGGTAATTGCGCGGAGGAAGATTGCTGTAGAACGCCTGCCGGCGAGTCCCGACGTCCTGCCAGTCGCGGTCCCAGCCTTCCAGTTTGTAGCGAAACAGCACTTTCTCCGGTGCGACGAAACTGAGCGCCGTATAGTCGATCTCCAGATCGCGTAACCGCGGGGGAAGGCGTACCTGGCCATTCGCATCTAGGGTTGCTTCGTAGGTTTTGTGATCGGCAATGATTTGTTCGACGTGCACCGGCGGCGGAATTTTGTTAGTAACCAGGTGGTGGGGATCGATGACACTTACTCCACTATTACTCACGAACCAGAGTCTGCCATCCGTGGCCTTGGTGACCCTCGGCACGTAGCCACCGCCCTTGGCACGCGATTGGACTCCGTCGGAAGTGTCGAGCAACTCGAATCGAACCGTCGGCTTCGCATTCTGGTCTCGGTCGACAGCCGATGCCCAGGCGTCCAGCTCGGAACGCGCCATGCGCACCAGCCCGCACGGCATATACAGCCACAAGAACTGCTCATCATCTTCGACATTCCACTGGACCGCATCACAGGGCAACCCATTCTTGCTGTTCAGCGTCGCGATGCGGCCGTTTTTGAGGCGACTTAACCCGCCCTGCGTCGCCGCCCAGAGCGTACCTTCCGAATCGAGCCGAAGATAGGAAACGCGCCCTGCTCCCAGTCCGTTGGCAGTTGAGTACGCCGCGCGGAGGCCGCCGTCAGCGAAGTAGGCAATGCCACCTTGGAAAAATCCCAACCATAGTCCACCGTGGAAATGATCAGGCATGACGGCATCGATGCTGTCCCCCCTTTGACGTCCAAGCGCGGTAGTGGGGATCTGTTCAACGACATTCCCTTGTTGCAAATGAAGCAGTCCAAGCTCCAGGTCAGAGATCCACAGGCTTCCCGGAGCATCCTCGGCGATCGCACGTACTCCTCCATGGGTGGGCCGAACGACCTCAATGAACCGGTCATTGTAAAGGTAGCCAATGGCCGCGTGAGTGGAGGCCCAGATTCGTCTTTGACTATCCTGAAACAGCGAATTCGGATTGTTTCCATCCAATTGCCCATCCAGTTTTCGCCTGCCTCCGCCTTTGCCGAAGATCGTAATCTGACCGTGGTTCCAACGGTTCAAACCATTGGCCGTGGCGAGCCACACGCTTCCATCTTTATCCGCCAAAACGGAGCTGACGCTTGTGTTCAACAAACCCTGGTCGGCAGTAAGTCTGGCGATCGCATAGTTCCGAAAGCGGTCAAGACCGTCCAGCGTCGACACCCAAACATTGCCTTCACGATCCTCAAGGAGATACACGGAGTAATTGCCAGACAGTCCATCTGCCTGTGTAAGAACCTCTGTCTTTCCTTGATGCACATGCATAAGGCCGTGTCTTATAGTCGTGATCCACAGCCCGCCATCGCGATCCCGCAGCAGGTTTTCGGCCTCGAACAGCTGCCCATGCCCTGAAATTGGATAGGCTAACTCTGTAGTCTCCCCAACGAGCCGCCTGATTCCCTCGTGACTACCGACCAGTAGCGAGCCGTCAGAGTCTTCCGCCAGCGCTCGGATGCCATTGAGTTGTCCGGGCAAGGGATAGAACTTTGCCGAACCGGGCTTCCATCGCCAGAACCCGTTGGACACTCCCACCCACAGGTAGCCCCTGCTGTCTTCATATAAACCGACCACTCCCTTACCGAGACTGCCATCCTGTCCGTCGCAGTGGACGCTACCAGTTTCGATGGCGCACAAGGTTCCATTGGGGATTCCAAACCCGCCGGCCCACATCGTGCCTTCGCGATCCTCGAGGAGCCTGAAGACGTAGACTCCGTCAAGTCGCGGGTAGTGGCTGAGCTTGCCATCCTTCCAACTGGCCAGCCCTTTCGCTGTACCAATCCAAAGCCCCCCCTCGCGATCCGCTAGCAGGCTCAGAATATCGTTGCTGGGGAGTTGCTCGCCGCTCGGCGGAGTCCATGAAACGGCCCGAACGCCATCAAACCGCAGTAACCCGAATTCCGTGCCCAACCACAGATAGCCGTCGGGTGTCTGAGCTATAGCGTCGATATAGCCCTTGGTAAAGCCCTCGCGGATTCTCCACGCGGTGTGCGCGTACTGACTCACGTCGAGCGAGGGGTCTAAAGCGAATGCACGAACGCAGAAGGGCGCCAGGATTGCCAGGCAGAGGATCGCGTGCGTGCACGCTTGCTTCATACGGGTGATACATCTTAAAACACCAGCAGAACTCCGTGGCCCCAATCTTCCGCCAGCGCGTCAGATCGCGTCGATATGCGGTCTTAATGTGAGAGTGTCAAAATATTGACACTTCTGCCAGCCCCTGGGACGGCTTAGAAAGCCGAGAGCACGATTACGAAGTTGTTGTCAGCGCGAGATCTTACAATGGCCTCTCGCCTGCTGATGTACCATACGGAATCAACATGCGGTGAAGAGCCGCATTCTTTGGACCAAACCCTATCACAAAGAAATCTCGGCGGAGCGGAATATGAGTTCCCTGGAGGTGACCGGACGCGAAGCTGTATTCGTCCTCCTTTGCCTGATCGCTTGTTTTATCCCGTCCGCCCTCGCACAGACTGAAACTGGCACGATCCGAGGTTCTGTCGTCGATCCGGCCGGCGCCGTCGTCCCCAAAGCGACAGTTCGTCTGATTGACGTCGATCGCGGATCTCAAACCGAAGCGGCAACCGGCTCCGGAGGCTTCTACACCTTCGCCGGTGTTCGTCCCGGCCATTACCACATCGAGGTGGAAAAGAGCGGATTCAAAATGGTCCAGCTGACCGGAGTAACTGTCAATGTTCAAGACAATCTGGAGGAGAATTTCAAACTCAGCGTAGGAGTTGTGTCGGAATCAATCACGGTAGAAGGAAACAACGCCATTCTGAATGCAAGCGACGCAGCCGTGAGCACGCTTGTCGACAACCGCTTTGTAGAAAACATGCCTTTGAACGGGAGGAGCTTTAGTGCCCTCATAGACCTGACGCCTGGCGTGGTGTTGGTGCCGAATAACTTCTTTGAAGAAGGCCAGTTCAGCGTGAACGGCCAGCGGCCCGACGCGAATTATTTCACCGTGGATGGGGTAAGCGCGAACCTGGGCACACCCGTTTCCAGTTTTGGTCAGGGCGGCACTGGCCAACTTCCGGCAACGAACGCGTTTGGCGGCTTCAGCAATCTGGTTTCGCTGGATGCGTTGCAGGAATTCCGTATCCAGACTTCGACCTTCGCTCCGGAGTTTGGACGTACCCCGGGAGCGCAGGTCTCAGTGGTGACAAAGTCCGGCACCAACGCGTTTCACGGCACGGCCTTCGAATATCTTCGCAACGACGTACTCGATGCCAACGACTGGTTCGCCGACAACAAGGACCTGAAAAAGCCAGCATTGCGGCAGAATGACTTCGGGGGCGTTCTTAGCGGCCCCATAATAAAGGATAAGCTGTTCTTCTTCGGCTCATACGAAGGCTTGCGAATAAGGCAGCCGCAGATTGCAAATACGTACGTGCCAACACTGGCGACACGCCAGAGCGCGCCCGCGGCGGTCCAACCGCTGCTCAATGCGTTCCCTCAACCGACTGGCGGCAGCTGCCCCAGTTGCCCCGATGGTACCGCCGCATTTGCCGCTGGCTACTCCGATCCATCGTCGCTGAATTCTTACAGCGGCCGGGTCGATTATCTGCTATCGCGGAGACTGACCTTGTTTGGCAGGTACAGCGATGCCCCATCGAGCACTGTGCAGCGTGCAGGCGGCAGGTTCCAGACAGCTTATAACAATCTCAACCACACCGAAGCTCGGACGCAGACTGTGACGGTTGGGGCGGATGGAACGATTACACCTCGTGCGATCAATGAACTCCGCTTCAATTACAGTTTGAGTCACGGACAGAGTTTTCTGACGTTGGACAATTTCGCCGGAGCGGTGCCGCCGCCGGACTCAGTCTTGTTTCCGCCCTCCCAATCGTCACGTAACGGTTTTTGGGCTTTTTTCGGGGATTTCAATCCGTTCGGGCTTAAGTACTATGTGGGCAAGATCGCAGACAATCGGCAACATCAGATCAATGTTGCCGACAGTTTTTCCTGGATCGCAGGCCCGCATCGCATGAAGTTCGGGGTGGACTATCGACGCCTCAACCCGGAAGAAGGATCGCTAACCTATCAACTGGAATACATTTTCGGTTCACTATCGAGTGTTCTGGCTAATTCGGTACCAGAGGCCTTCGTCGCCTCCCGAAGCCCCGATGTGCAAATGGTGATTTCCAATTGGAGCCTCTTCGCTCAAGACACGTGGAGCATCGCGCACAACTTAACGGTCACCTATGGGTTGCGCTGGGACTACAACACGGTGCCTTCATCGCCGAACGGCACTCCGCCGTTTACGGTGAACCAGGTCAGCGATCTTTCGACGGCAACGATCGCGCCGGCTGGAACACCGCTGTGGCATCCGCAGAAAGATGATTTCGGGCCACGGCTCGGTTTGGCCTGGCAGGCGCGCCCGAACTTGGTGCTCAGAGCCGGTGCGGGCATTTTCTACGATCTCGGATATGCGGATATCACGAATGCAATGATCAGCTTCCCATACATTCAGGAAAGCATCATCTTAGGAACTTCGTTTCCGCTGAACGTGAGCGATGCTGCTCCGCCACCTTTCACGACGAGTCCTCCTGCGGCGGTCATGTCAGTGGTCGATCCAAATCACGTATTGCCGCGAACGTATGAGTGGAACGCGGCGGTCGAGCACAGCATCACAAATGCCGACGTCCTGACGCTGACGTACGTTGGCGCCGGAGGGCGGAAGCTGATGCGAAAGGACATCTATATTGCGCCGGGGCCGAACTTCACCGGCGAGTTCGATCTGCTCAGCAACCACGGAACCTCTAGCTACGACGCGCTCCAAGCGCAATATCGTCATCGGATGTCGCAAGGCTTGCAAACGCTACTCTCCTATACTTGGGGTCATTCGATCGATGACGTTTCCTCGGATGCGAATTACCAGAATGTTCCGCTGGGTCAGTCTTCCTCGACTGAGCGTGGTGCGTCCGATTACGACATCCGGAACACATTTTCTGGTGCTGTTTCCTACGATATCCCCGGTCCGGACAGCGGAGTGTTGAAGCAAGTCTTCGGAAACTGGTCGACCGATTCCATCCTCTACGCGCGCAGCACTCCTCCGGTGAATGTGGTCACGGGGCAGAATCCGTTTGCGGGTTCTGTTTTGTCCGGCGCCAGCAGCGTGCAGCGCCCGGACGTTGTTCCCGGCGTGCCGCTTTACATGTATCCTCCGGGCGCGCCCGGAGGCAAGGCCATCAACCCGGCGGCCTTCACCACGCCTGTGCCCGCCACGGCGCAAGGCGATCTCGGACGCAATGCCCTGCGCGGATTCGGCGCCACACAGTGGGACATCACGTTGCGACGCCAGTTCCAATTCACAGATCGATTTTCTCTTCAGGCGAGAGGCGATTTCTTCAACATCCTGAATCATCCCAATTTCGGCAGCCCCATCAACTACCTCACCTCACCCCAGTTCGGTCAGGCCATCCAGATGCTGAACAGCTATTTGGGAAGCGGCGGCCAGGGTGGAGGCCTCAATCCGCTGTACCAAATCGGCGGACCGCGCTCGATCCAGGTTGCACTCAAACTTCAGTTTTAGACATGAGAGCGCACTGTTGTCTTTGGGCGTACTCAGTATTTACGGGACGAGTTCTAGCATCGATTAGTTCGGCAGGCTCAGTCTCTTGAGGCCAGCTGGATCGTAGGCGGACCACGAGCCGCAGCGGCCAAACTGGGACTGAAACGAACCACGCTGCTGGCCAAGATGAGAAGGTTGGGGGGCACGACCGATCCATCAGGAAGGAACAGACGGGCCGGTGTAGCACCCGAAACCTTACGACGGGAAGATGCGCAGCTTTGAAAGTTTGTGCGCACAAGAAAGGGCGCCTCTATAAGGACAACTTTGGAATTTCAAAGTCATCACTTGGCTGTTCCCCGATGGGATTCTTCCGATCATTGCTTAGTGCTTTAACCCAGTCGCAGACTCCGCACGGAGGGACCGAAGGTACTTGGCACAGCCCCCGGATGCAAGAACGCCGTCGAATCCAAGTTCGGTAGCAACCCGTCGCACAGCGGAGTAAGATTCACAAGTGCTTCGCAGTCTGAAGGCGCTATGTCATAGCCAACGTTGATTAATCGGCCCCTGGGGAGACTGGGTTGGCTGCCGCAAACAAGAACCGAACGCAGCGTTCGATCGATGGACTGTCTCACGTCGATTGCATCGACCTCGTAGTCCGCAAAGGTGCGCTGGTCCCTGGGGTCGAGGAAATAGCTACCTCGTGGCGGCGTTGTCTAACCGCACATCACCTTGATCCGGAGATTCAGGCGGCACCGCACATCATCACCGAGAAGGAACTAAAAGACTCCCGCGAGCCCTTGCGCAATCTCATTTTGCACGCCCAGGAGGAGCTTGATCGTCTATATGCCATCGTCGGACCACAACAGTATGTGGTTCTGTTATGCGACAAGGATGGCGTTGCCATTCACCACCGCGGGGATGAATCATTAGCAGATGCATTCAAATATTGGGGGATCTGGCTTGGCGGAGTTTGGTCGGAACAGATCGAAGGCACCAACGGAATCGGGACCTGCATCACTGACCAGCGAGCAGCGATCGTACATCGGGGCCAGCATTTTCGCACGCGCCACTCCAACTTGAGCTGTGTGGGCGCCCCGATTTTCGACCCCCTTGGTCGATTGGCTGCGGTGCTCGATACTTCATCGATGAATCCGCAAACCACAGAGCAGTCCCTTTCTTTGGCCATGGCTGCAATAAAGGTATCCGCCCGCGGTATCGAGGAGCGTATATTCCGCGAGCTTTTCCGACATGCATGGAATATTGCGGCCGCTCCCTGCGGGTGTAGTGATGTAGCGGTTCTGCTCGCGGTGGACAATGATCAGCGAATTCTGGGTGCAGACCAGATCGCTCGCCGGCTCTTCAGTCTCAATGACGCACTACTGAACCAGGGCATGGCTCTGGCAACGATCTTCGAGTCTGATTCCTCGATCTTTCGTTGCAAGCGGATGCAAGATGTGGCGGCTCGTCTGCTTCGGACAGGAACTTATGAGCCATGGAATGCCTTGATCACCCCCCCAGCTTGTGGGATGAGTGGCTTGTGTTCTCCGACGGACGCCCTACTTCACTCACGACCCCGATTCGGCATGCTGGCACACCTGCCACTCTCAGTGGATCCGCCGACGAATCGCGGAGGCCTGGCACCTGCACGCGCCAATCGCATATGCGAATATATAGATTCGCATCTGCAGGAGAATATCGCTCTAGGGGTGCTCGCCGAAATTGCACAATTGTCGGTTCATCATTTTGCCCGCGCATTCCGCCAATCGGTCGGGATACCGCCGCATAACTATATAGTGCAACGACGAGTCGAGCATGCACAGCAGCTGCTACGAAACACCGACCTTCCGCTTTCGGAGATTGCGATTGAGGCGGGGTTCACCGACCAAAGTCACCTTGCCCGACACTTTCGGACAATTATGGGTGTTTCTCCGAGCCTAGCTCGCCATCGATTCAGGATTGGGCCCGATATCCTTCCTCATCGCGCCGCGCACGTTCGAAGCTAACGATTCAGCAAGAACGTACCGATCACGGCCCCTTCATCCAAGACACATAGTCCCGTCTTTGCGATCATCGCATCACTGAGGGGAAAGAGGGTGGGAACCGTGGATATTACTAATGAATTACGCTCTGGCGGTACGCGAATGTCCAAGTTGATTGCGATCATTGATGACGACGAGGCTATGCAAGATTCACTGCGCGACCTGATGGAATCGGCTGGGTTGGTCGCACGGTGCTTTGGATCCGCCGAAGAATTCCTCGAATCCGGTTTGCACTGTCAAGCCGCGTGCCTGATAACTGACATCCTTATGCCGAAGATGTCAGGTCTGGAATTGCAAACCAAGCTGAAAGATGAGGAATGCGATATCCCGATCATCTTTATTACCGCTTTCGGAGATGCCAACATGCGGATTCAAGCGATGAGAGAGGGCGCGGTCGAGTTCCTTACGAAACCGTTCGATCATCACTTGTTGCTCGAAGCGGTCCTAGCTGCACTGGATATGTAAGCAAACAGGCTTAGCAATCGTATGCGGTTCCTGAAGGAGCATCTTGTGGCACATCATGCAACCGTTACGTACCCTACGGGGGACAGGGCGAACGCCGATTCGAGCGGATCATCGGCAATAGCGCTGCCCTCGAGTCTGTTCTCGAGCACGAGGAGCAGGTGGCTTCCTCGGACTCGACTGTCCTCATCGATGGCGAAAACGGTACGGGAAAAGAGCTCATCGCGCATGCGATTCACAACACCAGTCAGCGTTGCGGACGCGCCTTTATCCAGCTGAATTGCGCCGCGATTCCTTCGGTCGCTATGCGCACAGAACTTGCCGCCGAACTGCCCAAAATCATGGTGGATCGTGTGCAGCTGCAGCAGGTGTTGATGAACCTGATGCTCAACGCCATCGAAGCCATGCGGGAGGAGGGCGGAGAGCTTACAGTGAAGTCGCAGCTGCAGGACGGTCAACTCCAGTTCTCGGTCAGCGACACCGGTGTGGGGTTGCCAACGGAGAAGTTGGATCAGATCTTTTCTGCGTTCTTTACCACCAAGCCAGAGGGCAGTGGGATGGGCTTGGCCATCAGCCGTTCCATTGTGGAGTCGCACGGGGGACGGTTGTGGGCGACTGCCAACGATGGACGAGGCGCAACCTTTTATTTCACCTTGGCGACCCAGACGACAGAAACATCAAGTCAAATCAGTCTTGAGACGCTTGAATGAGGCCGCTGATTACGCGCAGTGAAATCCACGAGTCTCAACTTCCTCCGCTCGAGGGCGGACTGTGCGATCTCATCCGCGATCCTTGGAACTACAGGAGGTCGGAGCGTTCACCCTGCGTGCTATGTCGTCTTGCGCTTGGCAAAAAACGCTCTGAATGCTTCCTTCGCCTCGTCAGACCTTACTCGTTCAGCAAACACCTGGTTCTCGAATTTCACAGCTTGCTCCAGTTGGTCCCGGAATGTCCACTTCATGAGCCGCTTGGCAGCCTGTACTGCGCCGGCGGGTTTCTTAGCCAGGGTCTCTGCGGTTTCCGTTGCTGTGGCTAGTATTTTCTGGTCCGAGACAACGATTGTGACTAATCCAAGCTCAGCTGCTCGCAAGGCGCCGAACGGCTGTCCCAGCAGGATGAGTTCGGCGGCACGCAAATATCCGAAACGCTGCGGAAGCAAGCAGCTGCTTCCAAATTCCGGCACCAGCGCCAAGTTCACAAAAGGGAGTTGGAACTTCGCGTTCTCTCCGGCATACACAAAGTCACAATGAGCCAACATGGTCGTTCCACCGCCAATCGCCGCGCCTTGTACGGCGGCAACGAGCGGCTTCTCGAAATTGATCAGGCCGTGCATCAATCGCGACTGCGGACTTTCCCCTGATGCTGGCGGGTTCTTCATGAAGTCCTCGAGATCGTTGCCCGCGCAAAACGAATCGCCCGCGGCATGCCAAAGCGCGACATGTATCTGATCGTCTTTCGCTGCTTCCTCAAGAAACTCCGCCATCGTGATGTACATGCTCGAGGTCATCGCGTTCTTCTTATCTGGACGATTCAGCTGTATCCTTAGAATATTCCCCGAGCGTTCCGCGATAATGTCAGTCATTGCCGGCCTCCAGTACGTAGATTTCGGTGCATCGGATCTTCCTCCATTAATTTCTCCCAGTCTCGGCCGTGCCCGTATGTCCCAGATGGATCCAGGTGTGGACGTTGGTCTAATTCCGTTTCGAGCCTGTAGCGAACGAGTTGAGCTACGGTCACCATTGTCAAGCCATGCTTTGAGCAGAACTTTGCTAGATCGGAGCCGCGCGCCATACTGCCGTCGGTGTTCATGATTTCGCAGATCACTGCGGCGTGATGCAGCCCTGCCAATCGTGCGAGATCAACAGACGCTTCTGTTTGGCCGCGTCGTTCAAGGACGCCATCGGGCCGCGAGCGCAGGGGAAACACATGACCAGGACGCGCGAGGTCTTCAGGGCGGGTTACAGGGTCGACTGCAGCCAAGATGGTTTGGGCGCGATCATACGACGAGATTCCGGTTGTTACACCCCTTCCTTGTGCGTCGATCGAGACGGTAAATGCTGTGCCAAGGTTCGCGGTGTTATGAGCCACCATTGGAGCTAATTCCAATTGGTCAAGCCGCTCGCCCGTCATGGCGAGACAGATCAAACCGCGCGCGTAGGTGGCCATAAAATTGATCACTTCGGGCGTGACCATCTCTGCCGCAATCATGAGGTCACCTTCATTCTCACGATCTTCATCATCCGCAATAACGATCATGCGCCCCAATCGCAATTCCCTAAGCGACTTCTCGATCTCGGCGAATTTCACTGCTTGGGCAATACGAAAGTGCTCATCACCATGGGACACACGCGAACCTTCCTACGAAACAAGTAGATCCATTGCGCCAGGCTGTTGATTAGACATAGGTGCTCCGACTAAGACAATTACGCCATTCGTTCACATCATCGTGAGCGAATGCCCCATCTTTTCCTTCTTGGTACGCAAGTACGACAACGCATAAGGGCTTGGCGGTGCTTCGCAGGGGACCAGTTCGACGACTTCGAGCCCACCCTGTATCAGTGCTTCAACCTTTTGCGGGTTGTTTGACATCAGGCGGACACGGTCAACGCCAATTTCACGCAGAATGGCGACTGCCAAGCTGAAATCGCGGCAGTCAGTATCAAAACCTAGGGCGTGATTCGCTTCGACCGTGTCGAGTCCTTTGTCCTGCAACGCGTAAGCTTTCAGTTTTGCCATGAGACCGATGCCACGGCCCTCCTGATACTCGTAGACCACCAGTCCCGATCCCTCATCTGCAATGGCCGACATTGCGAGTTCCAACTGCCCCCGGCAATCACAGCGCAGAGATCCAAGCACTTCTCCAGTCAAGCACCGGGAATGAATACGTACCAAAGGCGTCCGATTGTGCATATCGCCAAGCGTCAGGAGCAGGGCACTCTCAGTCTTTCCTTTGTCCAAGTTCGCACGCTCAAAACCGATCAGCTCGAACTCGCCGAACGTAGTAGGCAGGCGAGTCGAGGCCATCCGGACGAGGCTGCGTTGTCCGGCCCTCTGGACCGTGTTGATCCTGACGCCGCAAATCCTCTTCGTACGTCTCTCAGGCAATTTGAAATTCATTCCACTGTGCCGCCTATCGCATGAATAACCTCGTCGTGGGCCTCTAAATAGTCGAGTTGTGACTGCAGGAGGAGCGCCTTGGCGTCGTATTCCTGAGCCGTTGCGTTGTCTGCCTGCGAGCTCAGCGCCGCTCCTTGTATAAGTTCCTGCTGACGCACACGATTCGACTCCGTACGCAGGGCCAAAACTTCTTCGGACACCATCAACATCTGCTGCGTCCTTTCCAGCTTGTTGTATGCTGTCTGGACCGAGACCTCGACCGCATCCGTCAGCTTCGCGAGGTTCTCTCTCGCTTGAGACAATTGCGCCTGGCGTTCGTGGATTAGAGCCTTCTTGCGACCCGAGTCGAACACGTCATAGCCGAAGTGAACACCAAACGTACCGAAGTTGCGCGCCAGGAACGGGACATTTTCCTGGTAGCTGTAGCGGGCAAAGGCCTCAACATCGGGGACCCACATGTCTGTCTTCGCGAAACGTACCGCGGCCTCGGCTTTCTGCACCTCAGCACGAGCCGCAAGGATTTCCGGATGTGAAGCCACGGCAGCGGTAACGCATTCTCTACGCGGACAAGTCTCCTGAAAGTCAGGAACAGCAGGATCCAGATCCAATGTGCTGGTTAATGGCAGGCCCGTCAAATCGTTAAGCTTCAGCTTTAGATCTGATAGCTGAAGGTCAGTATTTAGTATTTCTTGCTTGGCCTGCAGGAATTGTGCGCGGCTGTCGATCAAGTCTTGTTCCAACCTGCTGCCGAACTTTACCTGCTCGACCCGCTCGCTCTGAAGGTCTTCGGAGGCCTTGATTCGCGCCTCGGTGGCGGTGCGGTGCGCCTGAGCGATCAGAATGTTGTAGTACACCTGATGGACCTCGAGCGCTATATCATTTCCTGTGAGATGCGCCTTCTCACGCGAGACTCTTACCTCGGCCTGGGCCACTTCGTTTTCGCGTTTGATCTTGAGCAGCGTCGTCAACGGCTGGGTGATCTGGGTTCCGCTGGTCATAAAGTTCTTGCCGCCCTGGTTGATGATCGCGTCTGCAGGTGGAATCGGCGTACCCCCGGCGATGCCGAGACTACCGGGCTTGATCTGAATCAACTGTGTGTCCGTCGCATGCATAAAGCTGCTGTCATTTCGTATCGATGGAAAATACGAACTCTTCGCAACCTCCTTGGCGTGCTGTTTCTCCTCCACCGTGTAGCCGGCGATTCGGATGTCGTGGTTGTGCTGAAGCGCCAATTGAACTGCTTGCTGAAGGGTGATATGGCGTGGAGGCGCGATGTTAGCTGTTTCCTGAGCCGCCGCGGTGCAGGCGAAGAACGCCATCGCTACTTGCAGCAATAGTGCGGCATTTCGTTTCATTGATTCGACTCCTTATGGGCGGGAATCTGCTGCATGTCGCTGAGTTCGCCGTAGTTCAAAGGCGACTTATGCAGCAATGCGACGAAGATCAACGCGCATGCGCAACTCCACGCGATCAGCAGAGATCCGTCGACAAGGCTCAAGCTGTACGCCTGGAGCCGCAGTCGGGCCGCAATCAAATCGAGGGCGCGCGCTCCTGCGGCGGCCATGCCGGACGATTTGGCATAGAGACCCGCAGTCATGGCATGAATGTTCTGATCGCTGATCCAGCTCCCGCTGCTGGCATGGAGTCCCAACAAGTTCGAGTGAATCTTCTCCCTCTGGGCTATGAAATGGCCCATGTAAATGGCGCCTGCGGTGCCACCGAATAAACGAATAGTGTGAAAGAAGGCTGAAAAAGTCAGGACCCACTCGGGCTTGGCCAAGGCCCCCGCGAAGATTGCTTGCAGCACGATACAGCCGACCAGTCCGATGAAAGCAAAAGCTTGCCCTACGCCGATCAGCAATTCGGTCCGGTAGAAGTTCTCGGCCGCCCACGCGCTGGTGTACTGTGAACTCAGCCAGGCAGCGAATGCGGTGCAAGCGAGGCCCATCGCGAAGAGCGCCCTGGGGTCGTGTTTGCGTAACAGCAAAAGTGCAGCGATAGACGCGATGGGTATAAGGGGAAGAGCGCTCCAGATGATCGCGGGCCCAATCTGGTCGGCTTCGAACCCACGGATGGCCAGCGACTGTGGGACCAGGATAATGGTTGTGCAAAGCGTGAAGCGGAACCAAAAGAGCAGGCAGCCTAGTAGTATGGTGTTCCACTTCAGCAGGTAAGGTATGGCAACAAGAGGGTTGGAAGCGCGTATCCTGCGAACAAGAGCACACAGCAGGAAGAAAGACCCGGACCAAAACCAGGCATTAAACTCGCCCGAACGCCACCAGTCGAGTCGCTGGCCTTGCTGAAGGGCAGCAAAAATCAGAGCCAAGCCAGCGCTCAGATAAAGGAACCCAGCAAAGCTGGGGGCCGGGCCGCTCTTCTTGCGCGATGGCATAGGCGGAATGCCGAAGTAGATACAGATCATCATCACCGGCGCAATCACGGCAGAGTTCCAGAACATCCAATGCCACGAAAGATGGTCTCTGTACCAGCCGTAAAGCGAAGGTGCAATGTTCACCGCTCCGTCAACAAAGGTTGCATAAAAGGCAATTGTGAAGGGAAGGTATCGTAGTGGAATGTTGCGTAGGGCGAACGTCAGTGTGAGTGGGTAAAACGTACCTGAGGCAAGACCGGCGACAATGAGTGCG
>Ga0210399_10001832_pt1 | contig 16555 bp, 9 predicted proteins | sample IncBWC14MmetaG_FD_150865 | JGI IMG/M metagenome (GOLD analysis project Ga0210399, IMG submission 150865) | Forest soil microbial communities from Barre Woods Harvard Forest LTER site, Petersham, Massachusetts, United States - Inc-BW-C-14-M | ecosystem: Environmental > Terrestrial > Soil >...
ATTCGCGCGGACCCTGCGCGGCGACCTGCGCCATCATGAACGCGAGCCACAATAGTCCCACGGTCACGTGGGCGCCGTGCAGGCCCACCAGGCTGAAAAAGGACGACAGAAATGCGCTGCGCGACGGCCCGGCACCTTGCGCCAGCATGCCGGCGAACTCAGAAAACTCCAAGCTGAGAAAAATCGCGCCAAGCGCGAAAGTGGCAGCAAACAAGATGAAAAATAGCTTCAAACGCCGGCGTTCGATGAACAGCGAACCCAGTCCGCATGTGTAGCTCGAGAACAGCAGACACAAGGTTTCGATTGCGACATGCTTCAATTCGAACAGGCTGTGCGGGGTGGGTCCACCGTCGGTTTGCCCGGAGAGTACGGCGTACGCTGCGAACAATGCCGAGAACATGATGATGTCGCTCAGCAGGAATATCCAAAATCCGTAACCGACGACGATGCGCACTGGCGCGGGACCATCCCCGCCGAATGCCGCTATCGCTGTCGGCACTCCGATGGAATCAGACGCTGCCGACGCACTCATACAGGTTCCGCCTTTGGCATGCGGGCACGAGCATCCCTGGCCAGCTCTTCACCCGAGACTTCCACATTGACTCGCTCGATCCACCCGAACGCCAGCAAAGTCAGCAATGCGCAGACGATTCCGAGTATCGCCATCCACCAGATATGCCAAATGAGCGCGAAGCCCGTGATCACCGCGAAAAAGGCGGTGACAAATCCGTTGGGACTGTTGCCAGGCAATTCTATCGACTCATATTTATCGGGAAATACACCTGCCGTGCCCGTCTGCTTCATATAGGCAAAGGCATCCTGCGACTCGACGCGCGGCATGACCGCGAAGTTGTAGCGGGGCGGAGGTGAAGTCGTGGACCACTCGAGGGTCCTTCCGTCCCAAGGGTCGCCGGTCAGATCCCGGCGGCTCGCGCGCGAACGAATGCTGACGACAAGTTGCGCGATGGTCGCGAGGATTCCGCAAAGAATCAGAATCGCTCCTGCCTCGGCGACCATCAAATAGGGCTGCCACTCGGTATTGGCGTAGTGCTGCATGCGGCGCGTCATGCCAAAAAGACCCAAGACGTAAAGCGGCATGAAGGCGACATAGAATCCAATCAGCCAGCACCAAAAGCTCACCTGTCCGAGGCGTTTGTCGAGCGTGAATCCGAACACTTTCGGGAACCAATAGTTGTAACCTGCCATGGCACCGAACAGTACGCCGCCGATGATCACGTTATGAAAGTGCGCCACCAAAAACACACTGTTATGCAGTACAAAATCCGCCGGCGGCACGGCCATCAGCACGCCGGTGAGCCCGCCAATGACGAATGTCACCATGAAGCCAATCGCCCAAAGCACCGGTACCTCAAAGCGGACGCGCCCGCCATACAAGGTAAATAGCCAATTGAACACCTTAACGCCGGTTGGTATGGCGATGATCATGGTCATGATGCCGAAGAACGCGTTTACATTGGCGCCCGCGCCCATGGTGAAGAAGTGGTGCAGCCAGACCATGAACGACAAAATGCAGATCGCCATGGTCGCCATCACCATCGAGCGATATCCAAATAGAGCCTTACCGGTAAAGGTGGCGATGACTTCAGAGAAGACGCCGAAAGCCGGCAGGATAAGAATGTAAACTTCCGGATGACCCCACGCCCATATCAAATTGAAATACAACATCGCATTGCCGCCGCCGTTGTTCGTGAAGAAATGTGCGCCGATATAGCGATCCAGCAACAACATTCCGAGCGTGGCGGTGAGGATCGGAAAAGCAGCCACGATCAGCAGGTTCGAGGCCAGCGCCGTCCAGCAAAACACCGGCATGCGCATGTATCCCATTCCGGGCGCACGCAACTTCAAAATGGTGGTGACCAGATTGATTCCAGACAATAGCGTCCCGACGCCTGCAATCTGCAGGGACCATAAGTAGTAATCAACACCGACGCCCGGCGAGAACTGCAGTTCCGATAAAGGCGGATACGCCAGCCAGCCGGTGCGGGCGAACTCGCCGATTACCAGAGACACGTTCACGAGTAAAGCGCCGGTCGCCGTCAGCCAAAAGCTCACTGCATTCAACACCGGGAAGGCGACATCACGCACCCCCAGTTGCAGCGGAACCACGAAGTTCATGAGGCCCACCATGAAGGGCATGGCCATGAAAAAAATCATGATCGTGCCGTGGGCGGAGAAAATCTGGTCGTAGTGCTGTGGCGGCAGGTAGCCCGGGGCGCTGCCCGCAGCGATGGCAAGTTGCGATCGCATCATGATGGCATCGACGAATCCGCGCAGCAGCATCAGTAGGGCGAGCAGCACGTACATCACGCCCACCCGTTTATGGTCCGTGGTCGTCAGCCACTCGCTCCACAAGTACTTCCACCACCCCTTGAAGGTCACGATCGCGAGAACCGAGCCAATGAAGACCATGACGAAAACCGAGGCGCCCATCTGAATGGGGTTATCGAGCGGAATCGCGGCCCAGGTGAGCTTGCCCATTTAGTTGCTCTCCGCGGATGGGGCGGCCATCGGAGCCGCCAGCTGCAGGATGTGTTCGTAAATCATGGGATCGACGTCGGCATAGCTTCGTGACGCAACCTTTTTGGTCGGCTTTGCCAGTTCGTCGTAGGCATCTGTATTCAGCACCTCAGCGCCGCCGCGGGCCTGCTCGAGCCAAGCAGCGAATTCCGCCCCCGGCAGCGCTTGCACGATGAACTGCATGTCGGAGAAGCCATCGCCGCTGAAGTGCGATGACAACCCCGGGTAGCTACCGGCGCGGTCCGCCATCAAATTAAGATGCGTGGTCATTCCCGGCATCGTATAAATCTGGGTGCCAAGCTGCGGTATGAAGAAGGCATTCATCACGGTCGCCGAGGTCAGCGCGAACTCAATTGGCGCTCCAACGGGCACGATGAGCTGATTGACGCTGGCCACGCGCAAGTCCGGATATATGAACAACCACTTCCAATCGAGTGATACCACCTCAACCCGCACCGGCTTGGCGTCGGAATGGAGTTTCGCGGCAGGGTCGAGATCATGTGCGCCGATCCAGGCAACACCGGCCAGCAGGAACACAACCATCGCCGGTATGGCCCAGACCACGAGTTCGATGCTGCCCGAATAAACCAGTTCGGGACGGAACTTGGCCCGCTTGTTGGACGCGCGATACCACCAGGCAAAGGCAAGCGTCAGCAGAATGACGGGTGCGACCACCACCAACATGATGCCGGTGGCATTAAAGAGAATCAGTTTCTCCGCAGCTGATACTGGGCCTTGCGGATCCAGAACACCGACGTTCCGGCAAGACGCGAGGAGGAGGGCGGTCCCGCAAGCAGCTGGGATCCTCAGTAGCGGCTTTGCGCGCACTGCGGCCGCCGGGGACTGGAACGTGGTCCTAATGAAAGAGCAGGTTTTACGCATTCGCATTTTCGCCTCGCCTTGAATTCGGTTCCCCGTTGGAATGTTGTTTTGGTTTTCTGTCCATCTCGGCAGCAGGCGGCCTGGAATCCACCGCCCGCGAAATCCTGGGCGAATGCAGGGTTGGCAACTGCACGATGTCCTTCGAGAAAAACAAATCCAACGTCCAGTCAAGCGCGACGCGCACTTTCTTTTGCAAACCGGGCATCAAGCTAAGATAAATCGCGCGCCACAGCCACCAGGCGATGATCCCGGAAAACTTCATGTTCAGAATTTCCGCGACGCCGGCGCGACGTCCTATGGTCGCGAGCAGTCCCAGGGTCTTGAACTTAAAGGGTTGCGGCGGCAGGCCGCGTGTGGTTGCCGCGATGTTTTTCGCGAGCGCGGCGGCCATACGAATCGCGTGCTGCGCCGTGGGTGGATAAAACTTGCCCGGACTTAAGGGGTCGGGAACCAGGGCGCAGTCGCCCAGCGCCCAAACGCCGGGGAAATTGGGGACTTGCATGCACTCATTCGCAACGACCCGGCCTTGCTGCATCACGCAGGGCAGGCACGAAAGCACTGGCGCCGGGGTCGTGCCCGCAGTCCAGACCAACATGCGGGTGGGGATCATCGTGCCGTCGTCGAGCGTCACCTCCTGGCCATCATAGCCCGCGACCTTGGTATTCAACCTGACCTCCACTCCACGCGCACGGAGTTTTTCCTGGGCGTAGCGGCCTAGACTTGCTCCCAACTCCGGAAGAATGTGGTCGCCGGAGTGCACTACGACAACCCGGATCATGTTCACGTTCAAGCGGGGATAGAACCGCAGCGCTTGACGCAGGAAATCACTCACGGAACCGGCGGTTTCGACGCCGGCGAAACCGCCGCCCGCCACTACCACAGTTAGCGTCTTGTTGCGTTCGGCTTCCACAACCTGATTGTCAGCCAGTTCGAGCGCATCAATCACAGAATTGCGAATCAGAATGGCGTCTCCCAACGACTTCATCGTCAGGGCGTGCGCCTCGAGGCCCGGCGTATGATAAAAGTTGGTTACGGCGCCGAGCGCCAGCACCAGCTGATCATAGGCAATCTCGTAAGCATTCAGCAGATCCTTGTGGCGGATGCGCACCAGTTTCTTGGTGAGGTCAATTGACTCGACTTCGGCGATCGCCACCCGGGCGCGATGCAGAATTTTGCGCAGCGGCTGGACGATGTCCGTGACCGCCACGTCGCTTCCGGCCACCTCATGCAGCATGGGCGTAAACAGGACAAAGTTTTCTTTGGAGATCAACGCGATTTCTATGTCCGGTGTGCCGGCCAGCCGCTTTTCAAGGTGCATGGCAGCGAACGCACCGGCGAAGCCGCCGCCAAGCACCAGGATGCGCCGCGTGCCGGCGGGCAGGGCACGCGAACTTCCGTTGGAGGGCGCTCTTGGATCCGTGCGGGTGGCTGATGCGCTCATCTGGTTAGTATCGTCGGCTCGATGGTTTCTATAGCCCGGGACTGCATTGCATGATGCCGCCATCGGCAAAGACCGTTGTCGCGGTCATGTAACTCGCCCCGCTTCCGGCGAGAAAGGCCACGATGCTGCCGATTTCCTGCGGCTGTGCCATGCGGCCAAGCGGGATGACGGCGTCGAGCTTGGCCAGCAGTGCGGGGTCGTTCATCGTGGACGTATTGATCGGCGTTGCCACTGCGCCAGGCCCCACGCCAACCACGAGTATGTTGTGGCATGCCAGCTCCACGCCAGCGGTACGCGTTAACATCCGCATTCCGCCCTTCGATACGCAATACGCGGTATTGCCCGGCATAGGCCAATCCTCGTGAACGGAACTGACATTGACGATGCGCCCGCCACCGCCCTGCTTGATCATCTGTTGTGCGGCCAGCTGGGTGCCAAAAAACGCGCTCTTCAAGTTGATGGCGAGAACCTTGTCGTACTGCGCTTCCGTGGTGTCGAGTATCGACGTACGAGTTTCGACGCCGGCATTGTTGACCATGACGTCAATGCGACCAAACGTCTCGACCGCCGCGCCGATGAGCTTTCGCAAATCGCCGATTTTGCTGACGTCAGCTTGCACTCCGATGGCGCGACTGCCCAATTCGAGCACTTGCTTTTCCAGGGCCTCAGTCGCCTCGGGATTCACGACATAGTCGATGACGATACTGGCGCCTTGCTTGGCGAGCTCGGTGACGATGGCCAATCCAATGCCGCTGTTGCCACCCGTAACGATGGCGACCTTGCCTTTGAGGTTCATGGTGCGTCCCCTGATTGAAGGTTCAAATGCATTTCAGATTTGCTCATGCCCGCCGCCTGTGCCGGACCAGTGCAAATGACAGCATGGTCATCGCCACCGCAACCGCAGCCGTTGCACCATAGATGGTGTCGAAGTGCAGGCCCGCGCGGGATTGCAGCGGCCCCACGCCAAAAGCGGCGATGCCATAGCCGACCTGATAAGCACAGATCAGTCCGCCGGCCACCGAAGCGGCAACGCTCGTCAATTCTTCCTGTCCGAGACTGATCACCAGCGGCAGCAGCGCCGAACATCCCAGTCCGGCAACGGCAAATGCCGCAATGCCAAGGAGCGGGTGGGCGCTTTGCAGGCCTGCCGTGGCCACGAAGGCGGATGTAACGACGATCGGCAAGATGCGAAAGGTAGCGCCCGCGGGAAGCCACTTGTCGAGCGTCGCGAACAACACACGACCGGCCGTGACGGCTGACCAGAAGACGGTGAGCGCGAGAGAGGCAAGAGCGGCGCCCGCCCCGAGCTGCTTGGCCATATAGACCGAAGCCCAATTGCCGTTCATTGTTTCGCAAATGCCATACAGCAATGCAAACGCTGCGAACAACCAGAACCGCGCCGGCAGCTTGGGCTTGCCTGGTGGTCCTTGCGCTTCGAGCGGTTGCCGCGTCGTTTGGAAGGGAAGACCCGCGCTAAATAGCACCAGTAAGAGGCTTGCTAACGCTACGGATATCGGCATGCCCCACCACATTCCGATGCCGACGAACAACAGCACAAAGACCGGTGCCAACGCCGTGCCCAGACCCAGCAAGGCGTTCAAACCGAGCACCGCCTTCTCGACCTGGTAAGGGTAGAAAGCCGCGGCAAATGTATTGAGCGCCGGTACGGTGAACCCAAATCCAGCACCCAATGATGCGGTCGCTGCGAGCAATACCAGGTAAGCGAGCGCCTCCTCGTGCATCACGAACCGACTGCACACCAGCAGCGCCATCGCCAAGAGATTGGCGTAGAGACCCAGCAGGTATACCTGCTTGGCGCCGATGCGGCGCGACAAGCCGGCGCCGAGAAGCGATGAGATTATCGCCATGATTGCCTGCGGCACGAAGATGCCGCCATACTCCTGATTGGTCAGGCCGTAATCCGCGGCACTTGTGAATACCACGCTCGCCGCCGGAAAAGTGACCAGCGCCACGCCTTGGATCACGGCAGCGGTGTAAACCGAGACGATTTCTTTGCGCCTCACTGGCTCGAGGAGTGCTGCCGCAACCGCCGCACCGCGATTCATCGCAGTCTCTCCAAGAGGTGGTCCCCGACCCGAAGCGCGTTGGCAATTGCCGTCAATGAGGGGTTCACCGCGCCGATACTCGGAAAGAAACTCGTGTCGACTACATACAGATTGTCGAGCTCGTGCGCTTTGCAGTTGACGTCAAGCACCGACGTCCTCGGGTCGATTCCAAAACGGCAGGTGCCGGCCTGGTGGGCAACGCCGGCAATTGGAATATGCTTCCCGAGATAAAGGCTGTTTGGAATCAAATGCGGATGCATGTCCATGTGCTCGAGCATGGCTTGGAGCTTGGATCGAAGGTGGTTGATCGCCTCCACATTGGTAAATTCGTAATGCACCTGAATCTCATTCTGCGCATTCAGGGTGATTCGGTTCTGCGGCAGCGCGAGGTCTTCGGAGGTCAGCCAGAAATCCACGGCGTGACGTGCCATTTTGTCAAGCGTAAAGCCGGGGGCAAACCGCGGCGCGTCCTCGCGAAACATCGGTCCCTGTGACTTTCCGAGCATCTGTATGTTGCCCAGCGGAAACGCATGCTCGGGTGCCGAAAAATAAAAGTCGTTGATCGAGAGCGTCTTCTGAAATACCGTCGGGTTTTCGAGCCGCGAGAGTGCCACCAGCGCCATGGCGTTGTGGAACATGTAGTGACGGCCGACCATGTCTGAGCCGTTGGCAAGCCCGGAAGGATGCGCCGCGCTGGCTGACATCAAAAGCAGGCGCGCAGAATTGGCAGCTCCGCAGGAGACCACGACGATATCACCCGTATAGGATTCTTCGTGCCCTTCGCGGTCAACGACCACACGCGTGACCTCGCGTCCGCCTGCGCTGGTTTCGAGTCGCCGGACGTGAGCATGGGTCAGCAGTGATACGTTCGAGTGACGCAGTGCCGGCCGCACCGCGATGGTCTCGGCATCAGCCTTGGCGTGCACGAGGCAGGGAAACCCGTCGCAGGTGTTGCAGCGAATGCAGCGGCTGTTGATTGGGTCTGCCTCGTCGAGAAGCACGGCGCAGGGCGCGTAGGCGGGGTGGTAGCCGGTCCGCGTCAGGGCATCGGCAATTTCCTGAATACGCGGTTCATGGCTCACCGGCGGGAAAGGGTATGGTGCACTGGCGGGCGGATCGGTGGGATCATCACCGCGCCGGCCGTGGACGTTGTAGAGCTGTTCTGCTTGCGAGTAATACGGCTCCAGATCCTCATAGCGGATCGGCCAATCCGCGCTCATTCCATCGGCGGTCCGGTGCGCAGTGAAATCTTGCTGACGCAACCGATAAAGCGCTGCGCCAAACATCTTGGTCGCTCCGCCGACAAAATAGTGGACGCCGGGCTGAAATGCGCGCTGGTCCTTGTCATACCAGGTGTCCTTGGACGTGTAGCGGTTCTTGACGAACACCTCGGTTGTGTCCCAATTCTGCTGCTCGCGGGGAAGATACCCGCCGCGCTCGAGGATTAGAATGCGCTTCCCGGACGCGGCAAGCTTGAGCGCCAGCGTGCCGCCGCCCGCGCCGCTGCCGATGACTATGACGTCGAAACCAGCACTCATGGCGCAGGCGCCTTGCGTTTGGACGCCGCCGACACAGCCGCCGCAACGACCTCATCGCGCACCGTGGCTATTTCACGCGTGTGCGGTTTGAGCAGTTTGGCGATCAGCCCGGTCCAGCCCGTCTGATGTGATGCCCCGGCGCCGCGACCCGAGTCGCCGTGGAAGTACTCGTGGAACAAGATGTAATCGCGAAAGTGCGGATCGCCGGCGAGCTTGGGGTGGTATTTGAGCACCGGCCGCTGGCCATCCGCCCCCTTCAGGAACAGGCGCGACAAACGCTGCGCCAATTCCTCGCCGACCTCGTACAGGGTGAGAAATTTACCGGACCCGGTCGGACACTCGACCTTGAATTCATCGCCGTAGTAGTAGTGAAATCTTTGCAGGGCCTCGATGATCAAATAGTTGATCGGCATCCAGATGGGACCGCGCCAGTTCGAGTTGCCGCCGAACAGTCCGCTGCGCGACTCTGCCGGCCAGTAGCCGACTTCGTGGTTCGTGCCGCCTGCTGCAAATCGGAACGGTTCCAGCTCGTGCTGTTTCGACAACGCGCGCACGCCGTAGTCCGACAGGAAGCTCTTCTCGTCCAGCATCCGGCGCAGCAACGCGGTCATGCGATGACCGCGCAGCAAGGACAGCAAGCGACGGTCGCCTTCACCGCCAACATGCCAATTGGAGACTAGATTCGCGAGGTCCGGGCGATGCTTGAGGAACCATTGCAATCGCGCGGAAAACTCGGGGAGCTGTTGCAACACCTCGGGTTCCAGAACCTGACTGGCAAACAGCGGAATCAGACCGACGATCGAGTGGACTTTCAATTCGACGTTAGTGTTATCCGGAAAGACCAGCTGATCGTAGTAGAACTCGTCGGACTCGTCCCACAGACCCAGCCTATCCTCACCCACGCCATTGATGGCGGCGGCGATGGAAAGGAAGTGCTCGAAGAACTTCGAGGCGATGTCCTCGTACGCGGGATCGTGCAGTGCCAGTTCGAGCGCAGTGCGCAACAGGTTAAGGCAGTACATCGCCATCCAGCTGGTGCCGTCAGCCTGATTGATGAATCCGCCGGTGGGAAGCGGACTGCTCCGATCGAATACGCCAATGTTGTCGAGACCGAGGAAACCGCCCTGGAAAATGTTGCGCCCCTGTTCGTCCTTGCGATTGACCCACCAGGTGAAATTGAGCATGAGCTTGTTGAACATGCGCTTCAGGAATTCGAGATCGCCCGGATATGCCGGGTTTGACTCTTGACGTTGCCTGCGGTCGATTTGGAACACACGCCAGGCTGCCCACGCGTGCACTGGAGGATTGACATCCCCGAATGCCCATTCGTACGCGGGAAACTGGCCGTTTGCGTGCATGTATGACTCGCGCGCCAACAACAGGAGCTGCGACTTGGCGAACTCAGCGTCGATGACCGCAAAAGTAATGCAGTGAAAGGCGAGATCCCATGCGGCGAACCACGGATATTCCCACTTGTCGGGCATTGAGATCACATCGGCGTTGTTGAGGTGCTTCCAGTCCCGATTGCGGCCGTACCTGCGCTGCGGCGGCGGCGGCGGCTGCTGCGGGTCGCCTTGGAGCCACTCCTCCACGCAGTAGTGGAAAAACATCTTGTTCCAGACCATCCCCGCGAACGCCTGGCGTTGCACGAGCCTGGCATCAGGGTCGACAATTTTTTGCTGCAACTCGGCGTAAAACTCATCGGCCTCCGCGCGGCGCGCAGTAAGAATGGCGTCGAAGTCTGCGAAGGGACGATGCTTCGTGCTCAATCCCTTGTCCTGCGACAGTCGGAGCCGCAGGGTCACTGCAGCACCTGCCGCCACGTTCGTTTCATGTAGCGCGCCGACCTTGGTGCCGGTTTGGCCCGGATTCACCGCATCGTGCCTGCCTTGTACGATGTATTCGTGAAAGGCATCCTTGAAATAACCGCGCGCCTCATTCTGTCCGAACAGACGGCGCATATTGGTCTCGTTTTCGCAGAACAGCAGCGTCGATGCAGAATCCAAATCCAGTCGCAGAGTTCCCAGTGCCGAGTGTTGAGCGTCGACTCCGTCTGCGCGGGCGGCCAGCGCCGGTTTCGCTACGCCCGGCCGCCACGACCAAATGTTGCGGCAGCACAGCTGTGGCAGCAACGTCAGTGGCGCGGCATCGGGCCCGCGATTGTGCGCGGTGATCTGCATGAGAACATCGTCGGGCGCACCTTTTGCGTATTCGACAAACACGTCGAAGTAGCGATCCTCATCGAACAAACCCGTGTCCAGAAGCTCGAACTCCGTGTGTTCGGTGCCGCGCCTGCGGTTCTCCTCCAGGAGCTGCGAATAGGGGAAGGCCGCCTGCGGATACTTGTAGAGCATCTTCAAATATGAGTGGCTCGGTGTGGCATCGAGGTAGTAGTACAACTCCTTGACGTCTTCGCCGTGGTTGCCTTCGGAGTTGGTCAGGCCGAACAGACGTTCTTTGAGGATCGGGTCCTTGCCATTCCACAACGCGAGTGACAGGCACAAATATTGATGGTCGTCGCTGAATCCGGCGATGCCGTCCTCGCCCCAACGATAGGCGCGGCTGCGCGCGTGGTCGTGCGGCAGGTAATCCCATGCACCTCCCCAGGCGCTGTAGTCCTCACGGACCGTCCCCCACTGGCGCTCGGAAAGATACGGACCCCAGCGGCGCCAATTCTCCTTGCCCGCCTTGTCGCTAGCCAGCCGCTGTTTCTCGGCGGAGATTTTCTTCAGTGATTTTGGTGCAGTTGGGGGCATGAGAGTTTTCTAGCCCGCAGTCCTGTTGACGGACTCTACAGGCAGTGCACTCCGGCGCTGCGTGGTGTGCGTTGCCGCTGATTGGGGCTCGCGCAGAACAACGCGGTCCAGCCGTAATACTTCCGCAACCGACCATGCCTGAAACGGACAGCCGCGCGGCGTATGCGGTGCTTCGCCATCTGCAATCTCGCTGATGTGATCCAAACCCGCCGCGTCCATTCGCGCGAGCAAGGGGTCCAAAAATCGCGTGCGCGCCTCCCTGCGCGCCTGCGCATCGTTGCCATGAATGCGCAACCAGGCCTCGACGAACGCCCCCATCAACCATGGCCAGACGGTACCCTGGTGGTAACTGCCGTCGCGTTGCCGAACGCCGCCCTCATAGCGACCCGTATATCCAGGTTCATTGGGCGCAAGTGTGCGCAGTCCTGCCGGAGTCCACAGCTCCTGTTCCACCGCATCGAGCACCTTGAGCGCGCGATCGCCATCGATCATCGCGAGTGGCAGGCCGCCGATCGCAAATATCTGGTTCGGTCGCAACGCGGGATCGTTCAATCCAGGTTGATGGTTTGCGTCCACGACGTCGAACAGATAATTGCGGTCGGCGTTCCAGAATCGCTCGCGAAACGAGCGCAGACCCGTTTGCAGTAGTTCCTGCCATTGCGGGTCGGATTGCACGGCAAATGCCAGTGCGTTCAGCCACAGGGCTTGGATTTCCACCGGCTTGCCAATTCTAGGCGTGACGACCCAATCGCCAACCTTCGCGTCCATCCAGGTCAGCTGCACGCCTGCTTCCCCTGCCGCCACCAGGCCATCCTTGCCCACGCGAATGCCAAATCGTGTGCCCTGCGAATACCCTGTCAGGATTTTGGTGACCGCTTCGCGCAGGATCAAATCTTCATGGTCCTCGAGTGACTCGGGATTCGTGCGGCCACGCGCCTCAACGTACTCGCGCACGGCATTAACGAACCACAGCGAAGCGTCGACGGAATTGAATTCGGGCTGCTCGCCGTGATCCGGAAAGCGATTCGGCAGCATGCCTTCGGACACGGTCGATGCCCACGGAATCAGGATGTCATGCGCTGCGTCGAGGCGTGCGGTGGCGATGCACAAGCCGCGCAGCGCGATAAAGGTGTCGCGGCCCCAGTCGGTAAACCACGGATAGCCCGCGATGACCGTCCTGCCCGGCGCGCCCTTACTCGATCGCCGCACGATGTAGGCGTCAGCCGAGGCGTGAAGCCGGGAATCGAATTTCGCACGGCGACCCTGTTCACGCTGGCGGGCGCGTCCCAGAAGATGGAGGACCTCGGTTTGCGCCAGTGAATCCGCGGCATAGTCGCTGGTCGTGAAAATCAAGGCGGCGTCTGCGGCGTCGAGCAGCCACGAAAAGGTACCCGGTGCCGCCAGATCCTCTTCGCAGTCGAGGCCCCGAGCCTGTTCAGCCTGGTATAAGAAATTGTTGTACCAGTGTGGCTCGTGAACGTAGCCGCCGTTGGTGAGTGCCGTAACGCCCGGCACGCCGCAGTAGGGTTGCCAGGTTACGCAACCGGGGCGCACCGCGGCGTCAAATCGGAATGCCGGGTTGCTCCGCTGCAGCGCATGGTAATCGCGGCCGGAGAGAAACGGCCGGGCGGTGAGCTTCGCCGCGCCTCCGGCCGAGAGCAACTTCCACGCGACGCAGGCGACAGGCGCGTCGTGGACGACAAAAATCTCCTGTTGTATTCGCGTACCATCGGCGAACCTAAAAACCCAGGTTGGCCACGGCGCGGACGCGAAACTCTCGATATTCCTCACGCCATCGCCGCCCATGACGCCCGGTGAATACCACTGAGAGCTGAGATCGAACCGTCCGCCGCTGGTCTCAAGCCAGGCATCGAAGCCGTTCACCAACACGAATCTTCCAGTCGGCGGCGTCGTTGCAGTAAGCAGCAGCGCGTGATAGCGGCGGGTGCGGATTCCGGCGACCGAGCCCGAGGCAAAGCCGCCGAGCCCGTCGGTCTCAAGCCATTCGCGGCCGGAAGCATCGATGGACATGGGCGGTCCTGCGGCCATTTATTTTCCAGCGGCCAGCATCTTGGCAACGCTGCCTTGAGTCGTGTTCGCCGAAACATCCGCCGTAAGCTTGGCCGCGTCATCGACCCAGCCACCGCCCATCGCTTTGTAGATATCGACCATGCCGATGTAGAGCGCAGCGCGCGCCGCCGCCCAGTTCAGTTCGGCCGGGAACAGTTGTTCTTCTGCCTGCAACACCGTCGTGTACGACTCTCTGCCGCCGTCGAACAGATACTGCGACAGCTGCGCATAGGCTTTCAGCGCCGTTACCAAGCGCTCCTGGGCCGCAACCTGTTCGCTGAGCTCCTGCTGGGATACCAGCGCATTTTCGACATCTGCGAATGCGCTTTGAATAGCCAATTGATAACCGATCAAGGCCGCCTTGTGAGCGGCCTGCGACTGCTTGTATTGGCCGTAGACCTGCCCGCCGGTAAAAATGGGACCCGCGATCCCGCCTCCATAGTTCCAGACACGCGCGGGTCCCTTAAAAAGATTGTTGAGATCGGTACTCGAATATCCAGTCGCGCCGGTCAGCGAAATTGTGGGAAAAAACTGCGCCTTGGCGGCGCCGATCAAGGCGTTCGCTGCAATGAGCTGCTGTTCGCTTTGCAATAGGTCGGGCCGCCGCTCGAGCAGCTCCGAAGGTACTCCGGCGGGTATCGCCGGCGATGCAAGCTCGAAAATGGTCTTGCCGCGGGGAATCTTGCCAGGATTCTTGCCGAGCAGAATCGACAAGGCGTTCTCGAGGAGGGCAATCTGGGTCTTGATCTGCGGAATCTGCGCCGCTGCTGCTTCATAGCGCGAGTTCGCCTGCTCGACGTTCAACTCGGAGACACGGCCGTATTTGAACTTGAGTTTCATCGAGCGTTGCGACTCACCGTATGCTGCGAGAGTCTGCTCCGCGATCACCAGTTGTTCATCGAAGCCACGCAATTGCAGATAGTCGCTCGCAACCGACCCGACCAGACTTAAGATCACTCCGCGGCGAGCTTGTTCTGTGGCGAACAGATTGGCTTGCGCCGATTCGGTCAGTCGACGGATGCGCCCCCACAAATCGAGTTCCCAGCTGGCGCCCGCCAGCACCTGGTAGGCGTTGGTCGGATTCGAGAGATTGCCCGGCAGCGTGGTCGTGCCATTTTGCGAAAACCTGTAGCGGCCTGCCGCCGCTTGGTAGTTAAGTTGCGGAAACAAAGGTGAGCGCGTGCTGGTGAGAACGGCACTGGCCTGCTCGACGTTGGCAGCGGCGATCTTGATGTTCTTGTTGTTCGCGAGTCCTTCCCGGATCAGCTGATCCAGCACGGGATCGTCGAACTGCGTCCACCAATCGGTGTTGGCGGTCGCAGCCGCTTGCGCGGGCTCGAACATAAAAGCGCTCGGTACGGCAACGGCAGGTCGGTGGTAGTTCGGACCCATGGCGCATCCTGCGAGCAGCGCGCTCGCAACCCCCGCCACTTTCGCTCCACGCATAATGCGCACTCTAGTCGCCTTCCCGCGCGCGCATCGCTGCCGTTGCCGGCGAGCCACCGCCCGGGCCTTTCTCCGCCGGTGTCTGCACCACTTCGCTCTTCGGACTCTTCGAAAATTTCGCGCTCAGTGTCTGGAGCGACCAGTAGAACATCGGAATGAAGAAGATCGCGATGACCGTTGCCGCCAGTGTCCCACCGATCACGCCGGTGCCGATCGAGTGCCGGCTGTTGGCGGACGCGCCGGTGGCTATGGCCAGCGGCACGGTACCGAGCACAAATGCGAACGACGTCATGATGATGGGCCGCAGCCGGAGTTTTGCGGCTTCGGCAGCCGCATCAAAGAAGTTCATGCCTTCCTTGCGGTTCTTTTCCACCGCAAATTCGACAATCAATATTGCGTTCTTTGCGGCCAGGCCGACGAGGGTCAGCATTCCGATCTGAAAGTACAGGTCGTTATCGAGACCGCGCAGGGCGATGGCGATCAGCGCACCGAGAATTGCAAACGGCACCGCCATCATCACGCCGACGGGCAGCGACCAGCTTTCATATTGCGCGGCAAGGATCATGAACACGAAGATCAGTCCAAAGACGAACGCGACGGCGGACGTGGAGCCCGACGACACTTCTTCGCGCGCCTCCCCCGACCACTCGTAGCCGTAGCTCGCGGGCATGACTTCCTGTGCGACCTCGCGGATTGCGGCGAGCGCCTGACCGGAACTCACCCCCGGCGCGGGCGCACCGTTGATGGCGATTGCCGGATAGTTGTTGAATCTCGTCACCAGGTCGGGACCGGTAACGTAGCGCGTCGTCACCAGTGCCGACAGGGGAATCATCTTGCCGTCCCGGTTCTTGACGTAGAATTTGCCGGTGTCCTCCGGGCTCATTCGATACGATGGCTCCGCCTGCAGTATGACTTGGTAGAGGCGCGAGTCCTTCGGAAACTGGCTGACATAAAGCGATCCGAACATGGTCTGCAGCGTCGAATAGACGTTCTGCACGGGAACCCCTAAAACCTCGGCCTTCTCGCGGTCAACCTCGGCGAGGAGTTGCTGGCCGTTCGCGCGAATCGTCGTGTTGACTCCGGCGAGCTCCGGTCTCTTTCTCGCTTTGGCGATAATCCGCTCGACCACGTCACTCAGTTGCGAATAGTTGCCGCCGCCCTGTTGTTCGATCCAGATCTGAAAGCCCGCGGTGATGCCAAGGCCCGGAATCGCCGGCGGATTGACCGGCACGACGAGGCCGCTCAGGATCCCCGCGTATTGCTTTCTTGCATCGGCAATCACCGCATCGGCCGAGAGTGCCTGGGTCTTGCGCTCCTCGTAGTCCTTGAGCGACACGAAAAGCACGCCGTAGTTGGTCTTGTTCTGGGAGTCGATAAGGCTGTAGCCATCAACCTGGGATACGTTCGCGACCGCGGGGTTTTGCCGCATGACTGCCGCGGCCTGGCTGCCCACATCCCCGGTCCGATCGAGACTCGCCGAATCGGGCAGAAAATACGCCACGAACAGGTAGCCCTGATCTTCCTGGGGTACGAACGCGGTTGGCAGGACCCTGAACAGTACGACCGATCCGACGACGACGACCCCGAAAACAATCAGAGCCACGGGCCAGTTCTGCATGACCCGCTTCACGCCGCGCACATAGCCAGCGTTCAGCCGGTCGAACGTAGCGTCGAACCACTTGAAAAATCCCTTCTTCTCGCTGTGCCTGGCCTGAACCAGGATCGCCGCGAGTGCCGGGGACAGCGTGAGCGCAATGATGCCCGAAAAGACCACCGAGATCGCGATGGTCACCGCAAACTGTTTGTAGAGCGCCCCGG
>Ga0210399_10001833_pt1 | contig 16554 bp, 9 predicted proteins | sample IncBWC14MmetaG_FD_150865 | JGI IMG/M metagenome (GOLD analysis project Ga0210399, IMG submission 150865) | Forest soil microbial communities from Barre Woods Harvard Forest LTER site, Petersham, Massachusetts, United States - Inc-BW-C-14-M | ecosystem: Environmental > Terrestrial > Soil >...
GACATCCGCGACGACCGAACTCCCCCGAATGACTATGGGCGCTGGCCAAGACCAGATGATTGGATTTGAAACATTTCGGGATTGCCTGACACAAATTACCTTTCTGCAAATCGTTCAAGGCAAGATCAAACTTCTCTTCGTAGCGTCCGTTGTGTATGAGGACGTTTTCGGGTCCAGGTATACAACAAGAGACGCAGGGACCTTTGACCGGCGCACCTTGAGGTTCAGAGTTGAGGACAACATAGCAGGCTAATACGATCAAGCTGCCCAGAATGCGGAACGTTTTCACGGTGCTAACCTCACTCCATAAGGATTTTCACTCGCTCGATCCAAGCATCGAGGTCGCGCACGTCGATCAACCAAGGCGCGTGACCAGTCTCCGTCAACCTGATGATCGGAATTTCCCCGCGCTGGCAAAGTGTGCGCACGGTCGCGGGAGATACGCTCAAGTACTCACTCGCGGGCCGCAAGCGGAGGAGCCGTCTCGCCGAAATGTCGCGTCTAGTCATTGCCTGCCTGCGATCTCTCGCCATCGGCTCGCCGTCGCTACCGACCGCGCTACTTTCTCCGATAGTTCGGATTCACTCAGTGCCGAGAACGTCGGAGTCTTCCAACGTGCAGGCGGAATCTTGCTCTCGACTGGCGCTGTAACTACGGGGTGTATCTGCTCTGTAACTAGGGGTTTTTCGCCTTCACACTTCACTGGGGTAAAGTGTGCACTTTCGTAAATACCTTTATCTTCAATGTGCGCGTCTTCGGAATTCGGCGCATTTTCTTCGTTCGGTGCGGCGTCTGTTTTTTGCTTCACACTACAGCTAGGTGAAGTGTGCACTTGGTTCGTACTACACCGAGTGAAGACACTAGTACCTGGGTATAGTGCTTGGCGGGTTTCGCTCTCGGGATTCGGGAGAGGGAGAGCCCGCGATTGCGCCCTCAGTTCTCGTTCGGCTCCGCTCTCTAGTTTCAAACGCGCATGGACTTCGGCGAGGACGTCTTGGAATCTCTCGCTGTCAAGGGTGAAGCGATAGCGCCCAACGTCGCGGAAATTGTTCGACCGTGGCAGAGATTCGATGACCCCGTGTAGCTTGAACTGCCGCAGAACCTTCGCAATCGTCGCATCCGATTTCATGCCTGAGTACCGGGCTAATCCGCGATAGGAAACGCCCACTTCGCCTTTTTCAGAGAAACAGAACAGCACAGGCAGAATGGCGCGCCCTGCATCGTCTAAACCTGCCCACACGCCGCTCCTGACGAATTGCTCAAGCGGGAACGATGAAAGCCCGACCGGAGAAGCAGCCCAGCGCTGCGGGCGCGCCAGCTTGGTGTTCCTGGAGATCGTCGGAACTGGCCATCGAGCACAGAGCCAAGCCGTTGCTTCTCTCAGCGCAGTGCTCGGCTCAAACTCTTCACGCCGGATGACCAGATCAATCGTTGACATCGCATCGCCGTCACAGACGTAGCACTTGGCGCGGTTGCGACGAAAAGACAGGCTAGGGCTTCGGTCACCGTTCTGGTGCGCTCCTACGCGCCAGCAATGCGCAGCGTTACGCCCTGCCACGCGAAGCCCCAACTCTCTCGCGACCTCAGCAATCGGAATTTCGCGCCTGATGTAGTTCATGTCCGGCAATGACTGCCTCTCGCTCATCTAGCGGCCCTTGTCCTCGTGCTGCCCCTGCAAAGTTGCAGTCGGGGATTCGCCGCGTACCTGCTTAAGCCATCGCCTTGCGTGCGCGAGTCGGTCGATTTCATCCGGGCGAAAGAACTGCGCGGGCCGCTCTTGCTCGTCGAGTTTGTTCTTGAGTTCGGGCATTGTTCGGTATTACCAACGTCAGCAGCCTTATCCCACGTGCCTTTTCAGCAGGGCATAGGATTCAATGTCCCGTGCTGGTGTGTTTTCATCGAGCGCTCGACCTTATTTGAGGCACGAAGAGCTGCGGGACGGTCATTACTTTGTCCCCTGGTCTTCCAACGCCGCGTGACACGGCACAGGGCCATCGGCAATGGCTTCTAGGAATCGGTTGAGACACAATTCGCAGCCGAAAAGTTTGAACAAGAGGATCGCAACTTTCCGTTGACGCAATTCTGCGCTCGCTCGCGCCGCTCGGACCCTGCGGCGCTTATCCTCCCGTCTACACTCACCGTGAAAGCGTGCCCGGGGGTCGGTGAGCGGCTGGCCGCATCCGCGGCAGAAGAACTTGTCTTGACAGTGAGTAGCTCCGGCGAGTAAGTTCTGCATCGAGTCCTTCGTTCAAAGTGCTGGCGCTGCTCCTGCGCTGGTTGCGTTCAACGATTGACGATTTCCGGGCGTTCGGGAGGCCCCTTCCGAGAGTTCTTCCGAACGCCGCGCTACACTTCTTCGCCCGGGTTTACTCCGTCCGAGACTCACCAGGCACGTCCAGGTCATCGATTCGGGCAAAAACGATTAACGTGGAATACGGGATAAGGGTGCGCTTGCCGATGTGCCGGCAGGGAAGTTGTTTGGTTGCAATCAAATTGTCAACGGTGCGCACGCATACGCCGAGTAGGGCTGCAGCAACACGTTTTGACACGAGAATGGGTTGTGTAGGTGGTTGTGGTTCGCAAGAGTCGATGTTATGGGCTGCGACGCGCATAGCCGCATATTGAAGCAGGTATGCGAATGGTGTCGAGCACGCGAACGGGCTTATTTTTTGGGTCGCTCGCGTTCAGCGATCTTCAGGCGCCAGCGCTCGAGAAGCGTTAGGCGCCGGCGCTCTTTCTCGGAAATGACCCTCCCAGGATCCATTGGCTTGATGTGCGACGATATCCAAACAGTGCCGTTGGACTCGAACCAATCCTCAAAGCTCGGATTACCAGCCGGGCAAGCGCGCACATAATCCTTCATCAGTAATTCGAGGTTCTCGTATGACATGGCCGACGCGGATTTCTTGAAGCGGTTTAACCTCATCCTGACGGTCGCTTCGGTTATTGTGCCCTCATTACCCTTCTCCATAAACCCCGCGTTCAGAAGGTCGGCGATCTCTCTGTAGGTCACCCGGCGTCCGGTCGCGGCACAGCAATACAGGTACAGCCAACCAAACATCATGCCAGGATTTTGCCTAACAGAATGTTCTTCCGAAATGATTTGTTTTAGTTCCATTAGGAGGGCCCTTGCCCATCCCAGACTGCCGGGCAATTCTGTAAAGATGTAATCTCGGGCAAATGTTGTTTGCACACGGGCGTCGATCGAGTCAAAAGCGGAGCTGCTCCACAGTGAGTCAAAGCCGATGTGCGTTGTGCCCAGACTGAGGACGTCGGTTTTCAGGGCTTCCAGACGGCGAATCATGCGATCGAGTCGGTCCTTGAGCGCGTCGAGGTCTTTCTTATGCAAGCTCTTGGCATACCCTTCATAGACACACGACCGGACGAGCGTCAGTAGGAAGGGCGGAGCGCAGCCATCCGATATGAGTCGGTTGAAAGTGCGACGGAATTCTCGATTTCCGGTAATGGCATCCAGCAATTCTGGAGCGTCGCGAAATACGTGCCGCAGGTCAGGCGCGTCGCGCAATGATTTGTCAGTTAGCCCGGTAGGATTCGAATACAGCAGATCATTCGGCTTGCCTTTCGTACCAGTGCGCATCATTGCGCGAATGGTATCTCTCGTAAACGTTCATGGCAAGCATTGGGGACGTAGTCTTCAGCCGGGACGCAGTTGATTCACGGCTGAGTTTGTCGGTTGACTAGCGGTTGACTGGCGGTTGACCCAAAATGGCCTAGAGAATCTACTTTCGGATGTGCCGGGTATGCGGCAAGTCTGCACCGCTTACAGACCCATCGTGACTGTCCGGTCAACTGTAAATCTACAGTTGTCACGCGACGGCGGGGCCGACCCGAAGCGCCACTTCGACTCGGGAACGGTGACGAAGTGTGTAAAAAAAGTCCTGCAAATTTGCAGTGAATTCGTTCCTGTCGACGGGCGCCGCCGATGACCTTCCAGGACAGTTTGACCTGGGTAAAAGTCTATCGGCGCTCCTCCATTTCCCAGGAAGGTCCACGGTCGCAACGGGGTCCGGGGATGCCAGGAATGCAATTGGTTCACGGTTGACCCTGAGTAGACCCTAGGTAGACCCTAGGTTTACCGAAATTGGCCTGCAGATTCCAATTCCGGCGCTGTCGGGTATGTGGGAAGTCCGCACGGCCGTTCGAGGTGCCCCGTGCGGCCCTTCGGACCAAAGGATAGTCCGATCAACTGTAAGTCTACAGTTGTTCCGCGACTCGGAAGCCGACCCGAAGCACTAGTTCAAAATGGCCAACGACTGGCTGCGAGAGTACGTGGGAAGAGCGGCTCTGCGTAGGCCATCCGATCCCTGCGGTCCGAGCCCGAAGTCGTCCTTTCTGCGCGTTTCCAAAAACAAGTGGGTCTGGAAAAGGCCAAACCCTAGAGGCAGAAATCTGGGAACGTTGAATTAGTATTCGTTCGGGGCGACACCGTAGGTATTGAGCACGGCCTGAAGACACCGGCTTGTTTCGGGGTTATGCAGAGCGCGCGTCGATACAATGGGAACCGAAAGAAGAAAGGCCGGTCCCTTTGACGGAGTGCGCTCGTCGCCGCGGTAGTGCCACGCAAAATTCGTGAAGCCAAGAAGGGCAATCTGTTGCTCATTGTTTTTCCAGTGATGAGCGATCTCGCGCTGCCATTTTGCGACCTCCCCAGGGTCAGTATTCGGCGGAAGATTCACGTCGAGGAATATGACAAATGGACGATCTCTCGGATCTTGACGCAACGCCTCCCTGTAGAGGCGATCCACATCCGCTCGCAGCTTTTCGGCGGGTGGAAGCGTACCGGGTTGGTGTAAAACGCCTGGCCGGTGCCGGCTCTTTGTCTCTACCGCGGCCTCCTCGCCAGTTCGCTTGTTGCGGACAAATGGTGTCTTCTACCCAACGCCCCGATCGGGAGTTGGCGGCAGAGCCACGGTCAACTGCATATCTGCAGTTGGGAAGAGGACGCCAACCTGGCTGGGAAGACACGGAAAAATTCAGTGTCCCGTGCAGTATCCCCAAACTGGCGAATCAGGTCACATTGGGTGAAATTTCGTCACGGAATGCGACTTGGAAGTTCAGGCGGCGATGGAGAAGGAGCGCCGCGCCCCTGGAGAGACCGTGCTCTTTCCGATTCGGCTCGATGATGCCGTCCAACCGGGCCTGGGCAGCAGACGTTCGGCGAACCAGGTACATCCGGGACTCTTGCAATTGGAAAGACCACGATTCGTCAAAGAGCGCATTTGAGCGGTTGCTCCGCGATCTGAAGGCAAAAGGCTCGAAGGCAGCACCCGCTTGAAAAACAGCGTGCGAGCAGCTCAGCGTACCGGAAGCAAACGCCCGCCTGGCGGGCCTGCATCGAATTCCGCCATCCCGAGACGCGGGCTTATGGCTCGCACACTTCGCTGTAAAATCCCCGAATGCCCGCCCGGAAAAAGATCAATCTCGAAAAAGTGAGAGCGTCACTCTCGACGCCCTGTCCGCACTGTGGACACGCGATCGCGCCGTCAGAACTGCGCCGCGTCGACCTTGAGCAAGTCCGATGCCCCATATGCAAACAGGCATTCACTCCTGGCAAGCCGAAAGGCTAACTGGCACGTGGATACCGGTAGAGTATGGGATCACGGGGCTGACGTAGATCACTGCCGTTGACTTGCACTCCCATCCACCCTAAGATTGCCGCCCAAGGTTGGAGTGCCTCTCTAATTGATCGGCCAAACCATCTCGCACTACCGCATTGTTGAGAAACTGGGCGGCGGCGGAATGGGTGTGGTCTACAAGGCCGAAGACACACGCCTTGACCGCTTCGTAGCGCTGAAGTTCCTTCCTGAGAATGTGGCGCAGGACCGGCAGTCGCTCGAGCGATTCCGCCGCGAGGCGAGAGCTGCATCGGCGCTCAACCATCCGAATATCTGCACCATCCACGACATTGGTGAGCAGGACGGCAAGGCGTTCATCGTCATGGAGTACCTCGACGGCGGGACACTGAAGCATCGCATCGCCGGAAAGCCCGTCGAGGCCGATGTTTTAGTCGGTCTCGCAATTGAGATTGCGGATGCACTCGACGCCGCGCATTCCCAAGGCATCATCCATCGCGACATCAAGCCTGCGAATATCTTCGTCACCAAGCGCGGACACGCCAAGATTCTGGACTTCGGACTGGCGAAGGTAGCGCCCACGGCCGGTTCGCCCAGCCAGATCGCATCGGCCAGTACGGCCACGATCGACGAACAGCATCTCACCAGCCCCGGTTCCACGCTCGGCACCGTCGCTTATATGTCGCCTGAGCAAGTGCGAGCCAAAGAACTCGATGGCCGCACGGACTTGTTCTCCTTCGGTGCGGTCTTGTACGAGATGGCAACTGGGACGTTGCCCTTTCGTGGCGACAGCACAGGACTGATTTTCGAGTCCATCCTGAACCGGGCAACAGTTCCTGCTGTGCGGCTGAATCCCGACGTGCCCCCCGAACTAGAACGAATCATCAACAAGGCTCTGGAGAAAGACCGCAATCTGCGTTACCAGCACGCCTCGGACATGCGTACGGATTTGCAACGGCTGAAGCGGGACTCTGAGAGCGGGCGCAGTCCAGCACCAAGCTCGGGCGCGGAAGCTCCTACGGCTCGGGTCAGAAAACTCTGGAAGATTGCGGCTCCCATGCTGGTAGTCGTCTTGCTCGCAGCGGGCGGACTTTTCTATCGCTCGCGCCAAAACAAGCGCCTGGCCGATAAAGACACCATTGTTCTCACCGATTTTGCCAACAGCACGGGAGACGCGGTGTTCGATGACACGATGAAGACGGCGCTCAGCGTTTCTCTGCAGCAATCGCCTTTCCTGAATCTGGTCTCCGACAGGGAAGTCGCGAAGACCTTGCAACTGATGACCCGTCCTGCTAACACGAAACTCACGCCCGAGGTGGCCCGCGAGCTTTGCCAGCGGGCGGGCAGCAAGGCCTATATTGCCGGAGCGATTGGCAGTCTGGGCAGCAAGTATGTGCTGGAATTGAAGGCGGTGAATTGCCAGAGCGGAGAAACGCTGGCGCAGGAACAGGTCACGGTTGCGCCCAAAGAGAAGGTGCTGGACGCGCTGGGCGAAGCGGCCTCCAAGCTGCGCGGCGAACTCGGAGAATCGCTGGCTACGGTGCAGAAGTTTGATGTCCCCCTGGCAGAGGCCACCACGTCTTCGCTCGAAGCCCTGAAAGCATACAGCCTCGGCCGAAAGTCCCGTAACCAGAAAGCCGCAGCCGCGGCCCTGCCTTACGATCAACGTGCCATCCAACTTGATCCGAATTTTGCCATGGGCTATCTGGCAGTGGGCATCGATTACGTCAGTCTGGGCGAGATAGGGCGGGGCAGCCAGTACTACACCAAGGCGTTCCAGTTGCGGGAACATTCCAGCGAACGGGAAAAGCTGGCGATCACCGCCCTCTACTATATGGTTGTAACCGGCGAACTGGATAAAGCGGCCCAGACATATGAGGAAGAGATTGAGAGCTATCCGCGGGAACCCGCAGCATACGGCACTTTGGGCATAGTGTACGCCGAACAGGGGCGGTATGAGAAAGCTGCGGAGATCACTCGGCAAGCCGTGCGCCTTGCACCAGATGACATCGTTGGTTACGAGAATCTCGCCAACCACGCCCTTGCCTTGCAGGCCTTCGACGAAACGCGACAGATCGTCCGCGAGGCGCAGGCGCGAAAACTGGATGATCCCTTACTGCACTGTGAGCTCTACGTTCTTGCCTTCTTCGGGGCGGATTCCGCAGCGATGGCGGAACAGCAACAGTGGTTTGCAGGCAAGCCAAACTATGAGAACTACGGACTGGCGTTTGCGGCGGACACCGAGGCGTATGCCGGCCATCTCGGCAAGGCAGACGATCTGACCAAGCGGGCGGTGAACTCAGCCATCCGGGCTGACAGCGAGGAAAATGGGGCAATATTTCAGGCGATTGCCGCTCAGCGAGAAGCCGCTTATGGCATGGTTACGGAAGCGCGGCAGTCGGCGGAAAAGGCCTTAAAGCTGGCTCCCGCGAGTCGGGACGTCGGGGTCGAAGCCGCGCTTGCATTGGCGATGGCGGGCGATGCGGCGCGAGCCGAGTCGTTGGCCGAAGACTTAGGAAAACGCTTCCCGGTGGACACCTATTTGCAGACGATTTGGCTGTCTGTGATTCAGGCGCAATTGGCACTGGACAAAAAGAACCCAGGGCTCGCCCTTAATGATCTGCGACCTGCTTCCCCCATCGAGTTAGGTGCGACCGCATTCATCATGAATATTTCCTGCCTCTATCCAGTGTATGTTCGCGGGGAAGCGTACTTGGCGGCCGGACAGGGTTACGCCGCCGCCGCCGAGTTTCAGAAGATTCTCGACCACAGTGGCATCGTATGGAACTGCTGGACGGGAGCGTTGGCGCATCTGGGATTGGCTCGAGCGACCGCTCTGCAGTCGAGAACCTCGCAGGGCGTGGATGCCGATGTCGCTCGCGCCCGGGCACTCGCTGCTTACAAAGGTTTCCTCACACTCTGGAAAGACGCCGATTCCGACATCCCCATCCTGAAGCAGGCCAAGGCGGAGTACGCGAAGTTGCAGTAGCAGAAAACAATTCTTTCCTTCTGGCCGAGCAAGGATCATGACTCGCTTACATTGCGCAGGTTCAACGAAGCCCCGCAGGCCGAACTGAAAACAGTTCTTTCTGGAACACTTCGACGCGATGTTTTTGGTCGTTGCAACCGAATGGCTTAGCAGCTTCAAATCCTGTGGGTTTATGGAACGAGGACCCTTTCGGGCATGACTCCCTTTCGGGCAACCGCCAATCTTTGACCACTTGGGAGCCGACGGAAATGGTATGCCGTTGACCCGGTTCTCGAGTGTAGCCAGCGGGTGTTGTCACAAATGGCGGGCGTTCTGACGCCGGGTGACTACCGTGTCCCAGAATCAGTTCTTTTCAGAACTGTTCGCGCAGCTAGTTTCGGGTGCGAAGAATCAGCAGTTTGCGGCGTGGCGGCGTGGATCGAGCCGGCGTGCAAGTACCACTTTAGAGCTGACAGTCTGGGAATCAGACTGCGGCTCGCTCTCGAATATCGTTGAGTATCCCAACCATCTGGAGCACCTGCTCTGGGCCAAACACTCCTTCCACGCCCTTGGGACTGAAATCCGTGAAGGGCGACTCATACAGTTGAGCAGCGCGCATCCAGCCGCTCTGTGTCAGGTAATCGATCACCAGGTTGACGAATTGAATCTGATTTGCAGTTAGAGTCTTTCCGGTAAGGAAGCCGTCAAAAGCTCGCTTGGCGGCTTCTCGATCCAAGCCGATCATCTCGCGCACAAACAACCCCAACCCACTACCCGCGCGCACTTTGCTCAGATCGTCCGCTGTTCCCGCTCCAGCCTCGACTAGAATTTTCTCCAACGCATCGAGATCAGCCGTGGTCAGTGGCTCATTCCAGCGCAGTTTGTGAATCACGGGGTCGTTCTCATGCGCCTTGAGAAACTGATGTGTCTTGTCGCGGAAGCGTTCTAGGTCCTGTCCCGCAGCGAAGCCCGGTAATTCGATTTCAGTTTCCTCGCCAATCAAGTCCGTGAAGTCCGTGTAAATATTCTGACGTGTCGTCTTCTCGATGAACTTGACCAGACTCCGCAGGCGCTTGCGGACATCTTCCAAGAGCGCAGTTGTGATGTCTTGCCAGAACTCCTCGGTCTGTACCTCGATAATCAACTCCAGTTCCGCGCGCACCATCGGAATGCTGGCTCTCTCCTCCAGCGCGCCAGCGATCTGTCGCACGTCTTCACTCCATCGGGTAAATGACCGCTCGTGCCGCAAGAGCCCAAGTTGCAGCCGCAGCATGAGCAGGTCGAATTGCTTCGCCTCCTGGTCATCGTCCACCAGTTCCGACGGCAAACCGGCTACATCGCTTACCAGTTCGTTCCTTTCTTCCAGGCCCAGAGTTTCCCATGCTTTGGCGTCCGCGTACTTTTCCACCAGCTTGCGCTTGGGACGAACGATGAAGTTGTTCAGGTTCATCTGCTCAACTTCCTGGCGTAGGCGCTCAGCAATCTCGCCGCGCAACCCGCTCTTGCCTTCCGTCCCGTCCTGCTTCTCCAACTCTGCGATCAGTTCCACGCGGCTGGCAAACAGCTTCTTGGTGAGCGACTCGTTCGACGCCCCCGATGTCGTTTCCGGGTTCTGGCTAAAGAACTCGAGGTTCTGACAGTAGTCAAAGATGTAGAAGTACTTCTTGTCGCGGCCAAATCCAAACAGATCGGGCCGCAGGCGTGTCCCGCGTCCAACCATCTGCCAGAATTTTGTTTTCGACCGCACCATCTTGAAGAACACCAGATTCACGATTTCTGGGATATCAATGCCGGTGTCCAGCATGTCCACGGAGATCGCAAGGTGCGGCGCGCGGGCTGGGTTTGAAAAGTCGTCAATCAATGACTGTGCATATTCAACCTGAAAATCAATCACTCGCGCGAAGTTGCCTTTGTACTGGGGGTAGTTCTTGTCGAAACGATCCGCGATGAACTGCGCGTGGGCATGGTTCTTGGCGAAGACAATGGTCTTCCCCATGCGATCCCCATCAGACACTTTTTCACCCGATCTCATCAGGTGTTCCAGCACTTTGTCCACCGTATCTTCATTGAACAGCCAACGGTTGAGCGCTTCCGGCTCCACGCTCCTCGGGATACTGCCGTCTTCATCCCACTCAATCGCGTCCCAGCGCTCTCTTTCTTCGTCGCTGAGCTGGTCATACTTCATACCCTCCCGCTGGAATCTCAGCGGAACAGAGACCGCTCTTGGTGGGACTAGAAACTTGTCCCTCACCGCTTCCTCTAAACCGTAAGCGTCCGTGGGGACACCATCTTCCAGCTCGAAAAGACCGTATGTATTGTGGTCAACTTCGTCTGTGGGCGTTGCCGTCAGGCCGACCAGGAAGGAATCGAAGTATTCAAAAATGGCACGGTACTTCTGATACACGGAGCGGTGCGCCTCATCAATAATGACCAGATCGAAGTGTCCCGGACCAAACTGCCGCCCGCCGTCCTTGGTTTCGTCAATCAGGCGGAGCATCGTCGGATAGGTGGAAACCAACACGCGCGCGTCCCCGATTTGCTCGGGATGCTCCATCGCATTGACTGCCGACGCGGATGGCAGATGACGCTTGAAGACATTCGTCGTCTGTTTCACCAGTGCGATCCGGTCGGCCAGAAATAGTACGCGCTTCACCCAGTTGCAGCGCATCATCAGATCGCATAGGGCGATCACGGTGCGCGTCTTGCCAGCGCCGGTCGCCATCACAACCAAAGCCTTGCGGTCGTGGTCTTTCTCAAAGGCTTCTCCAATGCGCCGGATTGCCCGTTCCTGATAAAACCGTTCCACAATGCCTTTATTGATTTCGGTCGCACCCAGCGACGTTCGAGTGGTTCGCCGCTGTATCAACCGCTCTAATTCGTCCTTCGCATAAAAACCTTGCACCGAACGCGGAGGATAATTCTGGTCATCCCAAATCCAATGTTCGTAGCCGTTGCTGTAGAAAATGATGGGACGCTGGCCGAACAGGTTCTCCAGGCAATCGGCGTAGAGCTTCGCCTGCTGCTGCCCCACGCGGGCGTCGCGCTTGGTGCGCTTCGCCTCGACCAATCCCAACGGCTTGCCGTCGTCCCCCCACAGGACGTAATCGACGAAGCCCTCGCCCTGTGTGTTGGGCATGCCGGTCACCGGATATTCGCGGTCTTGCTTTTTGTCCAGGGCCCAGCCCGATTCCTTCAAGAGCAGGTCAATAAAGTAGTCGCGCGTCTCGGCTTCGGAATAGTTGTGTTCGTCCGGCGTGGCCTCGTTCTGCTTCTTGATCGCGGCAATCTCGGCGCGCAGGCCTTCGAGTTCGGCATCGAGCGCCGCTTTGCCCGTCAGCAGTTCGCTGAGTTTCGAGTCTTTCTCTGCCAGTTGTGATTCGAGAAGCTGCAGTTGCGCCACAGTCTGCTGCCGAACGGGCGAGGTCTTGGGCAGCAGCAGAGGATCAAAAGTTAGTCCATCCAGAGGCTTCTCCGCTTTGGAATACGTCCGGGCCAGCCAGAAGCAGATATGGAACAGTTCGCGCACGGCGGTCATCGAATCCAGCGGCAGCAGCGGCTTGTGGCTGTGTGCGGCCAGATTTCCCAGGTCCTTGATCAGCTTCGCTTTGACGACGATCTTTGCGCCAACTGTGTTTTTGAAACTCGGCTCGTGGATAAGCGCGCTGAGATTGTCCTGATAGGGGAGTTTGAGCGCAGGGTCGCTTTTGTAGAGCCAGGTTACGGCTAGTTCCAGCGTCCTGCGGGCGTAGAAACAAGCGGTGCGCGGGTCAGGGACGACCAGTGCTTCAGCCTTTTGACCTTCGGCAAACAGTCGCGGCCATTCGGATTGGAGGAATGCAAAATTGCTCACGCATCCCCTCCATTGCCCATCTGCCGCTCAAACGACTGGCGCACAAGACTCATGATGTAGGGAAGCTCTTCGATGGAAGATAATCCAACCAGGACATCCCCATTGCCCCAGCGGCCCATGCCAGTCACATCCTCACAAAGCTTCTTCGGGTCGTTCACGTCAGCAAACTTCATGTTGAGAGTTAGCCTCAGCCGCTTGGCTTGGGGCACCACATCGACGAAATTTGTCTCCGCTTTATACGCCACGTAAAGCTTCAGAAATTCTTCAGTCACACATTGGTCTAAAGCGAGCACCTGTTTGCGAAAACCCTCGAAAACCACGCGCACACCGGGGCTCAGGAGGTGTGGGTGGTCCTTGATGCTATAAACGTTCGCGCCTTCGCTCTTCGGCCGATATCCACCCAGGATGTCAGTATCCAGTTTCGGTCCTCGCCAAACGTCAAGGGCCGTGTCCGCAAGCTGCCCAGCTCGAGCCTTGATCGCATCTTCGTTCCAATGCTCCATTTGGCCTAGACCAGCGTTAACTCTTAGCGGACTTTCCCGGAACCCTCCTTTCATGTCACGTTTGTCACGAAATGAGTTGTTGCTGTACTCAGAGTTGTAGCCGGTGAGTGTCAGGTTGCCGAGCTTGTGCAAATATTCATTCCAAACACGCTCCCATTCCGGACCCAATTCCTCGCGCCACACAGGCGGCACTTTTGTGGGATCGTTATCGCACTGAGGCATGATGTGTTCAATGGTGTACTCATCGACCGACACCCGCTCTTTTCGATCGTGGTTTTCCAGTCTACGCAACCAGTAGCTTCGGCTTCGGAAGTTGTAAAGGTCTCGAGTCTGTAGGTTTCGACGGAACTCGTCATCACTAGGGAAACGCCGATACGTAGGCAAAAGCAACAAGTGTGCTTGAATACTTTCCAGATAGCGGTCTTTCTTCAAACCCTTCGCAAAATTTGCAAAGGTCTTGTTCATTGAATTTGTGGGAATCGAACAGATCGCCCGGCGAAAGACGTAGGCTTCCACTGCTCGCACCGCGCTTACGAAGTCTGACTTCGGCAGGATTCCATTCTTGTAGTCTCGATAGAGATCCAGCAAGAATGGGTAAGCGACATCCACCTTCAGTTCACGAAGGTCCTGAAATACGTCAGCGAGTTCTGCATCGACCTCCGCTCCCAGTGCCATAGCACAGAAGTAGCGGGCAAACTCTCGAATCTCTTTAACCAGAGCCTCTGTTTCGGCTTTCTGGACTTCTGGCGAACGGGCATGCGCCTTGAACGCTTCGTACACCTCGCCAATGTTGGGAATCTCACCCGTCCTCACGGTGAGATAGTGCCGCATGAAACCGTCGAAGTGAGTGCTGTAAGCTTCCTGGCCGAAGCCCACTTCCATAGGTCGCCAATATTGCTCGTAAAGCCACGTCTGCTGTTCTTGTTCCAGACCCATCAGAATGAAGTTGCGGATCAGATCGGCCTGGCTTAGTTCGCGTCCGGTCGAGTTCATGCTTTCGAAGATCAGCTGCGGATTGTCTTGGTCCCGGTTCAAGGAGATGTCCACGACGACCAGCTTTGCCAACCCTCGACACGCGGTGGCCAGGTCACCCTTGCATTCAGCAATCCATGATTCGAAAAGCGCAAAATTTTCAGTGACCCGGAGGGAATGTTCTTTGGGTTGTTCCGTGCCCGTGATTATTGCGATGAGAGACGCCTTATCTGTCTGCGACAGAAGCAGTTTATAGCGCCGCTCTGCGGCTTCTTCGGGATTGAGGAGGTAATAGTGACGTAGTTTTCGCGACGAAAAGCCGTCCACCGGCTCAGTCTCTCCCACAGCCTTGGCCAAAGCGGCAATCAGCAGTGTTACAGTCGTCAAGCGCTGCTGCCCATCGATCACCATTAGAGACGGCTGACTCATTACCTGATATAGCCCTTTTTCCACGTAGACGATCGAACCAATGAAGTGCGCCGAGATAGCGTTATTTGTTCCGGTTCTGACGATGTCATCCCACAGTTGTCTGCATTCTCTCTCGGTCCATGAGTAGGTGCGCTGGTAAATCGGGATAACGAACTGAGGTGACTTCTTTAGGAATGCGAGCAGACTAGCTTCTACAGCTTTCATTCAGAATCCCCTCGAAAATAGAGTTCAAGGCTGTGCATCATTTTGCCGCGGACTTCCACTTTCGTGCGATTGCCTCCGCAATGTCGGGTTCCAACAAAAGCACACTCCCAGGTCCGACTCGCTTGGAGACGCCAACCTGTTTCAGAAGAAGCTGAAACTTGCCCCAGGACATCTCCGCGCGCCGTCCATCGGACGGACGGAGATAAAAACGAGTCCAGTTCGCGGCTTGTTGCTTCAGCAACACCCCGGTGCCGCCCAGCACTGCACTCGGCCGATGCGCTTTACTTGAACGCCAGATTCTAATGATCGAATCGCCCTCCCGACACTCCCGCGCGAAACGGCTCTTGCCAGTCCAGCGAATCCAATAAGGTTCTTCGTCCGGGTTGGCCATTTGGGGTCGTAACTTGTTCCTCGCACTGGCAATCAGTCGTTGTTCGGCTGGCGGTGCTCTTTCACAAGTTCGCGGATACCCACCACCCACGTTCGAGTGCCCAGCCTACTGACCTTAGGCCTTCGCCGGCTAGTACCACCTATCGGAAATCCACCACGACGCACCACTTTGATCTTGCACAGGTGATCTATGTCTTTCGCGGTGAGCTCCTTCGATTGGGCGATGAGTTGCTCGATGAATGACGCGACGCCGGCCACCGTGCTGCTGTGATCCGTAATCACGCCGGCTTCGACCAATGCATTTACCGATGAGCCTGACATGTTGCCGGAGCCGATTACGGCCACGTCGTCCAGCAGCACCACTTTGGCATGCAGACGGGGGCACTCGTAAAGACTCACGCCCTTCTGGTGCAATGTACGAAGGAGCTTGGCACTAGTCTCACCATGGCGCACGGCATTCAGCGAGGAGTCGACCAGTAGTGTGTCGCCTTTGCCAAGTCCCAGCAAGTCTTGGGTTGCATAAGCGATTGCCGCACTTTTGCGTCGCGCCCGTCGTGCCTGAGCAACGACTGCTTTCCACAAATCGTTTGTTAAAACTCTTTGCATGCGGGCTTATAGCTCTCCTCGGAAGGCACGGTGCTGAAGGACGGCGAACAGCGCGTCAAGTTCGGCAAGGGAGGTTCGTTGAGCGGTTTTCAGCTTATCCGCAGCACCGACGCGGTGGGCGAACTCTCGCTGCAATTGTAGGGGCGGCCCAATGAAAGTAATTCCCTCCAACATTGTTTGGTTCACCTTAAAGGTGCCATTCGTCGTTCGTGCAAGAGATTCAACCTGTCGGCGCACCGCATTCCAGCCCCATATATGCTGAAGGAAGACTCGCTCCAGGCGGTCTGTTCTAACACGAGCAGCAATCATCGTGTCCGGGAAAGTGATATCGGGCATTCGGCGCGTAGGAAAGTAGCCCTTACCAACCAACCGAACATTCCCATTGCCACGACAAATCAGGAAATCGTTCTCGTCAACCGATTGGTCAGACGGTGGCGGCGAGCGAAATGTGCTCACCTTCCACGCACTATCGTCGAACCCGCTGCCCGTGATGGCAGAAAGCGTGAGCACTTTCGCCGTTATCTTCCCGACGTGGGATGGCGACAAGCCATTGCGGAGAGGTATCGAAAGCACGTCTTGAAGGCGGAGCATTTCCCAGCCCTTTGGATTTGTCGCGGGGTCACCGAAGAGGTCGAGGAAGATGGATTGGGTGAGAGTGTCGAGTTGGGCGAGGGCGGCGCGGCGCTTGGCCCGCAACGCCTCCGCCCGGTCCAGAACCTCCGCAATCCGCCGCTGCTCCCCCAAGGACGGGACGGGGATTTTGGCTGCTGCGACAGACTGCGTATTCAGCGTTTGTCGAGTCGAACCTTTTGTCTCCGCAAGGGACTGCTGGCGGCCCTCAGGCGAGTTGAGAAAGTGAACCAAGTAGTCAGCCGTGACTCCTCGTGGCCGCTTGATCACGACGAGGCCTGAGCAATTCGCTTCGCCTAGAGTTTCCGGGATTTTCGCGGCCTGTCCAGACTTTCCGATACGAACGACTATTACGTCGCCGGGTTGCAGGTGCGATTTTTGTTGAGATCGATGGAACTGAGGCGTCAC
>Ga0210399_10001834_pt1 | contig 16554 bp, 15 predicted proteins | sample IncBWC14MmetaG_FD_150865 | JGI IMG/M metagenome (GOLD analysis project Ga0210399, IMG submission 150865) | Forest soil microbial communities from Barre Woods Harvard Forest LTER site, Petersham, Massachusetts, United States - Inc-BW-C-14-M | ecosystem: Environmental > Terrestrial > Soil >...
GGCCCGACCGTGGTGCGCTACCGGGACGCCTCGAAATTTCTGTGGGGGGACCGGAAATCCGGAGAGGTGGCCGACGTCGTCTATGGGCGCAACGAGAGAATCGCCACGCTCATCTACAAGCTGAAGCCCGGCGGGTATTTCAAATCATCGGACAGCTGGAAATCCTTCTTCGACCAGCACCGCTTCTATTACGTGCTCAAGGGAGAGCTGACGATCCAGGATCCTGGCACCGGCGAGATCGCGGTGGCTCGCGCCGGAGAGGCCGTGCATTTCCGGGGCGCAAAATGGCATTTCGGCTACAATTTCACCGATGACGAGTGCGCCGTGCTCGACTGGTATGGGCCGCAGGAACGCCCGCCCCATGTAAGCGAGATCGAGTTCGGCGCCACCAAGCCGAAATTCGCGAGCGAGAAGCCCGGTCGATCGGAGCTTCTCGGCAAGTGGCCCGACGCTCTGGCAGGCGCCCGAGCGGAAGCGGCGGGCACCGGCGGAGTGATCACCGTGACGAAGCGCGACGCGCTTCCCTTCATTCACGGCAGCGAGAATCCCGTTCTGGAGCTGCTCTTCGTGAGCACGAAGGAACTGACCGCGGGAACCGTGGACCTCAAGGCAGGCGCTCGCAGCGACGACAGGACCCACCCGAGCGACAAAATCATCTTTGTCACCGCTGGGAAGCTGCACGTCTATCTGCCCGAGACGTTCGATTGGTTCGAGCTCGACGCGTGGGACATGCTCTACCTGCCGGCTGACACTCGCCACCAATATTGGAACTACACGGATAGTGCTCTGACGTTCGCTTTCCTGGTGGTCCCGAAATACGCTTGAGGCCCAGGGCCCGAACGCGCCTGCGCCTTCCTAGCGAGCGAGCCTCTCGCGCCCGTACAGCAGCAGCATCGCGATGATGACGACGCCGTAGATGATCTGGCGTCCCGCCTCTTCCATCTGAATGACGGACAATATCGACTGGAGGAGCGTGATCAGGATGACGCCGGCGACCGTGCCGATATATTTGCCGCGCCCACCCAGGATCGAGGCGCCGCCCAGCACGACGGCGGCGATCGAGGGCAGGAGATAGGCGTCGCCCATGGCCTGCGCCGCCTTGCTCGCGTATCCCGCCAGCAATATTCCGCCGAATGCCGAAAGCCCGCCGGCGATCGCGAAGGTGACGAGAACGACACGCTGGGTCCGGATCCCCGAAAGATAAGCGGCGCGCTCGCGGTTGCCGATGCCGTAGATCGCGCGGCCGAAGGTGGTGCGCGTCAGCAGGAAGACCGTGGCGCCGCCGACCGCCGCCCAGACGATGAGCGCATTGGGTATGCCGAGCAGCGTATGTCCGGTGGCGATGAAGCGCATCGCGGCTGACGAGGAGTCTTGCGGCGAGAACCCGCCGGTGTGCACCACCATCAGCCCTTGCGCGACCGCGTTCACGGCCAGGGTGATGATCATCGAGGGCAGGCGCAGGTAGGCGACCCCAATGCCATTGACCAGGCCGAGCCCGACGCCGCACAGAATGCCGAAGGGTATGGCGAGCGCTTCGCCGGTCGGGCCCCATCCCGTCGCTGCCGTCGACATCATGCCGCCGACCGCCACCACCCAGGGCACCGACAAGTCGATCTGACCGAGTAGGATCACCAGCATCATGCCGGTGGCGATCACGCCCAGGAACGAGGCGACTTTGAGTTGCTGAAGCAGATAGTCGGGCGAGAGGAAGCTGGAGGAATAGAGGCTGCCCAGAAACAACAGCAGGACGATGCATCCAAAGGCGGTCGCCACCGCCGGATCGGCCTTTCGCCACAAGGCGCCGCGCGTCGTCATCGGGGCGGGTTCATTCGAAGAGGTCGAGACGATTGCGGATCTGAAACAGCCGCACCGAACCAAGGCATACCGCCGCCAGCAGCACGACGCCCTGGAACAGGGGCTGCCATAGCGGCTCGAGATCGAAGACGAACAAGAGGTCGCCGATGGTTCGGAACATGAGCGCGCCGAAGATCGCGCCAATCGCGCTGCCCGATCCCCCGAACAGCGAGACGCCGCCAAGCACGGCGGCGGCGATCGAGAAGAGCGTGTAGGAGCCGCCGTTCGCCGCCGAGGCCTCGCCCGAGGCGGTGATGAAGGTGAGGAACAGGCCACCGACCGCCGCGAGCAGTCCGGAGAGAACGTAGACCAAGAAGCTCGCGGCGCGGACGGGCACACCGGACATATAGGCGGCGGCTTGCGACGAGCCGACCGCGTAGGCCGCGCGCCCGATCGCCGAACGCCGGAACGGAATCCAGATCAAGAGCACGACCACAAGGAGCCCGACCAGGCTCGCGGGGACCACGCCAAAGATGCGGCCGGTCAAGGCGTCGGCGAGATCGGAGTCGACGTCGCCGCCGGGCACCGGCCGCAGCGCCAGCGCGATGCCGAAATAAATCGCGCCCGTGGCGATCGTCGTCACGATCGGCTGCAGGCGCCCATAAATCACGATGGCGCCGCTGATCGCGCCGCAGATCGCTCCCGTGAGCAGGACGCCCAGGACGCCCAAGCCGACCATCACGGGCGAGCCGAGTACGATCCAGGAGGCGAGGCAATTGGTCAGGACAAGCACCATGCCGACCGACAGATCGATGCCGGCGGTGAGGACGACGAAGGTCTGCGCCATCGCGACCAGCGCCAGCAGCACGCCCTTGTTAGCCGCCGTCTGAACGACATTGGCGGTGAAGCCCACAGGATGGTTGCTGGCATAGATGGTGAACATGAGGATAAAGAACACGAGGGCGAGCAGGGTCCCCCGATGCTCGCCCAGCCGATAGCGCCAGTCCCTCACACGCGCGTCTCCGATGCCATGGCGACCCCGTCACCCTGCGTTGCTACGTTGAGGGCACTGCCGATCAGCGCGCGCTCGGTGATCTCGTCGCCGGCCAGCGCGCGTTTCACGGCGCCGTCGTAGAGCACAAGCACTCGGTCGCAGCAGCCGATCAACTCGTCGTAGTCGGTCGAATAGAAGACGATCGCGGCGCCGGTCTCGGCGAGCTTGCGCAGGAGCTGGTACAGCTCGACCTTGGTGCCGACATCGATGCCGCGGGTGGGATCGTTGAGCAAGATGATACGCGGCTTGACCATCAGCCATTTGGCGATGACCACCTTTTGTTGATTGCCGCCCGAAAGCGCGCCGACCGGGCCATCGATCCCGTCGGTGCGGATGGCGAGTAATTCGATCATCTCGTCGATCAGCCGGCGCTCGCTCGCGCGATCGACGACGCCGCGGCGGGAAATGCGGTCGAGCGTGGCGAAGGAGAGATTGACCCTGACCGACATCGGCAGCATCAGTCCTTCGGTCTTGCGATCCTCGGGGATCAGCGCCATGCCGATGCTTCTGGACTTGGCCGCGCTCGGGCTCGAGATGGAGGCGGGCGCGCCGTCGACCAGGATCTCGCCCGACACGCCGCGCAGAACGCCGAAGAGCGCGAGCAGCAGCTCCCGCTGCCCCTGCCCGTCGAGGCCGCCCAGACCCACGACCTCGCCCGCGCGCACGGCCAGCGAAATCTCCTTCAGCCGGCCGGACCAGGACAGCTTGCGCACCTCGAGGACCGGCGGCTTGTCGCTTGCGGCGAGCGGCCGCTTGGCCGGGAAGACATGGCTGTATTCGCGCCCGATCATCAATTCCACGACTTCATTGTCGCTTTTTTCGCCGGCCCGATATGTCGCGACATTGCGGCCGTTGCGAAAGACGGTGCAGCGGTCCGCGAGCTCCGCGATCTCATACATGCGGTGCGAGATGTAGAGCAGCGCCAGGCCCTCGGAGCGCAGCCGCTTCAGCACCACGAACACCTTGGCGACATCCGCCGCGGTCAGCGCCGAGGTCGCCTCGTCGAGGATGAGCACGCGCGGGCTGCGCGCCAGGGCCTTGGCGATTTCCACCATTTGGCGGCGCGACAGCGGCAGGTCCTTGACGGGCGCCAAGGGATGAATGTCCTCGGCGCCGGCGCGCGCGAGCGCTTCCTCCGCGATCTTGCGCTGGGCGCGCCTGTCGATCAGTCCAAACTTCTTGGGCGGATTACTGATCGAGATGTTGTCGGCGACCGACAGATCGGGAATCAGCGAGAGCTCCTGAAAGATGCAGACGATGCCCGCCTGATTGGCCGCCGCGGGAGAGGCGAATTTGATCTCGCGGCCATCGAGCAGCATGCGCCCCTCGTCGGGCTCGACGACCCCCGCCATGATCTTGATGAGCGTCGATTTTCCAGCGCCGTTCTCGCCGAGGATGGCGTGAATCTGCCCGGCCTCCACCGTCAGATCCGCCTTTTCCAGCGCCTTGACGCCCCCGTATCTCTTGGAGGCGCCTTCCATACGGAACAACGGGACTGCGACAGGGTCCATCCTCTCCACCAACGAAAAGCGCCGCGGGAAACAATCGTCCCCGCGGCGCCGACTTACCCGATATCGTTACTGGTTCTCTTTTGACTGGCCCATGATTTCCTGGGCGGTGAAGTTGATGTGGCAGGTCGGGAAGGAGTTGCCGACGAAGAAATTGTCGGACTGCTTCGAATAGTAATCCTCCCCATCCTTGAAGTTTGGATCCTCGACCTTGGCAAGCGGCAGCTTGACGGACTGCGGCACCACCTGACCTTCAAGCGCCACGATCGCGGTGTGAATGGCGACCGCCACTTGCGCCGGCCCGGTGCCCGCCGAGGCGCATTTCAGGCCGTCCCCTGAAAACTTCGCGCAGAATTTGCGGAAGCCGTTTTCCGTCTCGCCGCCGAACGGAACCATGGGATGCTTGGCGTCGATCATAGCCTGCACCACCCCGGTGTCGCCGCCCTGCGCGGTGATGCCGTCGAAGTGCTTCTGCACCGCTATCGCGTCGGCGGTGGCCTTCTGCGCGGTCGGATCGTCCCACTTGCCGAGGACCTCGATCACCTCCCACTTCTTGCCCGACTTGTCGAGCGTCTCATGGATGCCGTCATGACGGTCGCGGTCGACGGAGGTCCCGGACACCCCGCGGACTTCCAGGACCTTGCCTCCGTTGGGCACCTTCTTGACCAGCCAGTCGGCCCAATAGACGCCCAAGCCCTTCTGGTCGACGTTGACGTTGATCGCATCCTCTGTGTCGAGGATGTTGTCGAAGGCGACGAGAATGACGCCGGCGTCATTGGCCCGCTTGATCACCGGCTTGAAGGCGGCCGGATTCTGCGCATTGACGACGATCGCATCGAAGCCGGAATCGATGAAGTTGTTGATCGCCGCGATCTGCGCCGCGACGTCCTCGCCGGTGGAGACGACCTTGAACTCCTTGAGCTTGGCGGCGATCTCGGGTTGCGCCGCATAGGCCTTGGCCGTCTGGATCATCTGGATGCGCCAGGTATTGGCAATGAAGCCGTTGGCGAGCGCGATGCGGTACGGCGCTTTCTTGGCCGAATATTGGAAGAACTTCGTCTCCTTGGTCCAAGGCACGAAACACTCGGGATCGGCCGACGGACCGGACACGGTCTTCGGAGCGGCCAGAGACGAGGTGGAATTGAGCGCGCAGGCGGCGGTCATGAGCGCGGCGACAGCGACGGTGCGGAACATATTGTGAGTGCGTTTCACGTCTTCCTCCCTTTTGCTGATTGCCGTTTCAGTCTCGGGCTGCTGACTCTACGCCCGAATTCAAAACACCCTCAATCCTGGCACGCGAACCCGCATGCGGTAAAGCGAGCTCGACGCCGTTATGAACAGAGTCCGCAGGTCATCGTCGCCAAAAGCGAAGTTCGCGCAGGGCTCCGGCGTATGAATGACTCCCAAACTGTTGCCCAACGGCTCGAACACATGGATGCCGCCCGGCCCGCAGCAATATACATTGCCGCGACTATCGATCTTCATCCCGTCGGGGGCGCCAGGACCCTCGCCCTCCGTCTTGGCCCAGACACCGCCGCCCGTCACGCCGCCGGCCGGCCCGATGTTGAACACTCGAATGTGTTGACGCTCGGTATCGTTGACGAACAGTCGCGTTGCGTCGAACGAGAAGCAGAGACCGTTCGGCTGCAGGAAGTCATCGACCAGCAGCGTCAGGCGCGAGCCATCGCCTTCTATTCGGTAAACGCCTTGGATCGATAGATCCGGCGAGCGCGGCACGCCGAAATATGCCTTCCGGCCATAGTTAGGGTCGGTGAAATAAATCGAATTGTCGCTCGCGACGACGATATCGTTTGGGCTGTTCAACTCCTTGCCCAGATAGTGCGTGGCCAGAACCTCGGACGCTCCGTTCTGCATCACGCGGGTAACACGGCTCGTCGCATGCTCGCAGCTGATCAGCCGTCCTTCACGGTCGAGGGTGTTGCCGTTCGCCATCTGACTGGGTTCGCGGAACACCTCAATCGCCCCAGCGGGCCTCCACCGGTGCATGCGGTTGTTCGGGATGTCGCTGAACACCAGCCATTTCTCGTAGGGATGCCAGACCGGCCCCTCCAGAAACCCAAATCCGGTCGCCAGCCTGTCCAGAGACGCGTCCCCGACAATGTCGACGAAGCTCGGGTCCCGGATCTCCACGGCTGCGGACCTCACTTCCGAAGCCGGTTTACGAGGATTCCGGAAGCGTACGAATCTGGCGGACGCACGTCTTCGGGCACCACCCAAACGCCTTCTTTCGGAATCTCGGCCATCTCACAGATGGCGCCGGTGGCGCGGCACGCGATCTCGTTTTTGCGTTCCGGCGAATGGCCTTCGCGGATCCCTGTGTCGATACAAGCCACAAGGCGTCTCCCCGGCCGATTGCTTTGGAGCATCGACGTTAGTTACGGGCACTCTCTCACACGAGGTGTCCATTGACAACATCGACCGCCATCGGCTGCGAACCCTCGCTCGGTTTCCTTCCCGTTTTTTGCGGGTTGTCAGCGTGGCGACCGTACTCTCTGAGTGCCCGGTCCGCTTGTTGGGATCGCGGGCCATGACGTAGAGTGCGTCGGTACCGGTCCCGAAAATCCAGACCCGGCGGGCGGCCGGGCCAACGTGCCGGGGCTCTGGGGGGCGGCGCTATTCTTGGTTCTGTTGCTCACCATGCTCAACACCTTCGGCGTGAGCGCCGGCGTACGCCTCGTCCTGACCGGTCTCGTGATCGTCGCCGTCATCACCGCCGCGGGCGTACAGAAGGCGCCGCGCTGAGAGAGGCAGCGGCATGCCGCCTCATGAGCGGCACGCGGCTGATTTGCCGGGGCCTACCGCGGTCGTGCATCGATCTGTGCCGTGGCGGTCATCCCCACCGCCAGGACGATCCCGTCGGGCACCCGATCGATGTGGATCCGCACGGGAATCCGCTGCGCCAGGCGCACCCAGGTAAATATCGGGTTCACAGTGGCGAGGCCTTGCCCGTCAGGTCGCGCGTTCGGAACATTGATCCCGCGCGAGATGCCCTCGACGTGGCCTTGGACGATCTGGCGATAGCCCATCAGCTTGATGCTTACGGGGTCGCCTTCGTGGATCGAGTGGAGGTTGGTTTCCTCGAAGTAGCCGTCAACCCAGAACGAGTCGGCGTCGACGAGGGAGATTTCATTCTGCGCGATATTCGCGTAGTCGCCGAGCTGCGCCAGCAGGTTGGTGACGTAGCCGTTGACCGGCGAGCGGATCTGCGTGCGCTCGAGGTTCACCCGCGCCTGGTCCAGATTGGCGACTACCTGCTGATGCTGGGCTTCGGCGATCAGAGCGCTGGCCTCGAAGGTCTGCTGCTGCTCCACCGTCACCGACAGGTCGCTCAGCTCTAGGCGGCGTTTTGCCTCTCGCGCCGCATTCTGCGAGTTGGCCTGGGCCTGCTGCGCCGCGGCTTCGGCAAGGCTGACGGCAATCTTGAAGTTGGTTGGGTCTATTACCATCAACAGGTCGCCCTTGTGCACATATTGGTTGTCGGCGACCGGCAGCTCGACGATCCGCCCGGCCACCTCGGGCGCCATCGTCACGACGTAAGCGCGCACTGTGCCGTCTCGCGTCCAGGGGGCCGCCATGTAAGTATTCCACGCCGCCCAACCAAGCGCTGCTGCGGTTGCGGTCGTGATCAGGGTGATGATGACAGGAAGCATCCGCAAGCGGCGTCTTGACGAACCGCTGGGACCCGGCCCGCGAGACGACACGGAATCGGGACTGTCGGTCGCTCGATCTCGCGTGATTTTTGCTTCGATTTGCGACATGGAGCCGTCAGTGCCCTGCGACCAGCACAATTGACGATAGCGTGATCATGTAGGCGGCAAACACGAACAGAGCCGGGTGCCATACATGGCGCAGCAGACCGGAAAGCATAGCAATCCGCCGCAGTCCTATGGTGACGATCCAGGCGGCAACCATCATCACCGAGATCGGGGCGACATAGACGCCGAACAGATTGACCTCGGCAAACCTCACCCCGTTGCTCCGGCATAGAAATAGGAGGCATGCTCGGCAAGCGCCTCCGAAATGGCAAGGATGCTTCCACGCCCCCGGAGCCGGGCCCACGCTCCCGGCGTGGCGCCGGGCAGCGCCGCCAGCTTCCGATCGACGCGGACAAGGCGTTCGGTCGCAACCGCGGCGTCGCCGCGCGCCACGGCATCGAGCGCCGCCTCGAGCTCGACATGCAGATCGAACTGGCGAGCGACACGGCGAAGACGGATGATCTCGTTCCCCACCGAAAGAGCCGCCAGAATCCGCGCACGCTGCAACGGCTCGGCCTGCTCCGGCAAAACGGAGAGGCGGCCGTAGACGCGGCTCTGCCAATCGTCCGGCGCGTCGGGAATTCGACCCGTCGTCAGGCGCCGCAGATCGCGTAGAGTCAGCGCCAGGAGCCGGCGGGTTCGCAGCGCCGGCGACAGCGGCGGCAGCAGTCGGAAGGAGATCGCGGCGGCGCCCACTCCCGCGACGATCGCCAGTGCCGCGTTGTAGAACTGCTGAGTGTCGTAGCTCATCTGGTTCGCGGGCGCGAGCAGCGGAACGAAATTCGCCGCCATAGCCGTGAACATCGCCGGTTGCCAGGGCTGGAGCATCAGCGCGCCGGCCGGCACGAGGACGAGGCCGATCGCAACGCAGAAGCCGGCGAAGGTCGCCAGGCCCGGCAGCACCGCGAAGTCGACAGTCGCCGCGAGAGCGGCGGTCAGGCCGGTGCCGACCATGAAGCTGATCGCGACGGCATAAGCCTGATCGGCTCTCGGCGAGAACAAGATGACAGCAATCGCGGCGAAAGTGATGGCCGAAGCGCCGTTGGGCCATGCGGTGACGATCCAGATGAGCTCGACCGCGCCGATAGTCACGAACGCGCGCCCCGCATTGACGAGTGAAGGCAGCCAATCGGGCACGCGGACCCGCAGACCGCGCCGTCGGAGCACGGATCGAGCGGGATCGTCCACGAGCAGCGCCAGCCCGTTGAGCGCGCGCGACATGCCGGTGAGAACCTCGGCCGTTTGGTCGGCAAGCAAGCGCAACGACGGCGTCCCGCTCGGCTGGGCGACCAGCGCCCGCACCCCCGCCGCACACATCTGGCGCAGACGGGTGGGGTCGGCTATCCAGCGTGTCGGCTCGCCATGCACCGGCGCCGCTCGAAGCTCGTGTGGGAACGCTCGCAGCACGACGTCCGCCTCCCGCCGAGCCTCTTCATGCGGCAACCGCATGAGGTGTTCCGCAACCGTCCGCCAGCCGGCCAGGGCGGTGAACAGGCCGTCCACCGCTGCCTGCAAAACCGGCGAATGATAGCGCAATCGCGAAGATTCTCCGATTGCCTCGTCGATCAATGGATCGAGCGCGATGACCTGCCGAACGAGCTCGCGCCGCTTGGGCCGTGTCTCTGCAAGTTCCGGCGCGGTCAGCGAGAAAGAGCCGGTAAATCGCCCAGCGATCTCGGCCGAGACAGCAGCGAACAGGGCGGCGAGCCTGCGGCGCGCGCCGCCGAGATCGGTTCCGGCGAGTACGATGCCGGCGCAGACGATGCCGATGCAGATCTCGCTGGCGCGGGTAATGGCGAGCGTGAAAGCCTCGCCGTTCGCACCCCCGGTGGCGCCGAGCTGGTCGCTCGCGATGATCGCCGCCGTGTAACCGGCCAGCGCCGCCGAATAGGCCGCGAAGTTGCGCAGCAGCGTGGCGACGAGAGCGCACGCGGCGCCCCACAGCGCCAGACACACGAGAAAGCCGGCGCGGTCTTGCGGGAAACACGCCGTCAGCACGACGATCGCGACGGCGCCAACCGCGGTACCGATCATCCGGAACCAGCCCTTGCGCAGCGAGGCGCCGAGGCTCGGCTGACAGACGATCGCCGCCGAGGTGCCCGCCCAATAGGCGTTGTCGAGCTCGAGCCAGAACGCAACATAGAGCGCGAGGCAGACCGAGGCCCAGAGGCGCAGACCGAAGAGCAATTTGGGAGCTGCCGACGATAACGCCTGCCACAGCGGCCCGATATCCGGTGTGTAGATCCGCCTTGGGAGAAGCGCGCGACTCACGAGCGGCATCATCGCGCCGATTCGTAGGCGCCGTACCTCAGCTTCCGGCGACGCCTTGGCCGACCATCTTTCCCGGATCGACGATCTCGTCGAAGCGCTTGGCGTCGATGTAACCGGACTTGAGTGCAGCCTCCTTCAAGGTCAGGTCTTCGTCGTTGGCCTTGTGCGCGATCGCGGACGCTTTGTCATAGCCAATCACCGGACTGAGGGCGGTCACCAGCATGAGCGAGCGGCCGACCATTTCGTCGATCCGCTTGCGGTTGAGGCGGGTGCCCTCGACCGAGAACTGCCGCAGCTTCTCGCAGGCGTCGCCGAGAATGCGAGCGGAATGCAGGAAGTTGTTGATGATGATCGGGCGCATGGCATTGAGCTCGAAATTCCCCTGGCTGCCGGCGAAGGCGACCGCATTGTCCTCGCCGATGACCTGGATGCAGACCATCACCATCGCCTCGCACTGCGTCGGGTTGACTTTGCCCGGCATGATCGACGATCCCGGCTCGTTCTCCGGTAGCAGCAGCTCGCCAATCCCGCAGCGTGGACCGGAGGCCAGCCAGCGCATATCGTTGGCGATCTTCATCAGCGCGACCGCCAATCCACGCAAAGCCGCCATTGCGCCGACCATCGCGTCCAGAGAGCCTTGCGCCGCGAACTTGTTGGGCGCGGTAACAAAGGGACGCCCCGTCAGCTCTCTGATCATGGTTGCGATCTCACGGCTGAAATTCGCTGGCGCATTCAGCCCCGTGCCCACGGCGGTCCCTCCGGCCGCCAGCTCGAACAGGCCTGCCTCCGACGCGCGAATGCGTGCCTGCGCATCACGAATCTGCCGCGCGTAGCCCGACCATTCCTGCCCCACCGTCAGCGGCACGGCATCTTGAAGGTGCGTCCGCCCGGTCTTGACGACGCCACCCCATTCTTTCGCCTTCGCCTCGATGGCTGCCGCGAGCGCCTCCGCCTGCGGCAGCAGGTGCTCCTCGATCTCGAGGACTGCAGCGATGTGCATCGCCGTCGGAAATGTATCGTTGGACGACTGTCCCATGTTGACGTCGTCGTTCGGGTGAACGGGCGACTTGCTGCCGATCTTGCCGTCGAGCAGCTGAATCGCGCGGTTCGACAGCACCTCGTTGACGTTCATGTTCGACTGCGTGCCCGATCCGGTCTGCCAGACGTAGAGCGGAAAATGCTCGTCGAGCTTGCCGGCAATCGCCTCGTCCGCGGCGCGCGCGATGGCGTCGGCCTTCCATTGGGGCAGCCGGCTCGCGGCTGCATTGACCAGCGCGGCGGCCTTCTTCACGTAGCCATAGGCATGGTAGACGCGCTTCGGCATCCGGTCACCGCCGATCGAGAAATGAATCAGGCTGCGCTGGGTCTGGGCGCCCCAGTATCGATCGGCCGGCACATCGATGCCGCCCATTGAGTCGGTCTCATGGCGCTTGCCCGCGGCATCGATTCCGATCGGCGTGACATGCAAGGTCGGATGCGATTGAGTGGTCATCTCGGTCTCCTTGAACGGCAGGGGTGCAGCGGGGTGTCCGCCGTGGACACCCCGCCCGTCCGATCAGTATTTCGGGGCGTAAAGCTGGCTCTCGATCCAGGCCCGGACGTCGCGCGGGCGCTCGACCTGCGCGAGGCCCTTGTCGAACATGAATTCGGCGACGCGCGTTGCCGTGGTGACTTCCGTTTCCAGGATGTCGTCCTGGCTCGGGAACAGCATCCCTTTGGCACGGAGCTCCGGACCGACTTGATCTGCCGACGCCTGGGCCGCGGCAATGAAGCAAGCGTCGGTAAGCCGCCGCGGCCGGGCCACGTAGGTGGCCAGTCCGATGGCAGGGAAGATATAGAAGTTGTTGGCCTGTCCCGGATGGAAGGTCGTGCCGTTCAGCATGACGTTCGGGAACTGCACTCCCGCGGCGTAAAGCGCTTTCCCCTTCGACCAGGCATAGGCCTGCTCCGCCGAGCACTCGGCCTTGTTGGTCGGATTCGACAGCGCGAAGATGACCGGCCGCTCGTTGATCCGGCTCATCGCCTCGACCACCCGCTGAGTGAAAGCGCCGCCCTTCGTGCTGACGCCGATGAGGATGGTCGGCTTTAATGCCTCGATGGTCTTGACGAGATCGTTCGACGGCGCCGCCTTGTGAGCATAGGGCTTCTGCGCTTCCGAGAGGTCGCGGCGGGATGCCTCCAGCAGCCCGTCGATGTCGAACAGAGAGATACGACTGCGCGCGGCGTCCTGCGACAGCCCCTTCAGCTGCATCGCCGACGCGATCAGGTTGGCGATGCCGATACCAGCCGAGCCTGCGCCGAGAAAGAGGATGCGCTGGTCGGTGAGCGGCGTGTCGATGATCTGCAGCGCCGTGGTCAACCCCGCCAGCGCGACGCTGGCCGTGCCCTGGATGTCGTCGTTGTAGCACAGCACCCTGTCGCGATACCGGTTCAGCATCCGGATCGCGTCGGTGCCCTTCCAGTCCTCGAAGTGGATGCAGCAGCCGGGAAAGACCTCTTGCACCGCCTGGACGAATTCCTCGGTCAGCTCGTCCAATTCCGCCGCCGACGGGGGTTTTTCGCGCAGGCCGAGATAGAGCGGGTCCGCGCGCATTGCGTCGTTCGTCGTACCGATGTCGAGCAGCACCGGCAGGAGGCACGAGGGCGGCACCGCGGCACAGGCGGTATAAAGCTGGAGCTTGCCGATCGGAATGCCCATGCCGTTGGCGCCAATGTCGCCAAGACCAAGAATTCGACCGCCGGTCGAGACGCAGATGAAGCGCACGTCCCGCTCAGGCCAATTGCGCAGGACCTCGGCGACGCGGCCCTTCATCTTCCGGCTGATGTACATGCCGCGGGCGCGCCGATAGAGGTGTCCGAAGGCGAGACAGGCATCGGCGACAGTCGGGTCATAGAGGATTGGAATGAACCGTGCCGGGTCGGACATGACGGTGCGGTAGAACAGCGTCTCGTTCCGGTCCACGAGACCGACCAGATAAATGTAGCGCTCGAGGTCATTCGGCTTACCGTCGAGATGGCCCAACACGCGCTCGACCTGTCGCTCCAGCGTATCCGTCGAGGGCGGCAGCAGACCCTCGAGGCCGAGGTGCTCCCGTTCCTCGGGGGTGAACGCCGTGCCCTTGTTGAGGGCCGGATCGTTCAGCAGAGCAATTCCTCTCAGGGTATTCGAAGTCGAGTGTGTGGCGACCTGAGGCATATGAGATCTCTCCTTCGCGTGAGTGATTCGGATCATTGCAGTGGCTTGTCTTCCGCCCGCGCGATCGGCAGGACGGAGAGCGAGCGCACGCCCTGTGCGCCGTGGATCAGGACGCCCTCGATGTCCGCGGTTGCGGAAGGGCCGGTGTGGAAAGCGGCATAGTGTCGCTCGCGGAACTCCGGCCGACGATAGGCGTGGTGAAGGTTCAAGACGATGTCGGCGGGATCGAGCAGGACGATCAGGTGCTGTGCGAGATATGCCACGGCGTTGACTCCCAGATCCGACTCGCTCAGCAGGACCGAACCCGTTTCGGCGACGGCGAATGACGCGCGGACAATCGCGAAATCGATGTCCGCCAGGTCCTGTGTCGCCTTGACCTTCGCGATGTCACGATTGCCGGTGATTTCCGGCACGGTCGAGCAAACGACCTTGGCGCCCGCGACCTTCTGTCGTACGGGCGCCAGGACGTCACCGGCGTCAGACGTGTCGAGAAAAATGCCGCCCATTCGCCCGAGGTTCGCTCTGAACGCTTGGAGGAGCGGCGCCGGCGGCTGATCGTCGAACAGCGGAACCGCCGGCAGCGGCCGCTCGACGCGCGGCAGGTTGGCACGGATCGACGCGAGGATGTCGTCGCGGCTGCTCATGTCTTCTCTCCGCGGTTCGCTCGGTACCAGCCGTGGAATGTTTGCTTGGGTGAATGCGGAACCTCGCGATGCTTTCCCCATGCATTGAGGCCGTTGTAGATGACGAATCGCGGCAGATGCGCGAGCGCCGTATCGGCGGCGGCGATCGCGGCGCGGTACGCGGCGGGCCGGGAGAGCAACTCGCCGGCCGCCTTCATCGCCGCTTTCTTGGCAAGCGGCACTTCGTGACGCTTCACGAGCTCTCGACGCCAGGCATAGATCTGCTCGTGAATGTTGATCTTCACGGGGCAGACGTTGCTGCAGCTGCCGTTCAGCGACGAGGCGAAAGGCAGGTTGCTGTATTTGCGTGCGTTGAAGGTCGGATCGATGATGAGGCCTATCGGACCGGAATATGTCGCACCGTAGCTGAGGCCGCCGCTACGTCGATAGACCGGGCAGGTATTCATGCAGGCGCCGCAGCGAATGCATTTGAGCGAGGTCCAGAACTCGGCCATGCCGAGCCGCTCGGACCGGCCGTTATCCACCAGCACCACATGCATCTCGCCGCCGGCCCGCGGTCCGCGGAAGTGCGACGTGTACTGCGTCATGGGTGAGCCCAACGCGCTGCGCGACAGCAGGCGGATGAACACGGCGAGATGTTCGAGGCGCGGGACGATCTTCTCGATGCCGATCGAGGCGATATGCAGCTTCGGCACATTGGCCGACAGGTCGGCGTTCCCCTCGTTGGTGCAAACGACGAAGGTGCCGGTCTCCGCGACCACGAAGTTGGCTCCGGTCATGCCGGCGTCCGCGGCGAGGATCAACGGACGCGTCGCCTCGCGCTGCGCTTCCGCGAGGTAGTGGACGTCGCTGTTGCCGGGATCGGTGTCGATTGTCCTGGCAAATACCTCGGCCACGTCGGTCCGGAGCTTGTGCACCGCGGGCACCACCACATGGCTCGGGTCTTCGTTATCGAGCTGCTGGATGCGCTCGCCGAGGTCGGTCTCGATCACCTCGATTCCGACCGAGGCCATGTAAGGGCGGAAGCCGCACTCCTCGGTGAGCATCGACTTGCTCTTTATGAGCGATTTGGCGCCGTGATCTCTCAAGATGTCGTGGACGATGCGGTTGTGCTCGGCGGCGTCGCGGGCCCAATGCACCTGGATCCCGTTCTTGCGCGCGTTCGCCTCGAACTCGTCGAGATAGTCGTCGAGATGGGTGAGGGTGTGCTCCTTGATCGCGGAGGCCAACGAGCGTAGCTCCTCCCACTCGGGAATGCCGTGCATTTCGCGGTCGCGCTTCTGCCGCAGATCCCACAGGCGCTCGTCGTGCATCTTCTCGTGCTCGGACGCTGCGATGAACCGCGCGGCGGCTTCCTGCTGGTCGATCGGTCGGTTGCCGTGAACCTTGGCACCACGCGGCTGGGGCTCGGGAGCCGGCCGCAGCGGCTTCGATGCGCCCTCGGCGTGATCGAGGCGGCGACCATCTCGTATGATGGCATCGGGATCGTGCTCGGCCCGCAGCTCGGGATGCAGCATGGCGCCGTCGTCGGTCCGCCCGCGCGCCGTGCTCATGCGCTGGTTCCGTTCAGGATCTGTGCGATGTGGATGAACTTCATGGGAACACCGATGCGCTCGGCGCAGCCCTGCTGGTGCATCAGGCACGAGCTGTCGGCCGAGACGATGTACTCGGCGCCGGCTCGCGCGTGGTCGCTGACCTTGTCGTAGCCCATCTTGGTGGAGACGACCTCCTCGAATACCGAAAAGGTGCCTCCAAAGCCGCAGCACTCGTCAGGCCGGGCGGGCTTGACGAACTCGATCCCCTCGACCTTGGACAGCAGGTCGATCGGCTTGGAGAAAAACGGCTCGTGCAGCTCGGACGGAAGCGCGTGCTTCAGTCGGCGCAGCGTGCCGCAGCTGTTGTGCAGCCCGACGCGATGCGGAAATTTGGCCCAGGGAAAGGCATCGACCTTCTGAACGTCGTGCAGAAACTCGACCAACTCGAAGGTGCGCGCGCGGACCTCCTTGACTTCGTCGGTCTGTTCGATGGAGTCGAAATTGTCGCGGACGTGGTGGACGCAGCTACCGGACGGCGCGACGACGTAGTCGAAGCCGGAGAAGTTGCGTACGAACAACGCCTCGGTGTCGGCGCATTCGGCGTTGAACCCGCTATTGGCCATCGGCTGTCCGCAACACGTCTGATCCCGCGGATAGACGACGTCATGACCGAACCGCTCCAGCAGCTCGAGGGTCGCGATGCCGACCTCCGGGAAGAAGGCATCGATGTAGCAGGGAATGAAGAGTCCGATGCGCATGGGTCACTCCGTCAGTCC
>Ga0210399_10001835_pt1 | contig 16553 bp, 14 predicted proteins | sample IncBWC14MmetaG_FD_150865 | JGI IMG/M metagenome (GOLD analysis project Ga0210399, IMG submission 150865) | Forest soil microbial communities from Barre Woods Harvard Forest LTER site, Petersham, Massachusetts, United States - Inc-BW-C-14-M | ecosystem: Environmental > Terrestrial > Soil >...
TGTGCGGCAAAGGAAAGGAATATGCCGGTGCAAAAGACTTCAAGCGACTGCTGACCGCATTTGATTGCGGGCCGAAAGATCCGCCATTCCAGCCCCGGCCAATCGCGTGGCAGCAGACGAACGACAAAGAAAGCGAACACAACAAAGTGTAGCAAGCGATAAGGCGCGAGGTTGGTCTTGTCGTTCGGATTGAAGGCGCCGTAGATCTCCGGCGGGATCAGTGACCGCAGCTCGTCAAACCGGGCGGCCATTGTCATGATCAGAGCGAACAGAAGATAGGCGGTGCCAAGCACCAACGCGGTACGCGATCGAATGAACGGCATCGCCTGTGCCGATCCGCCGAGCGCAAACCAGGCCCCGAACGTGAACAGGAATTGCCACGCGAATGGATTGAAATACCAGACGCCACTTGGATAAGCCGGAACGTTCCAGCCAAAGTGCCTGGCCATCAAATAGAGCAACGCCGAAGCGGCCAACGTCAGGTTGGGTCTGCGCAGCATCAGCCATAGCACCGGCGGGAAAACACCCATCAGCACGATGTAAAGCGGCAGCACATCCATGTTCACCGGCTTGAAGCGAAGTATCAGCCCCTCGAACAAGAACTGCGCCGGATTTTCCAGGAAGCCCCGTATGTTGAATTCATCGGTGAAACCGGAGTTACCATAGCTCTGCGCGAGATATCCGATTTCGGTGAGGTAGAGTACGAAAAGGAAGACGTGGGCGACATAGATCTGCCAGACACGCTTCAGCAGCCTCGACGCGCCGATGATGAACCCACGTTCGAGCATCATCCGCGCAAAGACAAAGGCGACGGTGTAGCCGGAAATGAAGATGAAGAGATCCGCCGCATCGCTGAAGCCGTAGTTCCGCGTCGTCACCCAGTTCACGATGTTGTTGGGGATATGGTCCAGGAAGATTCCCCAATTTGCAACACCTCGGAACAGGTCAAGTCGGAGATCTCGGCCTTTCACCGGGAGTGTAGCGAGAATCTTCATCGTCAATGCACCCCAAGCTTTAACACGCGGCATTTCTTCCGCCGACTGCTTGCCTGCGCAGCGCCCACTGTTCACGGCGTCTAGAGCCTGCCCCCGGCATTTCGACGTGGTCGTTCTGGGCATAGCCGTCCAATAGCTGCCCGTATTGGACAATTGTGCGCATGCTGGATTGGGATTTCGTTCCGCCTGCAATAGGGATCGGCGTGCAAAACTGACGCCCTGTCGGTTAGGCCATTGTGCTGGCCTTGCAATGAAGTGGGAGGTTGGCGGTGCTGGCCGCGGAGGCGATCGCGCAGATACCGCGGGAGACCGGCCGCACCGCAGAATTAGCTTAGCCAGCGGGTCGCCGCGAAATTGATCTGCGTGCAGACGACGATCTCACCAGCTTGACGATGCTACACCGCTCGCATGGGAGGTTCACGTGGGATCAGATCCAGAATAATTCGCATTGACAACTCGGCGACGATCGGATTGGCCGCGAAATCTCGGGGACAGCTGCCTTCAACCCTAAATTCCCCTGCCATCCTGTTTGCCGATCACGCAGCGCCATGCCGCCAGGCGCTCGGCCGGATGTTGCTTCATCCATTCCGCGAGCTGCGGCGCGCCCATCAGGCAGGATTGCATCGAGATCTCAGCGAAGTCGGAGGTGGTGACGGTCTGCTCGTGGCAATTTGCCGGAGAAGAGAGACTGCAGAGCACGGCGATGACCTTGATCATGACAGCAGAGTCCCGTCGCTGCGATGGGCACTGGCGCCGCTGACCGTATGACTTACCGGTGCCTTGTCCTGCCGCTCGCTGGCCGGGTCAGCCGGCGGGAAGATGCTGTCGTATATCGCGCGGGCCTGTCGAATTAGGCGGGCTCGCTCGCGCTCGGACTTTGGGACAAATCGAATAATTTCGCCCATATTCGCTCCAGACATCAGTTAGATCCGCGGTCAGACAATCAGCCCACGATGAGATGACACCAATCATCCTATCTTCATGTGGGATGTCCGCCCTGACTGTGAAAGCTCCGCAGGCGATAACGAAGGAATAAAAAGCTCGTGACTGGGTTGCCCGCCGGGCGTCCCAGCGTTCACCACGCGTCGCGTCTGCGGGTTAGCTGTGATGCTGCCCATCAGGTCACGTCCGCGCCTTCAGCGTTAACAGCCGATCGAGCCAACGCTTTGGCGGCATCAACATCTGAAGCTTTTTCAGCTCGCCGCTGGTAGTCGTCGGCAAGGGCCTTGAGCTGACCCGCAATCGCTCGGTCAGTCATAGTTTCGGCGGCGCGGAGCAAGGTCTGTGCTACTTCTAGATATTTCTTGCCTCGTCGTGAGATCTGGAACGTCATAGAGCGCTCACGCGGCTCTCCGGCAGCCGGAGGGCGATTTGGAGCCAGCTCACCCAAGTGCGGTCGCTTGCCTGGCGAGCCTTGAAACGATCCACGCACTTCCTGGAACAGAGCGGCCTTCGCCACGAGTAGTGTCGGATGAGACCAAACTTGCCATCACATACTGCGCATCGCGCGGCTCTGCCGGATTCGGAGCCATTGGGCATTACACTCTCCTTTCGGTATTATCGTCGCTGTTCGTCGATCATCCTTTTTTCACCGTCGGACTTCATGAGCCCGTCCGCTTTCGAACGCAGCCTAAGACGATCGCGATCAGCGGTTCAATTGGACGTCGGTAATCATCGGCTATCCAAAGTAGTCACGGGACGATACGAAGGTCTAGATGCTTGCCAGCCCCAGATCCTCGGTTCTAGACATCTGCAGCTGCTGAGGGCGGCGCATCTTCCTCCGCTTCAAAACAACATGGGTCGCACCGGCCGTGCGTTGCTCGGCCTCAGTCAATAGGAAGGTGAGAAGAAAGGAAAATCCGTCGGCGGCGCAAGACGTATGAACGCGGCCGCCCAAACTGCCGGCCAGTTCGCCGATGATCGCCAGCCCTCGACCGCGCCGGATGGATTCAGCTGCCGAGCCATTGTCAGAGACCCTGCACTTTACGACGTTGCCTGCAAGCAGCAACTCCACTCGCAATTCTGGATCTCTGGCGTCGAATTGTGCATGTCGTGCCACATTGGTCAGTAGCTCGGATACGATCAGCCCTAGCTTCCAGCAGCGCTCTCCTTCAAGCCGCAGATCATCGGCCGAAAACAGGACACGTATCGCCAGGCGGTCCAGTCGGTATTTCGTGACTGAGAAGCAGAGCTGCTGGAGGTACGTCGCGGCATCGGTGAGGCGTCCCTGATCCGGCATGCGCAGCGCCCGATGAACATCGGCGCATTGATGCAGGAGGTCAACGACGTCGAGGAGCGCGGCCTTGACCGCCACGCTATCCGAATGCACCGCTTTGGCCGAAACCGCATATATGGCGGACGTGAGCTCGTTTTTTATTCTGTGGCTCAATTCGCGAAGAAGCAGTGATCCATCGGGATTCGGCAACTGTACAACGTGTTTTCTCATTTCGTGCTCCAGCATTGCTCTTTCTGGCAAAAAAAATGAGGAGGCACTTGCTCCTCTTGATGCTCCATGGGGTAGCGGAGGTACTCCGGACGATCTTGTTCATTCCTGATCCAGTTGGACGGTTACTGCGCAGTTCCTTACACGGCCGATGGCTCCCGTGCATTCAGCAATCGCGGTCAGGCCATGGCAGCAATGCTTGACCACGCTCATGTTGCACGGCAAATCGATTCCCGAGACGAGCGGTCGCGCGCTCCGCCCAGATGCGGCATTCGATCAACATCGACAGCTCGAGAAACAGCTGCGTTGAAGCGGCCGCGAGCCTCGTCGCGATCTCGTCGTCACCATGTGGCCCGAAGCTCCATTCCAGCGCCGCACGGATGTTACCCAACTGGCTGAAATGCGTTGGAACGCTGGGGCGTCCACCCACGATCTGGTTATCGCCGCGCGGTTCAACGCTCCATTCTGGCGCGAGGCGAATGCTTCCCTGTGGGCTGGGATTGGCTGCGGCTCGTTCGGCCCTTGCCGCAGCCAACAGCTCAACTCTTTGCGCTTCGAGGTATCCGGCGACGTATTCTGCGTGTCGGCGGAAGGCCATGTCGACTTCGGCATGCTCCTCCAGCTTTTCGAGCGCGTACGCCCGCGTCGTGTCCAGCAACCGATACTGTGCCTGGGTTTCGTCGATCTGGGTTGCTATCAATGATTTCTCGACCAGACCGGCGATCGCGTCAAAAATCTCTCCGGTGCCCGCGCCGAGTTCGCCGGCGACATCGCGCGCGCCCTCAAGGGTGAAATGGCAGACGAAAGGCGCAATGCGTCGAAAGACAATCCGCTCTGCGTCAGACAGCAGATCGTAGCTCCAATCCAATGTCGCCTTGAGGGTCCTATGCCTGGGGACTGCCGTCCGATGGCTTAGTTTCAGCAATTCCGGCCGAGACACCAGGCGGGCAACCGTGTTCTTGAGGCCGAGTGCGGCCACCTGACCCGCTGCCAACTCGATGGCCAACGGTAGACCATCCAGCTTTCGGCACATTTCCGCGACAGAGGGCGCCTCTTCGTCGGTGAGAACGACGCTTCCCGCCCTCGCTGCCACCCGCCGTACAAACAGCTGCACTGCCGGATACCGAAGCACGGCATGTGCCGTCTGGTCCGGGCCGTCGGGCGGAACATCGAGGGGAAGCACCCGATAACAATGCTCACCCTCTACTTTCAGCAATTCTCGACTCGTGGTCAGAAGATGGATCTCGTCCGTTTGCCGATAGAGTTGCTCGGCAAGCGAGGCGACCGCCTCGATCACATGCTCACAGCTGTCAAGAACGATAAGAAGCCGTCGGGAACGAACGAGGTCGACCAGTTCCACTTCAGGGTCTTTCGATCGGAGCGCAAATCCCAAGGATGTTGCGACAGTCCCCACAACGTTACGCGGATCGGTGAGGCCTTCCAGGTCGACAAAATAGACCTCGCCGCCAAACTGCTCGGCGGCGGCGTGGCCAACAGCGGAGGCAATGGTCGTCTTGCCAATTCCGCCGGTGCCAAGCAGTGTCACGAACCGGTCATCTCGAAGCTTGTCGCTGACCTCGTCGACCGCCGCTTCTCGCCCAATCATCACGAGCGGTCGCACCGGGAGCCTGCCGCGGTGACGGAACTTGTCGTTCCTGCTTTCCGTATTGCCTGTGAGAAAGACCACGGTGCCGACGAACGAGTAGCCCCGTCCCTTGATGTTTGCGATGTATCGGTTGCCAAATTTGCCGTCACCAAGCGCCTTGCGGATCGCGGCCACGTGGACGCGGAGGCTCCCCTCCTCTACGGTTACGTCCGACCAGACGTGATCGATGAGCTCCCGCTTCGCGATGACCTCACCCGGACGGTCGGCAAGATAGATCAAAATATCCAGCGCCCGGCCGCCGAGGGGAAGCACCTGACCGTCGCGCAGGAGCACCCTCTCGCCAATCGAAAGTTCGAAAGGACCGAACCTCAGCTTCCTGTGAACCGCGGCACCATGCATGTGTCAGCCAAAAGAAATGGATTTCGCCGGCCCCATCCGCCTACCGTCGGTCGGCAAGCGCCGCAATTGTACGAGCGTAAAGCTGGCCGCAACGAAGCTCGTAGGCCGTCCCACGCCTTTGGAAAGGACGAGTTAAACCTTGGTATAGCCTCAACGCGGAGGATTGAGCCGAACCCCGCGCCGCTGCGACCGCGATGAGCGGCGCGAGCAGCATGCGCCAGCACAACTGTCCTGCGTTGCGCGTTCAGCCGCTGCAGCCTGTTGCAAAGATCAGTCGGCAGATAACGGACAGATCTTACGGTCGCGCCCTTGCGATGCCGATGTGATCTGAGTTGCATCGCCGATGGGCCGGCGGAGGCGACCTGCCGCGCGCCTAGCGCTTCCGAAGTTCGCATCATGTCGCGGCATCCTCGTTTGCGAACTTCCGAATCAAAGGAGCATTGGCAAGTCCATGATTCTGGTGCGGCGTTGGATTTGAAGTTCCGATCACGAGCGCGCGGAAGAACTGATCGGAACTTCAAATCCGCCGCACTGGTAGCCATTGATGTAACGCCGGCAAACTAGGGCGCGCCTCCATTTCCCTTTGCGCGATCCAAAGCGATCTGGATACAATTCAGGAGGTCGCTCTCATCGAATGGCTTGGGCAGATAACAGATGACCCCAGCCTGAAGCGCGAGGGCACGAATATCATCGCTGGGATACGCAGTTATCAGTACAGTGGGAATCTCTTTGCCGGATCGAGACAAATTGTTGTGCAGATCGAGGCCACTCATCTTGGGCATGTCGAAGTCGACAACCAAGCAGCCGGTACGGCTCAGTTCGGGTGAGCGCAAGAACTCCTCCCCCGACAAAAAGGCCCGGGCAACCAACCCGATCGAACGCATCAAAACTTCGATTGCGTTTCCAACCGCTTTGTCGTCATCGACTATGGCAACTATCGGTTGGCTATTTGGCACTTGGCAAGACCGGTAACCTTTTGCGGAACAACGGATATCGTCCGCGACAACTCTTTCTTATCCAGCCTAGGCGCAGCCGCCACGTGCTTCGATTATACGATTGTATAGGAACTCAACGATCGGCCTCGAGGCCCAGAAATTCTGTGGTCGATGCGGCAAGCTGCGTCACAGGCATCGTCTTTCATATCCCCCGAGCCCCGGTTAGCTGACAAGAGCCCCTCCAGCCTGGACCGGGCTGGAGGGGCAAGGGGAGGCCGCGGGGAGTGGTCGGCCTCGGGGGAGGAGAACTTCACCATACCGGCACGCATTGGCGCTCACTATTGAACTCGCGGAGAGATCGAGTACCAGATGGGAGGGTGCGCACTATACGAAGGTTGTGGCGCCAGCCTGGTCGGTTCGACTTTGGTGGGCAGCTGGCTGCCCAAACGCAGAACCTGGCCGACTTCAACCGGCCAGTTCGCCGATGGCTGCGATCCGCAGGCGCCGAATTGGGCTGGTCATCCCCTCTATCGCCCGCCCGATAATCTCGGTATGCTCCGTCTCGGACTGGCAAAGCTAATGCGCATGTCGATGAGGAACATGTGGTAGAGCAACGGGCCAACGAGCAACCGCCAACAGTGATGGTCATCGACGATGATCCGGGAGTGCGGGACTCACTGGGCATGCTGCTTCGATCGGCGGGCTTTCGGGTCAGCCTACTCGGTTCGGTGAGCGAATTTCTCGCGGCGGATCAGCCAGAAGGACCCGCTTGCCTGGTGCTGGACGTGCGGCTTCCCGGTCAGAGCGGACTCGAACTGCAGCGCGAACTCGCAGGTGCCAAAAGTCGGCTGCCGATCATCTTCATCACCGGACATGGTGACATTCCAATGTCGGTGCAAGCGATGAAGGGTGGCGCAATCGAATTCCTGACAAAACCGTTCCGAGAGCAGGATTTGCTCGAAGCGATTCAGCTCGGTCACGCCCGTGATCGAGCACGGCTCGAGCAGCAACGAGCCGTGGCGGAACTGAACGTTCGTTTCGAAACGTTGACGCCGCGAGAGCGCGAAGTCATGGCGTTCGTGGTGACCGGGCGGTTAAACAAGCAGATCGCACACGATCTCGGCGTAAGCGAAATCACGGTAAAAGTTCATCGTGGCCAAGTCATGCGTAAGATGCGGGCATCGTCCTTGCCTGACTTGGCGCGCATGGCCGACCAATTGCAACTGACGCCAACAAAACCGCATAACCCGGGTCGCGTTGCCTAGCGCGGACGCCCTCTGCCACGTCTCCGATTCGAAGCGGCATTCCACTCACGATACGGCGGCCGGATGAGCCGGCGCAATGAAACGAAAGACTGCACCACGTGGCAGGTTAGGGCTCGCAGACAATCGTCCGTGATGCGCTTCGATAATCGACCGGCAGATCGACAGCCCAAGCCCCAAGCCACCCGGTTTCGTGGTGTAGAAAGCCTCGAATACGCGGTCAAGAGCCGCCGGCGCGAAGCCTGGACCTGAATCTCGCACCTCGACTGACACGCCATCCGGTTCGTCACGGGTACTGATGAGCAGTTGCCGCTCCCGTTCGTCGACCTCGCGCATCGCTTCGATGGCATTGATGATCAAGTTAAGCAGGACCTGCTGGAGCTGGACCCGATCTCCCTGCACATGCGGAGAGCCCTCCGCCAATCGCATCCGCACCGAGACGCTATTGTTTGCGGCCTCCGTACGGGTGAGAGCAATAACCTCCAGGATCGTATCGTTGATCGCTACCGCGTCTTTTCGTGCGGGCGCCTTGTTAATGAGTGCCCGGATTCGCCCGACGACCTCGCCTACGCGGTTCCCCTCCTTGACAATCAGAGAGAGGGCGTCATCCACCTCCTGAAGATTTGGCGGTTCCGCGCTTAGAAAGCGCCGAGCGGCTAACGCGTAGGTGACTGCCGCTGTAATCGGCTGGTTCACTTCATGGGTGATCGAGGCCGTCAGCTGGCCCATCGTCACGACGCGGTTGGCGTGCGCGAGCTCCAGTTGCACCTTGCGGTATCGCTGCTCGCTCTCGCGAGCTTCTGCCTCTACTGTCCGCAATGCCGTAACATCGGTGCCGGTGCCGCGATAGCCGCGGAATCTTCCGCTGGCGTCAAACACTGGCTTGCCGCTGACCTTCACGTACATAGGAGAGCCGCTGCCGTCTACCGAGCAATATACGAAGTCGCGGAACGGCTTGCGTGAATCGAGAGTTGCCCAAACAAGCCGCCACTTTTCTGGTTCGGTTTCAAGATCGAGAGCGTGATCCCAACAGAACGTGCCGATTCGATGCGTCGGATCCGAATGAAACGCATTCTCAGTCAACAGCGTGAATTTGTAGTCCGGACCGATTTCCCACAGCCAATCGGAAGCGGTTGCAGCATAGTCGCTGAACTTCGCTTCGCTTTCCCTCAATGCTTCCTCGGCGCGCTTGCGTTCTGTTACGTCTGTCGCAGTGCCGATGAACTCGATGAGCTCCCCGTTCCCATCGAGAACCGGGTGCCCAGATGAATTGACGTGCTTGACTGTTCCGTCAGGCAGCAAAACCCTATACTCGTCGAAGCTGTCAATTCTTTCGCTGACCACCCTCGCAAATCTCTCGTCTACCCTGTTGCGATCCTCCGGATGGACTCGTTGCTGAAAGTTCTTGCGGGTCGGTAAATGCTCCTGCGGATCCAGTCCGAAAATTCGGAACATTTCCTCGGAGCAGTAGAGCACCTTCTGGCTACGGACGTCCCATGCCCAGCTGCCGGTGCGGGTCAGCTTCTGCGTTTCGGCCAAATAGCCTTCGCTCCGCTGCAAGTTGGCGGTTCGTTCCACCACTTTGGCCTCCAGCTCCTCGCGGGCCTGACGAAGCTCTTGCTCCGCCCGTCGTCGCACGGCGCTGACCCAGCCGACAGCCAAGGCGCAAAATATGCAAAAGATCAAATAAACGAGATCAGCATAGCTGATTGTGCTGAAGGAAAGAGTGGGACGTAGCAGGAAGTAATTAAGGCTGAGCACTGAAAGGACAATTGCGAGCACACCTGGCCCAGTTCCAGCGTACCAAACGGTCGCCGCGACTGCGAACAGGAACGGCGTTAAAATGGCCTCGAAATGTCGCAGCAGGAGGAAATCCAACCCGATTGCGATTGCGACGGACAGAACCGCAATGCCGTACCGGAGAATCGTCGGCTTGAGTGTTCGCGATGAAGGGTCCCGATGCGCCATGGCTTACCTCTTTCGTGAGCCAGCCGACCAACGAGGAGTTATGTGCGAAAGTTTTCGGCTCTTCGCCCTTTTGCGAGGCAAGGCCACCTCCATCGCCGGTCTGCTGGACTTGACGTCTGCCACGTCTTCGATCCAAAGCGGCATTCCACTCACGATGCGGCGGCCGGATGAGCCGGCGCAATGAAGCGAAAGATAGCGCCATGTGGCACGTTATGGCTCGCCCACAATCGTCCATTATGCGCTTCGATAATCGACCGGCAGATCGACAGCCCAAGCCCCAGGCCGCCCGGTTTCGTGGTGTAGAAGGCCTCGAACACCCGCTCAAGAGCCGCCGGTGCGAAGCCTGGACCCGAATCTCGCACCTCGACTGACACGCCATGCGGTTCGTTACGGCTGCTGATGAGTAATTCCCGCTCCTGTTCGCCGACCTCGCGCATCGCTTCGATGGCATTGATGATCAAGTTAAGCAGGACCTGTTGCAGCTGGACCCGATCTCCCTGAACGCGCGGCAAGCCCTCCGCTAACTGCGTCCGCACCGAAACGCTGTTGTTTGCGGCCTCCGTCCGGGTGAGAGAAATAACCTCGAGGATGGCATCGTTGATCGCTACGGCGTCCTTTCGCGCGGGCTCCTTCTTGATGAGTGCGCGGATTCGTCCGACGACCTCGCCTGCGCGATTCCCCTCCTTGACAATCAGAGAGAGCGCGCCGTCGACCTCGTGAAGATTCGGCGGCTCGGCGCCTAGAAAGCGCCGAGCGGCCAACGCGTAGGTGACCGCCGCCGTAATCGGCTGGTTCACTTCATGGGTGATCGAGGCCGTCAATTGGCCCATCGTCGCGACGCGGTTGGCGTGCGCGAGTTCCAGTTGCGCCTCACGGTATCGCTGTTCGCTTTCGCGAGCTTCTGCCTCCACCCGCTTGCGCTCAGTCAAATCAAGTACGTAGGCGACACCCTGGTTACTGTTCTCTTCAAATGTTGCCCCACCAATCAGGATGGGCACACGACTACCGTCTTTTTTAGTGAATTGCTTTTCGAACGGTTCAAACCGACCGCCACCTTTTTGCCGTTCGATCCTTGCGTTATTTCTGTCGCGCCAGTCGGGCGGCGTCAGATCTGTCCACCATATGCTGCCCGCGAGCAGGTCTTCACGGTCGTAGCTCACCATGCGAAGAAATTCGTCGTTGGCCTCAAGAATGCGACCATCAAAATCCCAGATGAAAATTCCGATGATGTTGGAATCGACCAGGCGCCGGATCTTCGCTTCGCTTTCCCGCAAGGCTTCCTCGGCGCGCTTGCGCTCCGTCACGTCGATCTGTGTCGTGACAATCTCGACAAGTTCTCCGCTCGAGGAGAACGCAGGTCGGCCGATTACTTCGAGGTGCTTGATCGTTCCGTCGGGGAGTACGATTCTGTACGCGGCCGAGTAGTCTCTTTTCTCGCTCACCGCGCGTTGAACTTCTGCGTTCAATCGGCCCAGGTCGTCGGGGTGGATCCGTTGGAACACGGCTTTGCGGCTCGGAGCACCCTGCGCCGGGTCGAACCCCCAGATGCGGTATATCTCCTCCGACCCATAGAGAGTTTCCGTCTCGTTGTAGGCCGCCACACCACTGTGACTCAGCCTCTGTGCTTCCGCCAGATAGGTTTCGCTGCGGCGTAGCCGCTCTTCGGCCTTCTTTCGTTCGTCGATGTCAACAGACACGCCATACCACTGGACGACGCGCCCCTGTTGATCGCGCAGAGGCTCAGCACGAGTATGGTGCCAACGATACTCGCCGTCCGACCGACGCACACGGTGCACGGCCTCGTGGGACGTTCCGCTCTGAACTGCCCGATAGAAAGCCTGTGCAGTTTCCGCAAGGTCGTCCGGGTGCAGGAATGCCTCCCAGCCACGGTGCCTAAAATCCTCTTGTCGCGTGCTGGTGTAGTCCAAAATGCGCTGATTGACGTAGGTCGGTTCGCCGTTGGGCCCCGCCGACCAGAGCAGGCTTGGCACCGTATCGATGATTTGGCGGTGCCTGTATTCGCTGTCCCGCAGTGCTTGCTCGGCGCACCTGCGCTCCGTCAGATCGACGACGAACGCGACGCCCTCGTTGCCGCCCGCTTCGAACAGCGCGCCTCCAATCAACACGGGTACGCGGCCGCCATCTCTTCGGAAAAATTCCTTCTCATAAGGCTGGGCAACCGCATTGGAGTACAGTTCCCGCAGCGCGCGCTTGTCGTGTTCGCGCCATTCCGGTGGGGTCAGGTCCGTCCAGCGTACCCGACCTGAAACCAGATCGTCCCGGTCATGTCCTACGAGACGAAGAAACGCGTCATTGGCCTCAAGAACCCGACCTTCCAAGCCCGTGATGAAAATTCCGATGATGTTGGCATCGACCAGGCGCCGGATCCTCGCCTCACGTTCTGCGAGATCGCGGTTGGCGCGCGCGAGCGCCAGCGCGCGTTGCTTCTCGACTTCGAACAGGCGCACGTTTTCGATCGCGACCGCCGCCTGGCCGGCGAACGTCTCGAGCAGCGCGATCTGTTGGTCGTGGAACGGCCGGACCTCCATTCGCCGTACCAGAATTGTCCCAATGGGGGCGCCTTCGCGCAGCAACGGCGTCGCAAGCGTGGTGTGCCAACCCTGGCCTTTGACGATCCTGCTGCCCACCGGGTACTCGCTGACCTCTGCGGCGATATCACGGACATGAATCGTGCGACGATCGCACGCGGCTCGTCCGGTCACCGTGTCTCGGTCTACTGGCAGGCCCTCGCGCCCATCCATCGTCGCCGAACTTTCCCCGTATGAAGCTACCAGCCGAAGCCGGCTATCCTCCAGGCGCCAGATCCTCACATTGCTCGCATCGCACAGGCGCGCGGCATGTTCGGCCACCGCGTCCAGCACCGACTGAATCGGCGAGTTCGAGATGAGGCGCAGCATCTCGGAGGTTGCAGTTTGTTGCATCGTCGCCTCGGCGAGGCGCTGACGCGCGTGGGCGATCTCTCGTCTGCATGCTTTGAGCTCCCGTTCGAGATCGGCGCGGGTCTTGCGAGCGCGAGCAACGCGCGCCTTCGCTTCGGTCTGGTGAAGCTTGCGACCTCGCGTTCGGCTCTTCGCCCCTTTGCGAGACAAGGTCACCTCCATCGCCGAACTGGTCCGCAATGCTGGTGGTACAGCAGGGGACTCGACCTGCGGGAGAATAGCACGCACCCCAAAGCGCACGTCAGGGGAGTGGGTTCGGACCGGTGCGGCATCAAAATCCCTTTCAATATCGTCTGGCGCGGTGCCCAGATGTCGAATGTCGATCATCGTGCTCTCCTTTGCATCTTCGGAGCGGAGCACAGACCGCGCGAAGGCCTGTCTGGCGGCGAAAGCATCCCCCGAATGATCAATCCCCTCTCGGAGGGGTTTGATCCGGCCCGGAGGCCTTTGCTTTTTTCATGTGGAATTTTCGCCGGTTGCGCCTTTGAGAGACGGGATCGAGCTCAATTGTCCAAATCCGGCTACTTCGGGATCGGCAATTTGGGCGCACTTTGCTAAATTAGGTGAAAAAGCAGCTCCGCCAATTGCCTTCGGCGATTGCGGGGTCCTCCAGATGGAGTATTATGACACCTCTTCGGCAACGCGTTTTTTTGGTGTCCGCGGTACCTCCAGGAGCTTGTGGCGCCGTTCGCCGCGACAGCGCGCGTTCGCCACGGTCGGAAACTGGACGGCACGCCGTCGCTAGGAGCGCCTCCATTGTAAACCAGGTGCGGTGATGGGACTCTCGGAGCGGTCTGCAAGTTCGCTCGACACTATCGAAGGGCACGCCGAACACGTTTATTCGGTTGCAGAGGGGGCGACGCCTCCGCCGGGGATACAAGCCGTATCAAGCTCCTGGCAAAGATCGGCAAAAAGTCACGGCCTCGATCCACTCGACAGCAAGGCGCCACGCATCCTCACGTCTGCTGAGTTGAAGCATTTTCGCGAACCGCTGGATAAGCTGATCTCCAGCGCCCAACAGGAGCTAGATGAATTATACAAGGTGGTTCGTGAGGCGGGATATGCCGTCCTGCTCTGTGATAGCTCGGGCGTCGCAGTCGCGCATCGCGGTGAAGATGCGCTGGCAAGCCAGTTCCAATATTGGGGGACTTGGCTCGGCGGCGTATGGTCCGAGGACGTGGAGGGCACAAACGGCATCGGCACCTGCATCGCCGAAGAGCGGCCTGTTACCGTTCACAGAAGCCAGCATTTCAGGTCCAGACACATCGGCTTGAGCTGCTCTGGCGCGCCGGTGTTCGGGGTCGATGGGCGACTGATAGCAGTCTTGGACGTCTCTGCCATCGATCCTGAACTCTCCGAACGGGCGCACGCGCTGACTGGCGCGCTCACAGTACGATCGGCGCGCGCGATCGAAGAGCGATTTTTTCGTGAGCAGTTTCGTCGAGAATGGATCGTCGCGGTAGCGCCGCCGGACGGAGGCGCTTCAGGCATGCTGCTGGCGATTGCGGGCAACCAACGCATCATCGGCGCAAACCGCGTCGCGCGCGCGTCCCTCATGCTCGATGATCGCGGGCTCCAGGCCGGTACCAGCTTGTGGTCGGTCTTCGAGCGAGACGTGGACCTCTTCCGGCGCCAGGACCGGAGCGATATCTCTGCGCGATTGCTGATCGCCGGCAGCAATGACAGTCGGCCCGCGCTTGTGACTCCACCCGAACCTATGAGTGCCTCGAACAATCCAGCGAACTGCAACCTGCACACGCGCCCGCGGCTGGGCTCGATCGATATTTCGAAGCTGCCGCCAGCACCGCAAGCACAGGGCGGATTGTCGCCCGGCGCGATGCGTCGGGTGCGGGAATACGTCGAAGTGCATTTGGACGAAAGCATCGATCTGTCGATGCTGGCTCGAGTCGCCGGACTATCAGTGCATCATTTTGCGCGACAGTTTAAGCAATCCGCCGGGGTGACGCCGCATGTCTACCTCACGCAAAAACGAGTCGCGCGCGCCCAGGAGATGTTGGTTCAGACGGATCTCCCGCTGGCGGAAATTGCGTGCGTCGTAGGCTTTTTCGACCAAGGTCATCTAGCGCGTCACTTCCGTCATATGCTCGGTACTACGCCTCGAGAGTTTCGGTGGTCGCAACGCTAGAAACGAGCGGGTTTTGGACACACTCCTCTCAGGCCGTCAAATAGACCGAACGCAACAGCCAATTGCGTATGCCACGGTCTTTGTCGCCAGGACAGGAAGTTTTGCCTCGTGAAGCTCAGGACCTTGCAGCGCTGATCGCTCGTCCGATGTTCTCATCCATGCCGGTTCTCGAGGTGACCTCGGCAGGGATTCCACGCTCGCGCCGCCAGTGGCCCGGACTTTGACCGAAGGCCTGTCTAAAGAGCCTGGAGAGATGAGCTTGATCCGAAAAGCCCACGCTCAAGGCTATTTCACTCAGGGATGCCGCACTGGTCATCATCAGGTGACGGGCTCTCTCCACGCGCCTTCTCACCACATAGGCATGTGGCGACTCGCCAACAGCGAGTTTGAATTTCCGCGAGAAGTGCGCCGGGCTTCGACGCGCGACGACACTGAGATCCCGGATATGAATGGTGCGGTGTAAATTGCTGTCAATGTAAGCTCGCACGCGAAACATCTGCCAAGCCGCCAGACCGCCCCTTATGGAATCGCTGGCGTCCGAATAGCGCCCGATCTCCGCTTGCAGGATGCTCGACGCCGTGACCAGCGACGCCTTGGCCGCCTCCCGATCACGCTCCAGCTCTCGCGTTGCGGTTTCAAGCAGCCGGGCCAGGCTGTTCGCAACGAAGTGGAACTTTTGCTCGGCCCCAGAAGAAGACTCTGGTGCGGTAGTTTGCAGCCCATCCATAATCAATTCCCTCAAACGACGCATCCGACGGCGTCGGATCGGCGCGAGAGTGCAGCAAAGGGTCTCCTTTGGCTTGCTAATCAGCGTTATGGAAAGTTAATTCCAGCCCCCAGGCAGAGAATTAATCCTTAAATACCAATGCGTTGCAAGCGAGAGATCGCAGCGATTCAGAACACCTCAAGCGGTCACCGATGATCGGCGAGCCAATCTTGTCGCTGTCGATGCCATAATCGGCAACGGCCTGCGCCTCCCCTGCGCCTTTCGAAGGCGCGGGGCATGATCTTAATGATGTCGGTGCGGATGCCGAGGTCGCGCAAACGACGCTCCGCCTCAAGCCCGACGATCCACGCCGTTCACCACACCAGCCCAACCCACGATATTTCGTCCAATCGTTCGCATGATGCGGCTTGTGGACCCGCAGCGACCCTAGCTCAAATGTGCCGTTGGAAAGATCACGAACTGTCGCCGCATCGAACGGACCTCATCGAGCGCCAACGAGGCCAACCGCCTGTTTCACGACTACAAGTCCCAACTCTTCTCGAAATGTTGTCGTTGATGAGATCTATGTTGGGCAAACGAGTCCGCTTGGCTCCATCCCGCTGCAACGGCTCAACGCGGTGTCGGAGATCGTGGAGCGCCGACGACAGAAGACATGCTTGATCGGATCATTCCGCATCACCGAGGAGATCACTCCTTCAACAAGGCTTCGATCTCCGCGCGTCGCGGCATGGCGGGCGCCGTCCCGGCCCGCGTCACCGAAATCCCTGCAGTCGCCGAGCCGAACCGTGCAGCCTGGAGCGGATCCGCGCCGTCGGCGAGCGCCGCCGCGAAGCCGCCGACGAATGCGTCGCCCGCGCCCGTGGTCTCGACGACCTTGCCGACGGCGAAGGGCGGCACGTGCAGCGAGCGGTCGCGGGCATGGAACAGCGCTCCGCGCTCACCGAGCGTGATCAGCGCCATCCGCGCTCCCTTGGCCAGCAGCACATCCCCGGCACGGCGGGCGCCCGCAAGATCGCTCACGGCGATCCCGGTCAACGCCTCGGCCTCGGTTTCGTTGGGAACGACGTAGTCACACAGCTCAAACAAGCTCTGTCGATCGCAATCGCGGGCGC
>Ga0210399_10001836_pt1 | contig 16550 bp, 19 predicted proteins | sample IncBWC14MmetaG_FD_150865 | JGI IMG/M metagenome (GOLD analysis project Ga0210399, IMG submission 150865) | Forest soil microbial communities from Barre Woods Harvard Forest LTER site, Petersham, Massachusetts, United States - Inc-BW-C-14-M | ecosystem: Environmental > Terrestrial > Soil >...
TTCTGAACTTGTCATCAGACCACCTCCTTTCCGGTGTAATCGCAGATTAGTACGGATGGGCAGGGCGCGTCAACCGGCACGAAAGTGGGTTCCGGGGTGGTCAACATAAGAAACAACAGCAACCACATAAAAACAACAGCAACCACGAAGGAACACGAAGGAAATCACGAAGGCTCTCTTTGCGAGCCCTTTGTGCAACCTTCGTGTCCTTGGTGGTGAAGCCTTTGCTTTTCGGGGTTGCTCTGAGTGTGGCTTACGGAGCCCGTCACTTGAGTTCTTCGGCAGCTCGCGCAATATTCTCTGGGGTTCCCATATCGCGCCAGGAATATTCATCCGCGCGGAAGGCTTGAATACTTTTTCCCGCGCCGGCCAAACGCAAATACGACGTGATGATGGAGAAAGCGCCATCTTCCGTGAGCATCGACAGCAGACCCGCGGAGACCACGTGAATGCCGGAAAAGGCAAATGCGCCGACCTCCGTCGCGGGCCGCACCATTTCTGGCACACCGTCACGGCCAGCGCGGCGTCCGCAAAGTTGCATCTGCGAATCGAACAGCAAGTAACGCGAGGTGGATCGATCCTGAACCGCCAGGGTAACCAGCGCCTGCTGTGTCCGGTGGAATTCGACCATGCGGGCGAGGTCGATGGTGCTGAGCACGTCCACATTGTGCAGAATGAAGGGTTCCGCGGAATGATCCTCAAGAAAAAACCACGCCGCTTTCTTGAGTCCCCCACCGGTGTCAAGCAATACCTCTTCGCGTGAAATCGCAATCTCCATACCGAAGTCATCGTGCTCACGTAAGTAGTCCACCACCAGGTCGGCGAAATGATGGACGTTGATGATGACGTCGTGGATGCCGAAGCTGCGCAGGTTGGTCAGCGTGTGTTCGAGAAGCGTTTTCCCGCCCACATCCACCAGCGCCTTGGGGCGATCATTGGTAAGCGGGCGCAAGCGAGTCCCCAAGCCCGCGGCCAGCACCATGGCTTTCATTCTGCCCGGCTCTCCAACTCGCGATGATGCAGAACCACGTCCACACCAATGCGTGCCCGCAGGCGCTTCGCCAGTTGCTCCGCCAGGTAGACGGAGCGATGCTGGCCGCCGGTGCATCCAAAAGCTACCATCAGGTGCTTGAAGCCGCGGCGCTGGTATTCATAGATACTGGCGTCCACCAGCGACAGCGCTCCGGCAAAGAACTGGTGCACGCTCTCCTGCTGATTGAGGTATTCGATCACGGGCGCATCTCGTCCCGTGAGAGGTTTGAAACGTTCCTCGCGCCCGGGGTTCGGCAAGCCGCGGCCATCGAAGACGAATCCTCCCCCGTTGCCTGTCTCGTCCTTCGGCCAGCCACGGTGAAAGGAAAAGCTGAAGATCCGTACCGTGAGGTTTTCCGCACTCGAGGCAAGCCCTTGCAGCTTTTCGGATCCGAGCATGCTGTTGAAGGCGTCCAGCAGGGTTGGCAGCGCGATGGGCAGCTTCACATTGTGAAGAAGCCAGCGCAGGTTTTTCAGCGCGTAGGGAACGCTTTGCAGGAAATGCGCCTTGCGCTCGTAGAAACCGCGGAATCCGTACGCGCCCAGCGCCTGCATAATGCGCACATAGACAAATCCGTAGTAGTAGCGGAGGAACGCATCCCGATCGACCGCCATGAAACGTGCCAATTGATCGAGGTAGTAGTCGAGCAAGTGTTGGCGTAGTTCAGGTGGAAGGTCAGCCTTGGCGTCATACAGAAGCGAAGCAATGTCGTATTGCAAGGCGCCTTTGCGGCCGCCCTGGTAATCCACAAAATAGGGCTGCCCGGCGAGCAACATGACGTTGCGCGATTGAAAATCGCGATAGAGGAAATAATCCTGCGGCGCGCTGAGCAGAAGCTCGGTCAACGCCTCGAAATCATCTTCCAGCTTCTGCTCGCTGAAAGGAATTCCGGCGAGGCGAAGAAAGTAGTATTTGAAGTAGTTCAAGTCCCACGCAATCGACTGCCGGTCAAAACGTCCGCGCGGATAGCAGATGCTGTAATCGAGATCGTGTCCCGCCTCCACCTGGAAGCGCGGCAGCACCGCGACTGCCTTGCGATAGGCGTCGATCACCGCCGGCGCAATGTTTTCCCCGGGGCGATTGCTCGACAGAAAATCAAACAGCGTCGTGTTGCCCAGATCCTGTTCCAGGTAGGCGCCGCGATCCAGATCCTCTCCGTAAATTTCCGGCACGGGCAGGCCATGCTTCAGAAAATGCCGTGTGAAAGCGAGGAAGGCGGCATTCTCTTCGCGAACGTCGTGCAGGATGCCGATGGCGCTCTGTTGCCCGTCGGAGAGGCGGATAATTTTGCGTCCCGAGCCGCCCAGTTCTCCCTGCAACTGGACTACACGCGTGGCCGGACGATGGAAATGCTGTTCGAAGAGGGCGTTGAGAACGTCCATATTTGTTTCGGGGCATGACAAAGATACCATCCGGCGCGGCTTTAAGCGTCCTGCATGAGTTCCGGATTGGGAAAGGCGTGGTTGCGTTTGTTTCCCTTTGCGCTGATCGGCTGCGTGAGTTCGAACAGAATCGGATTATGTTAGAGAGTACGCGGCGGCCGGAGGTCATCATGGAAGTCATCATCGAACATCTGGGTGCAGTGCAGTTCGAAATCAAGGCGCGTGGGCACGCCATTGTTTCTGATCAACCGCGCGAGAACGGCGGGTTTGACGAAGGCATGACTCCGCCCGAGCTGTTGCTTGCGTCGTTGGGATCGTGCGCAGCTTTTTACGCCGCACAATATTTACGCAAGCACAAACTGGCGATGGAAGGCACTCGGGTGCGCGTGACCGCGGAGAAGGAAAAGAATCCGGCACGCGTCGATCATTTTCGTGTCGAGTTAGAAATTCCCGCTGTGCTGGACGTGCGGCATCGCGCCGGAGTCGAAGATGCAGTCCATCGTTGCCTCATCCACAATACGCTTCAGCATCCGCCGCAGATTGAGTTTGAGTACAAGAGCGTAGTTTTGTCTGGACACGCAGCGGATTAGCCGAGACAGATGGATGGTCGAAGAATAAAGGTTTCCCCATTCTGTCATGCTGAGCGAAGTGAGGCGCCAGCCGAACGGAGTCGAAGCACCCCATGTTGCGGTCCGTGGAGGCATCTCCACCACAATTAAAATCCCGGCGAGGCATCTGTTTAAGTTCTGAAAAGATTTGCGACGATGCAGGTTGCGCCCTTAGGACCACGCTAGAAGTGACTCTCCAGGTTCATCCCTGCCTATGCGGAGATGGGGTCCTTCGACTCCGCTCGGCATGCGCCTCGCTGCGCTCAGGATGACAGGATGTGAGAGTGATCGCTGTAATGACAGGATGTGAGAGTGACGGCTGTAATAGCCGAGAACGGGTCGTCGTGCCGACATGGTTACGCAGGACAGTTTGCGAGATGAAAATGCGACTACGCGAGGAACTCGCGATGCACTAAGACGGGACGTCTACCGTGGGCCGAAAGAAGTAGCCACTCACGCCCTCCACCCGGACATGTCCGGTTGCTATCTGGTCATTGACCTTTCTCCCGCCTAGACTGGAACTCTCCCCTCAGGAAACTTTAGATTCCTGCTAAGTTGTTGATTTTAGGCCTTCCAGCGATATGCGTCGGGCTGTGGTAGCCCTAAATGGGCGAGTACCCGGTAAGCAAATTCGCGAGCCAGATCATCTAACGAAGTGGGGCGATTGTAGAAGGTCGGGATGAGGGGGAAGACGGTAGCTCCGGCATCGGCGGCTTTGTACATGTTGCGGATGTGGACCTTATGCAGCGGGGTCTCGCGCACGCAGAGCACCAGCGGCCTTCGTTCTTTGAGACTTACGTCGGCAGCGCGCTCGATCAGGTGTGAGGCGATGCCGTTGGCAATGCGTGCGAGCGTACCAACGCTGCATGGGATGACGACCATCCCATCGGAAGGGTAAGAACCACTGGCCACGTTGGCGCCGATGTCGCTGTTGGCCTGGGAATGGATTTTGGTGCTGGGCTTGCCCAGCAACTGTCCGACAACATCGTTGCGGCCGCGCAGGCCGAGTTCTTCGGCGAGCACGCGCAGGCCACTGTCGGAGGCGATGAAGTTCACGGTCTGGATGCGGGGATCGCGTTCGGCCGCAAGTAGAAAGTGTTTGAGAAAAATCGAGCCGCTGGCGCCGGTGGTCGCAACCGTAAGGTTCTGGAGCGGCTGGTTGGGCAAAGGATCTCCTTGGGCGGTGGTCCTGGAGTTCCGAGCATAGGGAGGCTGCTGAAGGGAAGTCAAGGCAGGGTGGGCAAAAGCGCTTTGCCGAATGGACAACTTCTCGGACCGGAAATGGCGAATCCGTCTCACCTGCGATCGCGACGCTCCGCAGCGCAATTGCACGCTCTCGAAGGAGTCGAGCGCGAAATCCGCGCCAACGATCACAATGGCCGGCGAAAGTATTTGAAAGACTTTAGCGCCGCCTACCGCACCTACGAGTCTGTGGTGGATGTTTCCCGCGTGCATGAGGCGGTTGGTGGGGCTGATTTGGTGCTGATCGGCGATTACCATGCGCTGCCCGCCTGCCAGCGTTTCGCGGGTTCGCTTCTGGAGCAGCAGGCGATCGCTGGAGATCGTCCGCTGGTCCTGGGAGTGGAAACGATCTTCGCGCGTGATCAGCACATTCTGGACGAATGGTGGCGCCGGGAAATCGACGAGACCGAACTCCACGAGCGCATGCGTTTCCAACTGGATTGGGGCTACGACTGGGATCCTTTCTACGAACTACTCGTCACCGCCCGGGAGCACAGTGAAGCAATCTATGGACTCGACTGCATGCCGCGAGAGGACCTGCGCAAAATCGGGGCGCGCGACCGGCATGCCGCGGAAAAACTTGCTGAGATTCGGTCGCGGCATTCCGACGCGGTCATCGTAGTGTTGTTTGGCGAATCGCATCTGGCGCCTGCTCACCTGCCGCGCGAAGTGCGCGCCCTTCTGCCTCAGGAGCGCATGCTGACCGTTCTCCAGAATGTGGATGCGCTGTACTGGCGCGCCGCAGGAGAGCGGCACGAGCGGGTGGAAGCGGTGCAGGTCGCGCCCGACGTGGTCTGCGTTTTCAATGCAACACCGCTTGAAAAGTACGAGAACTATCGTCTTTGCCTGGATCGCTGGCGACGGGAAGAATCTGATCAACCCGATCTCGGACCTACCGTTTACAACCTGATCGATGGCCTTGTGCGCTTCCTCGGGATCAATCGTTACTCGCCGCATAACACGACGCAACCAAAGTTTCTCGTCGACCTGTTGCCGGAAGTGTATTACCGCTCCTCCGACGGACTGCTGCGGCGTCTCCTGTCGCGCAAAGGAGTGAGCGAGGAGGAGCGCGAGGCGATGATGCAGCGGGTGGAAGAACGCGGCTGCGCTTATTTGCCGCAGGTCAACGCGTTCTACATGCACGATTTTCAAATGCTGCACGCTTCCGAAGAGGCGGCTCGCTTCCTGCATCACGCTTGCCGCGGATTACCAGCGAGGGTGACCGCGCGGGAAGAAGCCGCCGACGAACCCTCGGATTTCTTCTACGGTCGCGTGCTGGAGAACGCGCTGGCGTACTTTGGGTCGCGTGTGTTGTACCCCGCGCGCGCGGCCGTGCGCGAAGAAGACCTGCGCGAGTTGAGCGACCAGACTCGCGAAGACATTGAGCGGCAGACGGGACTCGGGTTTGCCGAGTCCATGCGCGCGCTCGATTTTCTGCTGTTGCACCGGTTACTGGAAGTCGACGTCAAACAGTACGATCGGGTGCGCGGATCCCTGGACGAGGGGATTCGCAGCAGCGGCGCGAAGTTCGAATACATCACGCAACAACTCGGGTATCTCCTGGGCTGTGATCTTTATGACGGATACCTGGAAGGCCGGGTAACTCCCGGTTTTGTGCGGACTCTGTTTCTTACTCACGTAGAAGAACCCGGCGCTGCTCGGGATGCTTATTTTGGACTAGTGCAACGCCTCCGCGCTGTGCGGAGAAGAGGGCATCGATTCGAGAAGAAGAGCTAAGTATCCGGGACCGAGCCGATAAGCGACCGGTTCCCTCCAACGACTTTCACCACAGAGGCACAGAAGCACAGAGAAATCGAAGCAGGATTTTTCTCTGTGTGTCTCTGTTTTCCGGGTGAAGAATCGCAGTGCACTATGACAATTCGACATCCGTTCTCGATCTGCGCGAGTCTCGCAAATTCCCGAAATCCCAGTTGACAGGCTCCGCCTGCCCAGATTATGTTCAACCGGATGGTTGAATATTCCCAGGACATGCTGAATCGCGTTTTCTCGGCAGTTGCTGACCCGACGCGACGCGCGATACTCGCCTCGCTGAGGAGCAAACCCGCCACCATCACTGAAATTGCCAGCTCGTTTCCCGTATCTCTGAACGCGGTTTCAAAGCATGTCATGGTGCTGGAGCGGGCGGGCCTGGTTCGCCGGAACGTGCAGGGCCGCGAGCATGTTTGCAGCCTGAATGCCGCGCCTTTGCAGGATGCGACCGCATGGCTCGACCACTATCGCCAGTTCTGGGAGGTGCGCCTGGATGCCTTGGAGCACTACGTAAAGCGAAAGATGAAAGCTGTGAAGAGAGGAGCGACTGCGCATGGCGAATCCCACTGAGGGGACGCATCGGATGTCGATTCGACGGAAGATGCCGGCCGCGAGGGAAGTCGTTTACGAAGCATGGATCGATCCGCAAGGCATCCGCGAATGGATGTGTCCGGGAGACGTGACCTCGGCCGAAGCTGTGCTCGATGTTCGAGTCGGAGGCTCCTACCGGATCGTGATGAAGGGCAAAGAGCGGGATCACGTGCATACGGGCGTCTACCAGCTGGTCGAACCTAACGCCAAGCTGGTGTTCACCTGGACAGAGGAAGGTAATGACGTCACCACCCTGGTGACGGTCGAATTCCTGGCGCATGGGAATGAAAGCGAACTCGTGCTCACCCATGAGCGCTTTACGAAGCCCGATGTCGCCAAACGCTACGAAAGCGGTTGGGGCACGATCGCTGAGAAGCTGTCTTCGTACCTGGTTCATCGCGGTCGACCCGTCGTTCCGGCCCAATCACAACGCAAATAGGCGTTTGACCAATTTTGAAATCGCAAGAGGAGGACTGAAAATCGATGCCGATTTACACGATCGCAGAATATCGAGTTCGCAAGTCTGGAATCGAGAAGGTGAAGCGCGCCATTCAGGAATTTGTCCCCTACGTCAAGGCGAACGAGCCCGGCACCCGAATGTACCTGGCGTGGCAACAGGAGGAAGATCCTACGCGCTTTGTTCATTTTTTTATTTTCGAGAATGAAGCTGCACACGAAACTCATGGTCGCTCCGACGCTGTGAGGAAATTCGAGGCCGCGTATGGTCCGGAACTGGATGGCGGAGATGTTGTCTTCACCGACTATCACTTGGTTGCCGGAAAAGTCTGATGGGCCTGACAACCAGGGATCACGACTGACGGGCTCCGATCCACAAATGGAGGAAAGCGATGGCCGATATCAAACATTCAATTCCGATTACAGCGAAACCAGAAGCAGTCTATCCATTGATTGCCACTGCCACGGGATTCAGCCAGTGGTGGGCAGAAGACGTGGTTGAGTCCGGAGGCGCAGTCGAATTGGGGTTCTTCAAGCGCAGTACGGTCTATCGCTTGCGACTCGACCTGGATAAGGCCTCTACGCACGCCGAGTGGGTCTGCGATAGCGGTGACGAGTGGAAGGCAACCCACCTGATTTTTCGGCTGGAGGCTGCGAATTCCGGAACTCTGCTCCGCTTCACACACGCTGGCTGGAAGGGCGAGACCGACTACTTCGTTGCCTGTACGACGACCTGGGGTGAGCTGATGTACCGCCTCAAGGCCGTGGCCGAAGGCAAAAGACCTGGCCCGCTGTTTCGAATGGCCGAGATGGCGTACTAAGACGAGCGGGATGGCTGGATGCTAATGTAGATGGCATCGGCCTTTGGCGCGATACCGAGTACGCCCTTGAACGCGGAATCTCTCCACAAGTTGTTTGACGAGGTACGGCGCGGCAAGCTTTCCCCCGATGACGCCGTGGCACGCCTACGGCATTTGCCGTTTGAGGATCTGGGGTTTGCCAAGGTGGATCATCACCGCGCGCTGCGCACCGGCATGCCCGAGGTGATTTTCGGCGAGAGAAAGACTCCGGCCCAGGTCGCCGGGATTTTTGCGAAGCTCGCGAAGCATGGAGGCAACGTGCTGGCTACGCGCGCCGATGCGAAGCAGTATGCCGCCGTGAAGAAGCTCGTTCGCGGCGCAAAATATCGGGAACTGGCGCGGGCGATTGTGCTCGAGCGCGACCAGAAGAAATATGGCAAGGGCGTGGTGACCGTCGTGTCAGCCGGGACCGGCGATATTCCGGTGGCGGAAGAAGCTGTGGTCACCGCCGAGTTGATGGGCAACGATGTCCAGCATCTTTATGACGTGGGCGTGGCCGGTGTGCACCGTTTATTGGCCAATCGCGAAGCACTGGCCAAGGCTCGCGTGCTGATTGTCTGTGCCGGCATGGAAGGCGCGCTCCCGAGCGTGGTCGGCGGCCTGGTGGGTGTTCCGGTGATTGCGGTGCCGACCAGCGTCGGCTATGGCGCGTCATTTAAGGGCCTGGCGGCCTTGCTCGGCATGATGAACTCTTGCGCGTCGAATGTGAGCGTGGTGAACATCGATAATGGGTTTGGGGCGGGGTACGTAGCGTCGGTGATCAATCGGCTGTAGCAGCCTGGGTACCGATCCCGAGGAGATGCGCGAGCGTATGCACAAGCTTGATATTCGCTCTCCTGCCTAGACATTCGCCGTGATAAAAAAATTCTCCAGGTTTATCTTCTCGCAATCAGTCGCGGGGTCCTTCGACTCCGATGCGGCCTTCGCCGCATCTCCGCTCAGGATGACATTCGTTGAGATGGCCCGTAGCTTGCAGCTCGAAGCTCGAAGCTCGTAGCTCGTAGCTTGCAGCTCGCAGACAAAAAAAGGCACGGCTTGCGCCGTGCCTGGAGGAGAGAAGTGGAATTTACATTCCCTGCTTCGAATTGTTCTCGACGATCAGGTTGTTCTGCACGCTGAACACGCCGGGGACCTGGCCTGCGCGCATGCCCGCAATCTGTTTGTCCATCGAACTGATCACAGTACCGTAGAGGCTGACGTGACCGCCATCTACGATGATGCGGATCGGCCGGGCTGGGTCAATGGCGTAGCGGCTCAGCACCGAGTCCCCGTAAAGTGCGCGGGCGGTGCGGAGTCTCAGGCTATCGTCGAACATGGAAACCGGCGAAACCTTGATTTCGTTCACAACATCCTTCACGCCCGGCATGCGATAGGCGATCGCCAGGGCCGAATCGCGGCCGACGTCGTTGTAGGTCTCTCCGCCGATCGTCGCCGCGCCATCCTTCACGCTCAGAGTGAAGTAGTTGTACGCGCTGTCATACCAACCGACGCGATCGTAGTAGATCTTCTTGGCCAACTGCACGTGCAGTTGCTCGTCGGTGACCGCGGGTCCGGCAACGGTGATCAGGTTGCGGACGCCCTGCACGTTCTTTTGCTTTTTTGCAGTCTTGGCGGCATCCAGCTTGTCCTGGTAGAGGTCGACGGTGCCAGTCAAGGTCACAATTCCGTCTTCTACCGAAGACTTAACATTATGAAATTTTTGATTGTCAGTGAGCTTATGCGTGACGCTGGTCCGGATCGTGGCGTCATAGCGTCCCGCGCTGGACGATTGCGCGAACAGACTCGTGCCCAGTAAACCCACCATCAGCAGCGATGAGAAAATGGCCTTTTTTGTAGTCATGATCTTGTGCTCTCCATCCCCAATTAACTAACTGTTTGGTTAATTATTGGATGTGCCTGGGGCCTTCCGGGATGCTCCCGCGAGGCCAGCGCGGGCAGTCGCTTAAATTGCTTATTATCAAACAGATAGATTCGCAGCTAGGCGCGTTTACGAATCTTTACTATCAAGCAGCCCGCGAATCGAGGGAGATCGGAACCATTCTAAAGATAAACACGAAGGACACAAAGGAAGCACGAAGGCTCGACCAGCGGGAAACGCTGACTACGGGCGAAATCAAGTCTTACCACTCAGCGGCCGTACTTTCCCATCAATTCTGTCTGCGCCAGAATGTGTCCTTTCATGGCGGATTCAACATCGTTCTTGGTTGCGCCGGCCTTTAGCGTGAGCTTCGCATTCAGCGCATAGAGCTTGAAAAAGTACCGGTGCGGCTTGCCCGGTGGAGGACAGGGACCGTTGTAGCCGACCTTGCGAAAATCATTTCGCCCCTGCAGCGTCCCGTCAGGGAGTTGCTCTTGTTTCTTTACTCCTTCGGGGAGTTCCGTGGCATTCGCAGGCAGGTTGTAGAGGACCCAATGTACCCAGGTGCCGGCAGGGGCGTCGGGATCATCGGCGATGAGGGCAAAGCTTTGGGTTCCCGCGGGAGCGCCGGTCCAGTTCAGGGAAGGAGAGACGTCGGGGCCGTCGCAGGTGTAGTTCTTCGCGATCGAAGCTCCGCTGGAGAAGGCGGTGCTGGTGATCTGGAATGACATGGCGCCTCCTTGCGCGCAGATGGGGATGCCCGCGCAATACAGGACCACGCCCCACAGAAGCCGCTGGCTGATCATAGCTATCGCACCCTTCCGAGAAATTTGAAGCAGCCGCTTCACGCCTCGATGGATTCATTGCTGCCGTGCACGGTTGTATCGAGCGACAGGCGTCCGCTTCCCACTGCAATCAGAAACAGGGATCCCAACAGCATGCACAGATCGGTTCGAGCTTCGTGCATGGTGCCCCAGAATCCGTCCTTCGCCAGCATTGGGATTTTCGTGGTAGCGATGGCGACGCTGATATCAATGGCCAACGGAATGGCTGCGAGTCGAGTGAGGAACCCTACAATGACCAACAACCCGCACACAATTTCGACCACGCCCACGAAGGGAGCGAAAAAATGAGGCACTGGAATGCCGATTTTCGCAAAACGTCCAACACCCAATGCTGCGGGGAAAAGAAACTTCTGCACGCCTTCTGAGAAGAAGACCCACCCGACCAGCAAGCGAACCAGAATCACCGAGGCTTGCGCGGTTCCATCAAACAGCCAGCTTCTCCAGCGCATTCATCAACGTTACGCCCGTCGAATCTCGGCGGCCAGACTTTCCTCAGCAAAGTTCGTTTACGCACGCTTGCGTGCCGGTTTCGTTGCTGCTTTTGCTTTTGCCTCCCGAAACACGCGCGCGAAAATTTTGTCGATATTTCGCAGTTGACGTTTCAAATCAAACGCGTGTCCCAATTGTTTGGCAGGCACGCGGCCGGTGATCTCCTTATCGTTCAACACGAGCCGGCGAAAATCCGCGCCCTCTTTCCACGCGCGCGTTGCGTGCGCCTGCACCATACGGTAGGCGTCTTCGCGCGAAACTCCGTGTTCCACCAGATCGAGCAAGAGCTGGCCACTGAATACCAGACCACGGGTGCTGTCCAGGTTCGTCTTCATTCTTTCCGGGTAGACGAACATCGTATCCATCAGGTTCGTGGTTTTCTGCAGGAGGTAGTCCACCAGCGTGGTGGAATCCGGAATGATGATGCGCTCCACCGACGAGTGCGAGATGTCGCGCTCGTGCCATAGAGCTACGTTTTCAAATGCTGCCTGCGCATTCGAGCGCACCACGCGGGCCAGTCCGCTGATTTGCTCGCTGGTGACCGGGTTGCGCTTGTGCGGCATCGCGGAGGAGCCTTTTTGCTTCTCGCTGAAGAACTCCTCGGCCTCACGTACCTCAGTGCGCTGGAGGTGGCGAATCTCGGTAGCGATCTTGTCGAGAGTCGACGCGATGACGGCCAGAGTCGCGAGATAGTACGCGTGGCGGTCTCGCTGGATAACCTGCGAGGAGATGTCCGCGGCCTTGAGGCCAAGACGAGCGCATATCTTCTCCTCGAGTTCGGGAGACAAGTGCGCGAAGGTGCCGACCGCTCCGGAAAACTTACCAACCCGGAGACCTTCCGCAGCCTGATGGAAGCGCTCAATGTTTCTTTGCGTTTCCGAATACCAGTTCGCCAGCTTGAATCCGAACGTGATTGGTTCGGCATGGATTCCGTGGGTCCGGCCGATTTGCGGCGTATCCTTGAATTCCCAGGCTCGCCGCTTGAGAACATCCGCGAGCCGCTCAAGATCTTCGGCGATGATGTCCGACGCTTGTCCGATGAGCAACGCCTGAGCGGTATCGACCACATCGTTCGAAGTCAGGCCGTAATGAAACCAGCGCGCGTCGGGGCCAACGATTTCCGCAACCGCCGTGGTGAATGCGATGACGTCGTGCCTAACCTCTGCCTCAATCTCCTGGATGCGTTCCAGTTTGAAGCCAGCGCGCTCCCGGATGGCCTTGGCAGCTTGTTTAGGGACTAGTCCGGCCTCCGCGAGGGTTTCCGTAGCGGCCACCTCTACCGTCAGCCAGGTACGAAAGCGGTTATCGTCGCTCCAGATGCGGCCCATTTCGGGACGGGTGTAGCGCGGGATCAAGGGCAGATTTCTCCTATCTCGCTGAAATGGCGGGAACCGAGGATTGTAAACGAGGGCGGGGACAGGCGTCCAAGCGAGGGTAATGCCACGGATACGCGCTTACAAGAGATTGAAACAGCTATCAGACGTTCGACTTTTCGAACATGGCACGCCGCTGATTGGACCCAAACGTTAAAACAAATCTAACCACAAAGGACACGAAGGTCGCACGAAGGCCCGAACTGAAATGCTTCGTGCTTTCTTCGTGTCCTTTGTGGTTCAAGCTTTTCCAGCTCTTCCGTCGCGGGTTCGAAAATAGAAAACATCGTGCTACGAGACATCACAGGAGTTCTGGTCTTGCTACGATATAATCCGCGGCATGGAAACACTCACCCTGTCGGACTACGAATCTCTGGCGGAACTGCGTTATCAGATACGCTGCTTCCTCTCGTTTAGTGAACAGGCGGCCCGTGTCGCGGGCCTGGAGCCAAGGCAACATCAGCTTATGCTCGGCTTGAAGGGGTTGCCGCGCGACGCGCGGCCTACCATTGGGGAATTAGCTGAGCGTCTGCAGATCCAGCATCATAGTGCTGTGGAACTTGTGAACCGTCTTGCGGCCACCGGTTACCTTCGGCGTACGCGCGGTGGCGAAGATCGGCGCGAAGTGCTGATATCTCTCACCCCAAGGGGCGAGAAGGTGTTGCGGAAGCTGTCATTGCACCATCGCGCGGAACTGCGCTCGGCCGGTCCCATGCTGGTGAAGGCTCTTCTTCGCGCAATGCGAGGAGCTCGCAGCAACGGTTCGCGTCCGAGGGCGGCTGTTGCCACGAGGAAACGAACCTAGCTACTACCTGCCACAAATGAACAACGGGGGACCTGGGTCTTTCCGGACGAAATGCTCTCTGAAGCATCGGACAAGATGTTGCACCATAATATCGGGTGCCTGCCCGTGGTCGAGTGGAGTGACCGCCGCAAGCTTGTCGGCTACCTGGCACGGCATGGAGTTATGGCGCGGCTGGGACGGCTCCATGAAGAACACGTTTGCGAACCGGGCTGGATCAGAAGAAGATTTTAGAGAAGGCGAAGATCGCGAATTTTTCCACCACAGAGTCAGATGAGAAAGATTCTTTTGGATTTCTCTGTGTCTCTGTGTCTCTGTGGTGAAGAAGCCTGTTATTGCACCCGCACATTGGTGGCTGGAACTCTTTTCTGTGCGGCCTCGATCAGCGGGCGAAGCGCGTCGACCGAGATACCGAGCGTTCCTCCAGAGAATCCATCGATGTAAGCGGAGTTGATGCCGATGACCTGTCCTTGGGAATTGAAAACGGGACCACCGCTGCCGCCGTGGGCAGTGGGCGCGTCATAAATCAGCTTGTCTCCTACGACATCTCCGAGATGTCCCACCGTTGCCGACGGCCGGATCAGAGAGAGCGCTGCTAGTTCGCTGGCGGCGCCGATATCATCGTGACGGTAGGCGAGACGCTCGTAGACCTCGGTTGGGGACTTTGCAACCATGCCGGCAACTCCCATGGGGTAGCCAATCACTGTGACCAACTCGCCGGGCGGTGTGGCGCGTCTGGCGAGGGGAAGCGCTTCTAGGCTGCGCGAGGTATTCGAGAATTCCACATGCAAAATCGCCAGATCGCTATTCGACGATACGACCGTAGGCGTCAGCTCAAACGGAGTCGGGGAGCCGGGGAAGAATGCGACCAGCTTCTCCAGTGACGGCGTCGCCCCGCGGCGAATGAGGGCATCCGCTTCCGGATCACCAAACCAAGGTTCGGACACATGGCGATTGGTTGCCATCAGGCCGTTTGCGACGATGAAGCCGGTGCCGGAAACCCGCGCGCGCAGACGAGCAGGCTGATTCGGAAATCCGACCTGGTAGACGCCAAAAACGTAACAAATCGAATTGCGATAACGGTTCAGAACCATGACGGGCATGGCCTGTTCCTGCTTAAGAAGTTGTACTTGCTGGTTTAGCTGCTGCACCTGATCCTGCAGGTCGCTGGTCGGAGCGGGAGCGTAGTAGTGCACCAGAAGTCCGGTCGCAACCAGCAGCAGGAGGGCGGTCGCGCTCTGGATCAGCCAAGTCCAACTCTCTCCAGCCTGGTCTAGTTCAGGATTCAGATCTTGCTCAGACATAGTGTTTTTCCAGGTGCAGCACTCTGTCAGGGGAGAAGGGGGCCCAGAGGCGACTACTTGTACCTTCCTATCTTGCCGGGAGATTCCTGTTTTCCCAAGGCACGGAAGGTGATGTACCGAGAGCCAGCGCTTGGTTGGGGAGCGACTGGGGGAGAACGCTATGTGGCGTCAGTATAAAGACTTAACGGCTAGCCGAGGTAACCATGGATAAAGTTCGGCTTATTTTGAGGATTGCTTGATACCTAAGCGCTTGGCCATCTTTTCGTACAAGAAACCCTCACCCGGGCTGTAAGGCTGAACCCACTCACCATCAATAACGAACTGGGGTATGGAGCGTTTTCCCGTGCGGCGAATCACCTCTTCAGCTGCTCCGGGGGTGATTTCGATGTCGATTTCTTTGTACGGAATATTGTTCTGGCGGAGGAAGCGCCTGGCGACGCGGCAGTCGGGGCACCAGAAGGCAGAGTACAAGATGAGTTCCATAGGCACAGGTTGGATACCGAACGAGCTTATAGGATACGGATTTCAGGAACAATCAAGTAATCCCGATCTCAAAGAATTTGGTATTGCGCGCGAGTGGAGGGTTCTTCAGCCGAGGAGTTTGGCCAACAATTGGGGGTGTATGTTGCTCCCCGTCAGGACGGTCGCCAGCACATCGCCGGGAAGACTATGTGCCTGAATGGCCGCCAATCCCGCAGCGCCCGCAGGCTCCAAAACAAGTCCCAGCGTGGAGGCTGAAAGTCGCATCGCGTCCAGAAGTTGCGCGTCGTCAACCAGCACCATGTCATCTACGAGCGCGCGCATGCGTTCCACCGATCTGGCGACGGGAGTAGTGACCGCAATTCCATCCGCGATGGTCGTTGTGTCTCCTGTGGAAATCGCTTTGCCGGCACGCCAGCTTTGCGCCATGGCAGGCGAGCCGGTCGCGCAGACACCAATGATTTTGGTTTGCTGCGAATGCTCCTTTACCCAGGTTGCGACACCAGTGATGAGAGCTCCATCGCCGACCGGCAACACAATTGTGTCGATGCTCCCAGCAAGAAGCAATTCGATCCCGATGGTGCCAGCGCCTTCACTGATAGACGGATCTTCGCCGTCCTCGACGAAGACGTATCGTTTATCCTCTGCTGCCTTGCGGCGCGCATGCTGTTTCGCGGCATCAAAGTCGGCCCCGATAATGCTGACGGTTGCTCCCAAGGCTTTCATTCTCGCCACCTTGTTAGGATTGACGTCAGTGGGAACAAACACCTCCACGGCCATGCCGCGACTGCGGCCCGCGTAGGCGACCGCCTGCCCAAAATTTCCAGCCGACGCGCAGACCACTTTGAGCTTCGGATCGAGGCCGTGCATCAGGAAGCAGGCTCCTCGGCCTTTGAAGCTGCGAATTGGATTAGCGGTCTCGACCTTCACGATCGTCCGCCGCCCCAGCGCGGCGCAAAGCTGCTCGTCGACGAACTGTGGGCTATTGCGAAAGACGGGGTCAATGACCCTTGCCGCTTGCTCGATGTTGGCGAGTTTCAGATCGGTGGTGGTTGCGCTGCTCATGATCACAAGGGGATCGCTGTTGATCAATCGGAAGCCTACGATTCTACAATTTGATCCGACGCGCTAGACGCGTTCCAGTTCGTGCAGGGTCCGCTCGTTCTGCACGTTGCCGGTATTGAGCGTCGTTGCCGGCTCAAACAGTACGATCCAGGCCTCTTCGTCAGCGACAGGACGATGCTCAACGCCGCGTGGGACCACCAGGAATTCTCCTTCTTCCAGCCAGATGTGGCGGTCGCGAAGCTCCATGCGGAAACGGCCTTTGACCACCAGGAACAACTCGTCCTCGTGCTCGTGGTGGTGCCAGACGAACTCTCCCTTCAACTTGTCCAGCTTCACGAGTTGGCCATTGAGTTCGCCCGCAATATAGGGCTTCCAATATTCGGTGATCTTCT
>Ga0210399_10001839_pt1 | contig 16527 bp, 14 predicted proteins | sample IncBWC14MmetaG_FD_150865 | JGI IMG/M metagenome (GOLD analysis project Ga0210399, IMG submission 150865) | Forest soil microbial communities from Barre Woods Harvard Forest LTER site, Petersham, Massachusetts, United States - Inc-BW-C-14-M | ecosystem: Environmental > Terrestrial > Soil >...
ATCTTCGAAGAGTTCGGCATCCAGCACGAACTCGACAAGGCCCTTCGCGCCAAGGTCTGGTTGAAGTCCGGCGGCTACATCGTCATCAACCACACCGAAGCGCTGGTGGCCATTGACGTCAACACCGGCAAGTTCGTCGGCAAGGGCTCCATCCGCCTGGAAGACACTATCGTCAAGACCAACCTTGAAGCCGTGAAGGAAATCGTGCGGCAGATTCGCCTGCGCGACCTCGGCGGCATCATCGTCGTGGACTTCATCGACATGGAAGAGCGCCGCAACCGCGAAAAAGTACTAAGCGCGTTGCAGATGGCTCTTGAGCAGGACAAGGCGCCGTCGAAAGCATTGTCGTTTAATGAATTCGGCCTGGTCTGCATCACCCGCAAGCGCACCAAGCAGGCGCTTGAGCGCGTGCTCTGCCAGCCTTGCCCGTATTGCACCGGCTCTGGCATGGTCAAGTCCATCCCCACGCTTTGCTACGAAATTCAGTCCGAGGCGCGCAAGATGGCCGTCACCGATCACGAAGGCCCGAACCTCACCCTTCGCGTGCACCCGGAAATCGCCAAGGCGCTGAAGACGCGCGAGTCCATCCTGATCGATGAGCTCGAGCAGAACTCGCACAAGCACATCATCATTCAGTCGGACGCCACCCTTCACTGGGAGCAGTACGACATCTATTAACTGTAGGGGCGGCTTTATGCCGCCTCTCTTCGAGAAAGAAAACGCCCGGGCTAATCCCCGGGCGTTTTCTTTTTTTCTTGGAGCCTTCCTTACTTCCTTTCGCGCAGTTCGCGCGTAGTCGCGCTCTCACCGGCCGGCGGAAAGACGTTATGCTGCGGGGCGGGCATGGGCGCATCACCCATGCGGTCCTCCCAGAGGAACTTGTTCAGCACCGTGTTGTCGGCAGCGTCGGCGTGACTGAAATCGAGATTGTTTCCCTGCTTCCACTCCTTCGTGTTCATCTCGTATAGTAGTCCGTTGTCGCGGTTGCGGTAATCGGCGCGAAAGGCCTGCTGGGTGCCTGGCCCGCTGAAGAGCGGCGCCATCACGGCCGCGCGCGAATCGTTCGCGTTCATCGGCGGCGCGCCGAGCAAAGCTTCAATCGTGCGCACCACGTTCACCGTCGTATAAAAATGATGGTCCACAAAAGTGCCACCCTTCGCGTCTTGCGATTCCGCTAGCGGTGCGTATTTGCTGATCACCAACGCAATGCTGCGGTGCGAATCCACATGGTCCGGCCCATCCTGCGCGTCATCCTCAAGAATCAGGATGGCCGTGTCATCCCAATAGGCGCTATTCGAAATCGCTTCGGCCACGCGGCCGACCGCCAGATCGTTGTCCGCCACCGAAGCGGTTGGCTTGGGCTTGCCTTTCTTCCCTCCTGCCGTGTGATCGTTCGGCAGCCGTAGCAATATGAATTGTGGCATTGCGTCTTTTCCGGCCTTGCGCGAGGCCGTGTAGCCGGCAAACTCATTCAAAAATTCGTCCACGCGCAACTGGTCTGGATAAGCAACCTCAAAATCGGGATAGGACGGATCGAAATGCCCGCGCAACTCCGCTTGCGCCGCAACATTTTTTGCAAGTACGGGAATGTCCCATGGATACGGACTTGGCCCGCCGCGTGGGTCGCCCACATTTTTCTCCAGAGGCTCGCCCTTCTTGATCACTGCCCTTGCACAGGGCACGCCGGCGACCTTCGGCGGCCCGCCAGATGGCGACACCCCTTTCTGTTCGGCATTGCACCAGTGCGAAACGATGTATTCGCCATAATGCCGGTATGAAACTCCGTGGGTCACAAAGTTTTTCCAGAGATACCCGCCGGTCGGTTCACCCGCGTCGGGAAGATCGTCTTCCGCGGAAACGCCGCCGAGCAGTTGGCCTTCGGAGTCATACGTGTGTTCGTGGCCGCGATACCCGATGGGCCAGGTCTTTTCCACATAGTCCGAAATCGAAGCCGAGGTCGACCATACATGGCCGTCACCCGAAACGTCGCCGCTGTCGTAAAAATTGTCCAGCACGCCGAACTGGCGTGCCAGGTTGTGCTGGTTCGGCGTAATCTCCTCGCCATACATTGCCAGGGAAGCGTCGCCATCTCCCGCGCCCAGGTCTCCAAAAACCTGATCGTACGTGCGGTTTTCCTTGATGATATAAATCACGTGCTTGATCTTGTTCTCGCCGGATACAAAAGGAACTCTGTCCACATTCCCTTGCGCGGCGTTCATGGTTGCCGCTTGTCCGGTCCACGCGGCGAGATTCCCTGGGATTTCGGACAGCCGAATCCGCGCCAGCGATCCATGCGTCATCGCGGGGTTATATGGATATTGCGGCTCGCCATTGGCTTTCGTTTTTGTGGCCACACGATTCGGGCCCGAACCACGGCCTTTCGCGCTGCCGATCAGCAGATCGTTCGACGTGGCAACCACCACGGTCGGATAAAACTCCGTGGGAATAAATCCCGTTGCCCCTTCCTGCTTGCCCGCGCCCGGATGGCTCAAATCGAACACCCCCACCGTATCGGAAATCGCGTCCGCCGAAAAAAGCGTCTTCCCGTCGAGGGAGAGCGCCAGGCTCTCGGGATCACTGCCACCATATTTTTGCCCCGGCAATTTCGTGGAGAGCGTGTATACAACTTTCCCTGTCTTTGTATCCAGCACATCGATCTCGTCACGATTCGTCAGCTCCACAAACAGGCGTGAATCGTCGTGGTTAAGCAATAACGCCGTCGGATGCGATCCGCCGGCGAGCGCTGCAGCAGGCTTCGAGAGCGAAATAAATTGCCGCACCGTGCCCTTCACTAGATCGAGTTCCGCCACCGCCGACGCATTCCACAACGAAACATATCCTCCCTGTCCATCGCGCGTCATCACCGCGGTATACGGCAGGGCTGCTGGTATGCGCTTGTATGTCGAAAGATTAAAACGATGCACAATTTTCCCGTCGGCACTGTTCAGCAGGATTGCCTCGTCAGAACCGTTGCATGCCACCAGGATGCGCTCTTCGCCGCCGCTCATCCCCACGCTCAGTCCCGCCGGGTAGGTCACATCCTGGAATTCCTCGCGCCGCACTTTCCCTTGTGGCAGCTTTTCACGCGGAGCCAGGGGCAGGAACCTCTCCGGAGTTACGATTCCATTCTCAAAGCCGTAAACCGCGATTCCATTTCCCGTGCTTCCCTTCTCTTTTCCCAGAGGGTCGGTCAGCGACGCCATCGACGCGTACAAGTGCCTGCCGTCCACGCTGAAAGCCAACCCGAGAAAATACGTCTGCTTCGCCCGTTTCCCCAGCCGGTCGTCCGGAAAATCACGCAACTCGTTCGCTTCGAGATTCAAGACTGTCAGCGACTGTTTTTCGCCGGACGTGTACGCGCCAAAACCGCTGTGCAGCAACACCGCGAACTTCCCGTCGGGCGAAACCGCCACCGCCGTGGGGAAATTGTTCGTAGGACGAGGGTCACCCGGCACATCCCCAAGCAATTTTCCATTGGGCAATTGCCTTAGTGCCTGCGCCGGCGGCCCTGTTTGCGCGTGGAGTTCCCCAGACGCGACTACCAGCAGCATCATTCCCAAAAACCAACGGCTAATTTTCTCTTTTTGCATGGCAGCATTATATTTGACTTCGTGTTGCAAAACTGTGAATGTGCGCCTGGCGAGCGATCCGCTTGCAATGGGATTTCTTGCTAACTTTCCTGATTCTCGTTAAATTCCTCAATAGGTTGGCATTTCTTCCAAATCTTCAAAGTGCAAGATTTCCTGGACCGAGGTAAAACGATCCATGGCCGTTCCCCCCGCAGCTTCCAGTCGAGCTACCTCCGAGGAACTCCGCGACGTTCAGGAAACTTCCTGCTGCATCGTCGGTGGCGGTCCTGCTGGCGTGATGTTGTCGCTGCTCCTCGCTCGCCGCGGCATTCCCGTCACGCTTCTGGAAATGCACAAGGACTTCGACCGCGAATTCCGCGGCGACACGATCCATCCCTCTACACTGGAAATCCTCGACCAGCTCGGCCTGGCGAACAAACTACACGAAATTCCCCATACCAAAGTTTCCGGGCCGGCGATCAAGTTTGCCGATGGCTTATTCCGCCCCTTCGACTTGGGTCGCCTCAAAACGCGATTCCCGTATATCCTGCTCGTTCCACAGGTGCGCTTCCTCGAATTCATCACTCGCGAGGCCGCCAGGTATCCGTGCTTCAAACTCGTGATGCACGCCAATGTGACTCAACTGTTGAAAGAAAACGGGACCGTACGCGGGGTTCGCTACCTGACACCGGATGGAGCACACGAAATGCGCACCCCGCTTACGGTTGGCGCGGACGGCCGCTTTTCCTTGCTTCGCCGTTTGGCTGAATTTGAGCCGGTCAAGACTTCTCCTCCAATGGACGTGCTGTGGTTTCGCCTTCCCAAATTGCCCGGCGAACCTGAAATCGTCGGCGGTGCGTTCGGCGGCATCGGCGGCGGGCGTATCTTCATTCTGCTGGAGCGCAACGACTACTGGCAGGCAGGGATGGTTTTTCCGAAGGGACAATATCAGCTGCTCCACAACGCTGGTGTGCAGGCTATTCGCGAGAGCATTGCCGGGATCGAACCGCGCTTCGCTCCCCATGCCGAGTTGCTTACGGATTGGCATCAGATCACTCTGCTCTCAGTGGAATCCAGCCGCTGCCCGCTCTGGCACAAGCCCGGCCTGCTTCTGATTGGCGACGCTGCGCACGTGATGTCGCCGATAGGCGGCGTCGGCATCAACTACGCCATTCAGGACGCAGTGGTCGCGGCAAACGTTCTGACTGCAGGACTGAAATCCGGCCGTGTTTCCGACGGGGACCTTGCCGAGGTGCAGCGCCAGCGTGAGTGGCCGACACGCGTCATCCAAGCGGCGCAATCGTTCTTGCAGAGACGCATTATCGCCGGCGCCCTGAATACCGCGCAGGCTGGGAACGTGCCCTGGCAGCTTCGATTTTTTGCAAAGATTCCGATTGTGCGCGATATTCCGCCCCGACTCATCGCGTTCGGCCCGCGCCGCGTGCGCCTTGAAGAGGCCTGATTCGCGGGTAAGGAACACTTTGCTGCAATTAACACGACGGTCTACACAGGTACCGCGAACGATCCAGAATTTTGCAATTCGAATATTTGAGGTTTTTACGTTCCGGAATATCGCTGCTCTTTCCACGGATCACCATACGCGTGATATCCGTTGCGCTCCCAGAATCCCAGCCGGTCGTGGTCCAGCAGCATGAAACCACGCACCCATTTCACGCTTTTCCATGCGTAGAGCTGCGGCACGATCAGCCGCAACGGCCCGCCGTGCTCTGCTGTCAGCGGCTCACCGTCGTGCTCAAATGCGAACAGCACGTCCGGCCGCAGCAAATCTTTCAGCGGGATATTGGAGGTATACCCCTCTTCTGCCAGCACCAGCACGTATTCGGCTTCCGGTTTGGCCTTGGCGCGTTCCAGCACATCCGTGAACCGCACGCCTCTCCAACGGTTGTCCAGGCGGCTCCAGCGCGTCACGCAATGAAAATCGCTGGTAGATTCTACCTGCGGCAGAGCGCGAAACTCTTCCCACGTCAGTCGCAGCGGCGTCTCGACCAGCCCGCTGATCTTGAAATCCCATTTCGCCGCATCAAAATGCGGCACGTTTCCGTAGTGCAGCACAGGCCATTTAATTGTCAACGATTGGCCGGGAGGGAGCCGCCCGTCGGCCTTCGCCTGCTTTTCTTTCGCTCGCCTTCCGCCATCGTCCCCGAATATCGGCATCCCGGCCCCTCTGCCTGATTAGAGTCCAGCGCGCTGAATTGGTTTCACTTGCGATTATCCCGTATTCGCCTGCGTGAATTTGAGAGAATTTATGCTACTTTGGGCGTCTGCGTTCGCGCAGCCGCCGGCCTGTTTAGCAAGGAGGTTCCTCCATGGCAACGCCCGCTCCCCTCAGCGACTTGAATCGCCGCTTTGAAATTCCCGGCATCGCCAAGATCGTAGATGGCCGTGGCGGCCTCCCCTGCGTCCGGGTCACTGCGCCCCGAGCCTCAGGAGAAATTTATCTTCACGGAGCCCACGTCACCTCTTGGCATCCGACCGGGACCGAAGAAGCCCTCTACCTCAGTTCGAAATCGAAGTGGCAGGATGGCTCCGCGATTCGTGGCGGCGTTCCCATCTGTTTTCCGTGGTTTTCCACCCGCGCCGAAGATCCGCGTTCCCCGGCGCACGGCTTGGTGCGCACAAAATCCTGGCAACTGGAAGGCATCACCCACGCGGATCATGACGTCACCGTCGCCCTCTCCACCTCGGCTGATACAGCGACCCAGAAAACCTGGTTCGGCGATTATCATCTGCTCTTCTGCGCTACATTCGGCGAACAACTCCGTCTCGAGCTGATCGTCACCAACCACGGCACATCTTCCTTCCGTTTCGAAGAAGCGCTCCACTCTTACTTTCGCGTTGGCAACATTGAAGCCGTCCGGCTGCGCGGTTTGAACGGCGTCGCCTACCTCGACAAGACCCACGCCCTGCGGGAAAAGCACCAGCACGGCGACGTCGTGTTCTCAGCGGAAACCGATCGCATTTACCGCAACACCTTTGGCACGGTTGAGATTGAAGATCCCGCCGCCCACCGTCGCATTCTCGTCGCAAAGGAAGATTCCCGCGACACTGTTATCTGGAATCCCTGGTCTGAGAAAGCAAAATCCGTGCCCGACGTCGCCGCGGATGAGTGGCGCCACTTCATTTGCGTCGAAACCTGCAACGTGGGCGACCACGCCATCACCCTCTCTCCGGCTCAGGCGCACACCATGACCGCTCTCGTCTCCCTGAGCGCAGTGTGATTGCGTTGCATCTCTGCTTCGTTACTTCGTTGCTTCGTTGCCTCGTTGCTTCATTCCGCGTGCTATCATTTGAACTTTGAAGCACAAGGAAAGCGAACCCTCAATGCCCGCACGCATCCTCGACGGCCTGAAGATCCGCGACGAAATCTTTTCCGAACTGAAATCCGAAATCGCCAAGCTCCGCGCGCAGGGCATCCGCCCCGGCCTCGCCGCCGTCCTCGTCGGTGAAAATCCCGCCTCGCAGATCTACGTCAAAAGCAAAATCGCCGCCTGCGAACAGCTCGGCATGGCCAGTTGGCTGCACACCCCGCCCGCCGGCGTTTCCACCGATTACATGCTGCAACTCGTTCGCGATCTCAACGCCGACGACAACGTGGATGGCATCCTCATCCAGCTTCCACTTCCCTCGCAAATCGATTCGAAACGCGTCCTCGAATCCGTCGATCCCGCAAAAGACGTTGACGGGTTCCATCCCGTCAACATGGGCATGCTCGTCAGCAATCGACCCGGGCTCGTCGCCTGCACGCCTGCCGGCTGCATGGAAATCCTTCGCCGCAATAAGATTCCCATTGAAGGCGCCAACGCCGTCGTCCTCGGCCGCAGCGATATTGTCGGCAAGCCCATGGCTCTGCTCCTGCTCCACGCCAACGCCACCGTCACGATCTGCCATTCGAAAACGCGCGATCTCCCCGACGTCATCCGCCGCGCCGACATCCTCGTCGCCGCCATCGGCAAAGCCGGCTACGTCCAGCCCGACTGGATAAAACCCGGCGCCGCAGTCATCGACGTGGGCACCAACAAAGTCACCGACGCCGCCGAGGCCGCGCAACTCCTCCACAATTTTCCGGAGCGCCTCGAAAAATTCCGCGCCAAGGGCAACGTCCTCATCGGAGACGTTCACCCCGACGCCATCCAGGTCGCTGGGGCGCTATCCCCGGTTCCCGGCGGTGTCGGCCCCATGACCATCACCATGCTCATGAGCAACACGGTGAAGGCCGCCCGCCTCCGCCGTGCCTCAAACGCCGCGGTTGCGCGTTCATGACAATTTTATGATTTGTTTCCTGTTGTTGGAGGGCCAGCCTCTGCGGCTGGCCGCTCTCGTTTAAGGAGTTGCGTCCATCAATGCTGAAACTCGGCCTCACCGGCGGCATCGCCAGCGGCAAAAGCGTTGTTGCAGAAATCCTCCGTGAACTCGGATTCCCGGTTCTCGACGCTGATTCCATCTCCCACAAGCTCATGGAACCCGGGCAAGCCGCTCACGGCGAAATTCTTCAGACGTTCGGCGCCGACCTCGCCGATTCTTCCGGCCACATCAACCGCCACAAGCTCGCTGCTGTCGTCTTCGCCGACCCCGCGAAGCTTGCGCAGCTCAACTCAATGCTTCATCCTCGCGTCGACCAAATCATTTTCAACCAGCTAGAAGACTGGCAAAAGAGCGGCGCTCACGCCGCTGCTTTTGTCGAAGCCGCGCTGCTCATCGAAGCCGGCATGGCTGCAAGACTCGACGGTCTCGTCGTCGCCTGGTGCAAGCCAGAGCAGCAACTCGAACGGCTCCGCGCCCGCGGCATGAGCGAAACCGAAGCCCGCCGACGCATCGCCGCTCAACTTCCTCTCGAAGAAAAGCTCAAGCGCGCCACCTACACCATTGACTGCTCTGGCACACTCGCGGAAACTCGCACTCAAGTCCAGGCTCTCGCCGCGAATCTCCGCGACCGCCAAACCACCTGAGGCTCCGGTGCCGCCCTCGATGCGTTACTTCGTCACCGTCGTGAAAAACGAATTCCTGCCCGAGCGCAAATCCTTGCCGTACCCAAGGACAATCTGCACGCCGCCCAGCACTCGAATCTTCGCCTGCGCCCCCGTGTCCCATAACCACTTCGGCGATCCGAAGTATCCCGAAGGATCATACGTTTTTCCTGTGTCCACAAACGGCCCCGCCTTCACTGTGAAAATTCCATTCCGATAAATGATCTTGTCCGTCTCCGCATTCACCAATACATAATTTCTGCCCAGAGGCGCATCTCCTTTTTGCCCGTCTTGCAGGCCGGGATGCCCTCGCAGCCACAACGGCGTGTCCCGGTCGAATCCCAGCGTAAACAACTCGTCGAACGGCACGTCTCCGATCGTGCGCCCGCCCCGTAAACTCACTTGCGTTTCATAGTCGTCACCACGTGCTCTCGGCAGCCAGCGCGCCGCCAGCGTTCCTTCCAGCCGGCCGTATCTCCCCAGTGGATCCTTGAAAAAAGTCCCGAATTCGCCATTGCCGCTGGAATTCAAAGTGAATCGCCGCTCCGGAAAACGGATCAACCACCGTTGCACGCTCGACCGCAGCGCAATGGACGAGCCGTCGGTAAAGAACGGCGCGGCGGCAGCTGGAATCCCAAACACGTTTCGAAATTCCCGGTAGCTGTATTCCACGCCCGCGCTCCACTCCCAGCGCCCGCTCTCAATGAAGCGTATCTCCGCGCCCGCCGCGGCTTTTTCCACGTTCAGTCGCGCAAGCGACGGACTTCCCGGTGTAAATGTGTTCGAGATATTCCAATTTTCATTGCGCCCATCGAAATAAAGCCGAAAACGCACCGCGGGGCTCTCAAATACTGGCGCGGCAACCTCGGTGAACACGCGCCGCTTCTCGCCATCCCAACGATAAGTCGAAACCCAATTCACTCCCGCTCGCCCCAGGTTGTAAAATTCCGGATCGACTGCCTGGAACGGCAAATCGCGCAGCAGCGAAATAACTCCTTCCCATTTCGTGCTGCCCCAGCCATTCCGCTCAGCCGCGTGAAATCCCAGATCAAACCGACCATCATCGTGCGCCCTCAGCTCGAAAAACATGCCGGGATACAAGTCCAGCGCCCGCAGCCGCTCTTGCGTCGTCAGAAACTGTTCTCGCTGCCATTCGCCGCCGCTCGCAAACGCAAATGCGCGATCCACCACCAGCGGGCGCAGCTTCAACGCCGGCTCAAACGTCAAATCCTCCAGCTTCGGCTTCCCCGTTCGATTCCAATATTTTAGCGCCGCTTCCAGATTCCCTTCCTGGAAATAAATCGAAGCTAGAAAATTGTTGGCATAGTCGTCCTTGGAATTGATTGACAAAGCCCGCCGCAAATCCCGCTTAGCTGCTGAAAATTGCTTCTTCCGGTACGCAATCCCCGCCAGTTCGATGAGAAAACGCGGATCGCCCGGCGCCTTCGTCCGACCGGCTTCAAACGCTGCCCTCGCCTCATCCCACCGTTGCAAATGCGCAAGCGCCAGCCCGCGATAGAGCAGCAAGTCGGCCGGCTCTTCCGGCGATTGCGCAACCGCGCGCACCACGCCGCCCCAATTTCCCGCTTCGTAGAGTTTTTTTGTTTCGGAAAATTTCTCCGTGGCCGGATCGCCGGTCTGCGCCAGGGTGCGCACAGGGAGAAAGAAAAGCAGTAGAAAGAAAATCAATCGACGTTTCGCGGCACGGCAAGCAAGGTCCAATGCTCGGTGGCTCTCCATTCAGACTCGAATCCCTCTCGCGAAAGCCGCAGCATCTTCTGCTGCGCCGGGTCGTTCACGTAAATGTAACCCCTCGCCGAATCGATTCCCACCACAACAACGTAATGCAGCGGCCCATGCGGCCCGCTAGCCTTCAAGCTCACGATCAGCGGCCGACCGCGCTCCAGATGATGCCCCAGTTCGCTCCAATCGCCCACAAACGCAAACGTTCGGTAGCCCGCTCCCTCAAAGTACCTCTTCATCGCGCTCGCCGGAATTCCCTCTTCTGCGGGCGAATAAAGCGCCGCTTGGATTGTCCCGGCATCCGCGGAACCCGCCGCGCCGCGTCCCGTTTTTTTCTCCCAATACTCCATCACCATCGCCATCGCAGCCGAACCGCATCCGTTCTTCACTTGCGCCACAAATGGAACGTCGATCCACAGGCTGAGCGTCTCCGCGGCGAGCACAAATCCCACGCCCGCCGCCGAGAGCAGCACCAGCCCGAGGATGCAACGCAGTTTCATCTCAACGCACGGCCACGATAATCAGGATCAATGCCGCCACTGCCACAAGGATGATCAAGAGGTCGCGGTCGGAAATGTTTCCCGCCGCAAACTCCCGCTGAGCCTTCTCCGAACGCGCCGAAAGCCGCGCCAGGTCTTCGTCGTCCAATTGCTGCACGGCCGCTTTCACTTCCCGGCCGTCCATGTGCGCCGATTTCAGCGCTTGCTGGGCTTCTTTCGACGACAGGAACCCGTCTAACTGCTGCACATGCTGCTGTCGAGCAGCCGATGCGCCCGCAGCATCCTTCTGAATCTCTCCCGGTGAGACCACATGATCCTGGGCCAACGCGGCCCCAGGTGACGTCAGCATTAGTCCCAATAACAACACCAAGACAGGTCCGACGGCGCTGAATAGCGACCTCTTCATCTCTCCTCCAATGAACAACTGTAGTGGGGCTGGTCCAACCAGTTTAACAACCGCCCAAGCGTCCTGTCACCCTCTCGAATGCGTTGCTAGCAGTTCCAGCGCGGCCCTTAAATCTTCCGAGGGTGGGTCATCTCTTCCCTTTCTTCCTTCTGATATGTAGCGCTGGTCTTTTAAGCCAGCCCGCCCTGCCTACCGCAGGCAGGCGCAGGAGGGCCAGCCCGCTGTGGAAGCGCCAGCGGCGCGAAAGAAGTTAGCCCAGCGCGCCTGCCCTGAGCGAAGTAAGCGCTGGGTTCCAGGCCCCGCCCGTGAGGGAGCGCCGTAGGTGCGACACAGAGGACAACTCTCATTTCCCTAGCCACACAAACCAACCTATGGCAATCTATCCACCATGGGAAACAAAGACAGAGGCAAGCGCGAAGTAAAGAAACCGAAGAAGACTACTCCAAAACTCCCCCCGGCACGCCGCGACGCCGGCCCAATCCCGACGCACGTCATCAAAAAAGTCGGCGAATAGACTGCTCAAAATCCTGCTGATTCTTTGACGTTGGTTGGCCCATCCTTGCGGGGTTTGCAAGGGTGGGGCTGCTGCCTCTCGCAAGCATCCCTTATTTTCTATGATGTCACGTCGGCGACAACTACCTTCATTTAACTTCCAAAACCCAAGCGGTGCAGGGCTGCGCGTTCACGCTCAAGGTCTTCCCTGGTGTAATTCAGCCAGATTTCATGAGCCTTCAGGAACCCGTCGAGTGCGTCGCGAGTCTGGAAGCCAAGTAGCTGCCGCAACTGCGCCTCCGTCAATCGACCTGCCTTGTATTCTCCCAGCGCAAATGCTTCCAGGGCACGGCGAGAGAGATCGCTCCCTGAAGCTGAGAGCCGCTGCGCGATATCGTCGGGGATATGCAGGGTCACTTCCATAGTTGCAGTATGACACGAGAAATCCGCCAGCTAGGTGTGGCGTGGCTCCGCTTTCATGCAGAGACACTCTCGATTCGATACGCTTACCTCCACCTCTTTGCTTCCCTCTTCTCTCTTCCGCTACAATCTTGGGCTTGCCCTCCTGCCCTGGGGGTCCGAGGTGACCGGATGAGTGGTCTGCTCCCTATTTGTGTGCGTTCCCGCCGACTGTTCCTGCGGTCTGGCTGCGGAGCGTTAATGCTGCTGGCGCTGGCCTTGCTTGCCTTCTCGCCCACCGCCGCCGCGCAGCAGCGCCGCGAACGTGAGCCAAACTCCGTTTACGCCCAGCGCCGCGCAAAGCTTGCCGCCACCGCCGACGCCCCGATCATCCTCACCGGCCTCACCGGCCGCGAGGAAGATTCCCAGGCGTACGTCTTTGCTCAGGAAGAGAATTTCTATTACCTCACCGGCCACAACGAGGAGGAAGCCGGGCTAATCCTCCTCCCGCCGGCCGACAGCAAAGCCAAAAAAGACGATTTCCAGGGGCCACGCGAAATCCTGTTTCTCCCCGCGAAAAATCCGGGCAAGGAAAAGTGGAATGGCGTGCGCATGTCGCCAAGCGATCCCGGCATTCAGGCGCACACCGGCTTCGCGGACGTCCGATCGTTTTCGGAAATGCGGGCCACGATTGAAAGGCTCGCCAGGTTCTATCCGGCTTTCTACACCATTCTTCCCTACGAAAAAGAGCTGGGCGGTTATCCCCATGAGAAAGAAACGGTGGATTGGCTGAAGCTGGCGGCTCCCCAGGTAAACCTGAAAGATATCCGCACCAATATCACCGATTTGCGGTTGATCAAGTCACCGACCGAGATTGCATTTATCCGCCAGGCCATCGATCTGTCGCTCGATGCACACTTTGCAGCCTTCAAAATGATGCGGCCAGGGCTGTGGGAGTATCAGGTGGCTGCAAAAATGGTGGAGGTACACGCGATGGGTGGCTCGGAAGCCGAAGCTTACGCTCCCATTGTCGGCTCCGGCCCCAACTCCACAGCGCTGCATTACGACAAGCTGGGCCGCAAGATCCAGGACGGCGACATCGTGGTGATGGATGTCGGCGCGCAATACTCCGGCTATGCCGCGGACATCACGCGCACCGTCCCGGCCAACGGCAAATTCACGGCGCGGCAGCGCGAGATATACGACATCGTGCTCGGCGCGCAAAACGCCGCAATGGCCGCGTTGAAGCCCGGCGCGGACATGTGCCGCAAGGGCAAACAGAGCCTCTACAAGATTTCCTACGATTACATCAACTCACACGGAAAAGATCAGAATGGCAAACCGCTCGGCCAGTATTTTATCCACGGCCTAGGCCACAATGTGGGGTTGGACGTCCACGACCCCGGCGATTCCTGCAAGCCGCTGATGCCCGGGCAGGTGGTCACCATCGAGCCGGGCGTTTACATTCCGGAAGAAAACCTCGGTGTCCGCATTGAAGACGACGTGCTGATCACAGAAACAGGCTATGACCTTCTGAGCAGCAAACTTCCCCGCACCGCCGAAGAAATCGAAAAAATCATGGCCGAAGCCGCCAAACAACGCCCCGCAGAGAGCAAGCAATGAGCGCAATCTGCCCTCCTCCGCTCGGATTGACCATCGCGCAAGGCCCCGTCTATACTGGTGTTTCGCGTTGGGAGCGTATCTCTTCCCGGCGTGCCTCGGGCCTGCCTGCCACAGGCGGGTCATTCCACGCGTCGCTCCTCAGGGCTGCCGTCTGGAATTTACGAATTGAATTTAACTTCGATAGGGAGTCTGCTGCCGCTCTGCGCGGCGCCACGAACTTATGAGCAGCGTTAAAGCCACACAACTTCGCCCCGGCATGGTGATCCAGCACGAGGGCCAGCTTTTCACCGTCTTCAGCACCGATCACCGCACGCCCGGCAACAAGCGCGGCTCGATGCAAACGCGCCTGAAAAATCTCCGGAACGGGATCATGATTGATTACCGGTTCCGCGCGGAAGAGTTCGTGGACCGCGCCGTCCTCGACGAGATCGAATTCGAGTACCTCTACAACGAGGGAGATGAATTCCATTTCATGAACACAGAAACTTTCGAGCAGATGCAGATGACGCGCGACGAGCTCGGCGAGACCGTCAACTACCTGATCCCCAACACCGTCGTGAAAATCGAATTTTTCGAGGAAAAGGCCATCGGCGTGGACCTGCCGGACACCATGGACATGAAGGTCGTGCAGACCGAGCCGACGCTGCAGAAAGCCACGGCCAGCGCGGTGATGAAGCCCGCGACGCTCGAAACCGGCCTGGTGGTCAACGTGCCGCCATTCGTGAACGAAGGCGACCGCATCCGCGTGGACACTTCCGAAGCCCGGTACGTCCAGCGCGTCGAATAATTTCCGCCTCCGCAGCCGAGCCGCTTTCTCGCCCGCTCGGATGAGGCAAACGCAGGAAGAGCTCCCGCCGAGCCGGGAGCTCTTCTTGTTTTCAAAACTTTCTCTCGCCCGCCGATTTTTTCCGCCCGGCGCCTGGCGAAACTTCAAGCCTTGTTCGCCACGCCTCGTTCACCGGCAGGATGCTCTCCGAACACACGGTCAAATATCTTGTCCACATAGCGCAACTGGCGTTTCAAATCGAAGGTGTGTTCGAGCTCCTTCGGCGTCAGATACTTCGTCACTCTGGCATCTTTCTCCACTCGTTCGCGAAAGCTCGTGTCCGTATCCCAGGAAGCCATGGCATTTTCCTGCACGGCTTTGTAGGCATCGTCTCTCGGCATCCCTTTCTCGACCAGGTCCTGCAGCAACGTTCCAGAAAACACAAGGCCATGCGTGGATTCCAGGTTGCGCAACATACGTTCCGGGAACACCCGCATCTGGCTGACGAGCTGGGTCATTTTCGAGAGCATGTAATCCACCAGAATCGTCGAATCGGGCAGGATCACACGCTCAACGCTGCTGTGTGAAATATCGCGCTCGTGCCACAGCGCAATGTTTTCGTACGCCGCTACCATGTTGCCTCGCACTAGGCGCGCGAGGCCGCAGATCTGCTCGGAAGTGACGGGATTCCGTTTGTGAGGCATGGCGGAGCTGCCGCGCTGCTCGTTCCCGAAATGCTCTTCGGCCTCACGCACTTCAGTGCGCTGGAGGTGGCGTATTTCCAGTGAGATCTTTTCGAGCGAAGCCGCGATGAGCGCGAGGACGCTGAGGTATTGCGCGTGGCGGTCGCGCTGGATGACCTGCGTGGAGACGGGAGTAACCTGCAGCCCGAGCTTCTGGCAGATTTTCTCTTCGATCTCGGGGCCAAGGTGCGAAGCATTGCCCACGGCGCCGGAAACCTTTCCAAATTCCATTGTGCGGGCAGCGTCGCGGAAGCGGGCGATGTTGCGCTGGTTTTCGGAGAACCAGTTGGCGATCTTGAGACCGAACGTAATGGGCTCGGCATGAATGCCGTGGGTGCGGCCGATTTGGGGAGTGTGCCGGAACTCGTGCGCGCGCACATCGAGAACTTCACCGAAAATGACGAGGTCGCGCTCGATAATATGCGAAGCGTCGCGGACGAGAAGCGCCTGCGCGGTGTCCACAACATCGTTGGAAGTCATACCATAGTGGAGCCAGCGCGCGGCGTTGGGATCGCCGATGGATTCGCCTACGGCCATGGTGAAGGCGATGACGTCGTGCTTCACGCGGGTTTCGAGTTCGTTGATGCGGTCGACATCCACCTTGGCGCGTGAATGGAGAATCGCGGCAGCTTCCTTGGGTACGAGACCTGCTTCGGCAAGGGTGTCGGCAGCGGCCAGTTCAACGTCAAGCCATTTCTGGTAGCGGTTGGCGTCGCTCCAGACATGGCCCATCTCTTTGCGGGTGTAGCGTGGAATCACGTCAGCATCTCCCGTGCAAACCCTTTGTAATGATACGGTATTTTGAGCCCGCGGGGCGAATCGAAGGCGAACTCGGCCAACCTAACCGGAAGAGGGCTAACCTGTCTAATCGTTGGAATGAGGGAAGGCGTCGGGATGGCTGAAGAGGTGGCGGTCAGCGACGCGATTGCCGTCGAGCGTACACTCGCGGGTGATCGAGACGCCTATCGTGTCCTCGTGGAGCGGCACAGCCGAACGGTGTACAGAATGGCGTACCGGATGATGGGGAATGCGCATGACGCCGAAGACGTTGTGCAGGAGTCTTTCTTGCGAGCGTATCAAAAACTGAAGCAATTTGCGGGGAATGCGAATTTTGGGACGTGGGTCTACCGGATTGCGGCGAACTATGCGATCGACCGGATTCGACAGCGAAACGCCGACGAGGCGCGCCGCGAGGGGCCGAGCAAGCCAGGTGAGAATTCGTTGGAAGTCGACCCGCTGAGTCAGGTGCAGGACATGTCACCTTCGCCGGAGCGCTTGGCCGGAAGTGCACAACTGGCGGA
>Ga0210399_10001841_pt1 | contig 16526 bp, 11 predicted proteins | sample IncBWC14MmetaG_FD_150865 | JGI IMG/M metagenome (GOLD analysis project Ga0210399, IMG submission 150865) | Forest soil microbial communities from Barre Woods Harvard Forest LTER site, Petersham, Massachusetts, United States - Inc-BW-C-14-M | ecosystem: Environmental > Terrestrial > Soil >...
TGTACAAGATGCCGTCCAGACTGCGGTTGGGGGCTCCGCTTTTACTCAGGTTTTGCAAGGTGAACGGCGATACGACCTGGTTATACGCTACCTTCCGCAATTTCGTAATACCAGGGAAGCCATCGAGAGCATTCGCTTGCTTTCACCATCCGGCGAGCGCGTTTCGCTCGCACAGCTTTGCAAAATCGAAGAGCGCGAAGGCGCTTCCGAAATTTACCGCGAAGGAAATGAGCGATACATCGCCATCAAGTACAGCGTGCGCGGACGGGACCTTGGCGGTGCCGTCGAGGAGGCGATTAGGAAGGTTGAGAGCCAGGTGCAACTGCCGCGCGGGTATCATATCGACTGGGCGGGCGAGTACGAAAGTGAAAAACGCGCCGAAGCCCGGCTTCTTGTAATCGTGCCACTAACCCTCCTGGTGATTTTCGGCATTCTCTATACCATGTTTCGTTCGTTTAAATGGGCGCTTCTGCTTCTCGGTAACGTGGCGATGGCGCCGATTGGAGGATTGCTTGCTCTCCTTTTCACCGGCACGCACTTCAGCGTTTCCTCAGGCGTCGGATTCCTGGCGCTCTTCGGTGTCTCGGTGCAAACTGGCGTTATCATGCTGGAATATATCAATCAGCTACGCGCGCGAGGTCATTCGATCGAAGACGCCGCTGTCGACGGCGCCGTGCTCCGGCTCCGTCCTATTATGATGACCATGCTTGTTGCCACGCTCGGTCTGTTGCCGGCTGCGCTGTCTCGCGGCATCGGTTCGGACTCTCAGCGCCCATTCGCCATTGTTATCGTTGGCGGGCTTATCGGAGCGCTGGCTCTGAGCATCTTCTTGCTCCCCACCTTATATGTGTGGTTCGCGAGAGAAGGCGATAAGCTGCCGGCGGCGGAGGGCGACTTCGCCGAGGAATCTTCTGGAAGCTAAGCAAGCTCCGAGCTAATTTCAGTTTCGACTAGGGCCGGCAGGATTTGACTCAGCGGCGGGCGGCTAGTTCTTTCGCAGGCGACGCCAACTTGCGCGCCGCCCGCACGATGCTCAAAAACCTTCGTGCCAATTCGACAATCTGTTCCGCACGCCGAAGCCGGATCGCTTCCCGGGGAATCAACTCCCCTCCGATCCCCAGCGCCGTGGCCCCTGAGCGAATCATGTCCGAGGCTGTCTGTTGCGTCACGCCGCCTGCTGCTACGAATGAGGCATTCGGGAAAGGCCCCTTCAAGGCGCGAATGTAACTGGCGCCCCCGACCTGTGCGCAGGGGAACACCTTAATAAAATCAACGCCTTCTCTCCAGGCCGCCGTGACTTCACTCGGTGTCAATGCGCCGGGCATGGTCACGATATTCGCTTTGCTCGCAAGTTTCACGATGTCGAGGTCCAGCCCAGGACTGGTCAAGAAATGTGCGCCTGCTTCCAAGCAGCGTCGAGCCGTTACCGGGTCCAAAACCGTCCCGGCCCCCACGATGATGTCCGGGGCGTGGGCCACCATGTCCTGGATCAATTCGCACGCTTCCGGGACCGTCATTGTAATTTCCACAATGGGGATTCCGCCGGAGGAGACGGCCGCGGCAACGAAACGTGCCTCTTCTGTGGAAGAGACGCGAATCGCAGGCACTATGCCTATCTCCTCAATTCGTGCCCGAGCTTCTTCCCTGTTCATCGAAGTGCCCCCTGGTGGACAAGGCTTCGCGGAGAGCCCCGTTCAGATTCCGTGAGGAGATCAGGGTGATTCTACCCTAATTACTGTTTCAATTGTTTGGCGCCCGAGCTACGCCACAATCCGGGACTCTGCCGTGTCCGCGAGGGTAGCCTCTTGCGATATGCTGGATTTATGGGTGAGAAAGAAAGTGCTGCGGATCGGGGGATTGCGGCCGGCCTCTGTTCCGATTGCCTCCACGCCCGCCGCCTCGAATCCGCACGCGGCTCTGTTTTTATCCTTTGCAATCTCTCGCTCAGCGATCCTCGATTCCCCAAGTATCCCCGCCTCCCCGTCCTTGTCTGCGACGGTCACCGCCGCAGGATCAACGAATCGCCGGACCCTGTAAGAGTTGTTGACTACGACTCTCGCTGGCCCGCAGCGTTTGAGACTCTTCGCGCTCATCTGGCGGGAGCACTGGAGAACCTAGCCGCCGCGATCGAGCACATCGGTAGCACGGCTGTGCCGGGCTTGGCGGCCAAGCCCATCATCGACATCGACGTGCTCTTGAATTTTGCCTCAGACCTTCCGCTAGTGATTCAAATACTCGCTTCACTCGGATACGTTCACCAGGGCGACCTCGGCATCACTGGGCGCGAGGCCTTCGCAACTCCAGTCGGTCTTCCCGCTCATCATCTCTACGTGTGTCCTCCGGAGAGCCAGGAGTATCGGCGCCATCTGGCCCTGAGAGACTATTTGCGCGCCCGCCCTTCCGAGGCTCTGGCTTACGGGAACTTAAAGCGCTCGCTGGCTGCTCGCTTTCGCGATGACCGGTCCGCCTATGCCGCGAGCAAGCGCGAGTTCGTCGAAATACTCCTTCAACAGGCACTTGCGTCCCACCGCTCGCTTGGAAATTGATCTTCAATCCAGGGTCCACCGCCATCGTTCTGAAATTTCCGGGCCATGCTGACCGGCGCCGCAACCTCGAAGTGCTGAAGTCCAGCAAAGCCTCCGGTCAAAGCCACGCTCAGTGCTGATCGCTGAGTCTGCCGCTCACTAGAAGAAATCCTGACCGGCGCCGTGTTCGCAGCCGTACTTCTACTCTTTGCGCGCGCGGGAAGGCACACGCTCCCAGCCGTCGCGGAACAACGTGGAACGTTGCCCAAAAAAAACGGCAGGGCCCGGGGTGGGAGCCCTGCCGCGCGCTCTCCTATATGTCTCAGTTATTCCGGCTGTTTGGGACTCTCGGGATTCTGGTCCGGTGTCTGCGGGTGCGCGGCCACGGGAGTGACGGTCGCCGCGCCTGTGCTGCCTGCGGCCAATTCCGAAGGCTTGTACTTCGGCGCGCTGACATATCCATGTACCATGTCCTTCTCCACGCGATTCACAACCACCTGCACCGGCTGTCCTTCATTTTCCGTGTGGATCCAGATCGGTTCGTACAAATTCACGTTCTTCTTGGTCAGCTTGTTGTCATCGACGATCATTTCCAGGTTGTAGCTCTTGTGTTTCGTATCGGCCTTGCGCAATGCCAACGTCAGCGGTCCCACTCGCTGGAATTGCTTCGATTTTGTCAGGTCAAACTCAAAATAGCTACGCTCCCCGCGCCTCGCCAGGGCTACTAATTCCTCATGGGTCTTGGCAATGGACCCGTTCAACTCATCCTTTGTGGAATTCAGATTCCCTTCCAGGTCCGCCCGGTTCTTGGCCACCTGGTCTTGCGTATCTTTCAACTGCTTTTGCTGCTCGTCGATGCGCGCCTGCAGCTCTTTCAGCCGTTTGCTTTCCGCGGAGCTCTTCTTTCCGGCCGTGACCTTTGCTCCGGGGGTCTTCGGATTCGCAGCCGAGGTCTTCGTTTGGGCTGCCGCAGCCGCCGCAGCCTCTTGCGCCGCCATCATCTCATTGAGCTTCGCGGTTAGGGTGTTGACCTGCCCTTGCATATCGTTGATCGTAGCGTTCGCCACGGACTGCTGCGCCGTCAAATGACCGACCAGGATTTGCTGCCTGAAGCCGTAACCAAACGCCACTCCGGCCACCACGATCAGCGCCACGAGTGCCGCTAAAAGCCAGCGATGCGCACCGGATATTGCGATTCTGCTCTCATTTCCGGTCTCATTTGTTTCCAGGTGCTCTTCCATCATCTTTCTCCTTGATCTCTTTTTCTCTCGGTCGACTCGCCGCCAGGGGCCCCCGACGCTGCCTGCGTCGATCCGCAAAAAATCCTGCGCCTGGTTGCCTACTGTTGACTGGCGCTATGCATACCACCACCTTCTCTGCACGGCAAGCACCGCGCAGCCAGGAGCGCAAACGCTTCTTAAGTCTTCTATTGTGAGCAAAGAAGAGCGAATTCGCTCCGATCTTCATAGATACAGGCTGGTACTAGTCCCGGTATTTTTTCCCTGTTGACGGGGCTACTTTCGCTATGTTGGGGAGCCTTCTGGCTACTTCTGATTCTTTCTGCTCTGCGTTGCTCCATTCCCCACCCTGTGCTAGCATCCGCTTCGTCAGGAGACCGGACCAGGGATTGTTCGTCAGACCTTCGGCCCCGCCCCACGGGGACCCAGGTACAGCGGCCACGTTCTCCTCCCTCAGTTCCAACTTGCCAGGCACAGGCCCGCGCCCGAGTTCTTCCGGACGGACCTCGCCTTCTGGAGGTTTCGATGAAGAGCTATCTCACCAAGGACATTCGAAACGTTGGCATTGTAGGCCACGGCGGCACCGGGAAGACGCAACTGGTGTCGTCGTTGCTCTTCACCGCGGGCATGACTCCGCGTTGGGGTAAAATTGCGGAGGGCAGCACTACCACCGATTGGGACGAAGAAGAAATCGCCAGGAAAATCTCCATTCAAACCGGCCTCGCCCATGCTGAATGGCCCGCCACTCCGACCGGACCCTCCGGCTCTTCCGAGAAAGTCAAAATCAATTTCATCGATCTCCCCGGCTATTCCACTTTCATCACCGAAGCAAAAGCCTCTCTCATCTCTGCTGACGCCGCCCTTATCACCGTCGACGCCCACGTCGGCTCTCAGGTCACCACGGAAAAAGTTTGGGATTATTGTACTGAGTACGACATTCCCCGGGCCTTCGTTCTCACCTGGATGGACCGCGAACTCTCCAGTTTCGAGCGCTCCATGCAATCGCTCCAGGACGTGTTCGGCCGCAACGTGGTCTCCCTGCAAATGCCGATCGGCAGTGAAAAAGGATTCCGTGGCGTCGTCGATCTCGTGGCCATGAAAGCACACCTCTACACTCCCGGCGGTGACGGCAAACCTTCGATCGAGGAAATTCCCGCCGCTCTTGCCGACGATGCCAAGGAAGCCCATGAAAAACTCGTCGAAATGATCGCCGAAGGCGACGACGAAATGATGGAAGAGTTTTTCCGCGAAGGCACCATCCCCATCCATGACCTCATTCCCGCCGTCCGCAAAGCCATCGTCGCCGAAAAAATCTTCCCCGTCCTGATGACTTCCGCGCAGCACAACATCGGCACCGCCAGCTTGCTCACTTTTCTTGCTGACGTTTTCCCGCACCCCGATGAGCACGCCCAGGTCGGCTTCAGGGATCCCGGCGGAAAGGGCGACCGCCTCGAACGCAAGTATGATGACAGCCAGCCGCTTTCCCTCTTTGTTTTCAAAACGCTTTCCGATCCTTTCACCGGCCGCATCAACTATTTCAAGGTGAAGAGTGGTGTCTTGAAAAATGACGCCACGCTCATCAATTACAATCGCAACCTTCCGGAGCGCTTCCAGCACATCCAGGCCGTTCAGGGCAAGCAGTTCACGGAAGTCGGCGAGCTTCACGCTGGAGATATCGGCGCCATCGCCAAACTCAAAGAAACCACCACTGGCGAAACTCTCGGCGACAAAGCTTCTCCCATCTATTACTCCCCCGCCCAGCTCCCGGAGCCTTCCATCACTTTCGCCATCGAGCCGAAAACCCGCGCCGATGAAGACAAGATCGGCGTAGCGATTCATAAAATCCTCGAGGAAGACCCGGCGTTGCGTTTCATGCGCGATCCGCAAACCAAGGAATTCCTCCTCGCCGGTTCCGGCCAGCAGCACATTGAAGTCGTCGTCGCCAAGCTCCACAAGCGTTACCACGTCGACCTAACTCTGAAGCCGCCCAAAGTCCCGTATCGCGAAACCATCCGAGGCAAAGCGGACGTCGAAGGCAAGCACAAGAAGCAGTCCGGCGGTCACGGGCAGTTTGGCGTCTGCCGCATCAAGATGGAGCCCGTCGAGCGCGGCAAGGGCGTCGAATTCGTCGACGATGTCTTTGGCGGGGCCATCCCCAAGAACTGGATTCCCTCCGTCGAAAAGGGAATTCGCGATGCCGCTGCCCGCGGCTACCTGGCAGGGTTTCCGGTCGTTGATTTCCGCGCCATCCTCTACGACGGCAAGTATCACGACGTCGATTCCTCGGATATGGCGTTCAAGATCGCCGGCTCGCTGGCCTTCAAGGAAGCCATGAAACAGGCCAGGCCGGCGCTCCTGGAGCCCGTCATGCACGTCGAGGTTTATGCCCCCGACCATTATTCGGGCGACCTAATGGGTGACCTCAGCGGACGCCGCGGGCGCATCGCCGGCAGCGAAAGCCGCGGCCATAATGTCATCATCAAAGCGCAAGTACCCCTTGCGGAAATGCTCACCTACGCCAACGACCTCATCTCCAAAACCCAGGGCCGCGCCACCTACTCCATGGAGTTCTCGCACTACGATTACGTACCCAACGAGCTGGCCGAAAAAGTGATTGCCGCCCACAAGGCCGCCCATGGCGAACAACTCGTCGAAGAAGAAGTCTGAACGCCAAACCTGCCCGAGGGGGCAGGTGCCCGGAACGAAGGCAACGGCAGAAAGTTAATGCTCAAGTGGGCACAGCCTCGTCTTCGCTTATTGATTCAGTAGCAGACCCTACAATACCCTAACCAAAGGTACGAGATTGCGGGCGGAATTGCCGCCTCTCGAGCAACTTGGCTCTCATTCCCATCGCTCGGCCAAACTAGACACTCGGCGCTTGCTTTGAATGTGACGGAGTGAAGCCAAGGCTACGAACTGCAAGCGGCCTGCCAGACGCAGAGCCGCCGGGGAGCCATGAATTGCTTATGAAATCCGCTAAGAAGTCCTCTCTCTTTGCGATCTTCTTGATGAGTTTGTATATTCTTTCCGGCTGCAGCCACGCGGTGATCCCGGGCCCGGGTGGTGGAGGCGGCGGCGGCGGGCCCTTTACGATTAGCGTGACGGTCAGCGGCCTTGCTGGCAGCGGGCTCGTCCTGCTGGATAATACGACGGATAAACTTACGATTACTACGAACGGCACCTCTGCGTTCGCAGCCACCATCGCCCAAGGCGGGTCGTACGCGATAACCGTACAAACGCAACCCAGCAATCCGACCCAGACTTGCGCACCGAGCGCGGGCAGCGGCAGCAACATCAGCGCCAACGTCACCGTCACCGTCTCATGCACCACGAATCCAGTCACGGCAACCATCGGCGGCACAGTTTCCGGGCTCGTCGCTAACTCGAGCGTAATCTTGCAGAACAACGGAGGCGACAGCCTGACGATTACGGCGAATGGATCTTTTGTCTTCAAGACGCCCGTAACCGGCGCGGATGTGTACGCCGTTACGGTTGTCACGCAGCCGGTCAATCCCAACCAGATCTGTACGGTGACGAATGGAAGCGGAGCGGCCACCGCAAACGTCACGAACGTTGCGGTGAACTGCGTACTGAGTTTTTCCATCGGTGGCACGGTTACCGGACTTGTTGGCACGGGCCTTATCCTCCAAAACAGCAGCAATTCCGAACAGCTCCCGATTAGCCCCGCGAATGGGAATCAGGCCTTCACGTTCACAAAGCTCGTTCCCACGGGCACTACCTACAATGTAACAATCTTCGCGCAGCCCACCGCACCGACACAGAATTGCACTGTCACCGCTGGCACAGGCAGCGGCACTGCTACTGCCAACGTCACCAACGTTGCGATTGTCTGCCCGGCGGTAACGTATAGCGTCGGTGGAACAGTCGTTGGCCTGGCCGGGATCCCCCCCAACAATGGCGTGCTTACGGACGGCAGCTTCCTCTTGCAGAATAACTTGGGCAACACCCTAAATGTTGCGGAAAACGGACCGTTCACGTTTGCTACGCAGGAAGCTCTCAACGACCAATTCCAGATCTCGATATTTCACGCGGCTAGCACCCAGAGCCAGGGCTGCACGTTGTGGAACTATAAGGGCGTCGTAACCGGCAACGTCACCAACGCGGTAGTCGACTGTGCGCATAATGACTGGACGTGGATCGACGGCACAGAAACGGCCGGACCGATTGGCGCGCCGCAGTACGGCACGTTCCCAGCAACTGCACCTCCGACGCTTCCGAACCCTTTTACCAACACCCCTGGAGCGCGATACGGCGCAGCTGGGTGGACGGACAAGCTTGGCAACCTCTGGCTGTTCGGTGGCGACGGCTGGGAATTGGCGGGGGGTACCCCGCAAGACACGCTGAATGCGCCCATGAACGACCTTTGGGTCTGCGTCATGTTTACAGGTAGCGACTTCTGTCAATGGCAGTTGGCGGGCGCCTATGACCCGACGGTGGTCACTCTACCCCCTCCTGCTCAACCCACGACAGTTGGCGCGCTGATCATAGCCAACGCGCAACGCGAGGGGCAGGGAGGTGCATACGTTAGCCCTGGTAGTGTCGGAACTCCGGCAGCAAGACTGGGAGCCTCCACTTGGACCGATACGACTGGAAATCTTTGGCTTTTCGGTGGTTCTGATGGCAGCAACTATCGAAACGATCTTTGGGAGTTCAATGCAAGCACCTTGAGCCCCGACTTCACGGCTAAGGCTGGCCAGTGGACCTGGGTAAGTGGTTCTTCCGCTGTCGATCAGAACGGCGTCTACCCGCCCACCGCGAATCCATATCCGGGGGCTAGAACGAACGCTGTCTCCTGGACGGATGGTGCAGGGAATTTCTGGCTCTTCGGCGGATTTGGCAAAGACAGCGCCGGAACCCTGGGACTCCTCAACGACCTGTGGGAGTACACGGGTGGCGCGTGGACTTTCATCTCGGGCTCCAATTTGGCTAACCAGGTTGGCATCTATGGCACTCCGGGAGTTGCATCAGGCACGAACGCGCCCGGCGGACGCCAAGAGGCGGTTGCCTGGGTAGATGCTGCCGGAAATCTATGGCTGTTCGGGGGAGAAGGAGAAGATGGAAACAATCCTCCAACGGCCAACGGAATTCTGGATGATCTTTGGGTATACAACATCACTGCCAAGATGTGGACTTTCGTAATGGGCAACACCAAAGCAAATCAGACGGGCGTTTATGAAGCTCAAACGGTGGTCGGGCCGGTGAATACCACAGGTGCAGCGAGCACGTGTGGCCTATCGGTTGGCCTCACGGTCGGTAGCAACGTCATTTGCTCTCCTGTCTCCACGACTGGCGCACTTCCCGGGTCGCGTTGGGGTGCCAGTGGTTGGACCGACGCGGGGGGAAATCTCTGGCTCTATGGCGGCTGGGGTCTGGATTCAACCGGAACGAATGGTAACGGCGCCCTCAACGACCTGTGGGTATACACTCCGAACTCGACCGTTGGCCAGCCCGGCACGTGGGCCTGGATAAAGGGCTCGAACACAGGTGCCGCCAACGGCATCTATGGCGATAAGTTACGCCCATATAAGACGTACGAGCTATGGACTCCGGGTGGCCGCAGCAATGCGATGCACTGGGTCGACCTTAATGGCCAACTCTGGCTCTTCGGCGGTGTGGGCTACGATTCTAGCAGTACAACCGGGAACGGCTATCTCAACGACATGTGGAGATACTTGCCATATAAGAATTGATTTCCGGAATTGAGGGAGCGATAGCACTAGGTGTGACGGGTGACTCTGATCCGCCCTCTGGCTCCGCGCACGGGACCATACGACACCAAAATGTTTTGCGCGGTTCCCTTTTCTCTATCACCCCGAGAGTGAGTCTCCGGCAGGTTGGTTGCTTGTGAATTCGTGTGGCTTCCACTAGCTCAACCCAGGAGAAGACCGCGCCGCAACCACGCAGTATGCGCGGTCGCGCATAAATCCCTGTTTATGTTCGTGTAAATAACTTTTTAAAATTTCGTCCCATCACCTCGGGAAAGTGATATGTTCGTGAGCAGTTTGTTGGTTCCGCCTTTCGCCCCTCAACCGCAAACCGTTCGACCACGAGGTAGTGGCTCGTCTGGAAGCGCTTTCTAACGGAGATCTCTACATGCGCATCTTGCTGTACAACCCCGACAACGGGGTCACGCGTAATTTCATGCCTCATCTGTGGATGTTTCTGCTCCAGGCCTTGACGCCTCCCGGTCACGAAGTGGTGCTCATCGACGGCAACGCGCAGCCCATGGATGAAGCCGGCATCGCCCGCTTTGTGCGCGAACAAAACATCGGACTTGTCGGCATTGGCGCGATGACTCGCATGATCGCTAAAGCCTACCGCATGGCCGACGCTATCCGCGCGGTGGGTGTGCCGGTCGTGATGGGCGGCCCACACGTCACCGAAGAGGCCGACGAAGCCCTCGGTCGAAATGGCGGCCCGCGCCACGCCGACGCCGTCGCTCTCGGTGAAGCCGACGAAACCTGGCCAAGGATTGTCGCCGATGCCGAACGCGGCCACCTCAAGGATGTCTACGCTCCCGTGGATGCCTTCGGCCAGGAGAGTAAACCCAGCCTGAAGGAATATCCCGCGATTCCCTGGGACAAAATAAATCTCACCCAATTCAATCTCGTCCCAAACGTGCTGAAGCGCTCGCTGCAGCGAATTGCTGAAGGCTGGGGCACCTTTCGCATCATCCCCATGGAGTCCGGCCGCGGCTGCCCCTATGGCTGCGAGTTCTGTACCGTCACGGGGTTTTTTGGCGACTCCATCCGCTTTCGCACCAACGAGAGCGTCGTAAATGAACTGCTCCTCTTGAAAGCCCGAGCGAAAAGCGAAGGCGGCCAGATCGCCGTCTTCTTCATCGACGATAATTTCGCGATCAACATCAAACGCACCAAGTCCCTGTTGCGCGACATTATCGCCGCCGGCGCCCAGGTCCATTGGGTCGCACAGATCAGCGCCAATCTTTTGCGCGACGAGGAGCTCGTCGACCTCATTGCCGCCTCGGGCGGCAAGTGGGTCTTCATCGGCATGGAGTCCATCGATCCCACTAACCTTGCCGATGTAAACAAGGGCTTCAACAAGCCGGGCGAATATGCTGCCGTGCTGCAGCGGCTCGCCGCCCGCAACGTCTACGCCATTACTTCCTTTATTTTCGGCATGGACAATGACACCGTGGGCGTCGCCGAGCGCACTCTGAAAGAGATTCGCACCTGGCCCGCGGGCCTTCCCATTTTTGGATTGCTCACCCCTTTGCCGGCCACGCCGCTTTACAAAAGGCTGGAGGCTGCCGGGCGATTGACGCGCCCCAAGCATTGGCAGGAGTTCATCCCCTTTGCAATGGCTCACACCCCGCTGAAGATGACCATTGCAGAAGCTCATGCCGAAGTGAGAGAGGGATGGGCCAATGCCTACAGCCCGGAAGCCATGGCTCAAGCTGTCGATTCCCTCAGGGACAAGCCGCTCGGCTACCGGATAAACATTTTCATCGCCCGCATGTGTTTCCGCGGAATTTATTTCCCGCAAATGGGTCCATTGGCGTGGCTGAAATTGGTTTATCAAAATCGCCGTACCATTTCCAGCCTCGTCAAAGAAGGATTCGCCACTTGGCGCGGCCGGCCCAGTAGCCCACAGCCGGTAGCCGGCGAAACCCTCCAAACTGGAGTCGGTGCCACGTAACAACTGTGCGCCACCCCAAAGGTTTTCATCTTTCTGTTTCATCTCCCGGCCAAGCTCCGGCCGTGCCTCGAAGCATGCTCGTCAACTGCTAACGATTTTCGGCAGAAACATGCCCGTCTGGCTCGCATGCATGCCAAATTTTTCGCCAAACTCCTGCCTGAGAAAGGACTCCTCGCGGCGCGCTTTCAAATAGAACGACACCCAGGCGATGGCAACCGCGAGCAATCCACGCACTTCGCCCGCAGCGACAGCCGTCCCAAACAGCGCTAGCAGAATGCCGGTATAAATCGGATGCCGAATGGTACGGTACGGCCCCGTGCGAATCAACTCGTGGCCCTCTTTCAAGGTCACCACCCCGCTCCAATTGGCGCCCAGATGCCAGCGCGCCCAGAACGCGATAGCCACGCCGGTGGCGGTCAACAGGACTCCGCTCCATTCTGCTATGGGACTCGCGGGCACAAATCGCGCCCCCAGCCACCCGTAGTGCGCCTGCGGCCGAAGCAAAAGCCAAGAAGCACCGACCAGGGGAAGTACGTAGACCAAACGCTGCCCCCACGACTCGCGCCGCTTGGTTTTCTTCCGCTTGAAGGCCGAGACTAGCCAGTACAACCCGAACAAAATCCAGAGCGCGTTGATCCATTCTGGTGGTGAGGAGAAATCCATGCTTGCCTCCGTGTACCTTGTTCTCTTCAGGTGTTGTGCCGGCCGAGTTTTCGTCGCAGATGCAAAATCCACTTGCGCTCGGAACGGATCTGATCGCGCAGGAAATGCACCACCTCTCCGCCCCACAAACCCAAATTCAGCGCACCGGAAAGCCCCGCCAGGTGCTTTTCCCGTTCGGCCAGCCAGTGATCCCGCTCGGCGAGAATTCGGCCTCGCGTTTCCCCATCCAGCACGCTGAATAATCCGACGCGCAAGCGGAACCCGTTTTCCGAAGCTAGTTCTTTATCCGCCGGTTGGCTGAGGCGCCGCAATAGTTGTTGCCTGCCCTTGTTGGAAAGGGCGTAGGTATCGCGCGTCTGTCCGCGCTCGCCGGGACCCTGGCGCTTGCTCACCCAGCCTTTTTCTACAAATCGCCGCAGCAGCGGATACACAAGGTTGTTGTGCATCTCGCCTTTCCCCGAAATCAAGCCCACCTGCTTCTTGAGCGCGTACCCGTGCTTAGGTGCATCCAGAAGGTTGGCCAGTACAAATAGATCATTCATGACACTGTCAGTATTGTACTAATGAGAGGAATTGTCAAGCTTCCCATCAACAAGCAGGAGCGGCCAGCCCAAATTGTCTGTGCGCCTGCCAATTTGGAAGCTGTTTTTGTTCGCTTCGAGGGTGCACACTCTTCCCCATGAAAACTAGCAAGCCCGCAAGACTCGGCCCGCAGACCCAGGCCATTCACGGCGGCGAACCCAACCGCCGCGGTGTCAACGGCCCCATCGTCACGGAAATCATCCGCTCCTCGACTTTTACCTTCTCTTCCACTGAGGAAATGAAGCTCTGGGCGGAAGGCAAAAACAAGGCCTACATCTACACGCGTTACGGCAACCCCACCCTCACCGTCGCGCAGAAGAAAATTGCGGCTCTGGAGGGCGCGGAAGCCGCCATCGTCACGGCTTCCGGCATGGCCGCCATTTCCTCTGCTCTGCTCGCCGCGCTCAAGGCCGGCGACGAAGTCATCACCACTGCGCAGACCTATGGCGGCACGTATCGCTTGATGCGCGACGTTTTTCCCAACATGGGGATTACCGTTCGGCAAGTCGGTACCGATCTCGCGGGCATCGAGAGTATTGTCACCCCGCGTTCGAGAGTTCTTTATGTCGAAACGCCCACCAATCCCACGCTTCGCCTGGTCGATATTCACAAAGCCGTGGCCTTCGCCAAGAAACACAAACTCGTCTCTATCATTGACAATACTTTTGCCACTCCGGTCCTGCAGAATCCCATCGCGCTCGGCTATGACATGGTCGTTCATAGCGCAACAAAAGCTCTGGCTGGCCATTCTGACATCATCGCCGGCGTCGCTGCCGGCAATGCCAAATGGATGGAGCGCGTCCGCCACATGATTATTTACCTGGGCGGATCGATGGATCCGGGCGCCGCATATCTTTTGATTCGTGGCATCAAGACGCTCGGCGTGCGCGTCGAGCGTCAGTGCGAAAACGCCATCGCCGTCGCTAAATTCCTTGAGAGGCATCCAAAGGTTGCGCGCGTGCATTATCCAGGCCTCAAATCGCACGCGGATTACAAACTCGCCAGGAAACAAATGCGCGGGTTCGGGAGCATGCTAGCGTTCGACATGCAAGGCGGGTTGCCCGCGGCGCGGCGTTTCTGCGACCGCGTTCGGCTATTCCTGCTGGCGGCAAGCCTGGGTGGAGTCGAGTCGCTGGTGATTCTTCCGATTTACAGTTCGCACTACAACATGACACACCAAGAATTGCAACGCGCCGGCGTGAGCCCGGGTACAGTGCGCGTTTCAATTGGTTTGGAAGACAAAAAAGACTTAATCGAAGATTTGAAACAAGCGCTCGCTTAGTTTCCTCGCACGGCGCTTTTAGAACTGGCCGCGTTCAAGCCTGCGGCCGGGGAATCAACCACCCGCGCTCAATCGGGATCCTAGCGTTTCGCGACCACCATCGGAGAAGTCCACGCATCTTGCGCGGGAAGCAGCGATTTCACGATGTCTTCCAGTTCGTACGAGCTGTTCACATGCTCGGGGTAATTGTGCGCCGTAACGTCGAACGCCAGGCCGTGTTTGGCCCGGATTTCCTGGAGCTCTTCTTGCAGTCGCACGGCAACGCGTTTCGCCGTTAGAAGGTCGGTCCCCGGAAGCACCAGGGCAAACAAATCCGTCGAAAGCCGGTAAACCGAATCCGTCGGCCGCAGCTTGCGGGACATCGCTTTCGCTGCGTCGCTCCAGGCTTCCGCGCTTGGCTCCGTTTTTGTCGACGCGTTGGCGGGCTTGGCCTTCACGAGCAAGAGGGAAAGTGTCTTCTGCATGGTCATGGCCCTGCGGTATTCCATGGTCAGACGGTCCCAGAAATGATTCTGATCCGGCATGGTCTGGAGCAAATCCACACTAGCTTGATGCTGCAAGGTGACATTGCGTTCCAGCTCCGCCAGCACGCGCTGCTTCAGTTTGCCGACCGTCCGCTGCCGGTCGAGCAGGTAGCCGACAAACAGCACTGTCAGCACGCAAAATCCGAAGAACGCCACACGCAGCGTCCACTTGCTCCCCACCGGATGGAGGAACACCAACGGGTACATGAACGCAGCCAGGCCAGCCGCCTGCACCAACACAAAAGCAGCGGCCAAAATCGTGAGCTGCAGCTCGCGGCGTTCGAGTTTGTCCAATTCCGTGCGGTTTAGCGTGCCCATAACGTTCACTGGCGACCGTAATGTGGTCGCGCTGCTTGAGCTCCCATCGGCCAATGGCCATTGCATTCGAGGCCAACTTCCCCTCGGACCGTCATTCTATGGTCTGGCCCGGAACTGCCCTCGACAATGGGCGCGAGGTACGGTGTAGCGGAAATGTCACTGTCCTTCCGCAGGGGGAATCAATAATCACCTTCGCGAATCAAAGCCCGAAGGAGAGCATCAGAAACGTCCCACCGATCAGAAAGCCAGAGAGCGCCAAGGCGAGAAGGAAACGGTGCGGGAAGAACCCCAGGGCGTGGTTTGGATTGCCAACCGAATGGCAAGGATGACGAGGCCGCGGAGGCCGTCGAGCTCGGGGATGTGGCCGGAGGCGTCGAGCGCCGGGGGGCTAGACGCGGTCGGCAACCGCGGACTCCATGCGATTGAAGAAGAAGAGGCCGCCGAGGACGATGAGGGCGACGACGACGGAAGAAGCCAGTAGCAGAAGGCCGGGGGCCTGGCCGCGGCCGGTGATAGCCCAGCGGAAACCGTCAATGACGCCGGCCATGGGGTTGAGGCCGTAAAGCCAGCGCCAGCGCAGGGGAACGAGAGTGGAAGGATAGGCGACGGGAGAGGCGAACATCCAGAACTGGATGAGAAAAGGAATGACGTATTTGACGTCGCGATAGAGGGCGTTGAGGGCGGAGAGCCACAAGCCCACGCCGAGAGCGGTGAAGACGGCGAGAGTCAAGAGAGCGGGGAGCCAAAGAGCGGCAAGAGTGGGGCGGATGCCGTAAGCCACGGTGAAAATGGCGAGGACCAGAAAGCCGATGGAAAAGTCGACGAGGCCGGAAAGAGCGGAGGAAATGGGAAGAATGAGGCGCGGGAAATAGACTTTGGTGATGAGGCGCTGGTTGTCAACGACGACGTTGGTGGTCATCTGAAGGGCGTAGGCGAAGTAGGTCCAGGGGACGAGAGCCGCAAAATAGAAGACGGGATAAGGAAGGCCGTCGGAGGGGAGTTTGGCAAGGCGGCCGAAAAATAAAGTGAAGACAAGCATGGTGAGGACGGGTTGGAGGACCACCCAGAGGACGCCGATGGCGGTTTGCTTGTAGCGGATTTTGACGTCGCGCCAGACGAAAAAATAGAGGAGCTCGCGGTAGGCCCAGACTTCGCGGAGCCGGAGTTCGAACAGGCCGCGGGGAGGCTCGATTCTAATGGTGGAGGAAGCGCCGGAATGGAGCGGGAGAGCGACGCTGGATTGCGTGACGGATGCCATGCGTGGTTCGAGTGAAACTCCTGAGTGTCGATGCACCCCAGATAAGAGTATCAAAGAAAGGAGGGAAGAGGCGGAAGACGGAGGGGAACCGGCCGGGATGACGGCGCTACGGGATTCCTCACTGGGGCGGAGGATTCTTTTCGAGTTGCTGGAGGTCGCGGTCTTCGATTTGCTGCATGAGGGCTTTGCGCTTGAAGATATAGCGCTGGAGATCGGCGGAGAGCTGGCGGGGGACAACGAAAAATTGGTTGTGAACGATTTGAGAAAAAGAAACCGGGCCGCGCGCGGGAATCAGATGAGAGCCCCACTGAAAGATAAGGCCGGCGTTCCAAACAGTGGCGGCGGCGAGAAGGGCGAGGGCGGCGGCGAGGACGGCGCGTTGGGAGGGGAAGAGTTGTGCAATGCGATCGAAAAAAACGGCGAGGCCGAGAATGAAAAGCGGAGTGAGAGAAACGA
>Ga0210399_10001845_pt1 | contig 16520 bp, 13 predicted proteins | sample IncBWC14MmetaG_FD_150865 | JGI IMG/M metagenome (GOLD analysis project Ga0210399, IMG submission 150865) | Forest soil microbial communities from Barre Woods Harvard Forest LTER site, Petersham, Massachusetts, United States - Inc-BW-C-14-M | ecosystem: Environmental > Terrestrial > Soil >...
ACCAGGCCTGCGTGGAGACCGCGGAGCGTTTCGGCTGCCCCGGGAACTACGTGAGCGGGGCCAACATCGCCGGTTTCCTGAAGGTGGCCGACTCCATGATGGACCAGGGCTTGGTCTGAAAACGGCCTGCCCCATGGGCGCGCCCGCCGGGCCCGGCCCGCCTCCCCCCGGCCGGTTCCACGACTTCCAGGACCTGATGCACCACCGCATCATGGATATCCTCCTGGTGGCGAGCCCCTACGACACCTTCCTCCTCGAAGAGGCCGGCCAGCTCAGCGAGCGGATGCTGGGGGAGTTCCGGAACCTGGACCTCCACTACGGCCCGGGCCTCACGGGAGCGGCGAACGGCGCGGAGGCCCTAGACCTCATCCGGAAGCAGCCCCGCCGCTTCGATCTCATCATCACCACCGCCCACGTTGGCGACATGACGGCGGTGGAGCTGGCCCGGCGGGTCAAGGCCGAGGGGCTGGACGCGCCCATCGTCCTCCTCGCCTGGGACACCCATGAGCTCGGCGAGCCCGGGACCGCGGCCGGCAGCGTCAACCTCGACCGTCCTTTTCTTTGGCAAGGCGACGCCCGGCTCCTGGTGGGCATCGTCAAGTATCTGGAGGACAAGCTGAACGTTGCCCACGACACGAGGGCGGTGGGGGTGCAGGTGATCATCCTCATCGAGGACAACGTCCGCTACTACTCCTCTTTCCTGCCCGCCATCTACAACGAGCTCCTGCACCACTCGCAGCGGGTGATCGCGGAGGGGCTCAACCTCTCCCAGAAGATCCTGCGCATGCGGGCGCGCCCGAAGATCCTGCTCTGCGGCACCTACGAAGAGGCTTGGGCCGCCTTCACCTCCTACGAAGAGGAGGTGCTGGGCGTCATCTCGGATATCGAGTTCCCGAGGGGGGGCCGCCGCTCGCCCGAGGCGGGGGTGGACTTCGCGCGCCGGGTGCGCGAGCCCTACCCCGACATCCCTGTCATCCTGCAGTCCTCGCGCGCGGAGAACGAGGCCCTGGCCCGGTCCCTGGGGGCAGCCTTCCTGCTCAAGGGTTCGCCCGTCCTCCTCAACGACCTCCGCCGCTACATGCTCCAGGATTTCGGCTTTGGGGACTTCGTGTTCCGCACTCCGGAGGGCACCGAGGTGGACCGCGCCTCGGATCTCCGGAGCCTGGAGGAGAAGCTGGGCACGGTCCTAGAGGAATCGGTCGTCTACCACGCGGCCCGGAACCACTTCTCCAAGTGGCTCAAGGCGCGGACGGAGTTTGCGCTGGCCCACGAGCTGCGGCCGCGCAAGATCTCCGACTTCGCTACCGGGGAGGAGCTGCGCCAGAGCCTGATTCGCTCCATTGCCGATTACCGGCGAGCCCAGGCCCAGTCCACGGTGGCGGACTTCGAGCGCGGGAGCTTCGACACTAGCGGCGACTTCTACCGCATCGGAGGAGGGTCCCTGGGGGGTAAGGCGCGCGGGCTGGCCTTCGTGCGCCGGCTCCTGGACCAGCACGGCGTGCGCGACCGCTTCCCCGGGGTCCGGGTGTCGGTGCCCCCGGCGGTGGTCGTGGCTACCGACGTCTTCGACCGCTTCCTGGAGGAGAACAGCCTGCGGGATTTCGCGGTGGAATCGGGGAATGATGCCGAGGTCGAGCGGCGTTTCGTGGACGCACCCTTCCCGGAGGAGGCCGCCCAGGATCTGGCCGCGTTCCTGGAGAAGGTGCGCTATCCCCTAGCCGTGCGCTCCTCCAGCATCCTCGAAGACTCCCAGCACCAGCCCTTCACCGGCGTCTACGAGACGCTGATGCTGCCCAACAACGCCTGGAGCCTGGCCGAGCGTCTCGGCCAGGTCCTGGACGCGGTGAAGCGCGTTTTCGCCTCCACCTTCTCCCAGCACGCCCAGGGCTACATCCGCGCCACCCCTTACCGGATAGAGGAGGAGAAGATGGCGGTTATCCTCCAGAAGATCGTGGGCTCCGCCTGTGGCCCGCGCTTTTATCCTGACTTCTCGGGGGTGGCCCGGTCGCACAACTTCTACCCGGTTCCACCCCTCACCGCCGAGGACGGCATCGTGGCCGTGGCCCTGGGCCTGGGGAAGGGAATCGCGGAGGGGGGCGCCTGCCTGCGCTTCTGCCCGCGTTACCCGCGCCATGTCCCCCAGTTCTCCTCCGTCTCCGACATGCTCGAGAGCTCGCAGCGCGAGTTCTGGGCGGTGGCCCTGGAGGGGGAATCAGGGGAAGAGAACATGCACGAGGTCTCCTTTGGCTTGGAGGTTGCGGAGGCGGATGGGACGCTGGCTTCGGTGGGGTCCACCTACTCGCCGGAGAATGACGCCGTGTATGACGGGCTGTCCCGCCACGGGGTCCGGATGGTGACCTTCGCTCCCGTGCTCAAGCATGCCCTCTTCCCCCTGGCCGAGGTCCTGGACGTGATCATGGGGCTCGGGGCGGCCGGCATGGGCAACCCGGTGGAGATCGAGTTCGCGGTCAACCTCCGGCCCCCGCCCGGGCAGCCCCGGGAGTTCGGGTTCCTACAGATGCGGCCGCTCGCCCTCTCTCGGGAGACGGAGGAGCTGGAGCTGGGCGAGGTGAGGGAAGAGGCGGTCCTCTGCCGCAGCCGGCGCGTACTCGGGAACGGCCGCATCGAGGGGATACGGGACCTGGTGGTGGTGGACTTCCAGCGCTTCGAGCGCGCGCGGAGCCGGGAGGCCGCCTCGGAGGTGGGACGGCTCAACGCGGAGCTCCTCGACCACCGCACCCCCTACCTGTTGATCGGGGTGGGGCGCTGGGGGTCCCGCGATCCCTGGCTGGGCATCCCCGTCACTTGGGACCAGGTGTCGGGCGCCCAGACCATCGTGGAGGCGGGGCTCCGCGACCTCAAGGTCACGCCTTCCCAGGGGACCCATTTCTTCCAGAACCTCACTTCCTTCAATGTCGGCTACTTCACGGTCAACCCGGAGAGCGGGGACGGCTTCCTCGACTGGGACTGGCTGGACGCCCAGCCGGCCCTCAGCCAGGCGAGCCACGTGCGCCATCTGCGGCTGGCCCAGCCCATCCTGGTGAAGATGAACGGCCGACGGAACGAAGGTCTGATCCTGAAGCCGAGCGTCTGAGCCGACACCGGCCGGGCGAGACTCGCTCCCCAACCCTCCCGCCCCTAGCTCACCAATCTTCCTTCTCAAAACGCATCCCGTTCGTCTCGGTGATGAACTTGATGTCGGCCATGAGGTAGGGGTTGCCGCAGGTCAGGACGACCGTCTGCGGGGGGGGAAGTCGCTCGCGCAGCTCCGCGGGGGAGCGGTGCCCCGGCAACGCGGGCATCACGACACTCTTCAGGGCCGCCCGGGCGGGCGCGGCGTCCTCTCCCTTGGCTTCCGCCTCGAGCACCGTCTGCTCCTCCCGCAGGGGCATGCCAAAGATGTGGCGGAGCACGTTGTTGGCGCGGCCCCGCCCCAAGGTCGGGTCGGCCACATCCGGCCGCGGTCGGCTGACGCTGGGAAGATAGACGAAATCGAAGCGCTGCGCGGCCTCGATGGCTTGAAGGCTCTGGTGGTAGGCCAGCTCCTCGGAGGTACGGTTGGCGTGGAGGAGGGTGTACCGGACGCCGTCGCTCGCCCCCCGTTCCGCGTCGTGGTGCAGCTGCTTGATCATGGAGGCGAAGGGAGCCAGGCCCGTCCCGGTTCCGACGAGGAGGACGCTCTTGAAGCCCCGCGCCCGCTTGTCGAGGGTGAAGTCCCCCACGATCCGGTTCACGTACTTGATCTCGCTGTCCTCGGGGGGATGGATCCGAAAAAGGGATTCCGTTAGGCGGCCGGGCTCGCTCCTCTCATCCGTTTCGAGCACCACGTAGAAGCCGAGGTATCCCCCCGCGCGCGTCTCGTAGGGTGCGGAGGCGATCGAATAGGAGTGGGTCACGGGGCCGCGCTGGGGCCGCCCTGACTCGTCCAGGACGTGGACGATCGTAGGATGGCCGTCCGGGCCGACCACCCGCTTCGTGATCCGGCAGTCGTCGCGCCGGAGCGCTATGTACTGGCCCGCCTTGTAGTCAGGGAAAGAGTCGCCGGCGGAAGGCAAGAGGGAGAAGGTCGCGAGGATGGACGACAAGCGCTGCCAGTCCACAACCGTCCCCACCTTGAGCTCAGCCATTTAACGATCGGAGGCGAGCTTCTCGCCGTCGGGAGCCGCCCGGAAAGCGTGGCCGCTCGGCCTTTCTCGGATCGCCGTCATCCTGGATCCTCAAGAGGGGCCGAGCTCGAGTCCGGCGAAGGGCCCGGCAAGACGAGGCGGGGGCGGCTCCTCGGGGGGGCAGGGTTGGCGACGGTGGCGCTTCGAAGGTCACTCGAGGGGCAGTTCCGTGCGTTCCTGCGGCCCGGGCTGAAGGTGGGGGTGGCGCATGAGGATGCGCGCGCAGGTGTTCCAGCGCAGCAGGGCGTCGTCATTCCCGGGGGGGCGGATGGCCTCCGCCTTCTCGTACCAGGTCATGGCCTCGCGGAACCAGTCGTAGGCCGCGAAGCCGGAGGCCGGTCCCCCGTGATGGAACTGGGCCTTGGCTCGCCGCTCGCAGATGATCCCCGCGTAGTAGGCCCGCTCGTACTCGCCGCGCAGCCGAGGAAGCAGCTCCCGGGCCTGGTTGACATCCCGAGCCATGCCCTCGAACTGGTCGGTGAGGGCCAAGAGGAGGGAGATCAGGGCCTGCTGGTTCTCCGGTTCGATCCGGAGCACGTCCTGGCAGATGCTTTCGGCCTCCGCGGGCTCGTTCAGGAGACGGTACCGTTCCGCGCGCTCGAGGGCCCGGGGAACGGCCTTCTCGGACAGAGGCTTGAGCTCGAACATGAGTCCCTCCCTAGCCTAGTAGGGGATCCTCCACAGCGTGTATGCGGCCATGGCCGAACCGGCGAGGGCGGTGCCGTAGCAAAGGACGGCAATCAGTTCGGTCAGGTGCTTGAGCTGCAGGCCATCGTAGAGCGTGTAGCGAAAGCGATGGGCCCAGTGGAAGAGCGGCAAGGCGATGAGCACGAAGAGGTAGAGCCGGGTCAGGGGCTGCTTCAAGAGCCCGAGCAGGGCCGCGTAGGAGGGCGCCTCCAGCCAGCCCAGGGGAAAGGCCAACCCGGTGAGGAAGAGATGCACCGGGAACAGCAGGGCAGCCAGGGTCCCCCCCATGCTGAACAGGAACCAGAGGAGAGGCGTGATGGGCCTTGTCATTTAGCCGCGCAGGAGGATGAAGGCCACGATCACGGAGAGAAACAGCCAAGCCCCGTAGTTGAGTCCAGCCACCACCAGATCGGGCACGCGCTTGCCGCGGATCCGCACCGCCATGGCCTTGGGGGCCAGGTTGAACCAGGTGACGGAGTGGAAGAGCACGAAGAGGAAGGCCACCGCATGGAGAATGAGGAAGGCGGGTGTTCTCAAGCGGGCGAGGAAGGCTGCGTAGGCAGCCGGACCCTGGGCCAGGGCGCGCAGCTCCCAGAGCAGGACCAGAGCGAAAATCGCCACGAAGACGCTGGTCAGCTCGCGCAGGACGAAGCCAGTGTAAGAGCTCGTCTCTAGCCACCACCAGACCGAGACCCGGCGGCGATACCACTTCGGATGGTAGGGGGTGTAGCGGGCGGGGGAGCTCATCTCATCCCCGGGGGAGGAGAGTCCGGACCCAATGGAGCGCACTCGTGAGCTTGTACTGCTGGATGGCCCCCGCCGGATCCACGTTCTTGGGACACACCTTGGTACATTCTCCCACGAACGTGCACTGCCAGATGCCGTCGTGCTCGGAAAGGATCTCCAAGCGCTCCTCCGCGCCCTGATCCCGGGAGTCCCGGTTGTAACGCTGGGCGAGGGCGATCGCCGCGGGACCGATGAAGCTGGGCTCCAGACCGTAAATGGGACAGGCGGAATAGCAGATCATGCAGTTGATGCACATGCTGAACTGCTTATAGGCGTCGAGCTCATCCGGGGTCTGGCGGTACTCCCCCCCCGACAGCGGCTTCTCTTCCTTGCGGATGATCCAGGGCTTCACCTTCTTGAGCTTTCGCATGAAGTCCGTGATGTCCACCACGAGGTCCCGCACCACCGGAAAGTAGCGCAGGGGCTCCACGCGGATGGGGCCGGGAAGATGGTCGGAGAGGAAGGCGGCGCAGGTCAGCTTCGGCCTTCCGTTCACGCTCATCCCGCAGCTGCCGCACACCCCCATCCGGCAGGACCACCGGAAGGAGAGGGTTCCGTCCAGCTTGTCCTTGATGTGGTTTAGGGCGTCGAGGACCACCCAGTCCTTCCGGAAGGGAACCTCGTAGGTCTCGAAGATGGGCTCCGCCTCCCGCTCCGGCCGATAGCGCGCCACCTCGATGGTGACGGTCTGCGGCATGTCCTTACCTCCCGTAGACCCGCTGGCCCGGGGGCCAACGGGTGATGGTGACGGGCGAGTAGTCGATCCGGGGAGTGCCATCTTTCCCGCGAAAGACCAGAGAGTGCTTCAGGAACCCTTTGTCGTCGCGCTGGGGGTGATCGGTGCGCTGGTGGGAGCCGCGCGACTCCCGCCGCTCTCGAGCCGCGTGCACGATGGTCTGCGCCAGGTCGAGCATGTAAGAGAGCTCCAGGGCCGAGGTCAGCTCGGTGTTGAAGGTGTAGCTGTGGTCGTCCAGCGACAGGTCCTCGACCCGATCCTGCAGTTCCGAGAGCTTCTGCGCCGCCTGCCCCAGTGAAGATTCCGTCCGGTAAATCCCGGCGCTCTCTTCCATGGCGCGGTGCATCTCTGCCCGCAGGGTGGCGATGCTCTCTTTGCCCCCCCGCTTGCCCAGCATCTGCTCGAGGCGGCTCTCCTCGTCGTGAGCGGCGAGGAGGACAGACGGGCTCGTATCCGGCTGCGCGGAAGCAAAGGCAGCCGCGGCCCGCCCCGCCCGCGATCCAAAGACCAGGAGCTCAGGGAGCGAGTTGGAGCCCAGACGGTTGGCCCCGTTGATGCTCACACAGGCCGCTTCCCCGGCCGCGTAGAGCCCGGGGAGGGGGGTCGCCCCCTGAATGTCCGTGGAGACACCGCCCATCATGTAGTGAACCACGGGACGGACGGGGATCATCTCCTTGACGGGATCGATGTTTTCATACTTGAGGCACAGCTCCCGAACGAAGGGGATCTTCTTGTTGATTACCTTCTCCCCCAGATGGCGGACGTCGAGGTGGACGTAGTCTCCGTAGGGGCCCTGAAGGGTTCGCCCCTTCTCCTGCTCCTTCACGAAGGCCTGAGAGAGCCGGTCTCGAGGACCGAGCTCCATGGAGCGCAGGACCGGCTTGGGCTCGGGTTTGCCCAGGTCGTAGTCCTGGAGGTAGCGGTAGCCGTCCTTGTTGAGGAGCCAACCCCCCTCGCTGCGGGCCGCCTCCGTAATGAGAATCCCCGTGAAGGGAAGCCCCGTGGGATGGTACTGCACGAACTCCATGTCCTTAAGGGGTGCCCCCGCGCGGTACGCGAGCGCCATGCCGTCGCCGTTCTTGATGTTGGCGTTGGTGGTGAAGGGGAAGATCTTGCCACAGCCTCCCGTGCAGAGAATCACCGCCTTGGCCGTGATGGCCAGGATCTTCCCCGTGGCCACCTCGATGGCCACCACCCCTTGGCAGCGCCCCTCGTTCACCAAGAGCTTGGTGACAAAGCACTCGTCGTAACGCTGGATAGTGTCGTACTTCAGGGTGGTCTGGAACAGCGTGTGGAGCATGTGAAAGCCGGTCTTGTCCGCGGCGAACCAGGTGCGTTGGACTTTCATCCCTCCGAACGGGCGCACCGCGAGCGAGCCATCAGGCTCGCGGTTCCAGGGGCAGCCCCAGTGCTCGAGCCGCAGCATCTCCTCGGGGGCCTCTTTGACGAAGGCTTCTACGGCGTCCTGGTCCGAGAGCCAGTCGCCTCCCGAGATGGTGTCGTAGGCGTGCTCGTCCAGGCTGTCCCCGGCCTTGATGACCGCAGCGGCTCCCCCCTCCGCGGAAACGGTATGGCTGCGCATGGGATAGACCTTGGAGATGACAGCCACCCGGAGCCGGGGATCGCTCTCGACCACGGCTATGGCGGCCCGCAAGCCCGCGCCGCCGCCGCCCACGACCAGCACGTCGCAGGAGAAGAGTTCCATGGCCTCCTTGGGAGAACCGACGAACCCCGGGCTCGATGTCGAAGAGGACACTACGTCGGCGGCCCCACCGCCGTCAAGGCTGGGGCATCCAGGCTGGGGCATCCAGGCTGGGGCATCCAGGCTGGGGCATCCGGCTGGGGCATCCGGGGACCGGCTTCATCACCGCTCTCCGCCTAGACGGAGCACCCGGGGAACGCGCGCGGCCCCTAAGATGGCCAAAAGCCGACTCGATCCGCAGGGCCGGTCCGCGGGGGGGCGTATAATCCGGCCTCGGTCCCGACCAAGCCTGGAGGCTCTATGCGCCCCACTCTCCTGCGTGCGATGGCCGTCCTCGCCCTCTGGATCCCCGGTCCTTCCGCCCTTGCCCAAGCCCCGCGTGGCTGGTCCCCGGAGGCCGCATTCAAGGTTAAGCGGGTGAGCGCGGTGCGCGTTTCGCCCGACGGCAGCCGCGCCGCCTTTGTGGTGGCGACGGCCGTGATGGAAGGCGAGAAGAGTGAGTGGCTGTCCCAGATCCACGTGGGCCGGAGCGACGGCTCCGGCTCCTTCCAGCTCACGCGCGGAGACAAGTCGGCGACCGCCCCCTCCTGGTCCCCGGACGGCAAATGGATAGCCTTCCTGTCCGAGCGCGGGGGCAAGGCCAACGTCTGGCGCATTCCCGTGGACGGCGGGGAGGCGGAGCCCATCACCGACGAGAAGGGGGGCGTGCGAGCTTTCCGCTGCTCGCCGGACGGTGGGCGCATCGCTTTTCTCATGACGGACCCCAAAACGGAGGAGGAGGAGAAAGCGGAGAAGGAGAAGCGGGATGCGCGAGTGGTGGACGAGAAGCTCCGGATGATCCGCCTCTACGTGGTCCCGGTGGAAAAGGACGCGGACGGTCGAAGGCGCGTGCGACCACTGACCACGGGCTCGCTAAGCGTGGGGCAGGTCGAGCAGCCGGCAGGCTTCGATTGGTCTCCCGACGGTACGTCGATCGTCTTCTCCCACCAGCCCAGCCCCCACGTGGACGACTGGCCCCGGTCGGACGTTTCCGTGGTGGATGTGGCCTCCGCCTCCGTGCGTGCGTTGGCGGCCACGGCGGCCGCGGAACGGGAGCCCTTCTTCTCGCCCGACGGCTCCGCGGTGGCCTTCACGGCGACCGATATCCCCCCCACCTGGGCCAACGATTCCCGGGTGTACGTGGTCCCCGCCGGGGGCGGGGCCCCCCGGCCCCTCGCCGAGACCCGCGACCGGCGGCCCGAGCTGCTCGGCTGGTCGAAGGACGGTAAGCGTGTCCTGGTGGCGGAGGTCCGGGGCACGATTAGCCGGCTCATCGCTCTGCCCACGGACGGAGGGCCGCCCGCGGACCTAGGGCCCGCGGACCTGATGGTGGATGGCCCCCTTCTGGATTCTTCCCGCACCCGGGTTGGCTTCACATCCCAGGCTACCGAGCGGGCCCCCGAGGCCTTTGTGAGCGGACTGGATCGCTGGGCCCCCGTGCAGATCAGCCACACCCAGGACCTGCCGGCGCAGTCACTCGGCAAGTCCGAGGTCGTCAGCTGGCGATCCGCGGACGGCCAGACGATTGAGGGTCTCCTGACTTACCCGGTGGGCTACGCGCCGGGGACGCGAGTGCCCTTGCTGGTGGTTGTCCATGGGGGGCCCACCGGAGTCTTCCTGCGGTCCTTTACCGGCACCCCTTCGCCCTATCCCGTGGCCATCTTCGCCGAGCGTGGTTATGCGGTCCTGCGCGCCAATGTACGGGGCAGCAGCGGCTACGGCCGCGATTTCCGCTATGCGAACTATGGGGACTGGGGTGGGGGAGATTACCGCGACATCCTGGCGGGGGTCGACGCGCTCGTGGCCAAGGGGCTCGCGGATCCCGAGCGCTTAGGGATCATGGGCTGGAGCTACGGGGGGTACATGACCTCGTGGGTGATCACCCAGACTCGGCGCTTCAAGGCGGCTTCGGTGGGGGCGGGCGTGACCAACCTCATGTCCTTCACGGGCACCGCCGACATCCCGAGCTTCATCCCCGACTACTTCGGAGGGGACTTCTGGGACGTCTTCGATCGCTGGCGGACCCACTCCGCGATGTTCAACGTACGAGGCGTGAGCACCCCTACCCTGATCCTGCACGGTGAGCAGGACCTCCGCGTCCCCATATCGCAGGGTTACGAGCTCTACAACGCGCTCAAGCGCCAGGGGGTAGCCACGAAGATGGTCGTCTACCCACGACAGCCCCACGGCATCCAGGAACCAAAGCTGATGTTGGACGCCATGAACCGCAACCTGGAGTGGTTCGACCACTGGCTCCTGGGGAGGCCGGCGAGCGCGCGCTGAGGTGGCTCAGGCCCGCGGAGAGAGAAACCGGGCCAGCAGCCGGTGGAAGTGGTGGACGCCGTTCTCCCGGCGGACGGAGAAGCGGCCGCGGTTGTAGGTCCGGGAGCGCAGCCCCTTCTGCACGGCCTCGCAGATCGCGATGTCCTCCCGCTGGATGGCGTCGCTGAAATCCACCGCCTTGCGAGAAGCCTCCCCGTCCGCCGCTCGCCCGGGGTCCTTGAGGAACCACTCGAATATGGTGAGGGTCTTCTCCGGCCCTAGGGGCACGATGAGGTTGGTGGAGACGTTGTCGGGGTAAAGGTTGAGCGTCAGGTTGGGGAAGATCCAGAAATAGAGGGCTTCACCGGCCTGCTCCTCGGGCGCGGTGTAGTGCCGGTTCTCGCCCCCCCGCCGGAGAGGCGACAGCTGGAGCGACACGTGTTTGAAGATCTCCGTCCGGTAGCTCGTGTAGTCCAGCTCGCGGAAGAGGGCGGGGTGGACGACGGGGATATGGTAGCCCTCGAGGTAGTTGTCGACGTAGACCTTCCAGTTGCAGGCGACGACGTAGTCCCGCCGCTCTACGACCCGCATGCGCTCGAGGGGGAGGGCGGAGGCCCGGGAGAAGACCTCCGGCATCCATTCCTCCAGAGAGGGCGCCTGCTCGTCCAGATTGACGAACACGAAAGGGCCCCAGGTCTCCACCCGGGCCTCGGGAAGCCGGACCGATGTCCGGTCGAACCCCTCCACCGCTTCGAACTCCGGGGTGGCGAGCAGCCTCCCGTCCAGGCCGTACGTCCAGCCGTGGTAACCACACTGGAACGACGGACGATTGCCGACTCCACGGGCGACGGGGCCCGCTCGGTGGCGGCAGACGGCGGAAAGGGCGCGCAGCCGGCGCTCCGTTTCCCGGACCACGATCAGGGGCTCGCCCGCGACCTCGAGCGTGAAATAGTCTCCAGGCTTCTCGACCTGGGAGGCCCGGCCCGCCAGCTGCCAGGTGCGGGCGAAGAGGGCTTCATTCTCGCGCTGGAGCGCGGCGGGGTCGGTGTACCAGCGCGCGGGGAGGGTGGACGCCCGAGAGAGGCACTCGTCGATCTCGGGCGTTTCGGGATTCATGATCGACCCATTCTATCCGAGCCCGCCCGCCCCCTCCTCGAAGGCGTGGACGGCGTCCGCGTCCCCCAGCGCGCCCACTTCCACGCGGTAACGCACCTCTTCCCCGGGGGAGAGCAGGCGAAGGCGGCCATCCTCCCGGAGCTGTCGGCGCGTGGTCTCGGGATGAGTGGCCGGCTCCAGCGCGCAGACGTAGTCGCCCGCGCCCATCATCTTCCATTGGGCGAGGCAGGGCAGCTCCGCCGCCCGGTAGCGCAGATAGGCGCCGAATCCGAGGGCCCGGTTCACGATGGCCGCCTGGGCCAGGCCGTCCGCCCCCACCCGCGGGCGGTGGAAGAAGACCTCCTCGGCACGACCGGGGTCCGGCGGCTCGAAGCGCCCGTGTCGGGCCAGGCCCCGGGCGGCGGCCTCGTCGCGGGGGGCCGCGGATGCGTCGCTGACGACGAGCTCGGACTCCGGGCTCACGACCGGGAAGCCAAAGTTGCAGTGATAGAGGATCATGTGGGGGGCGGGGCGGAAGCCGTCGTTTCGCACCCGGTCCTCGATGGTGAAGTGGTCCGCGCCCAGGCGGGTGGTGACCGTGCGGGTGAGGAGCAGGTTCTCGCCCAGGGGGGCGGTCTCACGGGCCTCTCCCGCGATCTCCAGGACGAACTCCCCCTCCCGCCACTCTTCGGTGACCCGGACCCTCTCCGCGGGCGTGTGCGCGATGCGGCCGTGGAGGCCCCAGGCGGCGTTTCCATCCTCCTCGGGCGGGCCGAAGTGGGAGAGACCGCAGGTCGTGACCAGACCGCCCCCGAAAGTGCGCAGCCACCCCCGTCCTCGGGGGTCGTACTGGGCGGGCGTGCCCAGGGCGTCGTGGATCCAGGCCAGCGGCCGTCCTCGGTGTTCGGCGGCCCCGATGTCGAGGGCGCGATCAAGCAGAACCTGGAAGCGAAGGCCGCTGCCCGTCCAAACCTCCGCCACCCGCAGGCCGCGCGCCTTGCCCTCCGCCAGGACGACGGTGCGGACGCCGGCCAGCTGGGAGAGGGTGCCCGTCAGGGCGCGGAGCTCCTCAGGCGTGTAGTCGCGGCCAAGGATCCGGGGCATGGCGGCGCCGGCCTAGTCGGGGGCGCGTTCCCAGACGCGCAAGCCTTCGTGGCTCAGCTGGATGGGGATGCGGCGGAAGAGGGGGTTATCGGCTTCGATAGCCTGCATCATGGCCCGCTTCTCGTGGGCACGCGGGCTCGCGAGGAGGGTGAGCGATCCTCCCTCCCCTCCCGCGCCGTTCACCTTCCAGCCGCGGGCACCGTGCGCTCGGGCGATGGCGATGACCCGCTGGGCGTCGGGACCCACGAGATCGGGGCAGAGACGGGCCTGGGCGTCCGTGTTCTCGATCATGGCCCGGCCGAGCGCCTCCAGGTCACCCGCCGCGACCGCGTCCCGCGAAAGGTCGGCCGTCCGACGGAGGTCGTTGAGCCGGCGACACTCGGGTCCCGCCTCCTCCAGCTCCCGGATGACCCGCTCGTGGGCCTCCGACGAGTCATGCGAGCGTCCGAGGTAGACCAGGGCTAGACGTCGCTCCAGGTCCCAAGCCGTGGACTCGTCCACCTCCAGGCGGGTGACGGAGGCTTGCGGGTACTGTGTCATCTCGATATAGCTGATGCCGCCGTGGGCCGAGCAGAGCTGGTCTTGGATTCCGCACTGCCGACCAAGCATGTCCACCTCGATGGAGTGCGCGGCGTAGGCGGCCTGGTGGTGGTCCAGGTGACCGCCGTTCAGGCGGTCCAGAGCGCCCACGAGGGCCACGGCCACGGCGGCCGAGGTTCCGGTGGAGGCTCCCGGCGGCGCCTCAGAGAAGATGGTGATTTGCACGGCCCGGTCACGGGCGAGGGCCGCCCGCCGGACGGCGGCTTCCAGCAGGGGATGGCGGTCCCAGCCCTCCCGATCGGGGCTCGGTGCGTAGCGGTGCCCGAAGTTCTCGGCATGGATCACGACCGCCGGCTCTCCCGCGGCCCGTTCCCGGGCCTCGATCTGTACCTCCGCGAGGGGAGACACCGCAATGTTGAAGACCCTTCCGTGGCGGGCGAACCAAGTGTCGGTCCAGCCCCCGTTGTCACAGATGCGGATGGGAGCGACAGCATTGATGACGCGCGGGAGAGCGGCACGCACGACAAGGATGGTACCACCCCGCCCGCGGCGGGAGGCACCGCCGCCGGTGCGCCATCTTCAGCGACCCGCGTCTGGATTTCCCCTGTTTGGTAAGCCAGGATCTTAAGGAGTAGCGGCCGTCACGGAATACGGCGGCGACGGTCTCGCGACGGGGAGGAGTATAGATGCGCATCGTGATCTTCGGGGCGGGGGGCGTGGGCGGCTATTTCGGAGGCCGCTTGGCCCAGGCGGGGGAGTCAGTGGTTTTCATCGCCCGCGGCGAGCACCTGAAGGCGATCCGCGCCGAGGGTCTCCGGGTGGAGAGCATTGCCGGAGACTTCCAGGTTCGCGCGGAGGCGACCGACGACTGTGGTTCGGTGGGCCAAGTCGACGCCGTGCTGGTGTGCGTCAAGGCGTGGCAGGTGCAAGAAGCCGCGCAACGGATGGCGCCGATGCTGGGGCCGCAGGGCTTCGTGGTTCCCCTCGGAAACGGAGTCGAGGCCGCCGACGAACTGGGGAGGGTGGTGGGGAAAGAACGCGTCCTGGGTGGGCTCTGCCGGATCTTGAGCTACCTCGTGGCTCCCGGCCGGATCCGGCACGCGGCCATGGACCCGCGCGTCGAGTTCGGTGAGCGAGATGGCCGCGAGAGCGCGAGGGTGGGGGCATTGCGGGCCATCTTCGAGAGGGCCCGCGGCCTCTCGGTGCACACGCCCGGGGACATCAACGTCGCGGTCTGGGAGAAGTTTCTCTTCATCGCCCCCTTCAGCGGTCTGGGCGCGGTGACCCGAATGCCGGCGGGCGTCATGCGCGGGGTACCCGAGACCCGCGACCTGCTGACGACGGCGATGCAGGAAGTCTGGGACCTGGCCCGAGCGCGGGGGATCGCGGTTGGGGACGAGGCCGTGGCGCGGACCATGCGCTTCGTCGATGGGATGCCCAAAGACGCCACCGCATCCATGCAGCGCGACATTCTCGAGGGACGCCCCTCGGAGCTCGAGTACCAGAACGGTGCGGTCGTGCGCCTGGGTCGGGAAGGGGGGGTGCCGGTGGCGGTGAACGAGTTCATCTATCGGTGCTTGCTCCCCTCGGAGCTCCGGGCTCGAGACCGCCTTTCCGGAGTCGCCTGAGAGCGATTACGTGAAGGCCCGCGGGCGGCCTGAGCATCGGTGCGGTCCATCCGGGCCTGACGTGACAGACCGCCCCCAGCTCTAGCCGCCTGCCCCTTGTCCCCCCCGGTTCAGACCGTGACTCGTTGAAGAGGGGCCGGCCGAGTCGTCTGAGGGCCAAGGGGGGGTGATCTCAGCCGAGGCCGCGGCTCCCGGCTCGTATCAAAGAGCCGCGGCCCGTCTCCGCCCGCCCCCTAGCCTCCCTAGGTCGAGCTAGGGTCCTCGCGTCTCAGATATCGGAGTAGAGGGCGAACTCCCAGGGGTGGGGCCTTAGCCTGATGGCGTCGACCTCGTTGGTCCTCTTGTAGGAGATCCAGGTCTCGATCAAGTCCTTGGTGAAGACGTCGCCCTTGAGGAGGAAGTCGTGGTCCTTCTCGAGGGCGTCCAGGACCACGTCCAGGGAGCCCGGGAGGTGCTTGACCTTGCGCGCCTCGGCCTCGGGCAGCTCGTAGAGGTCTTTGTCGATGGGCTGGCCGGGATCGATCTTGTTGGCCACACCGTCCAGACCAGCCATAAGGCAGGCGGCGAAGGAGAGGTAGGGGTTGCAGGAGGGGTCGGGAGTCCTAAACTCGATCCGCTTCGCCCGCTCGGAAGAGGAGTACATGGGGATCCGGATGCAGGCCGACCGGTTGCGCTTGCTGTAGACCAGGTTGATGGGGGCCTCGTAGCCCGGAACCAGGCGGCGGTAAGAGTTGGTGGTGGGGGCGATGAGGGCGCAAAGCGCGGGGGCGTGCTTCAAGATCCCCCCGATGTAGTTAAGGCACATCTTGGAGATGTCGGCATACCCCCCCCGCTGATAGAAGAGGTTCTTGCCCTTCTTCCAGAGCGACTGGTGGGTGTGCATCCCCGACCCGTTGTCCTGGAACAGGGGCTTGGGCATGAAGCACGCGGTCTTGCCGTGCTTGAAGGCCGTGTTCTTGGCGCAGTACTTGTACCAGAGAACGCTGTCCGCCATCCGGGTCAGGGTCCCGAAGCGCATGTCGACCTCGGTCTGCCCGGCCGTGGCCACCTCGTGGTGGTGCACCTCCACCTTTACCCCCACCGCTTCCAGGGCCAGAACCATGTCCGAGCGGATGTCCTGGAACTTGTCCATGGGGGGGACGGGGAAGTAACCCTGCTTGTACCGGGGCTTGTAGGCCAGGTTGGGCCGCTCCGGGGTCCCCGGCTTGCCCGCGTTCCAAAACCCCGCCTCCGAGTCGATGTAGTAGTAGCCGGAGTTGTAGGTCTGGTCGAACCGCATCTCGTCGAAGAAGAAGAACTCGAGCTCGGGACCGATGTACACCGTGTCCGCTATCCCCGCCTTCTTGACGTAGGCCTCCGCCTTCTGGGCCACGTAGCGGGGGTCCCGCGTGTAAGGCACCCCCCGCACAGGGTCTTTGACGTTGCAGATCAAGACCAGGGTCGGAACCTTCGTGAAAGGATCCATGACCGCCGTCGAGGCGTCGGGCATCAAAAGCATGTCCGACTCGTCGATGGTCTGAAAGCCCCGGATCGAAGAGCCATCAAACCCGATCCCTTCCTCAAACAGCTCCTCCGTCAGCTCCGCCACCGGAATCGAGAAGTGCTGCCAAAGCCCAGGCATATCGATGAAGCGAAGATCCACAAACTTCGCCTTGTTCTCTCTCGCCTTCTTGATGGCGTCCTTCGGTCCCATACACGCTCCTTTCGCCGCGACCCCCTTCCGGGTCCGCCGCCGCCCTCACTCTATATCAACTTCCCGGCTCCGGCTGTCGGCC